>Ga0209212_1000095_pt1 | contig 179926 bp, 172 predicted proteins | sample RifGroC2_FD_183996 | JGI IMG/M metagenome (GOLD analysis project Ga0209212, IMG submission 183996) | Groundwater microbial communities from Rifle, Colorado, USA - Groundwater C2 (SPAdes) (version 2) | ecosystem: Environmental > Aquatic > Deep subsurface > Groundwater | place: Rifle, Colorado...
GGGCAAACTGGACCAGCCGCTGCACAAGTTCGCGCTCAGCGTGCTGTTCGGCGGCGCGGAACGCGCCGGTATGGAGGCCGCCCCTGTGGCCCCCAGGCAGACGAAGGTGCTGCCGAAGGATCTACATGAGGGCACTATCATTGTGCCGGCCGCCCCGCCCGCTATGCCGGAAGCGGCCCCCGCAACTACTGAGCCGCAGGCCGCGCCGCTGTAAGCGCGTAGAGCGGAGCGAAAGAACCGATTTGAACTAAGGGATCAGGAGAACGAATATGCGCAACTCAAAATTCATTAAATTCTTGGCTCTCGCTGCGGCGGTAGGCTGCGCGGGCGTCTTCCAGGCCCGGGCGGAGTTGTCCACCCCGGCCGAGAAGGCCAAGCGCCGTGTGACCTACGAGCAGCGGAAAGCAGCCGCCGCGGCCCGCAAGCGCGCCCGGCCCTCCTCCGTCTACACCGTTACCCAACCTACCGGTGGTCTTACGCCCTGCCCTCCCGCTACGCCCGGCGGCTACCCGGATTACAACAACTGCGCCAACTTCGCGCTCAGCCCGCTGCCTACTCAGGTCGGCGACGCCGTCTTCGGCGGCATCAGGAAGTTCGTGGACCGGCTGCCCGGCGTAGGCCCGGAGAACGCCAATAACCTGGGCCAGTACATTCCGATAGCCACCAAGAACACCTCTCTTTACCCCGGCTCCGATTATTACGACCTGGGGCTGGTGGAATACACCCAGCAGATGCATTCCAGCCTGCCGCCCACCAAGCTGCGAGGCTACAAAGACCTGGCCGGCGGCGACGGCAGGGCCCATTACCTGGGCCCGCTCATCATAGCCCGGCGCGACACGCCGGTGCGCATAAAGTTCACCAACCAGCTGCCCACCGGCGCGGCCGGCAACCTGTTCCTGCCCGTGGACAAGAGCATCATGGGTTCCGGCGAGGGCCCGATGAACGCGGACGGCACGCCCTGCGACCCCGGCATGGAGGATTGCGCCGAGTACACGCAGAACCGCGCCACCATCCACCTGCACGGCACCGACGCCCCGTGGATCAGCGACGGCACCCCGCACCAGTGGCTCACCCCGGCAGGAGAGAACACCCCCTATAAGAAGGGCGTCAGCTTCAGGAACGTCCCCGACATGGTGGGCTTTTCCTCTGCCTCCATTCCCTCGCCCCACGACGGCGACGGCATGGGGACCTTCTTCTGGCCCAACCAGCAGAGTTCCCGCTTCATGTTCTTCCACGACCACGCCTACGGCATCACCCGCCTCAACGTCTACGCCGGCAACGCCGCGGGCTACCTGCTCACCGACGCCGCCGAGGACGGCCTTATAGATTCCGGCGTGCTGCCGAACCTTGGCGGCGTGTACCGCTACGGCATCCCGCTCATCATCCAGGACAAGACCTTCGTTCCCGACCAGACCCAGCTCAACGCTCAGGACCCTACCTGGGACAACAACGCCTGGGGCGGTTTCGGCAACCTGTGGATGCCGCACGTCTACATGGCCAACCAGAGCCCGCTCTTCCCGGACGGCGTTAACCCCTTCGGGCGCTGGCATTACGGCCCCTGGTTCTGGCCGCCCGCCACCAATGTGCTCCACGGCCCCGTAGGCAACGACCCTGGCACGCCTATCCCTTCCGTAACGCCCGAGTCCTGGCTGGACACCCCCGTGGTCAACGGTACGGCTTACCCGGTGCTGCCGGTGCAGCGCAAGGCTTACCGCTTCCGCGTGCTCAACGGGGCCAACGACCGCTTCTTCCACCTGGGCCTGTACTACGCGGACCCGGCCAATCCTACCGAGGTGAAGATGGTGCCGGCCGACCCCAATACCCAGTTCCCCGCGCATTGGCCGGCGGGCGACAACCGCATGGGCGGCGTGCCGGACCCGGCCACCCAGGGCCCGGATATCATACAGATAGGCAACGAGACCGGCTTCCTGCCGGACCCGGCCATCCTGCCTGTCACGCCCATAGGCCGCAACCTCGACACCATGAGCATGACGGTCACCAACGCCGCGGAGAAGACCCTGCTGCTGGCCCCCGCCGAGCGCGCGGACATCATCATAGACTTCTCCAAGGTGCCGGCCGGGATCTCCAAGGTGATCCTTTATAACGACGCCTGGGCGCCCTTCGCCGCCGGCGACACCCGCAATGAATACTTCACCGGCCAGGAGGACATGACCGAGCTCGGCGGCGCGCCCACCATCCTGCCGGGCTACGGGCCCAATATGAGGACCCTGATGCAGTTCCAGGTCTCCGGTCCCGCCCAGGCGCCTTTCAACGTGGCGGCCCTGCAGGCGGCCCTGCCCGCGGCCTACGCGGCCTCGCGCGATCCGGCCATCGTGCCGGAAGGCGTGCAGGGGGGCATCTTCGACAACACCCTCACCTTCAGCACAGCTCCAGGTTCAGTGCCGATAGCGAACCCGCTGGAGATGAAGATGCTCACCGACGAGCCGTTCGACGAGGAGTACGGCCGGATGATGGGCACCCTGGGCCTGGAACTGCCGTTCACGGACGCGCTCACCCAGACCGGCCTGCTCAAGAAGTACATAGATACCCCTACCGAAGTGATGAAAGAGGGCGGGCTGCAGCTCTGGAAGTTCACGCATAACGGCGTGGACTCGCATCCCATCCACTTCCACCTGTTCAACGTGCAGCTCATAAACCGCGTGGACTGGGCCGGCGTGATGTCGCCCCCCGACGATAACGAGCGCGGCTGGAAGGAAACGCTGCGCATGAACATGCTGGAGTCGGTGTACGTGGCCATGAAACCCAAGATGGCGACGTTCCCGTTCCCGGTGCCGCAGAGCGTGCGCCCTCTGGACCCGACCATGCCGCTGGGCACGATGATGCAGTTCAACAATGTGGACCAGTTCGGCAACCCGCTGGTGCCGCCTATCGTAAACGAGCTTACCAACTTCGGCCACGAGTACGTCTGGCACTGCCATATCCTCTCGCATGAAGAGAACGATATGATGCGGCCCATGGTGTACCAGCTGCCTCCGGGCCAGCCCCAGGACGTGACCGCGGTTACCGGCAGCGTGACGGACCCGGTCACGGAACTGCCTGTTCCGGTGGCTCAGGTAAGCTTTAGCCTGCCGCTGGACCAGACAGGCGGCCTTACGCCGCTCTATACCGTGACCTCCAGCAGCGGGGCCGTGGTAGGGACCGGCAGCGCCAGCCCGATAACCGTCTACGGGCTCGTAATAGCGAGCACGTATACGTTCACGGTCACGGCTTCCAACTACGCCGGCAGCGGCCCCGTTTCCGAGCCTTCCGCCGTGCTGACCTGGGCCGGCGTGCCGGCCGCGCCCACCTCGGTGGTGGCGGTTGCGGGCGACCAACAGGCTACCATCAGCTTCCGGCCCCCGGCGGACAACGGTAGCCCTATCCTGTTCTATACCGTGACCTCGGGGCCGGACGTGAACGTCGCGAGCGGCCCCGGCAGCCCTATTACGGTGACCAACCTGGCGGACGGCAACCCCTTCACCTTTACGGTCACGGCTACCAACGCCGTGGGGGAGAGCCTGCCGTCGCTGCCTTCGAACATAATCATCCCCGGGCAGGCGCCGCGGAAGCCTTCCGGTCTGAAGGCCGTTACCGTCGCCTCCTCCTACGTCCTGCTGAACTGGACGGACAACGCCGATAACGAACAGGGCTACACCATAGAGCGCAGCGCCGACGGCGGCGTGACCTGGACGGTGGTCGGTACCACCGGAGTGAACGCCGGGTTCTTCCGGGCAGGCAGCCTGACGACCAGAACCAAGTACGTCTTCCGCGTACAGGCGTTCAACGGCAACGGGGTTTCCGCCTACTCCAGCGCCCTGACGGTCACGACCAGGTAGCCAGGGCGGGGCAGCTGCTCTCTTTAGACGCACAGGATCTTCCGCCGCCGGGGGGCGGCGGAAGATCCACTCTCCTCACGTATTCCGCACGAAGAAGACAAGGACCCTTCCGGCGCCATTGGCGCCCGGAAGAATCCCTGTTACTTGGGCGCGGTGCCGACAGAATGCAGAGTTCGTGTTTTTTGGAGCGGGCGCCGGCCAACTGGGGGTATAATGAAGTGCAAAAACATTTTCCGGATCCTCGGGCGTGCGGCGGCGCGTAGTGCCGGCCCGTCCGTGTTCTCGTTTCTCCTGACCCTGACGGCGTCCTTCTTCCCGGCGCCGGCCCGCGGCGCCGCTCCCGGCGCCGCTCCCTATACCGGCGTGACCGCGGGTTCGCTGACTGCTAACTGGGTCCCTGACGGCGGCGATCCCGCCGGCACCCTCTACGAAGCGCAGCTTTCCCCTTATCCCGACTTCAGCGGCTTGGTAGTCACTTCAGTTACGCTGGCCACCTCAGCCGACTTCAGCGGCCTGCCGCCTAACACCACCTATTACGGCCAGGTGCGCGTGCAGTCGCCAGCCAGCGCCTACACGCCGCTCGGCCCGGTGTACGTACCGTCCACCCTGACACCGCTTAATCCGGATGTGGACGCCATCTCGTCGACGACCCTGAGGGCGGACTGGGACTTTACCCCCGGTACGCTCTACGACGTCGTGCTGGCGGCAGACATCGGGCTCACCTCCATACTCTCCAGCGAAACCCTCACCGGGGGAACAAAGACCTACTCCGGCCTTGCCGCCGACGAAGTCTACTACTTCGCCGTCAAGGTATCCACCGAAGCTAACGCTTCCTTCGCGGTCAATACTTACAGGGGCGAGACCCTGCAGCCCGCTACGGCGCTGTTACCGGTGCTGACGGCTTCCTCTTACAGCGTTACTGCCGTCTGGGAACAAGGGTTCTCCGGCGCGTCCTACAGTGCTGCCCTGTCGGCCAACAGCCTGTTCAGCATGATAGTCTCTTCAGGGCTTGAGACCGGTCTTACCAGGACCTACTACGGCCTGGCGCCCGGGCAGAATTACTACTTCCATGTGAAGGTCTCTACCGAAGATAACTCCGCTTACAGCTACAACACTGCCGGCATTCGTACGCTTACCCCCGTCACGCCCCTCTCTCCGGTCATAACGGCGGTGTCCTCGACAACGCTCAGTACGGAGTGGGACTTTGTTCCGGGGGCCGCCTATGACTGCGTGCTCGCACTGGACAGCGGGCTGACCGCAATAGTCTCGTCCGGAGCGTGTGCGGGCTCCTCTGCCCTCTATGCCGGGCTCAACGCCAACACCGACTATCACTTCGGCGTTAAACTCTCCACGGAGGCGGACGCCGCCTACGCGGCCAGTCTTACGGCCGCGCGCACCGTGACGTCGCTGACTCCGCTGGCCCCGGTGCTGACGGCTTTGTCGTCCACCACCATGTCCGCCGCCTGGCTCCACGGCGCCGGCGCCTACGTGGTAGCGTTGGCCGCCGACAGCGGATTTACGTCCATAGTCTCGACCGGCACGCAGGCCACGGCTGCGGCCGCGTTCAGCGCGCTCGGAGGGGGCAGGGTGTATTACCTGGCGGTAAAGGTCTCCACCGAGGCCGACGCGGCCTACGCGCTGAACGTCGTTTCCGCGCCGACGCTGCCCGGAGAAACCACGCTGTCTCCGTCGCTGACCGTGGTCTCCACAAGCTCCATTCTCGCGGCCTGGTCCGGCGGGAGCGCCGGCGCCGGCTACGTGGCGGTGCTGGGGGCGGACGCTGGCTTCACGGCCCTCGTCTCTTCTTCGGCGGTCAACGGGACCTCCATGTCCTACAACGGCCTCTCCGGCGGGCATGAGTACTTCTTCAAGGTAAAGCTCTCGTCGGAAACGGACACTTCCTACGCGGTCAACTCCGTATCCGCGCTGACCTCGCCCACTATAACCCCGCTGGCGCCGGTGCTGACGGTCGTTTCTTCGGTCACGCTGCGCTCCGCCTGGGCCGGCTGCGGCCCCGGCTGCGTGGCCGTGCTGGCCTCGGACCCCGGCTTCACGGCGATAGTCTCCTCTACCTCCGAGAGCGGCGCGTCGAAGGACTTCAATGGCCTGGCGCCCGACACGGCGTATTACTTCAAAGTGAAGCTCTCCACCGAGGCGGACGCGTCCTACGCGGTAAACACGCTGAGCGCGCTGACACTGCATCCAGTCACGGCGCTGTCGCCGGCTTTCACGGAGGTCTCGACCACCGCCCTGACCGCGTCGTGGACCCCTGTCCCCGGAGCGGCTTACGTGGCGGTGCTCGCGGCCGACTCCGGCTGCACGTCCGTGATCTCTTCGGGTACGCAGACCGGCGCTTCAGTGACATACTCCGGGCTGACCCATTACACCGGCTATCACTTCGAGGTGAAGCTCTCTACCGAGACGGACGACTCGTACCTGTTCAACCGCACCTCCTCCGCTACCGTGGCCGGGGAAATGAAGCTGAGCAAAGTCTGGCCCGCGAAGGCCGTCTGGAAAGCGGGCGGCGTGGACCTGAACGCGGAGGGCACCTGGTTCGTGCCCGGCTCTACGGTGAAACTCACGCGCGCCGGGCAGCCGGACGTGGCCTTGACGGGCGTTTCCGTGGTCAGCCCGACGCAGCTAGGTTTCCGGCTGGGGCAATCCTGCACCGTAGGGCGCTGGAACCTGACCGTGAGCGGGGCGGGCCGCACCACCGTGCTGCCCGACGCCTTCACGCTGCTGGCTGCCCCTCCCGGGTCGGCGCGGGTCTTCCAGGGGGTCTTTAAGCCGAACAACGGCGAGAGCGCGCAGCTGGCGACCTCGCTGCTGGCGTCCGGCAACGTGTCCATAAAGGTTTACGACAGTCTCGGCCGCTTCGTGCGCAGCGTCTTCGAAGGGACCCGCGCCGCGGGCGATTACCTGGACGAGTGGAGCGGCAGGAACAGCAAAGGCTCCATGTGCGCCTCCGGCGTGTACCTGATCCGCTTCGAGTGCCCCGGCTTCACGACGACCAAGCGCGTGGTAATGGTGAAATAACATGAAAACAAAAATACTGACTATCACCCTCGGCGCGGTCCTGGCAGTACCCGCGGCGGTACGCGGGGCGGGCACCTCGGCGGCTCCCTTCCTTACGCAGGAGCCCACGGCCCGCGTCACGGCCATGGGCGGCGCGTCCGCGGCCCTCTACGACGAGGCCGGGGCGGTGTACTTCAACCCGGCGGGCCTCGGCTTTGCCGAAGGGCACCGGCTGTCCTTCTCGGCCTGGGGCGGCGTGGACGAGAAGAGCAACGAGGCCTTCGTGTCCGGCGTTTTCGACGCCGGCAAGGGCGGGGGCTTCGCGCTGAGCTACCTGCGGCATACGAGCGGCGACGAGGACATCTACGACCTCTCTGGCAATCTGAGCACGGTGGAACTGGCCAGCGAGTACGCGCTGGGCGCCGGGTGGGGGCACAGCCTGTCGCGGGTGTTCGCGCTGGGCGGTCAGCTGAAGGTGGTAAAGAGCACGCTGGCCGAGGACTACGACGCCAAGGCCGTCACGGTGGACCTGGGGCTGCTGGCCCGTACCCGCAACGAGCGCTTTTCCCTGGGGCTGGGCGTGCGCAACGCCGGTGGTGAACTGAAATATATCGACGAGGGGGACCCGCTGCCGCAGCTGCTTTACGGCGGCGCGGCCATGCGCTTCCCTGCGGGCCGCGGGCGGTTCCTGCTGGCGGCGGACCTGCACAAGCCGCGCGACCAGAAGGGTTCCGATATCCACGCGGGCCTGGAGTACGGGGCGAGCGTCCTGGCGGTGCGGGTAGGCGCGCGGCGTGCGGCGGGCGAGAACGCTTTCACGGCGGGCGGCGGGGTGAAGATCCGGCAGTTCAGCTTCGACTACGGTTTCCAGGCGGCGGGCAAACTGGACCAGCCGCTGCACAAGTTCGCGCTCAGCGTGCTGTTCGGCGGCGCGGAACGCGCCGGTATGGAGGCCGCCAGATGACCGAGGCCAGGACCATCGGGGTCTCCATAGACTGTCAGCCGCAAAAGGTGTATGAGTACGTGTTCAACCCGGAAAACCTGACGGAGTGGGCCAGGGGATTCGCCTTGTCCGTACGGCAGGCCGGCCGGGAATGGAAGATAGGCACGCCGCAGGGCCCGGTCTCCCTGCGGTTCGCGCCCAGGAACATCTTCGGTGTGCTGGACCATTACATAAAGCCGCTGCACGGGCCCGAGCTCCTGGTGCCGATGCGCGTGGTCCCCCACGGCGACGGCAGCGAGGTGGTGATCACTCTGTTCCGGGGCCAGGGCGTCAGCGAAAAAAGCTTTCACTCCGACGAGGCGGCCGTCAGGCGCGACCTCGGTAACCTCAGGAAAATACTGGAAAGCCTTCCGGCGCCGGCCTCGTGCAAACCGGGCAAATGAACGCCGCAGCGGAAGAAAGAGAACAGAAAACGCCATCTGGTGATTACGGGCGCGGCCCGCTATTCGGTAGCCTTACTTCATACAGGAGGGAGACGAAATGAAACTGACTAAAACTACAGCGATACTGTTGGTCCTGGCCGCAGGGCTGAACGCGCCCGCGCCGGCCCAGAACCTGATGCTCGACGAGATAGTGGTGCGCGGGCAGAAGGAAAAACTGAACCAGGAAAACCTGACCATGCGCGAGGTCGGGGAAAGCTCCGCCAAGGATATCGGCGAGGCGCTGGCCCAGGTGGAGGGCGTGAACATAGTCCGCAAGGGCGCCATAGCCAACGACGTGGTGCTGCGCGGTTTCCAGAAGGACAATATAAACGTGCTGGTGGACGGGGCCCGCCTGCACGGGGCCTGCCCCAACCGCATGGACTCGCCGGCCTTCCATTACGACTTCGCCCAGATAGAGAAGGTGGAGATAATAAAAGGGCCTTACGACCTGGCCAACCCCGGCGGCATGGGCGGCGCGGTGAACGCCGTCAGCAAGAAGCCCGCGCGCGGACTGGGCGCCGGCCTTAACCTGACCTACGGCTCCTACGACAGCGTGAATGCTTCGGCCATCGGCTCGTACGGGGCCGAAAGCTTCGACGCGCTGGCCGGCTACGCTTACAAGTATTCCAGAGCGCCCGAGTCCGGCGACGGCAGGCGCATAACCGAGATCTACCCGGCCACCAGCGGCAACCGCTATAAGGATTCCGCCGTGAACTCCCGGGCCTACGAGATCAATACGGGCTGGGGCAAGCTGGGGGTGAACCCCACCGCGGATTCGCGGGCCGAGTTCTACTATTCCTACCAGGACGCGGACCACGTGCTGTATCCCTACCTGCTGATGGACGCCGAGTACGACCGGACCAACCTCTTTAACGCGTCCTACCGGCTGGCCAACCTGGCGAACGGGGACGGCCAGTTGCGCGCGCAGCTCTACTGGAACAAGGTGGACCACCTGATGGACGACCGCTACCGCGCCAGCTCCACGCCGAGCGGCATGGTGACGCGCGAGTACTCTATGCGCACCATAGCCGTCACCGACACGTCGGGGGCCAAGCTGCAGGGCGACCTGCCGCTGGGCGACGGCACCCTGCGCGCCGGGGCGGATTATTACCGCCGCAACTGGGACGCGGTGAACCGCCGCGCCATGGCCTCCGCCTACGCGCCGCTCAACATGATCCCGGACGCGGACATAGACAACGCCGGGGTCTTCGCCGAATACGAGCGGCCCGTCTCCGACAGGCTGACGCTCAAGGGCGGGGCCAGGGGCGACTTCGCCTCCGCCGAGACCGGGACGGCCAACACGGTGGCCGCGGCCGGCACCGAGAAGGATTACACGGAGATCAGCGCCAACGCGCAGCTGACCTATAAGCCTTCCGAGCGCCTGGAATTCTTCGCAGGGCTGGCCAGGGGAGCGAGGCTGCCGGACCAGAAAGAGCTGTTCGTCAGCATCCCGAACACCGGCGTCACGCCGACCACCAACAAGAACACCTTCGGCAACCCGGGCCTGGACCCGACCATAAACCACGAGGCGGACCTCGGGGCGAAGTATTCGACGGAGAAGTTCTACGTGAACGCCTCCGTCTTCTACAGCGACCTGCGGAACTATATCAACCTGGCCGGCTACGAGTCGGCAGGGCCCGTCAGGAACATCACCTTCGAGAACGTGGACGCCGTGATCCTGGGCGCGGAGGCCGGGGCGCAGCTGTCGCTGCCGGCCAACCTCTACGCGCGGGCCAGCCTGTCCTACGCGCGCGGCGAGAACACCTCCGGGGACCGGCCGCTGTCCGAAATGCCGCCCCTGAAAGGCAGCGCGTCCCTGCGCTACGACGACGGTACGCTTATGCTGGAGGCCGTGGAGCAGCTGGCGGCGCGGCAGACCCGCGTGGACAGCTCCCTGCAGGAAGCCAAAACCGCCGGCTGGGGCGTGACCGACCTGAAGGCGGGCTATACCCGCGGGGACTTCTCCCTCTACGCGGGTGTGAACAACCTGTTCGACAAATATTACTACACGCACCTTTCGTACCTGCGCGACCCGTTCGCCTCCGGCCTCAAGGTGCCCGAGAGCGGGCGGAATTTCTACGTGACGGCCGCGGTGCGGTTCTAGGGAAATCATGGAATGGCTCCGACCTGTAGTGGACTACGGCGTGATAGGGCTGCTGGTCTGCCTGAGCGTGCTGGCCGTCGCCGTGGCCATCGAGCGGCGGCGCTTCTACGGCAAAGTGGCGCTGGCCGCCTATACGGACAAGCGCGAGCTGGAGCTGGCCCTGACCCGCAGGCTGCATCTGATAGCCACCGTGGGCAGCAACGCCCCGTACATAGGGCTGCTCGGCACCGTGCTCGGGATCATGCTGACCTTCTATACCATGGGGGTGGACGGGTTCATGGACACCGGCAAGATCATGGTAGGCCTGGCGCTGGCGCTTAAGACCACCGCCGTGGGGCTGCTGGTGGCCATCCCGGCGGTGACGATGTACAACTTCCTGACCCGCCGGGCCAAAGAACTGCTGCTGGGCTGGGAGATAGCGCACCATGGATGAGAAGGAATTCGACGCCATCAACGTGATACCCTTCATCGATATCATGCTGGTGCTGCTCACCATTGTGCTGACCACGTCCACCTTCATCGCGGCCGGGTCTATCCCGGTGCAGCTGCCGCGGGCGTCGGCCGACAAAGCCGAGCTGCTTAAGACCATGACCCTGGAGATAGACCGCGAGGGCGGCCTGTTCCTGAACGCGAGGCCGGTGTACCTGCCGGAGCTGGAGGGCGTAATGGGCAAGGTCAGTCGCGAGACGCCCGTGCTCATACGGGCCGACAGGGAGATAGTGCTGCAGGTCTTCGTGGACGTCATGGACAAGGTCAAGAACCTGGGGTTCAAGCGCGTCAGCCTGCAGACGGAAATAAAAAAATGATACGGCGGGCGAATGAACGAGCAACTGAGAGCTTTTCAACTTTCACTGGGACTGCACGCCGGGCTGATCCTGGCCGTGGCGGTCGCCAACTTCAGCCTCGCGCCCGGCGCGCGCACGGTGGTGCTGGACCTGAGCCTGCTGGCGGCGGCGCCGCCGGCGCCTGAAAGACCCTTGCACCCGCGGGCCAGGTTCGACCCCGTCGCCCCCGCGCCGGCGCCGAAGGCGGCCCCGGAAGAGGTCAGGCCCCAGGTACAGCGGGTCAATGTTACGCAAGAGCAGGCGCCAGTCGCCGCCGCGCCGGGCGTGCCTCCGGCGGAGCCGGAGCAGGCGCCGGGGTTGCCCAGGGACGCGCTGCGGGAGCGCTACCTCAGCCGGAATTTCAGCGGCATCAGGGACAGGATAAACGCGGGGCTGGTATACCCGGCGATCGCCAGGAAGATGGGGTGGAGCGGCCGGGTGCTGGTCTCTTTCGTGGTGCTGACAGACGGGCGGGTGCGTAACGTCCGGGTGCGCGAGGGCTGCGGCCACGACGTGCTGGACCGCAGCGCCGTAGAGGCCGTAAAGCGGTGCGCGCCCTATCCGCCGCCGCCTGAGGAGGCGGAGCTGCTGGTCCCGATAACCTACCGCCTGGAGTAGGCGGCCGAAAAGATCTGAAGAACAAGAGGGGAAAAGGGGGAGATATGGACTCAAGGATAGACCAGAACGTGGTGGTGGTTTGCGGCGTGACCGGCCAGCAGGGGGGAGCCGTGGCCAGGGAACTGCTGCTGGAGGGCTACAGCGTGCGCGGCCTTACCCGCGACCCGGAGCAGGAAAAGGCGGCGGAGCTGAAGCGGATGGGCGTGCAGCTGGTAAAGTGCGACCTGAACAACACCGCGGAGGTCATCCACGCGATGAAGGGCGCCTGGGGCGCTTTCGGCGTGTTTACGGGCCTGGAGGGAGGGGCGATCAGGGAGGAGCAGCAGGCGCTGCGCTTCGCGGTGATAGCAAAGAATACCGGCGTAAAACATTACGTCTACAGCTCGGTAGCCTCGGCCGACCGGAACACGGGGATCCCCTTCTTCGAGAACAAGGCCCGCGTGGAGAAGACCGTCAAGACGCTGAATTTCGGTTCCTATACGATACTGAGGCCCGCGTTCTTCATGGAGAATTTTCGCAGCCCGCTGATGTGGCCGGAGCTGGAGCGCGGGCGCCTGTCCGTAGCGCTGAGGCCGGAGACGAAACTGCAGATGGTAGCTGTGGAGGACATCGGCCGGTACGCCTGCCTGGCCTTCACCAAGTGCGATGAGCTGAACCGCGAGGTGATAAACCTCGCCGGCGACGAAATTACGATGCCGCAGGCGGCGGCGATCCTGAGCGACGCGCTCAACAAGCACGTCGAATACTCCCGGCTGCCCATTGAGACGTTGCGCGCCTTCAACTTCGAGCTGTCCGTGATGTACGAGTGGTTCGACCGCGCCGGGCTCGGAGTGGACATCCCCAAACTCCGGCGGGCCTACGGCCTGGAGCCGCTCACCCTGCGGCAGTGGGCGGCGAAGGTGAAGTGGCCCGTGGCGGCCCGTTAAAATGGAAAAGCGAGCACTCGGCGCCTCGGGCCTGAAGATCGCCCCGCTGGCTTTCGGCGGGAACGTCTTCGGGTGGACGGTGGACAGCGCGGCGGCGATAAAGCTGCTGGACGCCTTCGCCGAGGCCGGGGGCAACTGCGTGGACACGGCGGACGTCTATCCTAACTGGGTCCCCGGCAACAAAGGCGGTGAATCCGAGGCCATCATAGGCGGGTGGCTGAAGCTGCGTCGCAACCGGAATAAGATGATAGTCGCCACCAAGGTGGGCAGTCCCATGGGGCCGAACCGGAAGGGGCTGTCCAGGAAGTATATCCTGAAGGCGGCCGAAGCCTCGCTCAAGCGCCTTCAGACCGACTACATCGATCTTTACCAGTCCCATCGCGACGACCGCCTGACGCCGCCGGAAGAGACGCTGGAGGCTTACGCCCGCCTGATAAAGCAGGGCAAGGTGCGCGCCATCGGCGCTTCCAACTACACGCCGGACAGGCTTTACGGCGCGCTGAAGGTAAGCCGGGAGCGCGGCCTGCCGGCCTATGCCTCGCTGCAGACCCTCTACAACCTCTACGACCGGTCCGAGTATGAGACCGGCCTGGAGGGGTTGTGCCTGGAAAGGGGGCTGGGCGTGCTGTGCTACTACTCCCTGGCCAGCGGCTACCTGAGCGGCAAGTACCGTTCGGAAAAGGACCTGGCTGTGAGCCGCCGGGCGGGAAAGGTGCGGGAGTATCTTACGCCCAGGGGGGAGCGGATACTGCGGGCGCTGGACCGCGCCTCTAAGGAGACCGGGGCTACCCAGGCCACCGTGGCACTGGCCTGGCTGATAGCGCGGCCGGGTATCACGGCCGCCATCGCCAGCGCCACGAACGCCGGGCAGGTAGCGGCGATGATGAAAGCCCTGCGCCTGAAGCTGGAGGCCGGGACCCTTAAAGCGCTGGACAGCGCCAGCGCTTACGCGATAGAGCTGGCCGAGGTCTGAAGGCGGGAAGGTCCGTACGGCGGTTTTGCCGCCGCGAGAAAAAAGGAGGGAATATGCAGAACAAGTCAAAAGTGCTGGATAAGGTGGAGTACAAGAATTTCGGGAGGGCCGACGAGGTCAGGGAGTTCTCCAAGGGGAGGCTGGAGCTGGTGACCATCGGCGGCAGGACCGTAGGGCGCATCACGCTGCAGCCGGGCTGGCGCTGGTCGGAGTCGGTGCAGCCTATCGTCAACACCAAAAGCTGCGAGGTGCCGCATTTTCAGTACCAGGTCTCCGGCGTGCTCAAGGTGCGGACCGACGACGGAGCGGAATTCGAGCTGCTGCCCGGGGACCTGGTGAACCTGCCCGCCGGGCACGACGCCTGGGTGGTAGGCAGCGAGCCGGTGGTGGCGGTGGATTTTCAGGGCATGCTGGACTACGCCAGGAACCGGTAGCCAGAGCCGAGGGAGGAGAAATGAATAAGCATAAAGGAGAGGCGCGCGGCTGCGCGCCCGCGGAGAAGCCGGCGAGCGCGCAGTTCGTTATCACGCGCGCGTACAAGGCCCCGCGGGCCCTGGTGTTCAGGGCCTGGACGGAGGGAGAGCGCCTGCGGCAATGGTGGGGCCCCAAGGGCTTTGCTATGCCTTTCTTCAAGACGGAGCCGCGGCCGGGCGGGATACTGCACTACTGCATGCGCTCGCCGGAAGGCAAGGACTTCTGGGGCAGGGGCGTCTACCTGGAGGTGGACGCGCCGGAGCGCCTCGTCTTTGCCGACTCCTTCTCCAACGAGAAGGGGGACCTGGTCCCGCCGGGAGAGTACGGGATGGGCCCCGAGTGGCCCGACGAGACGATAGTGACGGTGACCTTCCATGAAAAAGACGGCGGCACCGAGGTGAAGTTTGACGGCGGCGTCTCGGAGGCGCTGGCCAAACAGCAGCAGGCCGACAAGGGCTGGAACGAGAGCTTTGACCGCCTGGAAGAATACCTGAAAAGAGAGGCCGCTGAATAGGCGGGCGGGAACGGATTTCCGGGAGACCGGAAAAATTGACAGGTTGGGGGAAAAATGAACGAGGAACTCAAGCTGATACAGTGCGACGACAAGTGCGGCTTCCAGCTGCGCAGTCATGACGAAAAGGAAATTATGGACCTGGGCCGGATCCATATGAAGAACAAGCACAATATGACCCCGAGCGACGCCGAGCTCAGGGCCAAAATGACCATCGTGCCGCAGACGGCCGGCAGCAAGCGCTAAGACGGGAGGCGCCCCGCGCGGCGATCCGCGCGGGGGCACCCGGTCCGGCGGCGCGAGGGGACCGACACTGGAGGGAAAATGAACAGGACTAGGACTATCGCAGTGCTGACGCTGGTCGCGGTGCTGACCGCGGCCGCGGCATACGCGGCAGGCAAGCAGCACGCCACCACGCTGGACAACCTGAGGGACGCTTTCAGCGTGGAAGCCGTGGCCAAGGCCCGCTACGAGGCTTACGCCGCCAAGGCGGCGGAGGAGGGCTACTCCGGGATAGCTGCGCTGTTCCGGGCCGTCGCCATGTCCGAAGGCGTGCACGGAGCCAACCACGCCGAGGCGCTAAAAACGCTGGGCGGCGTTGCGGCGGCGGAGGTGAAACCGCCCCTGGTCAAATCCACCATGGACAACCTGAAGGTTGCGGTGCGGACGGAAAGGAACGAGAGCGGCAAGATCTATCCCGCTTACGTGAAACAGGCCATAGCCGAGAGCAACCCGCAGGTAGTGATGAGCCTGAAGGGGGCCATGGCTTCCGAAGGCGGCCATGCGCGCCTGTTCTCCAAGGCGCTCAAGAAAATGGAGGACTGGAAGAACAGCGTGGTGATCCTGGTATGCCGCACCTGCGGCTATACCACCGACGACCTGGAGCTTAAGTTCTGCCCTTTCTGCACGCACCCCCGCAAGGAGTTCGCGGAAGTGAAATAAGGCCGGCGGCCGGGGGAAGGATCTTCAGGGGAGGCGTATGAAGCGTTCCGAACCGAACAGGATACTTTTTTGCGGCTACGCGCCGGTGCACTACGTGTGCTTCCGGCCGCTCTACGAGCGGCTGGCGGCGCTGCCGGGGATGGAGGTGTACTTTTCCGGAGGACTGCGCGGCAGGCAGAACAACGGCGAGCTGGTCTATGACCCGGGCCCGATGTACCGGAGCTTCAACATTCCCGGCAGCAGGATCCTGACCACGGCGGAGATGCAGCGGCGCGACTTCGACATGGTCTTCTGCAGTTTCGTTTCCGGGGTCTTTCCGAGGAAGGACCGGGCGCGGGTGCACCTGTTCCACGGCATCTCCTTCAGGAACATGGCCGTCCGGCGGGACATCCTTATCTACGACTACCTGCTCAACGTCGGCCCCTACCAGATGAAAGTCTTCGAGGATGAGCAGCTGCTGAGGAAGGGCGATCCCCGCATGGTACCCATCGGTTTCCCGAAGACCGACCCGCTGGTGGACGGCTCGCTTGACAGGGGCCGGCTGCTGAGGCGCGCCGGCTTCTCCGGGCGGCGCCCGGTGGTGCTCTACGCCCCGACGGGACAGAAGGACAACTCCCTGGAGCTGATGGGCCCGGAGGTGGTAAAAAGACTGCGCGCGACGGGCCGCTACGACCTGCTGATAAAACTTCACGACCATCCCCGCAATAAGGACATAGACTGGGGCGTGCGCCTGCGTCCGTACCTCGACGCCCACACTAAGATCGTAAAGGACTACGACATAATCCCGCAGCTTTACCTGGCCGACCTGCTGCTTACCGACGCCTCCTCGGCCTCCAGCGAGTACATGCTGCTGGACCGGCCCCTGGTCTTCATCGACGTGCCGCAGATGCTCGGTTTCCTGAAACAGAAGGGCCTGGCCCTGGACGCCGACCGCGGCCGCGAAGGGGGCGTGACCGTACGCTGGCCCGACGAAGTCGTGGCGTCGGTAGCCTGGTGCCTGAAGAACCCGCGCCACGGCAGCGCCGCGAGGAAAAAACTCGCCGCCGAACTGTTCTTCAACCCCGGCCGCGCCACCGACAAGGCCGAGGAATGGGTGCTGAGGTGGCTCAATGAGCATCCCCGGCCCTGAAGTGCAGGCCGCCGGGCCGGAAGCCCCGGGGCCGCCGTCCGCGGGGCGGGCGTCAGCGGCGCTGCGCTATTTCAGGAAGCTTCGCGCGGTGGGAGAGCTGCTGCGGCCCTATGCGAGGCCGCACAAGACCCTCCTTTTTTCCGGCATCGCCGTGAGCGCGCTGCTCACGGCCTTCCGGCTGGCCCAGCCCTGGCCTGTTAAATGGGTGGTGGACGCCATCTCCGGAGCGGGCGTCCAGGTTCCGGTGTTCGTTCCGCGGGGGCTGGCGGCGCTCAGCGCGCTCTATGTGGCGTTCGCGCTGGCGGCAGCGGCCTGCGAGTTCCTGCAGCAGCTGCTGCTGGCCGGCCTCGGCAACAGGGTGCTGGCCGCTTTCCGCGCCAGGCTGTACGCCCATGTGCTCTCCCAGCCGCTGGCTTTCCACGAACGCCGGGAGATGGGCGAACTCCTGACGCGGGTGGTCTACGACACTTCCCGCCTGAAGCGCGGGGTGAACGGGATCCTGATACGCACTTTCCAGGTGGTCTTCATGTTCGCCGCGGTGCTGGCCGTACTGTTCTACCTGCACGCGGGACTGGCGGCCGCGATGGGCGCTTTCGGCGTGCTGGCCCTGTTCTTCATGGGCCGCTCCGGCGGCAGGATACTTCGGGCCGCGCGCCGGCAGCGCAAGCGCGAAGGCCAACTGGCCGCCGTGGTGGCCGGGGGCCTGCACGCCATACGCGAACTGCAGGCTTTCGGCGTCGCGGGCAGCAGCGACGAGCGCTTCGCCGACAGGAACGACAAAAGCCTCAACAGGGAGCAGAAGGTGCGGCGCCTGGGGGCCCTGCTGACTTTCCGGGTGGAAGCGGCCCTGGTGGCCGGGGTCTGCCTCATCCTCTGGCTGGGCGGCAACGCGGTGAATTCGGGCGAGCTGTCGCTGGGTTCCCTGGTGCTTTTCGTCCACTACGCCGCCGGTCTCTCTTCGCCTTTCCGGCAGTTCGCCGCGCAGTCCGTGCAGACCGGCAGGACCCTGGCCTGCGCCGACAGGCTGATCAAGCTGATGGCTAGGGAGCCCGCCGTTTCTGACCTGCCCGGCGCCGTTGCCGCGACGGGGATCGCGGGCGCGCTGAGCTTTGACGGCGTTTCCTTCAAGGCCCCGTCCGACCGCCGTTCCGGCCGCAAATGGATACTGGACGGCGTAACGCTGGAGATAAGGAGCGGGGAGCGGGTGGCGGTGATAGGTCACAACGGCGCCGGGAAATCCACCCTGCTGCGCCTGGCGCTGCGCCTGGCCGACCCGCACCTCGGCGCCGTTAAAGCGGACGGCAGGGACTTGAAAACGTACACGCTGGAGTCCTACCGCCGGCAGGTCAGCGTGATGTTCCAGGAGAGCGTCTTCCTGGGCGCCACCGTGCGCGAGAGCATCGCCCTGGGGCGTCCCGAAGCGACGCTAGAGGAGATACGCGGCTGCGCCCGCCGCTGCGGCCTGGACCAGTGGATAGGGAAACTGGAGAACGGCTACGAGACGCCGCTGCATAAACAGGGGGCCCTGCTCTCCGGCGGAGAGCGGCAGAAGATAGCCCTGGCGAGGGCGCTGCTTCGCAACGGGCGACTGTGGCTGCTGGACGAACCGGCCAGCCACCTGGACGCCGCCTCGGCCGCTGAGCTGACGCGGACGCTGCTGGAAGCCACCAGAGGCCGGACCACGCTCTGGGTCACGCACGACCCGGCCATACTCTCGGCTTGCGACCGCGTGCTTTTGCTGTCGGAGGGGAGGGTGAGCTCCTTCGGCGCGCCGGGCGAGTTAGGTCCGGCGCCGGCAGCGGCACCGGTAAACAGCGGGCAGGGAGGTAGCTGATATGCAGGCCGTCATACTTGCGGGCGGGGTGGGCAGCCGGCTGGAAAGAGTCGCCGGCGGCAAGCCTAAATGCCTGGTGGAGATAGGCGGCAAGCCGCTGATAGAGCATCAGCTGGAGGCGCTGGCCGACGAGGGCATAGGCAAGGTCCTCATTGTGACAGGTTATAAGTCCGAAGAGGTACAGAAGACGGTAGGCAACAGGGCTGAGTACATAGAGAACGGCCGCTACGAGGAGACCAATAGCCTCTATTCTTTGTGGTTGGCCCGGGACTGGGTGAAGGACCCGTTCGTGCTGCTCAACAGCGACCTGCTCTTTCACCCGGATATACTTGGCCGCCTGCTGGCGCAGGGCGGCAACGCCCTGGCTTTCGATTCCACCTCGTCCAAGGGAAAGGAGCAGACCAAGGTGGCGGTAAGGGAAGGGGTGGTCATAGACCTCGGCAAGGACCTGCGGCCGGAGCTCTCGCGCGGGGAAAGCCTCGGGCTGCTCTGCTTCGACCTGAAAGGCGTCCACGCGCTGTTCTCCAGGACGCACGCGCTGATAGAGAGCGGCGGAGAGAAAAGCTGGGCCATCGAGGGCGTGCGCGCCGCCTGTTCGGACGTGGAGGTCTGCGCGGTGAACATGGCGGGCCTGCCCTGGGCCGAGCTGGATTTTCCGTCCGACCTTGAGCGGGCCAGGAGCGAGGTCTGGCCGGAGATCTGGGGCGACCGCTGGAAGAAAGTGGTGATGTGGCGCCGCACCAGGTGGGTGGCCGGGGCGCTGCTGGTCGCGGCCCTGATCCTCACCGGGTGGTCGGCCAGCCACAGGTACGCGCGCAACGAGCCCCAATGGACCAACGCGGCCCCGCAGCAGGCACAGCGCGTCCAGCTCGAATTGCCGAAAGGGCACCAGAGATGGTGCAAGTCCGTGAAAGGCAAGCCCGTGGTCACCGCCGTCGAGGGGCCGACCAGGCTGCGGGTGGAGATCCGCCTGCTGATGCCGGAGGGTACCACCGAGCCCGGGCGCTACGTGGCGCAGGTGTCGCTCGACGGCGCGGTGGCCGCCGGCGAGACCTTCAAGGCCACGCCGGTAAAGGAAGCCTCCCTGAGCGGTTTCACGGTGGGGGACAGGGACCGGATAGAACTGGACGTGCCCGAAGGGGAACATCGCGTGGAGGTGGACCTGCTGTCCGGGAGCAGCGACGCTTTCCTGACCCGCATACGCTTCCCGGAGCCGGCGTACAGGGAGAACGAGGATACGGAGAAAGAATAGGAGTGGCGTTATGAAAACCATCAATTGCCTGGCCGGCGCGCTGCTGGCGGCGTTCGCGGCGTTCCCCGGAGGCGCGGCGGCCGCGGAAGGAGGGAAGTGGAGATCCAACTGGATCTTCGACGGGGACTTGGGCTACGATTCCAATGTCTTCAAACTCTCCTCCGCTTCCAAAACAAAACTGGACAGCACCAACCCCTCCTACGAGGCCAGCGGCAGGTTCAAGAACATGGAGAGCAACGGCGATCTTATTCTGTCCCCGGCGCTGAAACTGGAAGCGGGGGGCAAGAAACTTCGGCTGGGCCTCGGGGCTGACCTCCGCCTGTATTCCTCCAATCCCGCCCTTAGCTACCTTGCCCTGGATCTTTCGGCGGATAAACGGTTCTCGAAACGCTCTTCCGCCGTTTTCAAGTCGGAGCTGGTGCCGAGCCGCTTCCAGCGCAATTTCATGTCGGACGCCACGGACCTGACGGGCCATGTCAGCGCCTCCGAGCGGGTTTACAAAGCGGGCAAATATTCCCAGTGGGCTAATTCCCTGGAGTACCGGTACCGGTTCTTGAAACGCAAGGACGGGCGGGTGGGGGTAACGGGCGGGCTGCTGCTGGGCTACACTTCGAGGCGCTACGATTCTCCCTTCAAGGGCAGGGACCGCGACGTGCTGCGCGGCGAGGCTTCAGCCCGCTTCGCCCTGCTAAAAGGCTGGAACGCCCGGTTGGCATACGGCTACAAGGTCTCGGACAGCCCCGTTACGCGCGAAGTGCAGGTGCTCGACGAGGCGGACTTCGGGCTGGACCTTAACGCCAATGCCGACCCCACCGAAACCAATATCCGCACCGTCCAGGCCGTGGACCGCTCTTTCAAGAGCGGCACGCTGAGCGTGGGCACCAAATTCAGCGCGGGGGAGGCCACGGAACTCTCCCTGAGCTACAAGAGTATGAGGCGGAGCTACACTTCAGGCCAGGCGCTGGACCCCGACCACGTGGACCGCGAGGACAAGCGGGGCACCTTCCGCGCCGGCCTGGACCGCCGCGTCAGGAAGAACCTTCATTTCATCGCGGTCTTCGAGAGCGTTCGCCAGGATACCAACAGGAAAGGCGACCCGGAGTCCGCGGGCGAGGTGGAGGATTACGCCGCGGACAGGGTGAAGGCGGGGATAACGTACAAGTTCTGAACCCCGGCTCGGAGCGCAGCTTATGAAGGTAAAAACCGGAGAGCTGGAGCAGCTGCTGGACATTTCGCCGCTGCTGGGTTCCACGCTGGACCTGGGGGAAGTGCTGACCCGGGTGCTGGAGAACGCCGGCGCCCTGATGGAGGCCGAGGCCTCCAACTTCATGCTCCTCGACGCCGCGTCGGGCGAGCTGGTCTGCGAGGCTGCCCTGGGTGAAGCCGGTGAGCGCATACGGGAGCTGGGACGCCTGAAGGTGGGGACGGGCCTGGCCGGGTGGACGGCGGAGCACCGCGAACCGCTGCTGGTGGAAGACGCCTACAAGGACCCCAGGTTCTTTCCCGATTTCGACAGGAAGACCGGCTTCCGCACCAGGAGCGTGCTGGCCGTGCCGCTCTTCGCGCGCGGAGAGCTGATAGGGGTAGGAGAGATCCTGAACAAGAAAGGCGGCGGCTCCTTCACGACGGAGGACCAGGCGCTCTTCACGCGCTTCTGCCACATAGCGGCCCTGGCCATAGACAACGCCCTGCTGCACCGCAGGGCCCTGGAGCAGGAGCGGCTGCAGCGCGATATGCGCCTGGCCGAAGAGATACAGCGCGCCTCCCTGCCTTCGGACATCCCTTCCATCCGGAATTTGAACATAGAGTGCCGCAGCCTGGCCTGCCGCTACGTGGCCGGCGACGTGGTGGATATCACGAAGCTGGCCGACGGCAGGCTGGCCGTGCTGGTGGGCGACGTGTCCGGCAAGGGCGTGCCCGCGGCGCTGTTCGGCTCAAGGTTTTCCGTCGATTTCGAATACCTGGCGCGCGCGGACCCCGAAGGCGGCTCCCTGATGACCAGGCTCAACGCCATAACCGCCAGGCGCTCCACGCGGGGGATCTTCATCACCGCCGTCTACGCCGTGATAGATCCCGCCACCGGCGGCGTGGAGCTGGTGAACGCCGGGCATCTGCCGCCGGTCATCGTGGGGCCGGACCGGGGCGGGTGGCGCCGGGCTCCCGCCGCGGAGCATCCGCCCCTGGGGGTTACGGACGGGTTGGAGTACCGCAGCAGCAGGCTTACCCTGGCGCCCGGGGAGAGCATTGTCTTTATGACCGACGGGGTCTGGGACGCGCGGGCGCCAGGCGGCGAACGTTTCGGCGAGAACAGGTCCCGGGAAGTCATGTCCGAGTGCCCGGGGCTGGCGGTGCCGCGCCTGATGAAGGCGGTCTCCGGGTTCACCGCCGGCCAGCCCCTCGCCGACGATATCACCGTGGTGGGCGTAGGCTACGGGGAGTACGAGGAACGCACGTTCCCGGCCAGGACGGAGGCGCTGGCCCGGGTCAGGCGCTTCGTGAGGGAGCAGGCCCTGGCCCACGGTTTCGACGAGGGGGGTGCCGGCGCCATAGTGCTGGCCGTCGACGAGGCCGCGGCCAACGTGATAAAGCACACCTACCGCATGGACCCGGCCGGGAAGATGCGCATAGGCGTGGAGCGGTGCGCGGGCCGCTTCCTGGTGCACCTGCGCGACTGGGGGCCGCGGCAGGACCCCGCCCGCTTCGCGCCGCGCGACCTGGGCGACGTGCGCCCGGGCGGGCTGGGCCTGCATTACATGTGCCGCATCATGGACGCGGTGGAATTCGACGACAGCCTCTGGGACGGCAACGAGCTGCATATGCTGGCGGCCGGCAAAGGGGGGCGCCCGTGCGGATAACCAGCGAAGTGCTGGAAGGCGGGCGGCTGGGCCGCTCCGCGGTGATCTCCCCGGTGGGTGAGGTGGACATGCACGAGTCGCCCGCGCTGCGAGAGACGCTGCTGGCGGCGGTGGCGGACAGGCCCGCGGCGGTGGTGGCGGACCTCGCCGGGGTTACTTTCATGGACAGCTCCGGGGTGGCCACGCTGGTGGAGGCCATGAAGGCGGCCAAGGCCGCCGGGGTGCGGTTCTCGCTCTGCTCGATGAGCGGCAAGGTCAGGGACGTCTTCGAGCTGGCGAGGCTGGATAAATTTTTCACGCTCGCGGCCACGCGCCGCGAAGCGCTGGGGGGCTAACGTGGAGAGAACTGCCGTGCGGCCGGCCGCCCTTTTAAGCGGGCTGCGCTACCTGGGCGGGCTGGGCTGGCTGTCGGCGGACGCCTTCGAGGCTGTTTTTCTGGAGCCATTCCGGGCCGGCCGGCGCGGGGTCCGGGCGGAGCCGGTCTTCGAGCAGATGGCCCGGGTGGGTTACGCCAGCCTGGGGCTGGTCTGCCTGGTGCAGTTCTTCATAGGCGTGGTGCTGGCGCTGCAGATGGCCTACATCCTCAAGAAGTTCGGCGTCACGGAGTACGTGGGCACCGTCGTGGGACTGGGCATGTTCCGCGAGCTGGGGCCGCTGATGACCGGGGTGGTCATGGCCGGCTACGCCGGGGCGGCTATCTCGGCCGAACTGGGGACGATGGCGGTGAGCGAGGAAATAGAGGCGCTGCGCGCGCTGGCCATTTCGCCGGTGCGCTACCTGGTAGCGCCCCGGGTGCTGGCCGCCGCGGTGATGATCCCCTGCGTCACGATGGTGGGGGATTTCTCCGGCGTGCTGGGCGGGCTGCTGACGGGCTGGGGGGCGCTCGGCGTCGCGCCGGGGCTATTCGTCCGCAAGCTGCTCGACGGGCTGGCGGTCTCCGACGTGCTGATAGGCGTTTTCAAGAGCCTGGTCTTCGCCGTGCTGATCTCGGTGATCTCCTGCCGCGAAGGGCTGGGCGTGGATTCCGGGGCGGAAGGCGTGGGCAGGGCGGCCACGCGCTCGGTGGTGTACTCCGTGGTGGCTATAATCGCGGCGGACTGCTTTTTTACGGCGCTGTTCCACGCGCTGCTCGGGCGGTGACCTTATGGGAAGCGAAGACCGGAAACCGATAGTCGTCAGGGACCTGGTAAAGCGCTTCAGCGGCGTGCCGGTGCTGGACGGGCTGAACTTCACGGTGAGCAGGGGCGAGGTGCTGGTGGTGATGGGCGCCAGCGGCTGCGGCAAGTCCACGCTGCTGCGGATGCTCATCGGGGCCATGCCCCCGACCTCGGGCAGCATAGAGATCCTGGGCAAGGACCTGGCGCGGCTGGAAGGCGCTGACCTGGACGCGCTGCGCATGAAAACCGGCATCCTGTTCCAGTCCGGGGCGCTCTTCAACTCGCTCACGGTAGGCGAGAACATAGCGCTGCCCCTCCGGGAGCACACGCGCCTTTCGCCGGAGACCATCGGGATCATGGTGAAGATGAAACTGGAGATGGTAGGGCTGCGGGACTTCGAACACCTGATGCCCGCCGAGCTGAGCGGCGGCATGAAGAAGCGGGTGGGCCTGGCGCGCGCGATGGCGCTGGACCCGCAGGTGATGTTCTACGACGAGCCGACCGCAGGGCTGGACCCGGTGGCTGGCGGCATGATAGACGAGCTGATGACTGACCTGAACCGCAAGACCGGCGTGACCTCAATAGTGGTCACGCACGACATGGGCAGCGCGTTCAGGATCGCGCACCGGATGATCCTGCTTTTCAGGGGGCGGGCGGTGGCCGAGGGCACGCCGGAGGAGATCCGGGCTTCGGCCGACCCTCTGGTGCGGCAGTTCGTGGGCGGCCTCGCGGACGGGCCCATCCCGCTGCGGGTGTCGAGGAAGGATTACGCCGAGGACCTGCTGGGGCAGGCCGAACGCTTTGAGGAGAGGTTATGAGAACCCGATCTGAAGCCAAGGCAGGGGCGGTGCTGCTGGCCGGGCTGCTGCTGGGCGGCCTGGTGCTGTCGGTCGCGGGGCGCTGGGACACGGCCTTCAAGAAGAAGCAGACCCTGAAGGTGCTGTTTACCGACGTGCAGGGGCTGCGGGCGGGCGACCCGGTGCAGGTGATGGGGCTGGCCCTAGGCAAGGTCACCGGCATGGAGGTGGTGCGTTTTCGGGACGCGGCCGGGCCGGGGGCGGCGGTTGAGGTGACGGCCAGGATAGTGTACCCCGAGGCTTTTCCAGCCGACACGGCGGCGGCCGTGGACCGCACGCTGACCGGCAACACGGTGCTGTCCGTGACGCCGGGGCGTTCGGAGCGCGGGTTGGCCCCCGGCGCCAGGCTGCAGGGTGCGGCCCCGGTTTCCATGAAGGAACTGGCCGGCACGGCGGGCAGCATAGCGCGCCGCATAGACGATTTCGTGGACGTGATGGCCGACAAGGAAATGTCGGGCGCGGCCCTGGCCGCTGTGGTCAACCTCAAGGAAACCAGCGAGCTGGCCAGGTCGGTTATGGCCTCGCTTAACCGCTCCGTGCCGGCTACCGAGCGGGCCATCGTAAACAGCGCGAAAAACCTGGAGGAGTTCTCGGGCACCATGGCTGGAGGCGGGGGGCAGCTGTCCGAAAGCTTCGCGAACCTGAGCGCGGCCTCGCGGTCGCTTGCCCGCGCCGGAGAGAACGCGGACCTGGTCCTGGAGAAAAGCCGCGACCCGCTCATCAGCGCCTTCTCCAACGCCGACAAGACCTCCGCCAACCTTAAGTCCCTCTCGCGCCAGGTGCGCTGGCAGCCCTGGCTGCTGCTGAAGAAACCGGGCAAGGCGGCCGAGCACGACCGCGCCATCTACAACGCCGCGCTGGACTTCAACGAGGGCGCCTGCACGCTCAACGATTCGGTAAAGGCGCTGGCGGCCCGGGCGGCCGACGGCGAAAAAGGGGGCGGCGGCGTGGACCAGGCTAAATTAGAGGCGCTGGTCCGGCAGGCGCGGGAGAATATGGAAAAATCTGCCGCGCTGGAGCGCAGGCTCTGGCAGGGCATGGCGGAAAAAGGCGCGCGGGGGGAATAGGGGGCTATATGACTAAGACGAACAAACGCATACTCCTGGTGGAAGACGAGCCGCATGTGTCGGACATCGTGACGAGGGTGCTGGCCGGCAGCGGGGCGGAGATAGTGACCGCCGCTACCATTAAAGAGGCCGAGGCGCTGCTGGAAGCTGGAAAGCTGGACCTGCTGATCCTGGACCGCCTGCTGCCTGACGGCGACGGGGTGCAGCTCTTCACGCGCATCAAGCAGAAGCCGGAACTCAGGAACCTGCCGGTGCTAATACTGAGCGCCAAAGACTATTCCGCGGAGCAGGCCGAAGGCCTGGACCTCGGGGCGGACGACTACATGCCGAAGCCCTTCTCCCCGCAGGAACTGAGGGCCAGGGTGGCGGCGCTGCTGCGCCGGGCGGAAAAGTTCGCGCACCGGGAGGCCGCGGACGGGGTAGTGCCCGGCTGCAAGCCCCGGAAAAAGAACTAAGACAGCGGGGACGGCCGGCCGGCTGCGGCCGGGCGGGACGTTAGGGCGAATGCTGAAGAAAACCGTGTTTTGCTGCGCGCTCCTGGCCCCGGGCTTCCCATGCCTGGCGGCGGACGGCGCGCGCCCCGCGGAGCCGGCGGCGCTGGTGTCGTCCGTGAGTTTCAGCGGCAACGCGGCGTTCTCGCCCGCGGAGCTGCTCGACGCGCTGGAGCTGCGGCCAGGGGCGGCCTGGACCGGCGAAAAAGAGGCCTTCGACCGCGAACTCCTCACTTCCTTCTATCACAACCGCGGCTATTCCGACGCGGAAATAACGGTCTCCTCGCTGCCGGACGGGACCTCCGTCTTCGTCAGGATAGGGATAACGGAAGGCCCGGTCTACAGTTTCGGCGACACTTCGGTGACCGGCCTGCGCGCCCTGCCCGAGCGCGTGGTAAAAAAAGAGCTCGACTATAGGAAAGGGGACCCGTACAGCTACGAGCGGCTCATCCGGTCCCAGAGCCGGCTCTACGCCGCCAACTGGTTCGAGCGGTTGCGCACCACGGTCTCCTCCTCTCCCGTATCCCGGCTGATAGACGTAAATATATCCGCGAGGGAAAAACCCATGCTATGGGTGAAGACCGGCGTCGGCTACGGCTCCGAAGAGAAAGAGCGCCTCACGCTGGGGCTGACCCACAACAACTTCCTGAACAGGGGCTACCAGGCCCAGGTGACCGGTACGCTGTCGCGCATCTGGCTGGAGTACCACGGCGAGATCCTCAACCGCAATTTCCTGTTCAGCCGCACCGAGCTGCGCGACGGGCTCACCTGGCGCCGGGAGCGGCGTGAGGGCTACGACATGGAGAGCGTGAAGAACCTGCTCAGCCTTGGGCGGGAACTCGGGAAAGGCCTTTCCGCCTCTGTGCAGTACAGGATGCAGCGGACCCTGATCTTCGGCGTGGACCCGCTGCTCACAACCGAGGCCCCGTCGCTCTCCCAGACCAGGGCAGTCTCTGTAGCCGTGAACAGGGACACCACCGACGATTTTTTCTATCCGCGCGCCGGCAGCCGTTCCGAGGCGGCCCTCGAGCGTTCCGGCGGCTTCTGGGGCGGCGATATCAGCTTTTACAAGGGCACGCTGCGGCATACCCTCTACCAGAAGCTTTTCTGGGAAATTACCGGCCTGCTCTCGGCCGCGGGCGGCTTCATCCAGGAGACGGGGCGCACCCCGGACGTGCCTATCTTCGAAAGGTTCTTCATGGGCGGCGGCAACTCGGTGCGCGGCTACGGGGAAAGGGACGTCGGACCCGAAGACGCCAACGGCAATCCGCTGGGAGGCAAAACCTCGCTGGAGGGTCACGCCGAGCTGCGGTTCCCGCTCTACAAAGGCTTCAAGGGCGCGCTCTTCCTCGACGGCGGGCAGGTGGCCGACAGCCTGAGCGGCTCCGCGCCGGCCAACTGGAAATACGGCGCCGGCGGCGGCCTGCGCTACCTTACACCGGTCGGCCCGATACGGCTGGATTTCGGCTACAAGCTGAACCCTGAAAAACCAACGGCTGTGGCCAAGGCCGATACCTGGCGCATCCACTTCACCATAGGGGAGGCGTTCTGATGCCCCTGAGGCGGAAAGTTCTTTATCTGCTGGCGGGCCTGGCGGCTGCCGGCGCCCTGCTGCTCTGGACCTTCCAGGCGGGCCTCGCGGAGCTCCTGCTTGCCAAGTACGGCGGCGGCGCGCTGACGGCGGGCCGGGTAGAAGGCGGCCTCGCTGGCGGCTTCAGGCTTTACAACGTGAGACTGAGGCTGCCGGGCCTGGAGGCTGACGTCGCGCGTGTGGAAGTGAAGCCGCTGCTGCGCGGCCTGCTGCGCGGGCGCGCGGCGGTGAGCGAACTTTTGATCTCCGGGGCGGTGATCAGGCCGGTGGCCGCGGAGCCGGCGGAGCCCGGGCGGCCCGACGCTGGCCTGCCGCCCGGCCTGGATATCAGAGAGGTGCGGGTGGAGGACAGCCGGGTGGTGCTGAGTTCCGCTGCCGGCGGGGAGAACGACGTTACCGCGGTGTCCGCGTTCCTGACCGTAGCCAAAGGACAGGTAGCGGCCCGCGAGCTGCGGGGGGAATTCCGCGGCGTCTCCGTGTCTGCCTCCGGGCGCTACGGGCCGGAGGGGCTCTCCGCGTCGGGCAAGGCCTCCTCCCCGGCCGGCCTGCTGGCGGATTTCGATTACACCCTGGCCGGGGAAAAGCACGAGCTGCGGGCCGGCGGGCTGCTGAAGAAAGCCCGGTTCCGCCTGGGCGCGCGGCTGGACGCCGGGAGCCGCTGGAGTTTCGAGCTGGACTCGTCCGGCCTGCCCCTGTCGCTGGCCAGCGGGGACCTGCCGGACCTGAAGGGAGCGGTCAGGGCGGACGGCGCAGGCAGGTATTTCGTTTTCGCTCAGGCCGAGGGCGAGGCGCGGTTCCGCACCGCCCTGCCGCGCGGAGCGGCGCTGACCGGCGGGCTGAAGCTCTCCGCGGGCAGCGCCGCCCTGAAAGCGGCCCTGCGCTCGCCGGAGGCGCAGGGGTCGCTCTCCGCCGCGTACTCCGGCGGCGGCTATAGCGGGTCATGGAGCCTGCGCTCCCAAAAAGCGCTTTCCTTCCCGCTGAAGGAGCCGCTGCACCTCGGTACGCTGGAGGGAAAAGGGAAGCTGGGCGGCCGGGGGTCTTCCCCGGCGCTTACCTGGGACGTAGCCGTGGCCTCGGCGGCGTATGGCCCGGTGCGCGCCGACCTCCTCACCACGGCGGGAAGCTTCAGCGCGGGCGGCCGTCCCCGGTTCAAGGCCGACGCCGGCGCCATCAACCTCTTCTACGGCAAAAGGGCCCTGGGGGCCGCAAGCCTGGCGGCCGAGGGCACGCCCGCTTCCAGCGCCCTGCGCGCGGCCTTCTCTTCTCCCTACCTGGAGGCGGAGCTGGAGGGGACCTCCCGCTTTCACGATGGGGCGCTGACGGCCCGCTGGAACTCCCTGCGCCTGCGCGACGCCCCGGAGTGGCGCCTCTGTCGCCCTTTCAAGACAGAGCTCTCGGGGAACCGGTACGGCGCGGCCGGGTTCTGCGCCACGGACGGGCGGGCCGCAGCGGAGCTCACCGTCTCCGCTTCCGGCGGCACGCTGGCGGAGCTGGACCTGAAGCTTAACGGCCTGCAGCTTGAAAATTTTACGGCGCTGAGCAGCCTGCCGCTGCCGCCCGCGGGCCTGGTGAGCGCCAGGGCTCTCTACGCCAGGGGGGCGCGGCGCGGGACCCTGGAATTCCAGGGCTCCGGCCTGAAGGTCAAGGGGCTGGACTTCGGAACGCTGCGGGTGGACGGGGGCTTCACGAAGAAGCGCCTGGAGATAAGCCGCGCGGAGTGGCGGGTGTACGACGGGCTGCTCAGCGCCGCCGGCGGCGCGGCGCTCGGCGGGCCGGAGCCGGACCTTAACTTCGTGGTGACCGCCTCGACGCTCAACGTTGCGCCGCTGCTGGTCTTTCTGCCAGCGGTCAAGGCCGACAAAGTGATAGTGCACGGGGCGGCAGAGATAGGGCTGAAGGGCAAGGTGTTCACCAACAGGGGGTCGCTCAGCGTGGAGGCCCCGCAGGCCGAGATCGTGCCGCTGGGCCTGAAGCTCAGGGCTGTCCTCGCCGCGGTGCGCGGAGAGGAAAGCGCCGCCGCTTCCTTCACAGCGTCGGCCCGGAGCAAAGGGGGGGGCCGCCTGACCGCGCAGGGCAGGCTGGGCGCGGCGGGGCCGGAGGTAAGCGCTAAGGCGCGCAAGCTCCCGTTCGACGTGCCGCTGGGGCTTTCCGGAGTGGCCGCCGCCGACCTGGATTTCGGGGGGACCTGGCAAAAGCCCTCCCTCTCCGGCACGGCGGACTTCGCGGAATGCCTGTTCGACATGCCGCGGTGGCGCAAGGCGCCGCAGGACGGGAGCCGCAGCCCCTTTTATGAATCGCTGGCCCTCGACCTGACGGTGAGGAGCGAGCGCAACGCCTGGTACAGGGACCCGCCCAGTTCAATAGAGGCCAAAGGCGAGCTGCTTATCAAGAAGGCGCCCTACGGCCGGCACGTGGTCATCGGCACGGTGGAAGCGTTGAAAGGCTTTTACACCTACCTGGGCAACACCTTTACGCTCGAGAGCGGCAGCCTGCTCTTCGGCGGCGAGATCCCGATAGATCCCCGGATCGACGTGAGCGCGGCCAACGCCCCCAGGGAAAGCCCCATCAAGGTTTACCTGCGCGGCACCGGCACCATGCGCAGCCCCGTGCTGGAATTCACGTCGGAGCCGGCCATGGAGCAGCGGGATATCATGTCCTACCTGATCACCGGCAAGCCGCTCTACGCCTACTCCCGCCAGCCCGGCGCCCAGGCCGGCCAGACGGACACGGGCTCGCAGGCGGCCGCCGCCAACCTGCTGGCCAACTTCGTTTCAAGACAGGCGGCTGGCCCGCTGGTGCGCAAGCTGGATATAGACGTGCTCAACGTCCGCCTGACCGGAGAGAGGGCCGCGGACATCACGGTGGGGCGCTACATAACCCCCGAGCTGTTCGTCAGCTACGGGCAGGTGCTGTCGCCCGGCGGCGAGAAGCGGGTGGACGCCGAATACGCCATCACGCCGTGGTGGAGCCTGGAAGGAAAGAACTCCAGCCAGGGCCGGTACGTGGTGGAGCTGCTGTTCAAGTTCGGTATAAGGACGGTGCCCGGGCCGGCGCCGCCGGAATGAGCTCGGCCGCGCAGTATGAAAAGCCCGGGCGCTCCCCGGGCTTTTTTGCGCCCTGCGCGGGTTTCAGGGGATGAGGACTATCTTGCCGGCCGCGCCGGGCGCCATCAGCGCGGCGTGGGCGGCGGCCGCTTCGGCCAGCGGGAACTCCCTGCCTATCGCCGGGTTCAGCGTGCCGTCGGCCAGGCCCGCCGCTATGGCGCCGTGTATCTCCCGCTCTTCCTGCGGCGTGACGGACCACAGCGTGAAGGCGCGGATCGAGCCGCGCCGGCTCATCAGGTCGCGCGGGTCGATGACGGATTCGCCGCGGCTGCCGATCACCACCACCCTGCCGCCCTTGGCCAGCAGCTTCAGGTCCGCCCCCAGGTTAACGTTCGCCAGCATCTCCAGGACCAGGTCGGCGCCGCGGGGGCAGGCCGCCTCTATTTCCTTCAGGTAGCCCGGCGCGGTGTGGTCGAAGACGGCGTGCGCGCCCAGGCGCAGCGCCAGCTCCCGGCCTTTCGGGGTTCCCGCCGTGCCCAGCACAGTTAGTCCCCGAGCCCGGGCGAACTGGACCGCCGCCCCGCCCACGGCGCCGCTGGCGCCGTGCACCAGCACCGTCTCGCCGGCGGCGGCGCCTCCCTGGTGCGTCAGCGCGTGGTAAGCCGCGCCGCAGGGCACCCACAGGGCCGCGCCCTGCTGAAAAGTGACGCGGTCCGGCAGCGGGTGCACCTGCCCTTCCAGCGCCAGGGCGTACTCGGCGTAAGTGCCGCTGAGGCACTTGGCTATGTAGACGCGGTCGCCCGGCTTTACCGCCGTAACTTCGGGGCCGATGGCGGCCACCGTGCCGGCCCCGTCGGAGCCGGGCGTATAGGGCAGGGCGGGCAGGGCCGGGTAAGCGCCGGAACGGATATAGGCCTCGTAGGGGTTCACGCCTGCCGCCAACACCCGCACCAGTACCTGGCCGGCCGCCGGCGCCGGTACCGGCGCCTCTTCCAGCCGCAGTTCCTCCGGCCCGCCGAACCTCGAGACGCGTATAGCTTTCATGAGCCCTCCCTCCGCCGGGTCCGGGCCCGCGGCTTTGTGTGCTAAAATACCCGGTATGAGAACACGGCGTCCGCGGCGGCTCACCGACAGGCAGCTCGACCGAGTGGCCTGCTCCTGCCTGCTGGCCTGCGCGCTGGCCGATTTCGCCAAGAAGCGCGCGCGGCTCCTTAAGGAGACCTGCGCGCTGAAATTCTTCTCCGAGGGGCAGGACCGCTTCCTGCTCGACGAACTGCACCGCCTGCACAGGCCCGCCCTGCTGCGCTACGACGAGACCCGCATAGTTAAGGCCTCCCTGGCCATCCTGCGCGCCCGCTGCCTCCCGCGCTGCGGCGCCTCCGGCCGCGCGTTCTGGGACGGGCTCGCCCGCAGGTTCCTGCGGGAATACGCCCGCGGCGGCGTCAACCTCTTCGAAATAGACTGGGAGTAGCCGCCGGCCGGCTTATTCCCCGAGGTAGCCGCCCGGCTCCGCCGTGCCGCCCTTCCTTACCGCCACCGGGGTGTACTTGAACTCCGGGATCTTGCCGAACGGGTCCAGCGCCGGGTCCGTCAGCAGATTGGCCGCGGCCTCGTAGTAGGCGAAGGGGATAAAGACCGTGCCCGGGGCGTTGCCGTCGTCGCGCCGCGCCCGCAGGGCCACGCTGCCCTGCCGCGAAGTCACCGTTACCGTCTCCCCCGGTGTCACTCCCAGCCGCTCCAGGTCCTCCCCGCACAGCGTGACGGTGGCCGCCGGCTCCAGCGCGTTGAGCACCGGCGAGCGGCGCGTCATGCTGCCGGTGTGCCAGTGCTCCAGCTGCCGCCCGGTGATCAGCGCGAAGGGATACTCCCCGTCGGTGACCTGGTGCGCGGGCAGCCGGGCCGGCACCAGGTTCGCCCGGCCGTCGGCCGTGGGGAACCTGTCTTTGAAGACCGTCGGGCTGCCCGGGTCCTCAGGCGAGAGGCAGGGGTAGGTAACACAGCCCTCGCGCTCGAGGCGCTCCCAGGTGATGCCGCCGATGGCCGTCGGCATGGCCCGACGCAGCTCCTCGTAGACCTCCGCCACGCCGGACTCCGGCCCCCGGTAGTCCCAGGCCAGACCGAGGCGGCGGGCGAGCTCCTGTATGATCCACAGGTCCTGTCGCGCCTCCCCGGGCGGGTCCACCGCCCGGCGGCCGAGCTGCACCATTCGGTCGGTGTTGTTGACCGTGCCGGTCTTCTCCGGCCACGCGCTCGCCGGGAGCACCACGTCGGCCAGCTGCGCGGTCTCCGTCATGAAGATGTCCTGCACCACCAGGTGCCCGAGCTTCGCCAGGGCGGCGCGGGCGTGCGCCAGGTCGGGGTCGCTCATGGCCGGGTTCTCGCCCATGATGTACATCCCGCGTATCTTGTGCTGGTCTTCTTCCGGCGCGGTTATCTTGCCGATGACCTCCACCACGGTGTAGCCGGGCTTGTCGTCGAGCGGCGTGCGCCAGTACTCCTCGAACCACTTGCGCGCCGCGGGGTCGTTCACCCGGCGGTAGTTGGGATACATCATCGGGATCAGGCCGGAGTCGCTCGCGCCCTGCACGTTGTTCTGGCCGCGCAGCGGGTGCAGGCCGGCGCCCGGCTTGCCTATCTGCCCGCAGACGGCGCAGAGCGCTATGAGGCAGCGGGTATTGTCGGTGCCGTGCACGTGCTGGCTGATGCCCATGCCCCAGAAGATGATGGCGGCCCTGGCCCCGGCGTAGGCGCGGGCGGCCTCGCGGATGGCCGCGGGGGGAATGCCGCAGACCGGGGCCATGGCCTCGGGGCTGCAGGCCTTAACGTTCTCCCTTATCGCCGAGAAGTTGTTAACCCTTTCGGCCACGAACTTGCGGTCGTAGAGGCCTTCCTCTATCACCGTGTGCAGCATCGCGTTGAGCAGGGCTATGTCCGTGTCTGGCCTGAGCTGCAGCGTCCGCCAGGCGTAGCGGTTCAGCTCCGTGCGGCGCGGCTCGCAGAGGAGCAGGCGCGCGCCGCGCTTCGCCGCGTTCTTGATCCAGGTGGCGGCCACCGGGTGATTCACCGTCGGGTTGGAGCCTATGACCACGATGAAGTCGGAGTTCGCGGCGTCGTTGACCTGGTTGCTGACCGCGCCGGAGCCTATCCCTTCCAGCAGGCCGGCCACGCTGGAAGCGTGGCAGAGGCGGGTGCAGTGGTCGACGTTATTGCTGCCGAAGCCGGTGCGCACCAGCTTCTGGAAGAGGTAAGCCTCCTCGTTGCTGCCCTTGGCCGAGCCGAAGCCGGCGAGTGCCTTCTTGCCGTGCTTGTCGCGCAGGCGCCTGAGCCCCGACGCGGCGAAATCCAGGGCCTCCTCCCAGCCCGCCTCGCGGAAGATCTTCGTCCAGTCCGCAGGGCCGCTGCCATGGGCCGCCTCTTTCGGGACGCCGGGCCGGCGGATCAGGGGCCTGGTCAGGCGCTGCGGGCTTTGCACGTAGTCCATGCCGAAACGGCCCTTTACGCAGAGCCGCCCGCGGTTGGCGGGGCCGTCGCGGCCGTCGACGGAGAGTATCCTGTTGTCCTTCACGTTGAAAGTGACCTGGCAGCCAACTCCGCACCAGGGACAGACGGAAGGTACTTTCCGGTCGACCTCCTGCGAGCCGATCAGGCCCTTGGGCATCAGGGCGCCCGTCGGGCAGGCCTGCACGCACTCGCCGCAGCCCACGCAGGTGCTGTGCCCCATCGGGTCCCGCTGGTCGAAAACTATCTCGCTGCGAGCCCCGCGGGCGGCGTAGCCGATCACGTCGTTGACCTGCTCTTCGCGGCAGGCGCGCACGCAGCGCTTGCACTGAATGCAGGCATCCAGGTTCACAGCCATCGCCGGGTGGGAGAGGTCGGCGGCCGGCCGCGCCCGGCGCAGAGCCTTCAGCTCCGGCCGCGCCTTAACTCCGAGTTTGTGTGCCCAGTAGCTGAGTTCGCCGTGGCCGCGCGCCGGATCGCCGTCCACCCACTTGAGGCCTTCGTCGGGCATGTCGGCTAGCAGCAGCTCCAGCACCAGACGCCTGCTCTTCACCGCGCGCTCGCTGTCAGTTCGCACCTTCATGCCGGGCGCGGGGACGCGGCAGCAGCTGGGCGCCAGCGCCCGCTCGCCCTCGATTTCCACCACGCAGACCCGGCAGTTGCCGTCGGGGCGGTAGCCCTTGAGGTCGCAGAGGCGGGGGATCTCCACGCCGTAGCGCGCCGCCGCGGCGAGTATGGTCTCGCCCTCGTTGGCCGAGACCGCCTTGCCGTCGAGGGTGAACTCTATCTTTTTTGTTCCGGGGGGCATCACTCCACCTCCTGCGGGAAGTATTTCATCACGCAGCGTACCGGGTTTGGCGCGGCCTGGCCCAGGCCGCAGATGGAGGCGTCGGCCATTACGGCGCAGAGGTCCTCGAGCGCGGCCCGGTCCCACCGGCGGTCCTGCATGAGGGCCGCCGCCTTGGCGGTGCCGGCCCGGCAGGGCGTGCACTGGCCGCAGCTCTCGCTCTCGAAGAAGCGCATCGCGTTCAGGGCCGCTTCCCGGGCGCTGTCTCCGGCGGCCAGCACTATTACCGCCGCCGAGCCGATGAAGCAGCCGTGTTCCTGCAGCGTGTCGAAGTCCAGGGGCAGGTCGCCCAGCGAGGCGGGCAGGATGCCGCCCGAGGCCCCGCCGGGCAGGTAGGCGTAAAGCTCCCGGCCGTCCTGCATGCCGCCGCAGTATTCGCCTATCAGTTCGCGGACGCTGATGCCGGCCGGGGCCAGTTTCACGCCGGGGTCCTTCACGCGGCCGCTGACGCTGAAGCTGCGCAGGCCCTTGCGGCCGCGCCGGCCGAAGGAGGCGAACCACTCCGGCCCGCGCGCCAGGATGTCGCGCACCCAGTAAAGGCTTTCGAAATTGTGCTCCAGCGTAGGGCGGCCTCGCAGGCCGGCCTGGGCGATGAAGGGGGGGCGCTTGCGGGGCTCGCCCCTCCTGCCCTCTACGCTCTCCAGCAGTGCGGACTCTTCACCGCAGACATAGGCGCCGGCCCCGCGGCGCAGCTCCAGGCGCGGCAGCGGGAAAGGCGGGTCGGCTTTCAGTTTTTCCAGCTCCGCCTCCAGTATGGCGCGGCAGCCGTGATACTCGTCCCGCAGGTAAATGTAACACTCGTCTATGCCGACGGCCGCGGCGGCTATCAGGAGCCCCTCCAGGAAGCGGTGCGGGTCCCGCTCCAGGTAGCTGCGGTCCTTGAAGGTCCCCGGCTCGCCTTCGTCGATGTTAGCCGCCATGAACCGCGGCCCGGGCTGCTCCCTGACTATGCGCCACTTGCGCCCGGCCGGGAAGCCGGCCCCGCCCAGGCCGCGCAGGCCGGAGTCTTCCAGGGCCTTTATCACCATTTCCGCCGTGCGCTCTCCGGAGACTACCTCAGCGGCCAGGCGGTAGCCGCCAGCCGCGCGATAGGCGGCGTAGCCGGCGTAAGCGGGCTGGGCCGCGCCCGGCCCCGGGAGGGGCTTCCCGGCGAATGCCGCAGGGTCGAACTCCCCGTCGGGCCTGGCGGCCGGGTGGACGCCCTCTCCGCCGCGGACGGCCGCGGCGACCTTTCCGGGGTCGGCGAAGGGGACATGACGCCGCCCGACTTCGGCCGCCGGCGCCTGCTCGCACCTGCCCATGCAGGGGACTTTCTCCACCCTCACCTCGCGGCCGAGGATGGCCGGCAGCCGCTCGATAAGTTCCTTCGCCCCTGCCAGGTGGCAGGGCAGGCCGCCGCAGACGCGCACGGTCAGTGCCGCCGGGCTCTCGGAATCGGTCACTTCGAAATGATGGTAGAAGGTGGCCACTTCGTATATCTCGGCCCTCGGCAGGTTCAGTTCTGCGGCCAGAGCCGTGAGGTGGCGCGAGCGGAGGGCGCCGTAAGCGTCGTTGAGCCGGTGCAGGTATTCTATCAGCAGGTCGCGGCGGCGCGGCGCGGGGCCCAGGAGCCGATCCACCTCATCCAGCGAAACCCCGTCCGGCTGGCGGCCCTTCAGCTTGCCCGCCCGCCTCGCTAGTTCCGGCGGCAGCGCCGCCCTCAGCGATACGGCCGAATTCTTCCCGTTCATGACATCTCCCCGTCGCGTCTTTCCGCTGCTGCGGCGACGCGCTCCGCCCCGCTGTAGATATTGAACCTGCGCCCCCTGGCGAACCCTATCAGCGTGATGCCTGCCTCCCGCGCCAGCCTGACGGCCTGCGAGGTGGGCGCGCCGCGCGCGATCACGAAGGGCGCGCCGCAGCGCCCCGCCTTCAGCAGCGCGTCCGAGGAGACGCGCCCGCTGGAGAGCAGGACGGCGTCCCTGAAATTACCGCCGGCCAGCAGCCGCGCCCCGATCACCTTGTCGAGGGCGTTGTGCCGGCCTATGTCCTCCCTGAAGAGCTCTATGCCGCCCCGGCCCGCCAGCGCCGCGGCGTGCGTCCCGCCGGTCTCCAGGTAGACGGCCGCCCGCCGGTGCAGGTCCGCCGCCAGCGCCGTTACTTCGGCGGGCGACAGAGTCAGGCGAGAGACCGCCTTGGCGCGGCAGGCCAGCGCGGCGACGCTGTAATACAGCGTGCCCTTGCCGCAACCCGGCGTGTAGAGCCGCTTGAGGGCCGTCTCCCCCAGGCCGGAGGGGGAGGCCAGGTCGGCGAAGGCCGTCCATTTGCGCTCGTCCACCGTCAGGCTCTTAAGGTCCGAGGCCGAATTGATGAGGCCTGAGGCGAAGAGAAAGCCGCAGGCCAGCTCCTTCAGGTCGTGCGGGGAGGCTAGCAGGGTGGCCAGTTCCCGGCCGTCCAGCACGATGGTGAGCGGGACCTCCCGCACCGCCGGGTCTGCGGCGGCCGTCAGGGCCCCGTCGGAAAACTTTACTATCTCGAAGTTCTCGGTCAAGGCGCGACCTCCAGGTCCGCTGGGGAATTCAAGTTGGTGAAGACGCGGCGCGAGTCCGGCCCCAGCTCCAGCACCCGGGTGGGAACGCCGCGCAGGAAGGCCCGCACGGAGAGGTCGCTGGCGGCGAGCAGGAACGCCGCCAGCGGCGCGGCCAGCTCCGGGCCGTACACGCCGCAGAGGGGCTCCAGCAGCCCGCCGGCCCGCGGCACCGCGGCGCCGCGCCCGGCGCGCAGCCACTCCGCGGCGAGCGCGCGGATCAGGCCCTCGTCGAGGAAAGGCATGTCGCAGGCCGCCACGAAGACCGGCCTGGCGCCGCAGCCCGCCAGCGCCGCGTGTATCCCGCCTAGCGGGCCTTTATCCTTTAAGATGTCGGGGAGCACCCGGGCTCCGAGGCCTTCGTAGCCGGCCGGGTCGTTGGCGATCACCACCGCCGAGCCGAAGACGCCGCGCAGCAGGTCCAGCGCGGGCGCTATCAGCGGGCGGCCGCGGAAGGAGAGCAGCGCCTTGCAGCGCCCGCCCATGCGCGAGTTTTTGCCGCCGCTCAGCACGGCGCCGGCTATACCGGAAATAATAAGTTTACCCATCGCCCGCCCTTCCCGCAATGATACTATTTCCGCCTATGGATTTTGGCCGCGAAGCTGCGCGGCAGGCGTTTTTCGAATGTGTTGTAGTGAGCGGAGGGAGCACGCGTCTCGTCCGGCCGGAAGGCCGCCGGGGAATCCCGGCGGCCTTTCCGGGCGTACGGGCGGCTATTCCTTGACCTGCGTGCTCAGGAACACCGGCAGCGTCATCTGGGCTATCTGGTCCTGCAGTTCCTCGATGCCGTCGATGTGGCCGTCCTCGTCGTTGAGGATCTCCTGCAGGAAGTCGCGGCTGGCGTTGTCTCCGACCTCGGCCGCCAGTTTGACCGCGTCGTTGTAGGCCTTGATCGCGGTCTCCTCGGAGGCGTGGTCGTTATCCAACTGCTTGCCGACGTCCGCCCCGATCACGATCTTGCGCAGCTCGCTGACGGTCGGCCTGCCCTCCAGGAAGAGGATGCGGCCTATCAGCTTCTCGGCGTGCTTCATCTCCGAGATCGCGCGCTTCTCGAAGTGTTTGTGCAGTTTCTCGTAGCCCCAGTTGGCGCACATCTCGGAATGCACCATGTACTGGTTGATGGCGGTGAGTTCGTCCGCGAGCAGCGAATTCATAACCCCCAGCAGTTTTTCATTGCCTTTCATGTTATCCCCCTTATCATCCCCTGCCCCGCGGCGGTTCAAGGCCGGAAGCTAAAATAGTTTTAGCATTTAAAGCGGGCGGGTTTATATTCCCGTTGGCGCTATCTTTTATCTTTTATCAGCGGCGGGCCTTAGCGGATAAATGGAGCGGCCGCCGCAACCCTGGGGCTGCGGCGGCCGGTCTTTGGGGGCTGTAAGCTTTACTTCTTCTCTGCGGCCTTGATGGCCTTCAGCACCCTTTCCGGCGTGAGGGGGAACTCGCGCACCCTCGCGCCGGTGGCGTTGTAGAGGGCGTTGGCGAAGACGGGGGCGGCCCCGTTGATGGAGACCTCCGACACGCTCTTGGCGCCGAAGGGCCCGGTGTCCTCGTAGGAAGGCACCAGGATGATGTTGAGCGGCGGCCGGTCGCGCATGGAGTAGATGTGGTAGTCCGCGAACGACGCGTTCTGCATCTTCCCGTCACGGTCGAACAGGTATTCCTCGGTCAGCGCGTAGCTGATGCCGTTCAAGGTGCCGCCCTCGGTCTGGCCCTCGGCGAGCTGCGGGTTCACTGCGGTGCCGCAGTCTATCGTGGAGACGTAGTTGAGGACCTTGATGAAGCCGGTCCAGGTATCCACCTCGATCTCCGCGAAGTGCGCCGCGAAGGGCGGCGGGGACTTCTTGGTGATGTGCGAGGCGGTGCCGATGATCTGGTACTGGTTCTTCTGGTAGAGCGAGTACTTGGCGATGTCGCCGTAGGTCACCCTGTGCTTGTCGTCGGCGCTGATCACGGCGGAGTCCTCGCAGCGCACCTGCTCGACGGGGAGGCCCAGCATCTCGGCGCCGGTGTGAAGGATCTGCCGCTTGGCGTCGGCCGCGGCCTTGCGCACCGCCTCGCCGGAGAGGTAGGTGGTGGACGAGGCGTAGGCGCCCACGTCGAACGGCGTCAGGTCCGTGTCCGACGAGTAGACTATCATCTTGTCGGTGGCGGTCTCCAGTTCCTCGGCCGCTATCTGCGCCAGCACCGTGTCCGAGCCTGTGCCCAGGTCGGTGGCGCCGACGAGCAGGTTGAAGGAGCCGTCGTCGTTGATCTTGATGGAGGCCGCCCCCATGTCTATGTCCGGGATGGACGAGCCCTGCATCAGGCAGGCCATGCCCATGCCGCGGCGGTAGCGGCCCGTCTTGCCCCTCCAGTCCTTGCGGTCCTGCCACTTTATGGCCTCCGCGCCCTGCACAATGCACTCGGCCAGCGCGTTGGAGCCCACCGTCATCGGCGTGCCTTCGCGGCCCTCGCCCAGCGCGGCGAAGATGGGGGAGCCCTCGCCCTCGCGGATATGGTTGATCTGCCGGAACTTCATGGGGTCCATGCCGATAGCCTCGGCCATCTGGTCCATCAGGGACTCCATGGCGAAGAAGGCCTGCGTGGCGCCGAAGCCGCGGTAGGCGCCGGCTACCGGCAGGTTGGTGTAATATGACTTGCCGTCGAACTTGATATTCTCGCAGTGGTAGAGCGGCAGTACCTTGGAGCCCGCGCACGAGACCACGGTGAGGCCGTGGCCGCCGTAGGCGCCGGTGTTGTTGATGGCCTCCATGTTGATGGCGGTGATGGTGCCGTCCTTCTTCACGCCCGCCTGCAGGCGGATGCGGAACGGGTGGCGCGTGCGGCCGGTGCGGAAGGTCTCCTCGCGGTTGAACTGCCACAGGCAGGCGCGGCCGGTGCGCAGCGCGAACATGGCCGTGACGTCGTCGAGGAGGATCTCCTGCTTGCAGCCGAAGCCGCCGCCTATGCGGGGCTTCACCACGCGGATCTTCTGCACGGGCACGTCGAGGGTCTTGGCGACGATGCGGCGGCAGTGGAACGGCACCTGCGTGGAGGTGGTGATGTGGATGCGGCCCGACGGGGCTATCTGCGCCAGCGAGGTGTAGGGCTCGATGGGACAGTGCTGGGCGTAGGGGGTTTCGTAAGTGTGGTCGAACTTGAAGTCGGCCTGCTTCAGGCCCGCCTCGAAGCTGCCGGCCTCGCAGGCCACGTGCGCGACGAGGTTCTTCTTCGGCTCGTAGGGGATCGGGATAGGCACGTGGGCCTCGGCTTCGTCGTGGATGACGGGGGCGCCGGGGGCCATGGCCTCGTCGAGGGTGAACACGGGCTTGAGCAGCTCGTATTCAACCTTGATAACCTCGAGGGCGGCCAGGGCCTGCTCCTCGGTCTCGGCCGCCACGGCGGCCACGCGGTCGCCTACGAAGCGCACTTTTTTGTCGAACATGAAAGTGTCGTAAGGGGACGGCTCGGGGAAGCCCTGGCCGGCGGTGCAGTGCGCTATGCGCGGCACGTTGCCGTACCAGAGCACGGCCTTCACTCCGGGCATCTTCTCGGCCTTGGAAACGTCGAGCTTCTTGATGCGGGCGTGGGCGTGCGGGCTCCAGAGCATCTTGATGATCAGCGCGTCGTTGGGGACGAAGTCCGCGACGTAGGAGTCCTTGCCGAGGGCGAGCTGGAGGGCGTCTATCTTGGTGACGGAAGTATTGACCTGCTTGAAGTTCCTGGCTTTTTCGTGGCGTTTCATTTTTTCGCCCCTTTGGCGGTCTTTTTCGCGGCGGGCTTTGCGGAGGCCTGCTTGTCCAGCGTCTTGCGCAGGGCCACCCAGATCTTTTCGTAGCCGGTGCAGCGGCAGAGGTTGCCGTCCATGTACTCTTTTACTATCTCGTCCTCGAAGACCTCTTCGGTCTCCATCAGCGCGGTGGCGCTCATGACCATGCCGGGGATGCAGTAGCCGCACTGCACTGCGCCGGCCGCGACCAGTTCCTTCTGGAACTCGCCGGGCTTGTCGAAGGTGCCGACGCTTTCGATGGTGCGCACCTTCCTGCCCTCGGCCTGCATGGCGTAGAGCAGGCAGGCGTAGGTGGCCCGGCCGTCGAGCAGCACGGTGCAGGCGCCGCAGGTGCCCTGGCCGCAGCCGTACTTGGTGCCGCGGTAGCCTTCGCGGCGCAGCAGCGTAAGCAGTTTCTCGTCGGGCCTGGTGGCGAAGGTCTTCTTCTCGCCGTTAATGGTGAAAGTGACGGTGTGGGTAGTCGTGGTCATTATTCAGCCCTCCCGCGAGCGAATTCGGCGGCCCTTTCCAGGGCGTCCAGGATGGAAACTTCTGCGAGCTGCCGGATGTAGTCGGCGCTCATGCCTTCGCCGCCTACCCACTTGGCGGCGGCGCCGGCGGCCGCGGCGGCTTCTTTGAAGACCGCGGTCACGGCTTCTTTGCCGACGAGGGCGGCCTCGACGGGCTTGAGGCGCTGCGGGAAGGGGATGGCGGAGCCCGCGGCCACGCGCGCGGCTTTGATAACGCCGTCCTTTAGTTCCAGCAGGGCGGCGACGGTGGCCAGCGAGAAGGCGGCCGCGTTGCGCGTCACCTTTACTGAGCCGAAGCCGTGATGCGCCTTCAGCACCGGGATCTTGACGGCGGTGAGCAGGTCCCCGCCGCGGAAGAGCCGCGCGGGCTGGGCCGAGAAATACTCGTCGGCAGTCATTTCCTTCTCCTTGCCGGAGTAGATGACCAGGCGCGCGTCCATGGCCAGCAGCACTACGGGCAGGTCGGCCCACGGGAAGACGCGGGCTATGTTGCCGCCGATGGTGGAGACGTTGCGGATCTGGTGGGTGGAGATGCGGCGGCAGATCTCGTGCATGGCCCAGCGGGGGCCGCGGTAGCGCTGGATGTCGGAGAGGGGGGTGGCCGCGCCGATGACGAAGTAGTTCCCTTTCTGCCTGATGTAGGACAGGCCCAGGCGCGTCACGTCGACGGCGGTGACCGGGGTCTTGCCCTGCATGAAATGCAGCGCGGTGCCGCCGGCGAGGGGCATGCCCTTGGGGCCCAGCGCGCGCAAGGCCTTGCGCGCTTCGGCCAGGGTGGCGGGTCTGATGAATTCTGATAGTTTCATGTTGGGTTCCTGTTGATACCTGCGTATTCGCGAAATAAATATAGCAGATTTAGCGGGGGGGATAAAGCGCCCGCGGAAGCGCGGCCGGCAAAAGAAAAAGCCCGCCGGAGCGGGCCTTTCCCAGGGAGGGGAGGGGCTATTTCGCCACCGGCAGGCCGGCGGACGTCCAGGCGGTAATGCCGCCGGCGATGTCGTGTGCGCCGGCGAAGCCGAGGTCACCCATGACCTGCAGGGCGGCGCCGGTGCGGCGGCCGCTGCGGCAATAGAGGAGGTACTTGCCGTTCCTGTCGAGCTTGGCGAGCCGCTCTTTGAAGTCGGGGGCGTAGTAGTCCATGACCTCATGCGTGGGCTGTATGTAGCCCGCGGCGTGCTCTTCGGCGGTGCGGATGTCTATGACCACCGGCTTCACGGACTCTATGAAGCGGAGGGCTTCTTCCGGTTTGAGGTTAGCCGGGAAGGCGCTGTCGGCGGTTTCGGTGCCGGCGGAAGGTGCGGGCGCGGCCGGAACCGCCGCGGGTTTAGCGCAGCCGCTGAAAAAACCGCCAAGGTCGAAGGCGCAGGCGGCCGCGGCGACGGTGAGAACGATGGCTGCGGTGAGGAGTATCTTCATAGCTATATTTTACAAAAAAACGCGCCCGCGCGCCCGGGCCGGGGCGCGGATTTTTGTATCATATCTGCAGCCTATGTGGAAAAAAGTTTCAGTGCCAGTCCTGCTCGCGGCCGCCGCGCTGGCTTTTCACCTCTTCGCCGGGTTCTCCTTCATCCGCTCCGCTGCGGCCACCTACGACGAGACCGTGCACCTGGCCAGCGGATACTCCTACCTGCGCACCGGGCGCTACGTGATGAACATCATGGACCATCCGCCGCTGTCGGAGATGCTTTCCGCCCTGCCTACGCTGGCGCTGAAGCCGCAGGCGTTCACCGGGCACCCCTATTTCGCCAACTTCATGCCGTACCATTACGGGGACCTGTTCCTTTACCATAATTCTGTCCCGGCCGAGCGGCTGCTCAATACCGCGCGGGGCTTCACTTTCCTGGTCTGGACCGCGCTGTTCGCCGGGCTGCTGTGGCTTTTTGCCTCGCGGCTGGAGTCGCGCGCGGCGGGCGCCTTCGCCCTGTGCGCCTTCGCCGGCATGCCCGTCTTCATCTCCAACGACGCGCTGGTGACCACCGACGCCGCCGCGGCGGCCTTCTACTTCGCCTCCTTCGCGCTGGGCTGGCTCTTCACGGCCGCCCCCGCCGGGGGAAAGGGCGGCGCCAGGCCCTGGCTCCTGGCCGCGCTCGCCGGGGGAGCGGCCGGGCTGGCGCTGGTCTCCAAGTTCAGCATGTTCATCGTGCCGCCCATGGTGGCCGCCTTCTGGCTGGCGGACAATTATTTCTGGCCCAGGCGCAAGACTGGTGAACTGCTGGGATATCTCCTCATCTACGCCGCCGCCTGCCTGCTGACGGTGGCGCTGGTCTACAAGTTCGACCTCGGGCTCTACTGGGCCGGGCTGTCCGCCACGCTGGGACGGCTCGACGCCGGCCGCTCCTCTTTCGCCCTGGGCCGTCACTCGCTCACGGGCGTGTGGTGGTATTTCCCGTCGGCCCTGCTGCTGAAAACGCCGCTGCTGGTACTGCTGGCCGCCGGCGCGGGTGCCTGGGGGCTGCTGAGAAAATTCCGGCGCGATCACCTGTGGCTGCTGCTGCCGCCGGTCCTCTTCTTCGCCGCGTCGCTGACGGCCAAGGTGCAGATCGGCTACCGCCACATCCTGCCGGTGATGCCGTTCCTGGCCGCGCTGGCCGGCGTGGCGCTGGCGCGCGTCTACGCCTCGTCCCGGCGCGGCGCGTGGCTGGCCTGCGCGCTGGCCGCCCTGATCCCGGTTTCGGCGCTGACGGCCCACCCTCACTACCTGGCCTATTTCAACCAGCTCTCCGGCGGCCCGTCCAACGGCTACAAGTATTTCGTGGATTCCAACCTGGACTGGGGGCAGGGCGTGAAGCAGGTCGCCGCCTACCTGGAGTCGCGCGGCAACCCGCCGCTGGTGTTCTCCTATTTCGGGGTGGCCAGGCCCGAAGCCTACGGCATAAATTATACGCCGTTGGGCCTGGTCTCCAACGCTGACCTGCGCGGTACCGGGGCGCAGGTCTGCGGCATGAAGGAAGTCCTGCTGGCGGTGTCAGCCACCAACCTGCAGGGTACCTATTACCCGGACAAAAAGTCTTTCGACTGGCTTAAAGGGCGGGAGCCGGCCTTCACGGCGGGCTATTCCATCTTCGTGTACGACCTCACGCGCGACGCCGAGGGCCTGGAGCGCCTGGCGGGACTGTTCGACCGCGAAGGGCGCAACGCCGAGGCCGATTGCCTGTACGCCAGGGCGGGGAAATAATATGATGAAAATCCTGAAATGGGCGGGCGTGATCTTCGGCCTTTCCGCGGCCTCTTTCGCGGTCCTGCTGATCCTCAACGGTGTCAAACGCTCCGCCTGCCTGAAGGGCGAGGGGCGAGGCGCCGTGCAGGCCTGCACTTTCCTGCTCGAGAATTACCCCGCGGCCTACAGGCCGGAGCTGCTGGCCCGCCGCGCCCGCCTGTACGAGCAGACCGGGAGCCTCGACGCCATGCTGGGCGACCTGAAAGCCCTGGCAGAGCTAAAAGAGTCCGGCCTCGCGCCTCAGCCCCTGCTGCTGGGCGCTTACGAGGCCCTGGTCAAGGCCTACGGCCAGCGCGGAGACGCCGCCGGTGTCCGGAAATACCTGGAGCTGGCCGCGGGCGCGGGCACGAAGGACGCTGCGATCTACGTCGCCCTGGCCGGGGAGTATTCCGCCGAGAAACGCTCCGGCGAGGCGCTGAAGCTGCTGGCGGCGGCCGACGCGCTGGGGGCTCCGAAGGGGCATCCGTACTACAACGCGCTGGCCTCGGCCTACGAGGGCGAGGGGGACTTCGCTAAAGCTTACGACGCGCTGAAGAGCGGGCTCACGGTGAACGCGCCGCGCCTGACCCTGGCCGAAACCTCCAAGCACCTTGGCCTGGTGTGCTACGAACTGAAGCGCTGGCCCGAGGCCGAGACTTACCTGGCCTATGCGCTGCGCGCCGGCGCGCCCTGCCTGGAATGCGGCCTGCTGCTGACTACCATCCGCGAGTCGCTGGCCCCGGCGCCGCGCGGCAAGAAGAAGCGCAACTGATCCTTCATCTGAAACTGGATATTTTCATCTGCAAATATTCCGGCCGCCCCGCGACCGGGACAAGCGGTAGAAAGGCCCGGCATAAAAAATGCTCTGCTGTCTTTGCCGTCTTTGGCCTTTTATTGTAAACTGTATAAAGCGTTTTTTTGCCGCCGGGGACAGCAACTATGACCATACCAACGACTACTCTGCTTCTGGCCGCGCTGCTGGCCTGCGCCGCCCCCGCCGCCGCCGGCACTTTCACCCCCAAGTCCTATGTGAAGGCCGCCCTGGAGGCTTCGCCGGCGATGCGCAAGGCCGAGCAGGCCTTCCGCCAGGCGGAAAGCGGCTATAAATCCGCGCTGCTCGACGCGGCCCTGCCCTCTTTTTCGCTGAACCTGGGCGAGACTTTTTATGACCAGAGCGACCCGCGCCTCAGGCTGGAGCGCGCGGACGTCACCTCCAGCCTGTCAGCCGCGTGGAACCTCTACGATTCCGCCGGCAGCCCGCTCAATAAGGTCAGGACCGCGAGGCTGAACTACGAGTCCGCCAAGCTGGCCTTCCTGGAGGCCAAGCAGGCCGAGGCAGTGAAGGCGCTGAACCGCTTTTACGCGCTCTATTCCTCCCAGAGGCGCATCGGCACGGCGAAGATGAACCTGGCCTCGCGCGAGCGCCAGTACAAGGACACCAACGAGCAGTACCAGTCGGGCACGCGCAGCCGCATGCAGGTGACGCAGAGCGAGGGCGACAAGCTGCAGAGCGAGCTGTCTCTGGCGCAGGCCGAGTCGGCCGAGGCCAAGGCGCGCATGGCCTTCAACGAGCTGGTCAACGCGGAGCCAGAGGAGGAGCAGCTCACGGAGGTCAGCACGCAGACGGCCTCCGTCGCCCTGCCGCTGCCCAAGAGCGACGCGGCGAAGGCCCTGCAGAACAATTTCGGCCTGCGGCAGCAGCGCCTTGCGCTGGAGCGTACGCGCATCACCAACCGCAACTCGGTGCTGGCCAATTACCCGCGGCTGCGGGTGGACGCCGGCTGGCGCAAGAGCGGCCTGGGCCTGATCGGGGAGCCCGCCGGCCCGCAGGCCGGCAACCCGTCGTACAGCCTGGGCGCGTCGCTGAACTTCCCCTTCGGTTTCTTCGGCCTGCAGAACTACCTGGACATCGGCGCGGCCGGCGCCGCGCTGCGGTCGGCCGAGCTGGACCTGGAAAGCTCCGAGCGTGCGCTGAAGACCAGCGTGCTGTCGGCCCAGAAGGACATAGAGCTGCAGGTGAAATCACGGCAGCTGCTGGAGTTCCAGGTCAAGGCGCAGAAGGACACCACCGAGAACCTGATGAGCGAATACTCGCTCGGCGGCGCTGATTCCCTGCAGCTCGACAGCGCGCAGACCAAGCTGCTCGACGCCAGCAACGCCCAGATAGCCGCCGTCAACGACTTCGACCTGGCCCTGGCCAACTACCGGGTGCTGCTGGGCGAGCGTGTGTGGGAATAGGAGCTTTATGAAACGGATCGTTAAATCCTCGTTCTGGATAGTGGCGCTGGCGGCGCTGGCCGCGGGCGGGTTCGCGGGCTACACGCGCTACAAGAGAATGCTGGTGCGCCAGGACCTCAAGGACTTTATCCGCGAGGTGAGCCGCGGCGACCTGAAGCTGGACCTGCAGGAATCCGGCGAGCTGGTCTCGCGCGACACCGTGGACGTCTTCCCGCCCGGCAAGGGCTTCATCGTCGAGGTCCTCAAGAAGGAAGGGGAATACGTCGAGAAGGGCGAGAAGATCATGATGTTCAAGGGCGGCGAGCGCATGGATTCCACGCAGTACGTGCCCGTGCCGATCGCCGCCACGCGCTCCGGCCTGCTGACCCGCTGCGCGGTCAGGGGCTACGGCGCGGAATCCGAGGAGATCCGGGAGGGCAAGCGCATCGACGGCCCTTCCGTCTGCGTCACCCGCGTGGTGGACATGAACACGCTGGCCGTGAACCTGAAGATCAGCGAGATAGACATCTTCAAGCTCAAGCGCGGCATGCAGGTCTCCATCACCTTCACTTCCATCCCGGGCGAGAAGTTCTCGGGCAAGATCGACGTTATAGCGCCCGCGGCCGAGAGCAAGAACTCCGGCTGGGGCGGCGGCAGCAGCAAGGTGTTCCGCGTCGTCATCAATATCGACAAGCCGAGCCAGAAGATGCGCGTCGGCATGAGCGCCGTGGTGACGGCCAACATGAAGGCCAAGAAGGACGTGCTCAAGGCGCCGATCGAGACCGTTTTTCAGGACGGGCTGAACTTTTACGTCTACCGCCAGAAGGAAGGCTACGAGGCCGAGAGGCTGCAGGTGTATCCGGGCCTGCGCTCGGAGTACGAGCTGGAGCTGGCAGGCCCCGTAAAACCGGGCGACAAGCTCTTCACCGCCGCTCCGGAGAGCCTGAAATGAGCATAGCCTGCGAAGACCTCACGAAGGTCTACGAGGGGGGCAAGGCCGGCTGGCCGGCCCTGCGCGGGCTCACGTTCTCTATAGCACCCGGAGAATTCGCGGCCGTCACCGGCCCGTCGGGCTGCGGCAAGTCCACCCTGCTCAACATCATCGGCCTGCTCGACGAGCCCAGCGGCGGGCGCTACGCGCTGCACGGGCGCGACGTCACCACCATGTCGGACCTGGAGCGCTCCACCGTGCGCCGCGACGCCATCGGCTTCGTCTTCCAGTCCTTCCACCTGCTCAACCGCATGTCCGCGCTGGAGAACGTCTGCCTGCCCATGCTCTACGCCGGCGCCGACCGGCCCGCCGCGCGCGAGCGCGCCGCGGCCCTGCTGAAGAAGGTGGGCCTGCACGGCAAAGAAAAGAAAACCCCGCTGGAGCTCTCCGGCGGCGAGCGCCAGCGCGTGGCCATAGCCCGGGCCCTCTCCAATTCCCCGAAGCTCATACTCGCCGACGAGCCTACAGGCAACCTGGATTCCGTCTCCAGCCGCGAGATCATGGACTCCCTCTTCGCCCTGAACGCCGAGGGGATCACCGTGGTGATGGTCACCCACGACAAGGAACTGGCCGCCCGGGCCGGCCGCAACATCAGGATGCGCGACGGGAGGATAGAGCCGTGACCGCCCTGCTGAACGCCGCGCGGACCGGCTTCGCCGAGATCTGGGCGCACAAGACGCGCTCGGCGCTGAGCTTCCTGGCCATCGCCGTGGGCTCGGTGGTCTTCATCGACTCTTTTTCAGCGATAGTCCATACTTACTCGCTCCTGGAGAAGCAGAAGCAGGTCTCCGGCATGGCCCGCATGCGGATCTCGCAGAACAACAGCCAGCGCTTCGCCTCGCCCGACGACGTCGGCCCGCCGCCCGTCTTCACCTACGAGGACGTGACCGCGCTCAAGGCGCGGCTGCCGGGTATGTACATGATCTCGCCCGAGGGCCGGGACTGGATGAACGTCTTCGAATACGGCGAGCACAGGGTGATGACCGGCATCCACGGGGTCACCCCCGACTGGGCCAAGCGCGACTTCGTCTATACCCTTAAGGGCCGCTTCCTGGACTGGCACGACGTGGAGAACAAACTGCGCGTCTGCGTGCTGGTGCGCAAGGCCCCGCCGCCGCCCTCCAACGCGTACAACAAGACGATGATGAAGAAGTATAACTACAGCGGCGGCTACGATACGCTGGTGGCCCACAACGACCTGCTGGGCAAAAAGGTGACGATAGACGGCTACACCTTCACGGTCATCGGCGTGCTGGAGGAGCTGCCTTATTCCAAGCGCCCCGCTAATATCACCGGCTACCAGCAGGATTACAAGATCCTCGCGCCGGTCACCACGCTCATTCACTACAACTTCATCGGCTCCTACCAGTCGCTCGACGTGAACATAGACACCGGCAGCGAGGAGACGTTCGCCGAGGTGGAGCGCAAGGTCGCCAATTTCCTGAAGATCCAGTTCGGCGACGCCGAGCTCTTCCTCATAGAGAACCAGCTGGAGGCCATCCGCGAGCGCATCGCCACCAGTTTCAAGTCGGCGCTGGTCACGATCTCGCTGGGCATGCTGGCCTTCCTGGCCGGCGGCATCGGCATCATGAACGTCACGCTGGCTACCGTCTTCGCGCGCACCAAGGAGATCGGCATCCGCCGCGCCATCGGCGCCAGCCGCAGCGACATCATGCTGCAGTTCATCGTGGAGGCCGTCATGCTGGGGCTTCTCGGCGGCGTGCTGGGCTCGGCGCTGGGTTACCTGTGGGGCGTGCCGGTGAAGGTGATGCTGGGCATGGGCGGCAGCCCGATAGAGCCGTGGATGCCGCTGGTCGCGGTCCTCATCGCGGCCTTTACCGCTTTCGCCTTCGCCATTTACCCGGCGTGGGTGGCCGCAGGGCTGAAGCCTGCCGACGCATTGAGGGCTGAATAGGGGGAGCTGTGAAAAAAGAACTGCTGCGGTCAAAGATCTTCCTTGCCGGGGCTGGTTTGCTGGTCGTCGGCGCCTCGCCGCTGCTGCTTTATGTATTGTACGCGCTGGCGACCGGGGCCACGGGCGGCAACCCGATAGGGCTCGGCCTGCTGTTCTTCGTCTCCTTCTGGCCCGCCGTCATCCTGATGGGGATAGGCGCGGTGCAGGCCGCGCGGAGGGCGAAACAGGGCGGCGGACCGCTTTAGGACTTCACTATGGCATGGCTGATCAAGGCGCTTGAAAGGGGGGAGGTCACCACCTTCTCCAAAAACTCGTACGAGCTGGTCTTCTCGGTCTTCATGATCGGGCTCGCGTACCTGTACCGGGATAACCCGGTCATCGCCTACCCGCGCATCCTCTATTTCTTCCTGCTGCTGCTCTCGTCCAACTTCGTCTTCAGCTGGCTGCTGCGCCGGCGCTCGGCCGTCAGCCTGTGGCTGCTGGACCTGATCCTGGCGGTGAATTTCCTGATCATCACTGGCGTGCTGCACAGCTCCGGAGGGGGCAGTTCCTATTTCTGGGTGCTTTACCTGCTGCCGGTCTTCGGCGCGTCCCTGATGGCCCGCCTGAAGGACGCGGCCGGCATGACCGCGCTGTGCGCCATCGCGCTCTGCGTATTCAGCTGGCCCATAAACCCCGGCGACCTGGCCGGGTTGCTGGCCCTTTCCGTGAAGCTGGCCGTGCTGGCCTTTTCCTCCGGGGTTGTCTATAACACGTCGCAATCGCAGAAGCGGGCCGAGGCGGGCCTGGCTTTCAAGCGCGAGCAGGTAGGCTCCCTGGAGCGCAAGGTCACTGAAAAGGAGACGCAGATAGTGCAGACCGCCTCCGCCGGGGAGGTCGGGACGCTGGTCAGCGGGGTAATGCACGACCTGGGCAATTCGGTCTCGGTGATCCTGCTAAGCGCCGAGATCGCCTCGGAGGAGGACCCTCCCGATAAGGCCAATATCGCGCGCATCCTGAAGGCCGCCCGCTTCTCGAAAGCCATGATCTCCAACGCGATGAGCATAGTGCGCGGGCAGGAATACGTCTTCGAGCAGGTTTCGCTAGCGGAGGCGGTGGATAACGCGGCGCTGCTGGCTGACTATTCGGTAAGAAAAAAGAACCTTAAATTGGAGATCGACGTCCCGCTCACCCTGCCGGATATCCGTGCCAGCAAGGTCCACGTTGAGCGGATCTTCGTCAACGCTATCATGAACTCCGCCTCCTTCGCGCCGGAGGGCGGCACGATACGGGTGGTCGCGCGCCGCGACGAGAATGGCCTGCTGGCAGAGGTCTCCGACAACGGCCCCGGCTTTCCCGAGAAGCTGCTGCATGGCGGCATAAAGGCCTTCGCCACCACCCGCAAGGAAGCGGGCGGTACCGGCCTGGGGCTCTATGTCTGCGCCCAGATAGCCAGGCGCCACGACGGCAGCATAAACCTCTCTAACCTTCCCGGCGGCGGCGCCGTGGTCAAGGTCTTCCTCCCCTACTCCGGCCCCGTATAGCTTTCTAAATATTAACGGAAGCATCCGCAGAGACGCGCCGGGAAGCGGCTTTTATATCTGGCGGCCTACCGCAGGGGCAGGACCGCAAAACGCGTTCGCGCACACCGTGCGCTCACTCGACACACTGCGGTGGCCGCTGCGGCCACCCGCTCCTCCGCGCTACGCAAGCGTCGGGCTCGCGACGGTTTTGCTTGTCCTACCCCTGCGGTCTCCGCCGGTTTCCCCGCTGATTAAGAATAGACGCAAGAAGGCATACCCTCGCCGGCCTTTCATGTCGAGCGGTCCTGTCCCTGCGGTAGGCCGCCTGATATGTGAGTGCTTTAATAATTGCGGTTTCGGTGCTCCGGGGATTGCATAAGGGGGGGGAATTTAGGGAAAATAGAGTATCTTGCGGCGAGAGGTGCTTACATGTGCGGAGTCATAGGCTTGCGGTGCGCTAAGGACAGGGAAGATCTCGGGGCGGAGGCTTCGCGGCTGCTGCGGATGCTGGAGTACCGGGGCTACGATTCCACCGGCGCCCTCATCCAGGACGCCGCCGGGAATATCACCCTGAAGAAAGACGTCGGCGCACCCTCCGTCATCACCAAAAAACTCGGCATAGACCGCCTCGCAGGCAAGCTCTTCTGCGGCCAGGTCCGCTGGGCCACCTTCGGCGTGGTCACCCGGGCCAACGCCCAGCCGCACGACGCTTACTGCCATACCCACCTTTACGGCGCCCACAACGGCAATATCACCAACTGCGACCAGCTCAAGGAATGGCTGGTCTCGGCCGGCCACGACGTGAAGAGCGACAACGACGGCGAGATGCTGGTGCACACCATCGAACATTACTTCGCGATAGAGCTGAAAAAGCTCAAGAACCAGAAAGACCGCAAGGCGCGCTACGCCGCCTTGAAAGCCGCCATCCTCGCCGCCGCCAAGAAGACCACCGGCTCCTTCGCCGCCGTGGTGGTGGACCCCGTCACCGAGCTGATGGCCTGCATCAAGGCCGGCAGCAGCCTCTACATGGGCGCCGGCGCCCATAACGAGCACGGCCCGTTCATCATCGCCTCGTCGGACCTGGCGAGCGTCCTGTCGTGCACCAAGATGCTCTACCCCATCAAGGAAGACGAGTTCGCCCTGTACACGCACGACAAGGCGGACTTCTATCACCTGCGCACCGGCCGCCCGGTAAAGAAAGGAAAACTGCGCAGCCACCTGCGCGTAGAGGAGACCGGCCTGAAGAAGCCGTTCAAGTATTTTATGGAGCAGGAGATATTCAGCGAGGCCGCCGCTACGGCCAAGGTGCTCTCCTACTTCGCCGACAGATCCCCGCTGACCGACCTGGCGCGCAAAGTGGCCGCCAAGGATCCCGCTTTTGTCCGCGACCTGAAGGGCCGGGTGGCGAAGCTCGCCGACCTCACCGACGCCGCGGAGCTTAAAAAGCAGGCCGCCGCCTTCTTCGGCACCCCGGCCATGCGCAAGGCGCTGGGTTACGCGCGGGGCTGCCGCCTGCCGCTGGCCTCGATGGCGCCTGAATCGCAGATGGCCGATTTCTTCACCGAGCTGCGCGGGCTTTACGGCTCGGCGGAGTGCGGTGTCGCCCTGAAGTTCGCCGATGCGCTGTTCATGCTGGAGGAGATAGACGCCACCCGCGAGAAGATAAAGGGGTACTGCGCGCTGATGGCCGCCTGCCGCCGCAAAGGGCGCACTGCCTACTTCGTGGCCTGCGGCACTTCCTACAACGCGGCCAAGTGCGCCTCGGTGTTCTTTAACCGTATCGCCGGCGTCAACGTGACGGCCTATCTGCCAGGCGACTTCCGCGCCCAGTGCCTCGACGCCGTGCGCGACGGGGACGTCATCATCGGCATCAGCCAGAGCGGAGAGACCAAGGACCTGATAGACGTTTTCAACCAGGTGCATGCCGCCGGCAAGAAGGTCTCGTACGTCAACGTCGTCAATAATGTAAACTCCACCATAGCGCTGGAAAAATCCGACATCTTCATCCCGCTGCACTGCGGGCCGGAGATAGCCGTGCCCGCCACCAAGAGCTTCGTCAACCAGCTGCTGGTGCTCTACATCATGGCGCTGCGCCTGGGCGAGCGCTTCGCGAAGGAAAAGCTGTCGGCTGCCAAGCCTGAAAACCTCAAGAAATACTCCGAGAGCCTCTACCTCATCCCCGAGCTCATCGAGGAAACCATTAATAATACGCGCGACTCCGTGCAGCAGGCGGCGGTCGACCTGTACCTCGAGCCCAGCGTGCACATCCTGGCCACCGGCATGCAGGGCATAGCGCGCGAGGGCGCGCTGAAGGTGCGCGAGGTAGTGCTGAATCATACCGAGGGCTTCGAGTCGCCGGAGTTCAAACACGGCCCCAACACCATCCTCGGCGTTAACACCATCTTCGGCATGGAGGGCGTGGGCGCGCTGGTGGACAAGTTCGCCGACACGCTTAAATACGCGTCGGTGCGCGGGGGGAAACTGGCGCCGGAGAGCCTGGCGCGGGTCTTTCACGCGGTGAGCGGCTACGCTTTTTTCGACCGCAAGCCGGCCGGCCTGAACCCGGCGGAGGCCGCGCTGTTCACGGAGATCCTCAGGAAGCACAACTTCTTCGAGAGCCTTTATACCAACTACCCGCTGGTCTTCGTCACCGGGCCCAACGCCCGGGACGTGAACCTGACCATCTCGCAGATCAACACGCACAAGATCCGCGGCGCCAACATCTACGTTATCGCCGAGGAGGATAAGATGCTGCGCGACACCGCGCAGAAGAGCGTGCCCTCGATGTACTCCAAGACCTATCAGCACGGCTACGTGGCCCTGCCCAGGACCGGCGACGACCTGCTGGTGTTCTTCACCAGTTCGGTGGCCCTGCAGCTGCTGGCGATGGACATGAGCGTGCGCAAGATGCAGTTCCTGGACCGCCTGGAGATCCTGGATCACGGCGTGCACCCGGACTCGCCCAAGAACGTGAGCAAGTCCATCACCGTGGATTAAAAAGGCTCCTGCTGCCTTTTTGCGCAGAGGCGCCGCCCTTTGTGGGCGGCGCTTCTGTTTATTATAAAAGTCTTGACAATTAGCATAAATCCATGTATATTTAATATTAGTTGCTCAAATATTCCTTTAAAGAGGGGCTATGAATAAAAACATTTCCGCAGACGGCGAGGGGCTCAAGAACTTCCTGGTCATTCCCTATGACGAGCTGGAGACGCTGAACATAGAGGCGGCTGAGGCCGCGGAGAAGCTCTCCCAGGCCGAGCTGGAGAAAAAATACTGCGACTACCTGCGCCGTGAAAAGCGCCTCAAAGCGGTGACCATCTGCTTTACCGACATCGAAGGCCGCTTCCACATGCTGGACTACGACAAGCAGTTCTTTCTCTCCGCCAACGACAACCTCACCTTCGACGGCTCTTCTATCCGCGGCTTTTCTGCCCAGCGCGAGAGCGACCTGCGCCTGGGGATAGACTGGGGCAGCATAGTCTGGCTGCCGGCGGACGTCTTCGGCCCCGGCAAGGTCATCATCTTCGGTACGGTGCTCAACCGCGACAAGTCGCTCTACGACTCCGACTTCCGGGCCAGGCTGGCCGAGCTGGCCCGCGAGATAAAGAAGTCCTCCGGTCTGACGGCCAACGTGGCGGCCGAGGTGGAGGGGTTCCTGGTGAAAGGCCTCAACGCCGAGCAGAGCTATAACGACACGCACGGCTTCGAGCTGATCTCCACCGGCGGCTATTACCACTCGCTGCCGCTCGACCCGCTGAAGAAGTTCATCGACACCGCGGCCGAGGCACAGCGCGCCATGGGCTTCCGCAACGAGAAGGACCACCCCGAGGTGGCCCCGTCGCAGTTCGAGCTGAACTTCTCGCACGCCCACGCGGTGCGCGCCTGCGACCTGATCCAGCTCTACAAGCTGGTCTGCCGGCAGGTGGCGGCCAACATGGGCATGACGGCCACCTTCCTGCCCAAGCCAGTCTCCGGCGTGAACGGCAGCGGCATGCACCTGAACCTCTCTTTCTCCAAAGGGGGGAAGAACGTCTTCTACGACGCCAAGGGCGAGGAGGGGATGTCGAAAGCCGCCTGGGACGTGGTTTCCAGGATACTCAACCACGCGCAGGAGCTGTCGCTGGTGCTCAACCCCAGCGTCAACGCCTACCGCCGCCTGGACCCACACTACGAGGCTCCCAACCAGATCAAGGTGTCGGCGGTGGACCGCGGCGCCATGGTGCGCATTCCGGCCGGCAACGAGCGCTCGGCGCGGCTGGAGATCCGCTCCGTCGGGCCCGACGCCAATCCCTACCTGGCGCTTTACTCGCTTATCGGGACCGCGCTGAAGGGCGAGCCGCTGACCAAGGACGAGAGCAAGCGCGACCGCGTGCGCTACCTGCCCGGCAATATCCACGACGCGCTGCGGCTGTTCCGGGGCAGCGAGTTCCTGAAGCGGCTGCTGGGCGAGGCGCCCCACGAGAAGTACGCCCACCACAAGCAGGCCTCGGCCGACCGCAACCCCAAGGAGCTGGGCACCATAGTGAAGACCTCGGAGGTGCTGTTCCACCACGACGTCACCACGCAGATGCTCTGGCACAAGTTCTGAGCCGCCTCAGAGCAGCAAAGAGCCCGGTTCTGCCGGGCTCTTTTGTTTCAGCGGGCCGCCATTGTACCTGCGCCGGTTTAAATGATAGAAATACCTGATGAAATCCATGCTGCTAGGCGCGGCCGCACTGCTGGTCTTTTCCGGCTGCGCCGGCAATTCCCGCAGGGACGGCTCCACAGCGGCGTTTTCCTCCGAACCTTACACGCGCATGGCCGAAAGGCTTTCTGAAGGGCGCGGCCAGCTTTCAGGCAATAAGATCGCGGTGCTGCCTTTCTCCTACGTGGACGGGCGGGCCTCCAGCGACGGAGCGATAGTAGCCGAGCGGCTGCTCACCCGTATAATCAACCGCCGCAAACTGGAGGCCGTTGAGCGCGCGCTGCTGGAAAAAGTGCTGGGCGAACTCAGCTTTCAGCATTCCGGCGCCGTTGACGAGCGGACGATAAAGGGCATAGGCAAAGTGCTGGGGGTGGAAGCTGTGGTAACAGGCACCCTTATCCGCCACCGCAACGGCCGGCTGGAGGTCAACGCGCGCCTGATAAAGACCGAAACGGCGGCAATCATTGCCGCGGCGGGCGAGATCGTCGCCATGGATTGGGCCGCCGAAGCTGCCGCGCCTGCCGCGCGCCCGCTGCCGCGTCCGGAGCCGCGCCCGGCGGCCCCAAAGGCCGCTGTCCGTCCGCCGCCCGTCAAAGACCCGGTGCGCTGGTGGCGCGCTGACGGAAACGCACTGGACGAGATTACCGGCCGCACGGCCAGCGCGCTTAACGGCGCCGCTTTCGCCGCCGGCGCGGACGCGCAGGCTTTCTCCATGGATGGCCTGGACGACTATGTTTCAGACGGCAATCAGCCGCTTTACGACAGCCTTTTCGACGGGAGGAATCCGTTCTCGGTCGCCTTCTGGATAAAGAGCGGCGGCAAGGACGCCCCGCAGGGGCTCTTTGCAAAAGGTTCGGATCCTGTTATTACCGCCTTGTACATGAACAACGCCTCCCACAATTATGCCCTGACCTTCGATATAAAGAACGGGCACAATTTTAAGCTGGAGGCCTCTGCGGACGAAGGCCCGGTACCGGGGCGTTGGGAACACTGGGCCGCCTCCTACGACGGCAGCCGCGGCACGGCGGGGATGGCCATCTATCGCAACGGTATCGCGCAGCCTGTGAGGATTGGCGCCGATTCTTTCGGCGACAACCAGGTGCTGAGTCCCACGCCGTTGGAATTCGGCCGCATCGGCGGTAACCTCAACTGGCATTTCCGGGGACAGTTGGACGATATCCGCCTATACAACCGGGTGCTTGTGCCCGCTGAGGTAGCCGCCATCGCCGGGCAGGCCTCTGCGCTGGCGAAGCGCGGCCGGTAGCCGGGGCGCGGGAACAGTAGGTTCAAGCTGCGCGCATTTTCTATACTGTACGCTATGACCGCCCGCAAAAATATTCTTCTTTCCCTGGTCTTGGCCGCCTCTCTGGCAGGCTGCGGCAAAGCCCAGTTCTACCTGTACAGCGTCTTCGGCCCCGACCACCATTACGCGGCCGCCTCCGTGCCTGCCGCCACCGTGGCGCCGCCGCCGGCCCCGGGTTCGCCAGAGGATAAAAAGGACATGCAGGTCATGTTCGACTGGCAGGGCAGGCGCACGGCCGAAGACTGCGCCGGCGCCAACGCCCAGGCCGAGGCCGATTACGACAAGTTCTTCGGGGATATCTCGCCCTTCCCGCAGCCGCTGCCGGCCGAGGCCTCGACCATTCTTTTCCGCGTCTACGTGGACGGCGCCAAGGCCGTTTCCATCGCCAAGAAAAAGTACGCGCGCCCGCGGCCCTTCCGGCGCGACAAGGAGCTGCGGCCCTGCCTGGGCCGCGTGGGCGGGCTCTCCTATCCGAGCGGGCACGCCACCGTGTCGCGGCTGCTCGCGCTGCTGCTTGCCGACGTGGATCCCGCGCGCCGCGCAGACTTCCTGGCCCGGTCCGACCGCGCCGCCCTCAACCGCGTGATCGGCGGGGTGCATCACCCGTCGGACATAGAGGCCGGCAAGCTGCTCGGGAGCGCCGTCTACGCGGAGATGGCCAGGCAGCCCGCTTTCCGCTCCGACCTTGAAAAACTGCGCTCGCTGGCTAAGAAGCCCTGATGATCCAATTGCTCCCTCTGCTCATGCTGGCCCTGCCTGCCGCAGCCGCCGGGGGGCCGTATTTCGTGGATGTCGCTTCCGCGGCCGGACTGGCCGCCGTCAGCGCTCAGAACCCGGCCTGGGCTGACCTCAACGGCGACGGCTGGCCGGACGCCGTGCTGGGCAGCACTTTCGGCGGGCAGGTCTCACGCGTCTTCCTCAGCTCCGGCGGCGCGGGCGGGTTCTACGACTTCACGGCCGAGTCCGGCGTGAACGCGGCCCCGGCACCCAGCACCGCGGCGCGGGCCGGCAGCGCGCTGGTCTTCGGCGACCTGGACAACGACGGCGACCTGGACCTGTTCAGCGCCCGCTACTCCGAATTCGAAAAACCTAAAACAGACCCGAAGACCGGGGCCGTATTGAAAGACGCGGCCGGCGGGGCCCTTTACGAGAAAGCCGACGACGGCCTGCGCTCGGCCGTGCTGCTCAACGACGGCACGGGCCGCTTCACGCACCTCGGGAAAGCGGGCGTGGAAGAGCCGGCGGAGACCACCGCCGCGGCCGCCCTGTTCGACTACGATAACGACGGGCTCCTGGACCTTTACGCCGGCAACTGGTACAAGGAATACGGGGTCTCCTTCCTGTGCTATCCCTCACGCCTCTACCGCGGCCTCGGCGGGGGCAGTTTCGCCGAGACCACGGGATCCGCCGGGCTGCTGACGGCGCCGACCGAGGGGGGGGCGGATTCCAGCCGGCCGGTCTACGGCGTTTCCCACTGCGACTGGGACGGCGACGGCCGCCAGGACCTGCTGGTCTCCGTCTACGGGCGGCAGGCCAACCGCCTGTGGCGCAACAACGGCGACGGCACCTTCTCCGATCGCGCGCCGGCCAGCGGCTTCGACGGGGACGCTATCCGCCACGGCCGCTACCCGCCGGGGGTGAAGCGCGAGCCCGAGAAGGAATGGCGCTCGCACGGCAATACCTTCTCCGCCGCCTGCGCCGACTACGATAACGACGGGGACACGGACGTCTTCCTGGGCGAGATCACGCATGGCTGGGCGGGCGAGGCGTCGGACCGCTCTTCGCTGCTGGAGAATAAGGGCCCCGGAAAAGGCGGGGCTTTCAAACGCTACCCGGACCTCCTCTACCGCGTGCACCAGGATACCAGGAACTGGAACCAGGGGGACATGCGCGCGGCCTGGGCCGACTTCGACAACGACGGGCGCCTGGACCTGCTGCTGGCGAGCGGGGACTACCCGGACGGGCAGTACCTGCGGCTGTTCAGGCAGGTCAGGCCGAGGAAATTCGAGGAGATCACCGCCAAGGCCGGTTTTGACTGGGAGAGCTCCGGCGGCATCTCCGTGGCGGACTACGACCGGGACGGCCGCCTGGATATCCTGGCGGGCAAGTCCTGGATGCGCATGCCGGCCGACAGGCGGCGCGGGGCCTGGCCCGCCCCGGCCCTGTTCCATAACCATATAAATAACGGCAACCACTGGCTGGCCGTCAAGCTGGAAGGACGCGGCGCCGGCGGCTCCAACCGCGGCGGGGTGGGCGTAGAGGTGATCGTGAAGGCCGGCAGGCTGACGCAGCGGCGCGTTATTTCCACTTCGCACGGCCACGCCGGGCTGACAGACGATCAGGTGCTGCATTTCGGCCTGGGCAAGGCAAAGGCCGCCGACTCGATAGAGGTGCGCTGGAACTCCGGGGCCGCGGTCTATAAAAAGATAGCCGCCGACAGGTTCGTAAAGATCTCCGAAGGCGGCGGACTGGCCGATTGGCCGGCCAGATAGCGCGGCCAAATAAAAACCCCCGGCGCCCAGGCCGGGGGTTTTGTTTTTGCTGAAGGGGCTAGTTCTCTACTTCGAACTCTTCCTTGCCGGCGCCGCAGACCGGGCACACCCAGCCCTCGGGCAGCTTGTCAAAAGCCGTGCCGGGGGGGACGTTGTTGTCGGGATCGCCGACAGCCGGATCGTAGATATAGCCGCAGAGCTTGCAGAGGTACTTTTTCATTTTATCTCCTTAGGCTTTCCATAGCCCGTGCAGGTTGCAATATTCGCGCGCTTCCAGCGTCTTGGGCGTGAAGCACAGGCAGAACGTGGCCTCGGGGGCCTGGCCGGGCTGCAGGTATTCGCGGAAGACCTTGCCGTCGGCCACCAGCTCTATCCACTCGATAAAGTGCTCGGCCAGCATCGGGTGAGGCACGGAGCCTACCTTCACGGTCACGCCCTTGTCGGTCTTCGCTATTACGGGGACGTGCTTCTCTTTGGCGCCGTCGGAGGTGTTCTCGAACATCGCCTTCATGTCGGAGCCGCAGCAGACCAGCACGCCGGGGCCGCCGTGCAGGACCTCTACGATGTTGCCGCACGCTTCACACTTGTAAACTTCTCTTCTTTCAGCCATTATTGTTTTCTCCTTGACCCTTACCCAAAATCAGACCAGCGCCTTGAGCGCGGTCAGCACTTCTTCGTAATCCGGTTCCTTCGAGACCTCGGGAACGATCTGCGCGTACTTCACAATGCCGTCCTTGTCCACTATGAACACGGCCCGGGCCAGCAGGCGCAGCTCCTTGATCAGGACGCCGTAGGCCTTGCCGAACTCGGCCCTCTGGTAGTCCGAGAAGGTGCGCACGGCTTTGATGCCGACCGCGCCGCACCAGCGCTTCTGGGCGAACGGCAGGTCCATGCTGACCACCAGCACGCCGACGTCCGGGCCCAAAGCCTCGGCTTCCTTATTGAAGCGGCGGGTCTCCAGGTCGCAGACGGAGGTGTCCAGGGAGTGCACGGCTATGATAACCGCCACTTTGCCGCCGTAGGTGCGCAGAAACTTCATGGGCAGCATGTCGTTATCGGTCACTTTGAAGTCGGGCGCGGGAGTGCCCACCTTCATCTCGTCGCCGACCAGCGTCATCGGGCGGCCGTGGATGGTCACCGTGCGCTTCGCGTGCTCTTTCTGGGCTTCTTCGTTCGTATTTTCTTCCATAGGTTTTTACCAGTTCTCCGCGAGGACCTCGAAATAGGCCTTCGGGTGCGCGCAGGCCGGGCAGTTCTCCGGGGCGGTCTCGCCCTCGTGGGTGTAGCCGCAGTTGATGCAGCGCCAGGTGACTTTCTTGCCCTTCTTGAAAACTTTTCCCTCCTCGAGGTTCTTCAGGAAGCCGCGGTAGCGGGACTCGTGGTATTTCTCGGCCACGGAGACGGCCTCGAAGGTCCTGGCGACGGGTTCGAAACCCTCTTCGCGGGCGGTCTTGGCGAACTCGGGGTACATGTGGCCCCACTCGTGTTTCTCGCCGTCGGCCGCGGCCTTAAGGTTGGCGGCGGTGTCGCCGATGCAGCCGGCGGGGAAGGTGGCGGTGATCTGCAGGTCGCCGCCCTCGAGGAACTTGAAGAAGCGCTTGGCGTGCTCCTTCTCCTGGTCGGCGGTCTCTTCGAAGGCCTTGGCTATCTGTACGTAGCCTTCTTTCTTCGCCGCGCCGGCGAAATAAGTGTAGCGGTTGCGGGCCTGCGATTCGCCCGCGAAAGAAGCGAGCAGATTCTGTTCGGTCTTGGAACCTTTTATTTTCATTTTTCCTCCTGAAGTAAATGCTTGAAGCGCTGCCGGTACCCAGCCGTCAGCGAAAGAGAGAGACTATATTCTACTAAAAATCAGGTATTGTTGCCCCTGATGCCCGCGCGGGTCAGGGCGAAGTCGTATTTAACCGGGTCCGACGGCATGACGCCGCTGAAGAACGCGGTGATCTCCACGGCCGTCTTCATGGAGGTGTCCTTGCGCTTCGTTATGCCCATGCCCATGGAGACCTGCCGCATGTGCGTGTCGAGCGGGATGATCAGCTTGGAGGGGGGCACACCGGCCCAGACGCCGGGGTCCACGGCGTCCTTGCGCACCATCCAGCGCAGGAAGAGGTTTACCCGCTTGAAGGAGCTCTTCAGCTCGGTGCAGGGCGTCAGCGTGGGGGCGCAGGCCTGCGCGTTGAAAGCGTCGATAAATCGGTATAGGGAGTTCTCAACGGTGGGCTCACTCTTGTCGTAGCCGGCGAGGAACAGTTTCTCCAGCGAGCCGTATTTCTCCAGCGCGCGCTTGATGTTCAGCAGGAAGACGGCCATCTCCGCCCCGGTGGTAAACCGGTGCTTGAATTTGCCCAGCCCTTTCCTGATCTCCGCCGGGGGCGTGGTCTTCAGCCAGGCCGCGGGGGCCTGCCCCATCGGCGCCAGCACCTTATCCACGCTCTTCAGGATCTGCGTGACATTGCCGTAGGCCAGGCAGGCGGCTATCAGTCCTACGACCTCGCGGTCGGCCGCGGCGCCGTAGCGCCAGACGAATTCCAGCGGGTCGGGGTGGATGAACTCCGGCCGGTTCATCTCACGGTAGGTCTTTTCCAGGAAGGCGCGCGTGGGTTTCATGAGGTTATTATAGTAAAGGGCGGGGCCAGAGTACTCACTCCGGCCCCGCCCCGTTCACTAGCTGTTAAGCGCTGGCTTTAGCGCCGAGTATGGCGTTCAGGTCCTTCTCCGCCGTGGTGGTCGGCATGATGTTGAACTTCTCCACCAGCACCTTCAGCACCGCCGGCGTTACGAAAGCCGGCAGCGTCGGGCCGAGGCGGATGTTCTTGATGCCGAGGTGCAGCAGGGTCAGCAGGATGCAGACGGCCTTCTGCTCGTACCAGCTCAGGATCATCGACAGCGGCAGCTCGTTGACGCCCACGCCGAAGGCCTTGGACAGCGCCACCGCCACCTGGATGGCCGAGTAGGCGTCGTTGCACTGGCCCATGTCGAGCAGGCGCGGTATGCCGCCGATATCGCCGAATTCCTGCTTGTTGAAGCGGAACTTGCCGCAGGCCAGCGTCAGGATAACGGTATCCTTGGGGGCCTGCTCGGCGAACTCCGTGTAGTAGTTGCGGCCGGGCTTGGCGCCGTCGCAGCCGCCGATGAGGAAGAAGTGCTTGAGCTTGCCGGCCTTCACCGCGTCTATCACGGTGCCCGCCACGCCCATCACGGTGTTATGGCCGAAGCCCACCAGAATGGTCCTCGGGTCGCCGTCCACGGTGAAACCGGGGGCCGCGAGCGCCGCCTCCACCGCCGGGGCGAAGTCGCCGTTCGCCAGGTGCGTCACGCCGGGCCATTCCACCAGGCCGGTCGTAAAGATGCGGGCCTTGTAGCCGTCCAGCGGCTTCTGTATGCAGTTGGTCGTCATCACGACGGAGCCGGGGAAGGCGTTGAACTCCTTCTGCTGGTCCTGCCAGGCGCCGCCGTAGTTGCCGGCCAGGTGCTTGTACTTCTTCAGGCCGGGGTAGCCGTGGGCGGGCAGCATCTCGCCGTGCGTGTAGACGTTCACGCCTTTGCCCTCGGTCAGCTTGAGGATATTCTCCAGGTCCTTCAGGTCGTGGCCGCTGACCAGCAGCGCTTTGCCCTTGAGGGGGTTGATGCGCACGGGGGTGGGGACGGGGTGGCCGTAGGCGGTGGTATTGGCTTTATCCAGCAGCTCCATCACGCGCAGGTTCACCTCGCCGCACTTCATGTTATAGCCCACCAGCTCGTCCACCGTCGGGTTCGGCTTGGTCAGGAAGTCCAGGGCCTCGTGGATGAAGGCGTAGACCTTCTCGTCTTCCTGGCCCAGGACCAGCGCGTGGTCGGCGTAGGCCGCCATGCCCTTAAGGCCGTAGGCCAGCAGCTCCTGCAGGCCGGCCGCGTCGTTGCCGAGCGCCTTCCGGCGGGCTTCTATGCCTTTCTCGGGGGCCTCGGCCAGCAGGGCCTTGTAATCGGAGGGGGCCGCCCAGGCGGCGGGACCGTCCAGCTTCGGGTTCCCGGCCAGCGCCTTCGCCTTCTCCTTGATGGCCTGGCCCTTCTGTATCTGCTGCGCTATGTTCTTCGGGTCGAAATTAACGTTGGTCACGGTGGTGAACAGGGCCTCCACCACGAACACGTCTATGGCGCGGTCGCGATGGCCGGCCTTGGCGGCCTGGTGGGCGTACTGGCTTATGCCCTTGGCCTGCCAGAGCAGGAGGTCCTGCATCTTGGCCGTCTCCGGGTCCTTGCCGCACACGCCCTGGGTGGTGCACGCCGTTCCTTTTGCCGCCTGCTCGCACTGGTAACAGAACATATCGTCGCTCATTTTGTTATCTCCTTATAGTAATTGCCTGTCCTGAATCACTTCCGCTTTGAAAACTCCGAGATCTTGCCGTCCAGCACCGCCTCGAAGCGCTTGTTGGTGTCGTGGAGGAACTTGCCGAACATGCAGGCGCTGTGCCGGCAGACCTTCGCGTCCATCAGGCAGTCGTGCGGTTTCACGGGGCCGTCGATGGCGGTCATGAAATCGCGCACGGTGGCTTTTTTGCCGGAGGGGGAGAGGGCGAACCCGCCCTTGGGCCCCCGCACCGGCGCCACCAGGCGCGCCTTGGTGAGGGTCTGCAGCACTTTGGAGAGGTGGTTGTAGGAAACGCCCAGGTCGCGGGCGATGTCCTGCGCCGAGGCGAGGCCGGTGCGCTGGGCCAGGTAGTCGGCGGCGTGCAGCGCTATGGCCGCGGCTTCCGAGATCTTGAGTATGGTCTGCATGCGTGGATGGTCCTTTGTAGTAATCTGGTATAACTATACCACTATAACCGCGTATTGTCAAGGGCCTTCGGGGCCCATAAAACAGGGTAGTGCGCTGTTCTGGCCGTTTACGACGGGGAAACGCGGCCGGATTTGTGCCGGGGGGCTTAAAATCGTAGAATAAGAGCGTAGTAATACTTCCACGTTCCCGGTTAAGAGGTGCGTATGCTCAAAGCAGCCATCGTCATGGGAAGCGATTCTGACCTGGGAGTATTGTCGGCCGCCGCCGCAGTCCTCGAGCAGTTCGGCGTACCCTTCGAAATTCAGATACTTTCCGCCCACCGCACCACGGAGGCGGCCCTCGCTTTCGTCTCGGCGGCGGAGAAAAAAGGCTTCGGCGTCGTCATAGCCGGGGCCGGCGCCGCGGCCCATCTGCCGGGCGTGCTGGCGGCCGCCACCCCGCTGCCGGTCATAGGCGTGCCGGTGAACGCCACCCCGCTGGCCGGCATGGACGCGCTGCTTTCCATAGTGCAGATGCCGCCCGGCATACCGGTAGCCACCGTGGGCGTGAACAACGCCAGGAACGCCGGCCTGCTGGCGGTGCAGATACTGAGCGTTAAGGAAAAGGCGCTCAGGGCCAAATTCAAGGCCTACCGGGAGACGATGAAGCGGGAAGTGCTGGCCAAGAACGCCAGGCTGGGCAAGATAGGCTTTAAGAAGTATCTGGAAGAGATGAAATAAGCGGTCGTCGTTGCGCGGGCGGGCAATCTACCTTGAGTAGGAGATGAGCATGCTTGAGCTGAAGCTGATACACCAGGGTAAAGTGCGGGATCTGTACGCGGCGGGGGAGAAGTATCTCCTGATAGTTTCATCCGACAGGATATCGGCCTTCGATTTCATACTGCCCACGCCGGTACCCGGCAAGGGCGCCATCCTTAATAAGATAAGTTCCTTCTGGTTCGGCCGCACCGGCCATATAATCAAGAACCATATAGTTTCTTCCGATATAGACGGGATACGCGCCCGCGTTGCCGCCCCGGCCGCCTTCGACTGGGACTACATGCGCGGCCGGGCCCTGCTGGTGCACCGCGCGAAGCGCGTGGATTTCGAATGCGTGGTGCGCGGCTACATCACCGGCTCCGGCTGGAAGGAATACCTGAAGCAGGGCAGCGTCTGCGGTATAGCGCTGCCGCCCGGCCTGCTGGAGGCGCAGCGGCTGCCCGAGCCCATCTTCACCCCGACCACCAAGGCGGACCAGGGGCACGACGAGAATGTCTCTTTCGCCACGATGGCGGCGGCCCTGCCGCCCGGCCTGGCAGAGGCCATCAGGGAAAAAAGCCTGGCCCTTTACAATTTCGGGGCGGAGCACGCCGCCAAGGCCGGCATAATACTGGCCGATACCAAGTTCGAGTTCGGCCTGCTCGACGGGGAACTGATACTGATAGACGAGGCGCTGACTCCGGATTCCTCGCGCTTCTGGGACGCGGCTAAATACGCCGTAGGCAGCAGCCCGGCCAGCTACGACAAGCAGTACGTCAGGGACTGGCTGGAGGGTCTCGGCTGGGACAAGAAGTCCGCGCCGCCGACGCTGCCCGAGGAAGTAGTGCGGGGTACCCTCAAAAAATACGAGGAAGCCCTGCAAAAAATAACGCAAGCCGGGTGAAGTGCCGCCCGGCTCTTAAATTTTACGGAGAAAAAATGATAATCGAAACCTGGACCAAGGAAAAGTACGCAAAGAACGAGGAAGACGGCTTCGTCGCGCGCATGGCGCACGCAGGGCTGAAGCTGGAACGGGCCCGGGTGTCGCGCCTTTACCGGGTGGAAGGCTCGTTCAGCCGCCCGGACTTCGACCGCCTGGGCAAAGAACTGCTGGCCGACAGCATAACCGAAAAGTATTCCCTCAGGCCGGGCGCCAACGGCTTCAAGGGCGCGTGGCGCGTCGAGGTGTGGCTGAAGGACTCGGTCACCGACGTAGTGGGGGAAAGCGTCAAGGGCGCCATCGCCGACGTGCTGGGCAAGGAGCCGGCCGTGGTCAGGTTCGGGCACGCGTATTACGCCGCCTGCGAGTCGGAGGCGAAGCTTAAACACGCCGTAGTGAAAACCCTGGTGAACGAGATAGTCAACAAATTCAAAATAGAGAAAATATGAACGACACCCTCTCAAGCTTCACTTCTCTCCCGGCCAAGGAACTCGAGGCGCTGGACAAGGCCGCCGGCTGGTCGCTCAACGCCCTGGAGCTGGCCGAGGCGCAGCGGCAGTTCAAGAAGATGGGGCGCCAGCCTACTCGCGGCGAGCTGGAGACCATAGCGCAAACCTGGTCCGAGCATTGCAAGCATAAGACCTTCTCCGGCCCGGTCGTTTTTAAGGACGGGAGCAAGGTCAAAAAGTACAAGAACCTTTTCAAAGAAACCATCGTCAAGGCGACCAAAACGCTCAACCGGAAATGGTGCCTGTCGGTCTTCACCGACAACGCCGGCATAGTGGAGTTCGGGCGCGGCGGCAAGTGGGGACTGGCCTTCAAGGCCGAGACGCACAACCATCCCTGCGCGGTGGAGCCCTACGGCGGCGCCGAGACCGGCGTGGGCGGCGTGATCCGCGATATCCTGGGCGTAGGCCTGGGCGCCAAGCCCGTGCTGAATACCGACACTTTCTGCTTCGGACGCCTGGACAGCAAGCGGAAGCTCCCGAAGAACGCCCATTCCCCCGAGCGCATCATGCGCGGCGTGGTGGAAGGCGTGCGCGACTACGGCAACCGCATAGGCATCCCTACCGCCGCCGGCGGGCTGTACTTCGACGAGGGCTACCTGCTCAACCCGCTGGTGTACGTGGGCTGCGCCGGCCTCATCCCGGTCGACAAGATAGCCAAGAAGGTCATCCCCGGCGACCTGATAGTTTCCATAGGCGGGCGCACCGGCCGCGACGGCATACACGGCGCCACTTTTTCATCGGCCAATATAGACGAAGACACCTCCGCTTCCGCCGTGCAGATAGGCCACGCCGTCAACGAGAAGAAGGCGCTGGACGTGCTGATGCGCGCCCGCGACCTGGGGCTTTACAGCGCCGTGACCGACTGCGGCGCCGGAGGTTTCTCTTCGGCCATAGGCGAGCTCGGCTCCGAGACCGGCGCGCGGGTGCGGCTGGAGAAAGCCCTGCTCAAAGATACACGCATAGAGCCGTGGGAGATCTGGGTTTCCGAATCCCAGGAGCGCATGATACTCTCCGTGCCCAAAGCCAAGCTCAAGAAACTCGTCGCCATACTGGAGGCCGAGAGCTGCGAATACTGTGTGATGGGCGAATTCCCCGGCGACGGCCGCCTGCTGGTCACGCACGGGGGGGAGGCGGTAGTAGACCTGCCGATGGCCTTCCTGCACGGCGGAGTGCCCAATTTCGAGAAGCCGGCGCGCCGCCGCAAGATCAAAATAAATGCCGCGCCGCCGGCGCGTCCCTCCGGGAAATACGGTCAGATCCTGAAAGAGCTGCTGGCCCATCCCAATGTCTGCTCCCGCCATTCGGTCATAACCCAGTACGACCACGAGGTGCAGGGCGGCACCGTGGGCAAGCCGCTGCAGGGGCGTTACGGCGACGGCCCCGGCGACGCCGCGGTGATCTGGCCGCAGGCCGCCACGCTGGACCAGTCGGATTTCTCCGGTTTCGGCGTCAGCCACGGCTTCAACCCTGCCATAGGCAAAATAGACCCGTACCAGATGGCGCTGCATTCCATAGACGAGGCGGTGCGCAACCTGCTCTGCGCGGGAGCGGATGTTTCCCGCACGGCCATACTGGACAATTTCTGCGCCGCCAGCCCCAAGGACCCCGAGGTGATGGGCGACCTGGTGCAGGCCGCCGAAGGCTGCCTCGACGGGGCCATCGCCTACGGCGCGCCCTTCATCTCCGGCAAGGACAGCTTCTACAACCAGTCCAGGGACGCCGACGGCCGGGAGTACCCGATACCGCTCTCGCTGCTGATCTCGGCCACGGCCCCGGTAGAGGACGTGCGCAAGGCCCTCACTATCAACTTCAAAGAGGCCGGCAACCCGGTGTATCTGGCCGGGGTGAGCGCGCGCGGTATGGGCGGCTCCGTCTATAACGAACTAACGGACTCCGGCAATAACGCCGTGGCGGCGCTCGATATGAAGGCGGCGGTAAAACTTTACGCCGGCCTCGGTAAGGCCATAAAGGCCGGCTGTGTGGCGGCCGCGCACGACGTGTCGCAGGGCGGGCTGGCCGTGACGCTGGCCGAGATGGCCTTCTCGGGCGGGCTGGGCGCCGAGCTTGACCTGGCCCCCGCGGCGAGGGAAAAGAAACTTACGGCGACGGAGCTGCTGTTCGGGGAAAGCCCCGCCCGGCTGGCCGTAGAGGTGGTCAAAGGCAAGGAGACGGAATTCCTCCGCCTGGTGAAGGGCTTGCCCGTTGCGGAGATAGGCTATGTGAGCGAAGAGCCGGTCCTCTCGGTAAAAGACGCAAGCGAGCGTCTCTTCAGGGAAGACCTCGCCGGGCTTAAGGCCTGCTGGCGGAAGGAACTGATATGAAAAAACCCAAGGCGATAATCCTGCGCGGCACCGCCACCAACTGCGACATCGAGACCTTCAACTCTTTCAAATACGTCGGCGCGGAGCCGGAGCTGGTGCATATCAACCAGCTGCTCTCCGGCGGGCGCAAGGTCCTGGACTACGATATCATGGCCTTCCCGGGCGGGTTCTCCTACGGCGACGACATCTCCGCCGGCAAGATCTACGCGGTCAAGATGCGGCAGCTCGCCGGGGATTTCGAAAAGTTCATCAAGGGCCGCCGCCCGGTGATAGGCATCTGCAACGGCTTCCAGATCCTGGTGAAGACCGGGTTCCTGCCCGAGAACAAGGCGAACTCCCAGGTCTCCACGCTCTACACCAACGATTGCGGGCACTTCATCGCCAAGTGGGCGAAGCTCAAGGTCAACAAGAACAGCCCCTGCATCTTCACCAGGGGCCTGCCCGAAGAGATAGAACTGCCGATAGCCCACGGCGAGGGCAAATTCATCGTAGAGGATAAGAAAGAGCTGGCGGCCATCACTGACGGCAACCTGCACGCCCTGACCTACTGCGAGAACCCCAACGGGTCAATGCTGGACATCGCCGGCGTGACCAACCCGGCGGGCACCTGCTTCGGGCTGATGCCGCACCCCGAGCGCAACTTCTTCGCCTGGCAGAACCCGGACCGGCCTGCCGCGGCGCGCGAGACCGAAGCCGCCGGCTTCCAATTCTTCAAGAACGCCGTAGAATACACGAGGTAAACCATGTGCGGAATATTCGGCATAACCGACAATAAAGACGCCGCGAAACTGTCCTACGTAGGCCTGTTCACGCTGCAGCACCGCGGCCAGGAGTCCGCGGGCCTGGTGACCGACGACGGGGGAGCGCTCCGCCATCACGTTGGCATGGGCCTGGTGAACGAAGTCTTCGGCAACGAGGTGCTGGCCGGGCTCAAGGGCCGCAGCGCCATCGGCCATATCCGCTACTCTACCACCGGCTCCAGCCACATCAAGAACGCCCAGCCGCTGGTGCTGAACTCCTGCCTGGGGGCTGTGGCCGTGGCGCATAACGGCAACCTCACCAACGCCGACGCGCTGAAGGCGAAGCTCCAGAAGAACGGGGCCATCTTCCAGTCTTCGAGCGACAGCGAAGTTATCCTGCACCTGGCGGCCCGCTGCCCGGGCCGCGGCCTGGAGGATACGCTGGCCAGGAACCTGCCCAAGCTGGCCGGGGCTTACGCCTTCCTGTTCATGGCGCCCGGCCTGGTGATAGGCGCGCGCGACCCGCACGGCTACAGGCCGCTGGTGCTGGGCAAGCTCGGCAAGTCCTACCTGCTCGCTTCCGAGACCTGCGCCATTGAAGTGGCCGGCGGCAAGGTGCTGCGCGAGGTTGAGCCCGGCGAGATGGTGACCATCGCCGGGGGGGAACTGCGGTCCAGGCGCTTCGCCAAGGCCAAGGCATTCACGCGCTGCATCTTCGAACAGGTCTATTTCGCGCGGCCCGACTCCGTGGTGGCCGGGCGCTCGGTGCAGACCGTGCGCTACGAGATCGGCGCCCTGCTGGCCAGGGAGCTCAAGGGCGTCAAGGCGGACATCGTCTCCGGCGTGCCGGACTCCGGCACCGTCTACGCCCTGGGCTACTCCGAAGAATCCTGGATCCCTTACCAGACCGTCTTCATGCGCAACCATTACACCGGGCGCTCCTTCATACAGCCCGACCAGAGCCTGCGCGAATTCACCGCCCGGCTGAAGCTGGCGCCCATCCGCGACGTGATCAAAGGCAAGACGATCATACTGATAGACGACTCGCTGGTGCGCGGCACCACCTCGCGCAAGATAGTGGCCAGCCTTAAAAAGTCCGGCGCGAAGAAGGTCATCATGGCCATCGCCTCGCCGGCCATCATCTCGCCCTGCTATTTCGGCATAGACACCCCTAACAAGAACGAGCTGATCGCCAACAAGCTCAGCGTTGAGCAGATCCGCCGCTATATCGGCGCCGACGAGCTGCATTACCTGAGCCTCGAAAGCCTGGTGGGCGCCTGCGGCCGCGGCAAGGACAGGAATTTCTGCGTCTCCTGCTTCACGGGCAAATACCAGGAGGCGCTGTGAACGTACTGCTTATCGGCTCCGGCGGCCGCGAGCACGCGCTGGCCTGGAAACTGAAGCAGAGCCCGCTGTTGGGCAAGCTCTACGCCGTGCCCGGCTCCGACGGGCTAGGGCAGCTGGCGGAGCGCCCGCCGCTGCGCTGGGAAGATTTCGACAAGGTCTGCGCTTTCTGCCTTGAAAAAAAGATAGACCTCGTAGTGATAGGGCCAGAGGCGCCGCTCGCGCGCGGTCTGACGGACTTCCTGACCCGCCGCGGCGTGAAAGTCTTCGGGCCGTCCCAGAAGGGGGCCATGCTGGAGGCTTCCAAGCAGGCGGCCAAGGAATTCATGGAGCGTAACGGGCTGCCCACCGCGGCCTTTACGGTGCTGCATTCCGCCGGTTTCGCCCGCGAGAAGATCAAAGAGAATAAGCAGTACCCGGTAGTGGTGAAGGCCGACGGGCTGGCGGCGGGCAAAGGCGTGCGCATCTGCTGCAGCGAGGCCGAGGCGCTGGCAGCCGTGGAAGATTTCATGGAGAAGCGCGTCTTCGGCGCGGCCGGGGCCAAGGTGGTGCTGGAGGAGTTCCTGCCCGGCGTGGAGGCTTCGGTAATGGCCTTCGTCGACGGCGAGACTTACCTGGCGCTGCCTGTGTCCCGCGACCACAAGCGCCTGCTCGACGGCAATAAGGGCCCCAATACCGGCGGCATGGGCGCCGTGTGCCCGGTGACGCTGCCGGCGGAGGACATGGCGGTCATAGAGCGGGAGGTGCTGGCGCGCTTCGTGGCGGGGGTTAAGAAGGAAAACCTGGACTTCCGCGGCCTGATCTACGCCGGGATAATGCTAACGGCGCAGGGCCCCAAGGTCCTGGAATTCAATGTGCGCTTCGGCGACCCGGAAACCCAGGCCATCCTGCCGGTAATAAAGTCCGACCTGCTGCCGCTGCTGCTGGCCTGCGCGGGCGGGAAGCTGGCCGGGCGGGAGCTGGAACTTACGGGCGAAACCTGCGTGTCCATCGTGGTCGCCTCGGGCGGCTACCCTGACGCGCCTGAAAGCGGTAAGCCGATAAAGGGCCTCGCCGGCCCGGCGGTCGCCGCCCAGGTCTTTCACGCCGGCACGGCCAAAAAGGACGACGCGTACTTCACCGCCGGCGGGCGCGTGCTCTCCGTCAGCGCCTGCGGCAAGGACCTGAAGGCCGCCAGGCAGCGGGCCTACGCGGCCCTGGAGAGGATCTCTTTCGAAGGCATGCAGTACAGAAAGGACATAGGGCTTTAACAGGAGAAACCATGACCACCTACAAGAAGAGCGGCGTCGATATAAAGCTGGCGGACAAATTTACCGAGTTCCTCGAGAAAAAATCCAAGGCCATCGGCGGCTTCGCCGGGCTGCTCCCGGTCCCCGAGCTGAAGAACAAGTACAGCCTGGTCGCCTCCACCGACGGCGTGGGCACCAAGCTCAAGCTCGCCTTCCTGCTCGACCGGCACGATACCATAGGCATAGACCTGGTGGCCATGTGCGTCAACGACCTGCTCTGCTGCGGCGCCCGCCCCATGATCTTCCTCGACTACTACGCCACCGGCAAGCTGGACCTGGCCCGCTCTAAAAAGATCATCGACGGCATCATGGAAGGCTGCCGCCAGGGAGAATCCGTACTGCTGGGCGGCGAGACCGCCGAAATGCCCGGCTTCTACCAGCCCGGCGAGTACGACCTCGCCGGCTTCTCCGTCGGCATAGTCAAGAACGCCGAAGCGCTGGACGGCCGCAAAGTCCGCGCCGGCGACGTCCTGGTGGGCCTGCCGTCCACCGGCTTCCACTCCAACGGCTTCTCCCTCATCCGCAAAGTCCTGGGCGACAAAAAGCTGCTCAAAAAATTCGCCCCGCGCCTGCTCACCCCGACCAGGATCTACGTCAAGGACGTCAACAAGCTGCGCGCCGCCCTCAAAAAGCAAAAACACGAGTTGCTCGCCCTGGCCCACATCACCGGCTCCGGCATCCCCGGCAACCTTCCCCGCGTCCTTCCCAAGCACCTCGGCGCCGTCGTGCGCACCGACGCGTGGGCAGTCCCGTCGATAATGCGCGAACTCCAGGCTATCGGCAAGATCCCCGAGCCCGACATGTGGGACTCCTTCAACATGGGCCTCGGCATGATAGCCGTCCTCCGCCCCGCCGCCGTCCAGACCGCCCTCAAAACCCTGAAAGGCTCGGTCGTCATCGGCGAAGTCGTAAAAGGCAAGAACGAAGTCATTTTGAAATAGTGTGGCTGAAGGGTGCCCGGGGTAAGATCCCGAGCACCCGTTGGGGAAGGGGGCCCCGCCATAAATTCCCAAGGCGGGGGGAACCGCGCAACGGTTCCCTGCAGTCCGGGTGAGAGGGGTCTTACCCCGGGCGCCCGAATTCGAGGAGACTTATGAAAAATATCGTCGTATTCGCTTCGGGAGGCGGCACCAATCTCCAGGCACTCATCGACGCGGCCAGGGACGGCCGCATAGACGGCAAGATAGCCCTCGTAGTCTCCAGCAAGCCCGGCGCCGGCGCCCTCTCGCGCGCAGCCTCGGCCGGCATCCCCACGGAAACCGCCTCCCCCAAAGACCTCGCCCCCGCCGACTACGACGAGCGCCTCGCCGCCCTGTGCCGCGGCGCCCGGGCCGACCTCGTCTGCCTCGCCGGCTTCATGCTTAAACTCGGCCCCAAAATGCTCGCCGAATACAAAGACCGCATCCTCAACGTCCATCCCGCCCTGCTGCCCTCCTTCGGCGGCAAAGGCTTTTACGGCATGAAAGTCCACGAAGCCGTCCTGGCGGCCGGCGCCAGGGTCAGCGGCCCCACCGTCCACTTCGTCGACGAGAACTACGACCGCGGCCCCATCGTGCTGCAGCAGCCGGTCCCCGTGCTGCCCGGCGACACCCCCGAAACCCTCGCACACCGGGTCAACACAGCCGAGCTGGCAGTCTACCCCAGGGCCGTGGCCCTCTACTGCGCCGGCAGGCTGACTATCGCCTCCGGCCGCGTGGAAATAGCCGGACCGCTCCCCGAAACCGGCAAAGTGCGCCGCGCCCTGCTGTCCGTCTCCGACAAGACCGGCCTGCTGGAGTTCGCGCGGGGCCTGGCCGCGCAGGGCGTGGAGCTGGTCTCCACCTCCGGCACATACAAGGCCCTGCAGGACGCCGGCGTGCCCGTGCGCGCGCTGGAAACCCTAACCGGCTTCCCCGAAATGCTGGACGGCCGCGTTAAAACCCTGCACCCCGCGGTCCACGGCGGCATCCTCTACCGCCGGGACAACCCCGTTCACGCCGACACCGTATTTAAATTCGGCATCGAGCCGCTGGACATGATAGTAGTGAACCTCTACCCTTTCTCCGCTACCGCCAAAAAGGCCGCGCCCTGGTCCGAGGAGCTGATAGAGAACATAGACATCGGCGGCGTGGCCCTGATACGCGCCGCGGCCAAAAATTACGGTTCCGTCGCGGTGCTCACGTCCCCGGCCGATTACCAGCCGGCGCTGGAGGCCCTGCGCGCGGGCGCGGGGGAACTGCCGCTGCAGTTCAAGAAGGACCTGGCGGTCAAAGCCTTCAGGCACACCGCCGCCTACGACGGGGAAATAGGCTCCGTGCTGGCCGGGGGCGCCGGGCAGTTCCCGGCCGCGCTGGAGATAAAGCTCACGAAAGTGGCCCCCCTGCGCTACGGCGAGAATCCCCACCAGGCCTGCGCCCTCTACACGCGCAAAGCCGCGCCGCCGTTCACCCAGCTGCAGGGCAAAGAGCTCTCGTACAATAACCTCCTCGACGCCTACGGCACTTACCAGGCGGTGCTGGAGTTCGACAAGCCCGCGGCCGTGATCTTCAAGCACGTCACGCCTTGCGGCCTCGGCACCGGGGCCGATATAGCCGAGGCCTTCGAGCGGGCCTGGACCTGCGACCCGCTTTCGGCCTTCGGCGGCATCATCGCCGTCAACCGCCCGCTCGACGGGCGCATCGCGGAATTCCTCGCCAAGAAGTTCGTGGAAGTCATCTGCGCTCCGGCCTACGATCCCAAAGCGCTGGAGGTCTTCTCGAAGAAGACGAACCTGCGGCTGCTCAAGTGGGGGAGTTTCCCGGCGGATAACCTGGTGCTGCGCTCAGTGGGCGACGAGGTGCTGGTCAGCACCGACGATAAACTGCTGTTCGGCGAGAAGTGGGAAGTGCCCACGAAACGCAAACCCACCAGGGAAGAAGAAGAGGCCCTGCGCTTCGCCTGGGCCGCCGCCAAGTACGTGCGCTCCAACGCCATAGTTTTCTCGGATACCCGCCAGACCGTCGCCATCGGGGCGGGCCAGATGTCGCGCGTGGACTCGGTTTTCATGGCCGGCCACAAGTACAGGGCCTTCCTGAAGGACAATCCCGCGCCGAAGACGCTGGTCATGGCCTCCGACGCCTTCTTCCCTTTCCCGGACGCTATGGAAGAGGGCGTGAAGCTGGGCGCCACGGCCATAATACAGCCGGGAGGCTCGGTAAAGGACAAAGAAGTTATAGAGGCCGCGGATAAACTGGGCGCGGCGATGGTGCTCACCGGCGTGAGGCACTTCAGGCACTGAAGCTGTTATTTTACCGCGGGGAAGTAGATGGTGAACGCGGCGCCGCCGCTGTGGCGGTTGGAGGCGAAGACCTGCCCGCCGTTCTGGCGGACCACGCCGTAGACGGTGGAGAGCCCCAGGCCGGTCCCCTTGCCCTTGGGCTTGGTGGTGAAGAACGGTTCGAAGATGCGCGGCAGTATCTCTTTGGGGATGCCTGGGCCGGTGTCGGAAAGCTCGAAGACGGCGTACTGTCCCCGCGCCAGGGAAGGGGGCAGCCCGTCGGGGCCCGCGTTGAAGGTCTTTATCAGTATGCCGCCCTTGCCGCCCATGGCGTCCTTGGCGTTGACGGCGAGGTTCATGACCGCCTGCTTGAAATGCTCCGGCTCTATCTTTACCTTGAGCAGGTCCTCGTCGAGGGAGTAGGCCATGGAGACGCTCTTGCCGATCAGGTTGTCGAGCAGGACCTTCAGTTCGCCGAGCGGTTCGTTCAGCGACACTTCCACGGGGCGCAGGTCGTGCTTGCGGGCGAACATCATCAGCTGCTTTATGAGCCCGGCGGATTCCTTGGAGGAGCGCAGGATCTCGGTGGAGAGCTTCTGGCCGATGGAGCCCTGCTTCAGCTCCTCGATGATGAGTTCCATGGAGCCGATGATGACGGTAAGCAGGTTGTTGAAATCGTGGGAGAGCTGGCCGGCCAGGAGGCCTAGCGACTCCATCTTCTGCGCCTGCGTCAGCTGGTCTTCAAGCTGGGTTTCGCGGGCGATGTCGTGGCGCAGGGCCAGGAAATGGGTGGGCTTGCCGTCGTGGCCGCAGATGGGGCAGATGCGGACCTCTTCGGTGTAGAAGGTGCCGTCCTTGCGGCGGTTGGTCAGGCGGCCGCTCCAGCGCCGGCCGGAAGCGATGGTGCCCCACATATCCTTGTAGAACTCGGGGGGATGCTGGCCGCTCTTGAGGATGCTGGCGTTCTTGCCGATCACTTCCCTGCGCTTGTAGCCGGTGAGGGCCTCGAAGGCCGGGTTGACGTAAACGATGGTGCCGTCCGCCGAGGTAAGGAAGAAAGTCTCGCAGGTCTGCTCGACGGCGTCCAGCAGCAGGCCGCAGGTTTCGGCGGTGGGTTTCATTGGAATATTGTAGCAAAACTGCGGGGTTTAACTCGGGCTTGCTATTTGTAATAATAGGGTAGACTTTACTGGAGGCAACTATGGCGCGGAGCCGCAATACCGAAGCTTTAAGCCCGCTGGACGGGCGCTACGCCGACAAACTGCAAGGCCTCTCGCGCCTGTGCGGCGAAGGCGCCCTGGCCCGCTACCGCGCGCAGGTGGAATGCCGCTACCTGGCCAAGCTCTGCGCCACCCCGGGAGTGAAGGCCCGCCGCCTCTCGGCCGCCGAGAAGAAGGCGCTGGAGAAACTCCCCCTGCTTTCCGACGCGGACGTGCTGCACGTCATCGAGATAGAAGAGCGGGGCCATGGCACGGTGCCGGCCACCCGCCACGACGTGAAAGCGGTGGAATACTTCCTGAAAGAGCGTCTGCGCCGCACCTCCCTGCGCGACCTGACCGAGCTGGTGCACTTCGCGCTGACCTCCGAGGACGTTAACAATATCTCCTACGCGCTGATGCTGCGCGACTGCCTGCGCTCGGAGCTCCTGCCCGCGCTGGAAGAGATCCTTGCCGCGCTGGACGCGCTGGCGCAGAAGCACGCCGCGGCCCCGCTGCTCGCCCGTACGCACGGCCAGCCCGCCGTGCCCACCACCTTCGGCAAGGAGTTCCGCGTGTTCCACGCCCGGCTGGCCCGGCAGGTGCGCCAGCTCAAGGCGCTGAAGATCTGCGCCAAGCTCAACGGCGCCTCCGGCAACTACAACGCGCACACCGCGGCCTATCCCAAGGTGGACTGGCAGAAGTTCTCGAAGGAGTTCGTCGAGGGCTTCGGCGGCCTGGAGTTCAACCCGGTCACCACGCAGATAGAGCCGCACGACACCTACGCCGAACTGTTCGACAATCTGCGCCGCGCCAACACCATCCTGCTGGCCTTCTGCCAGGACATGTGGCGCTACATCTCCGCGGGGCTGGTGAAGCAGCGGGCGGTGGCGGGGGAAGTAGGTTCCTCCACGATGCCGCAGAAGGTGAACCCGATACACTTCGAGAACGCCGAGGGCAACCTGGGCCTGGCCAACGCCCAGTTGGGCTTCTTCTCGGCGAAGCTGCCGGTCTCGCGCCTGCAGCGCGACCTCTCCGATTCCACGGTGGAGCGCAACTTCGGCGCGGCCTTCGGCCACGCGCTCGCGGCGTACAAGTCCGTCATGGCCGGCCTGGGCCGCTGCGCGCCCGACGAGGCCGCGGCCGCGGCCGAGCTGGCGGCCCACCCAGAGGTGCTGGCCGAGGGCATACAGACCATCTTGCGGCGCGACGGCGAGCACGGCCCGTACGAGCTGCTCAGCAAGTTCACGCGCGGCCGCTCGGTCACCGCCGGCGAGATGAAGGAGTTCATCTACGGCCTGCCGCTCAAGCCCGCGGTCAAAGCGGAGCTGCACGATCTGACGCCCCTTAACTACACGGGGCTCGCTGCTAAGATAGCCAAACGGAGGTAGAACATGCCTGTTGATATAGTTGTCGGAGGCCAGGCGGGCGACGAGGGCAAGGGCAAGATCTGCGCCTTCCTCGCGGTGAAGAAAAATTACGATTACGCCATACGCGTCGGCGGCCCCAACGCCGGCCACACGATCTTCTACAAGGATAAGATCTATACGCTCAAGACCATGCCGGGGGCCTTCGTGAACCCGCGCACCAAGCTGGTGCTGGGCGCGGGCACCTATATCATCCCGGACTGGCTGGAGAAAGAAATAGCGCTGACCGGCGCGGGGAGCCGGCTCATCATCGACCCGCACGTCGTGATAATAGAGCCGCGCCACACCGCGGCCGAGCGCGCCGACGCCCGCATGATGGGTAAGATCGGCAGCGTCGGCACCGGCCTCGGCGCCGCCGTGCGCGACCGGGTGGACCGCAAGAAACTGACCTTCGCCAAGGACCACCCGCGCCTGAAGAAATACGTGAAGGACGTGCCGGAGCTCCTCAACAAGGCCCTGGCCAAGGGCGCCAACATGCTGCTGGAAGGCACGCAGGGGATGAAACTGTCCAACCTGCACGGCGAGTATCCCTTCGTCACCTCCCGCGACACCACCGCCTCCACCTTTATGGGCGAGGCCGGCCTCGGCCCCAAGTACGCCGGCGACGTCTACGCCATCTTCAAGCCCTATGTCACGCGCGTGGGCCCCGGCATGGTGGCCAACGAGCTGAAGGATAAGGCGAAACTGACGAAGTACCACACCGCCGGACGCGAGGTGGGCAGCGTCAGCGGCCGCCTGCGCCGGGTGGGCGCCTTCGAGCTGGACGTGGCCCTGCAGACGGTGCGCGTGAACTCCGCCACCAAGCTGGCGATAACGCACATCGACCTGCTCGGTGGCGCGGATATCTCGAGGGGGATTCAGAGCTTTACCGGCGAGGCGAAGAAATTCCTGGGCACGCTGGAGAAGGTCTGCGCCTGCTACCCGTACCCCAAAGTGGAGCTGATCTCCTACGGCCCCGGCCTGCACGAAGTGCTGGAACTGAAATAGCGTCTTTTGCGGCGTTTTCAAAAATGCTATTATTGAAAAGCAGTCTTACCACATTTTGCCGCGGTAGCTCAGTGGTAGAGCACCGGTCTGAAAAACCGGGTGTCGTTGGTTCGATCCCAACCCGCGGCAATTTTTCTTTCCCGGAGTTCATATGCCCCTCCACAACAAGATCCTGATAGCCGACGACGACGCCGAGATGCTCGAGACCCTCAGCTCTATGCTCGAGGCCGAGGGCTACCAGGTCATCAAGGCCGAGAACGGCCAGGAAGCCGTGGAACTGGCGCGCAAGGAGCTGCCCGCGCTAATCATGCTCGACATCCACATGCCCGTGATGGACGGCCTGAAGGCCTGCAAGGCCATCAAGGACGACAAGGTCACCCACGGCTCGCAGGTGGTGATGCTCACCGTCGAGGGCAGCATCAACGAGATCCAGCAGGCTATCTCCTACGGCGCCAAGACCTACATCACCAAGCCGTCGAGCAAGGCCGAGATCCTCAAGGTAGTGAAAAGCATTATTTAACCGCGCGCAGCGCAAAAGAAAAAAGGGCCCGCTCGGGCCCTTTTTCTTTTTTACGGCGGGTATCTAGACCACGCGCAGCAGCGCGAAGTGCAGGTACTCCGTCTCCGGCATGCTGATCAGGATCGGGTGGTCCTTGGCCTGCCCGCGCAGCTCCACCATCACGGCCTGGCGGCCGGCCTTGGCGGCGGCCGCGGAGAGCGTCTCCACGAACATCCCGCGCGAGATATGGTGCGAGCAGGTCGAGACCGCGAGGTAGCCGCCCTTGGGCAGCGACTTCAGCGCGGCGCCGGCCATGCGCGACAGCATCTTCAGCGCCTGCGGCAGGTGCTTCTTGTTGCGCACGATGTTCGGCGGGTCGAGCAGGATGAAGTCCGGCTTCTCGGGGAGGTCGCCCGCCTCGAGGGCCTCGATCAGGCGCTCTGCCTTCTCTTTGCGGAAGAGGACCTCCTTCTCCACGCCGTTGAGCGCGGCGTTGGCCTGTGCTGACTCGATGGCCTTCTCGGAGGAGTCCACGGCCCAGACGGCCTCGGCCCCTGACTTGGCCGCCATGATGGCGAAGGCGCCCAGGTAGGTGTGCAGGTCCAGCACGCGCCGGCCCTTGAAGAAGGGGGCGAGCGCGGCGCGGTTCTCGCGCTGGTCGAAGTACCAGCCGGTCTTCTGCCCGCCGGCCATGGGGATGTCGAACTTGAGGCCGTTCTCTTCGATGCGCACCGTCTCCGGCATCACGCCGAAGGCGGTCTCCTCGTAGGACTTCAGGCCCTCGAGCTCGCGGAACTGGTGGTCGTTCTTGTAGTAGATGCCCTTGGGGCGCAGCAGGTCCGTCAGCGCGGCGGTGATCTGGTCCTTCATCAGTTCCATGCCGGCGGAGAGCAGCTCTATCACCACGGCGTCGCCGTAGCGGTCCACCACCAGGCCGGGCAGGCCGTCGGACTCGCCGAAGCACAGGCGGCAGGCGCGGTCGATGCCCAGCTCCTCGCGGTAGCTCAGCGCGGCGGCCAGGCGCGCCTTCAGGAAATCCTCCGGCAGCACGGCGGTGTTCTGCACCAGCAGGCGGAAGGCGATGAGGCTCTTCGGGTTGAAGAAGCCGACGCCGGCCGGTCTGCCGTCGTGGTAGGTCAGCCCGCAGATGGTGCCGGGCGGGATGGAGGTGTCTACGAGCTCGAGCTCGTTGGAGAACACCCAGGAGTGGCCGAACGCGCGGCGCTTGAGGGCGTCGCGCTTAAGTTTCAGTGTTTTTATATTATTCATCAAGCGAGACGATGGCTTCCACCGGGGAGCCGATCTTTACGTCGAAGGTCCTGGCGAAGTTGCCGTTGCGGACCGAAAATTCCAGGAAACCGAAAGAGCCGATGACAGCGAGCGCCTCGCCCTCGGGGACGGAGGCGTAGGTGAGCTTGAGGTCCTTGAGCATGCGGCCGGCCAGGTTGAAGACGGCGCGGGCGCTGAGGTAGTCGCGCTTTATGTTGGTCACCACGTTGCCGAAATGGTCTATGGCTATCACCTGCCCGGTCACGCGGTTGCCCGCCCTGACCGGCTGCGGGAAGGGGAGGCGGCGGTAGTCGGGGAAGAGGGGGCCCAGCTTCTTCTCGGGGAGGCCCTTGGCTATGGCGGCCGCCACCGGGGCCATGATGTCGCGCCCGTGGAAGGTGGAGCTGATGGTGTCCAGGAACAGCGAGGAATTGCTGATGAAGCGGGCCTCAACGATCTTCTCCTTCTGCTCCACCCAGCTTAGCAGGCCGTTGTCCGGTGCGATGAACTGGTGCGCCGCGGTCTTGGCCCAGACGATGCCGCGGCCGGTGCCCACCGTCGGGTCCACTACGGTCATGAACAGCGTGCCCTTGGGCATGTACGGGATGGCCGTCATCAGGTAGAAGGCCGCGGTCTGCACGTCCTGAGGCGGCACCTGGTGCGTGATGTCTATGATGGTGAGTCCCGGGGCGCGGGAAAGCAGCACGCCCTTCATGGCCGCGACGAAGGGGTCGTTCATGCCGAAGTCCGACAGGAGGGCGACGTACTTTGTTTTCATAGAAGACAACGAAAGGGGCGGAGAGCCCGCCCCGGAGCGGCCTACTCGCCGTGCACGTGGTGCGCGGAAGAGCCGGGAATGGTCAGCGGGAGCTTCTGCCGGCAGAGCGGGCAGTTGTCCGGCGGGAAAAGCTGCAGCGGGTAGGAGATCAGCCCGCGCACGGGGACGTTCAGCGTCAGGTCGCCGGTGGAGCGGTCCACGATGGCGGCCACGCCTATGACCTTGGCGCCGTAGCCGCGGGCCAGGTTGATGGCCTCTCCGCACATGCGGCCGGAGTTCAGCACGTCGTCGACAACGAGCACGCGCTCGCCCTCGGAGATCTTGAAATCGCGCTTGAGCACCATCACGCCGTTGATCTTCTCGGTGAAGATGGAGCGGGCTTTCTTAACGCGGGCCACTTCCTGGCCGATGGACATGGAGCCGACGGAGGGGGAGATGACGACGTTGATCTCCTGCGGGAACTTGGCGGCCATTTCCTTGGCCACCTTCTGCGCCAGGTGCGGGTACTGCAGCACCAGGGACGGCTGAATGTAGGTCTGGGTGTGGAAGCCCGAAGGGATCTGGAAATGGCCGTTGAGGATGGCACCGTGCTCCTGCAGCAGCCCTACGACGTCAAATTTGCCTAGCTTGGACATTATTTTTTTCCTCCTGCGAAAGCGTCTATCCCCGCGAAATCTATCTGCGCGCCTTTGCCCGCGGCTTCCCTGATGCGGTCGCCGCTGCCTGCGGGGCTGACCATCTCGAACTTGGGGTCGGCCATCTTGCCCTTCAGCGTGAAGGCCAGCGCCGGCTTGCCGCTCGAATCGGTGAGGGCCTCCGGGAGGCTCCCCATCGAATAATACTTACCAGATATTGTATAAATTTTTACGTCCATCGTTTCGTTGTAAAAATCCAGCTGCCCGGTGACGGCGGCCGAGAACTCCTTGCCTTCCAGCCAGAAGTTCTTGATCTCCACCTTGCCGCCGTCGGCGTAGTAGTCGCCGCCGATGGAGGTGAACGAGATATCCTTGACCTTGTAGCCGAACTTCAGCGCCCCGGTGCGGTTCATGCGGTGAATGAAGGTCAGCGGCAGGGAGAAGAGGTAGAAGACGCGGTCTTTCTCCGAGGTCCGCTGCACGTCGTAGAAGGTGCCGGCGCCCGCCCGGAAGGAGATGTCGCCGCGGATCTTGGAGATGTCGCCGGCTATGTCGCGCAGCGAGGCCTGCGCGTAGAAATCCGCCGCATCCATATATTCGTGCCTGTATTTATCGGTCTTGTAGAGCAGTTTGAAGCCGGAGAAGCCCATCGGGATGGAGTTCTTCAGGGTCTTCAGCCAGGCCAGGCTGGCCTCCACCTCGGGCATGCCGACCCGCGGCCCGCGCAGGTCCTTGATGCCGAAGACCAGGTCCTTGAGCTCCGAGTAGACCACCGCGGCGGAGTAGCCGGTCAGCTCCAGGATGCGCTCCGACGAGAACGGCTTCCTGACGAGGATGCGGCCCTTGGCGAAGCTCCCGTTGAAATTACCCGAGTAGGTGTAGAGCATCTGGCTGCGTGTGATCTCGGTCTTCAGCCGGACGTTGGCCATGGTGTTGGCGTCCAGCGTGACCTTGCCCCTGGTGGCGTTGGCGAAGTTGCTGGCGAAGTTCTCCGACAGCAGCGCGGCCAGGTCGGCGCCGGAGATGGTGAGGTTGCGGTACTTAAGGCCGGCGCCGCTGGTGTTGATGAAGAAGCGGGACAGCACCGGCTGGCCGTTCTTCGAGGAGATCTTCATACGCAGCTGCACCGTGCCGGAGGGGTTCTCCACCGGCAGCGCGGCGCCGTAGCGCTTGAGCAGGTCCAGCTTGATGGGGGGCGCCGAGACCGTCAGCGAGTAGGACGGCGTGGACTTGGAGAAGTCGAAGGTGCCCTCCGTCCTTAAATTCAGCGGGCGGGCCACGACGCGCAGCTCGGCCGTGCGCGACGAGAGGAACACCGCGCTCAGGTCCCACGAGGCGCGCGGCGCCGTGAAATTGAAGGGCGGCGCGAAGAAGAAGGCCAGGTCCGAGCTCTTGAGGAGGGGCGTCTCCGCCCGCAGGGTCACCTCGGGGCGGAGGAAGTTCTTGGCCCGGCCGGCGAAAGAGACGGTCTTTTCCTGCACGGTCAGGTCCGCCCGCAGGTCCTTGACCTCGGCCTCCTCCCAGCGGAAATCCGCGAAGTTGACCGTGCCCTCCGTGTAGAGGCGGCCGGTCACCGGGCGCCGGAAGGCGTCGCTCTTCAGGAAGACCGAGGCGTGGAAAGGCGTATCTGCGCCCGGTTTGAAGTTGGAGAGGGACGCGGTGAAATTTTCCAGGGAGTGCCGCCGCTTCGTGGCGACATAGGTCACGTTGACGCGCCCGTCCTTGACCTCGGCCGAATCTATCTTGTTAAGCATGTTCCGGCCGGCGGAGTGCCGGTAGGCGGCCAGGATGTCGGAGACGTTCCAGGTGCCGTCGGCGCGCTTGTACAGCTCTATCTGCGGCGCCACCAGCACCACGCTGTCTATCTCCAGCTTGCGCTGCAGCAGCGGCAGGACGCGGTAGGTGGCGTAGATGTAGTCGGCCTTCAGGAACTCCACCGTCTCGGGGCCGGGCTCGGTGACGCGCAGGCCGCGCACCTGGATCTCGCCGGTCAGGGAGAGGCGCGCGGAGTCTATCTGCACCGGACGCCTGAGGAATTCCTGGAACTGGTTGGTGACCACGGCCTCCAGGTCGGCCGGGGTGAACATGACGCGCAGCGTGAGCAGCGCGGCGACGACCAGGCCGGCCGCCAGCAGCAGCGGCAGCACGATCACCCTGGCCAGTATCTTGGTAGCGAGTTTCATGTCCTGAGGTATATTTTAGCAGTATTGAAGACGTAGAGGGCGGCCCCGGCTACGGCTGCGTAGGCGGCTGCCTGCGCCTCCAGCATCCCGCCCCACCAGGCGCGCAGGCTCAGCAGGCCGGGGAACAGCAGGCGCAGCGCGGCGGCGAGGCCAAGGCAGTTGAGCAGCACCAGCAGCGGCAGCGAGAATACGGCCCCGCCGGCCTTGCGCAGGTCGCTCTGCACGGGGCCGGTCAGGATGTCGGCCGTGTGCAGCAGGTGGAACGCCAGCGTGAAGCCCGCCGCGGCCAGGAACCAAGGCCGGTACGGCGACACCGGCCAGAAGCGCCCCGCCGTCCAGAAAGCGGCGGAGACGGCCAGGGTGTAGAAGGGGATGAAATACGGGGCCAGCGAGATGAAGGCGTTGGTGGAGTCCAGCAGCACGTAGCCGCTGCTCTTTTTTACCGAGATCCTGCGCACTTTGACGCCGGAGAGCACGGCCGCCAGCGCGTGCGTCAGCTCGTGCGCGGTCACGTAGAGGCGCCGGCCGCGGCCCAGCCCGTGCAGCAGCAGGCCGGCCACGGCGCCTCCCAGCAGCGGGGCCGTGGCCGAGAATTTGCCCAGCGCGGGGCCGAGGGCAGCCCCGGTGGCCCACACGGCGGCGAGCGCCGCCGGGGCCAGGGCAATTCCTATGAGCGGTTTCAGCCAGCGCACGCGGCTACTCCAGCATCCAGTCTTCGGTCTTTACGCCGCGCGAGCGCAGCTCGGCGCGCCAGGCGGCGAGCGCCGCGGGAAGTTCTTTTTCGGCCCTGGCGGCCCAGGGGTTGAGGGGGGAGCGGAATTCGCGCGCGGCGGTGCGGTACCAGAGCCAGGCCTGCTTGGCTGAGCTCTCAACCAGCTGCAGGTCGCGCTCTGCGGCGGCCAGGGCCTCCGCCCGCGCGGCCTGCTCCGGCGCCAGGCGGCCGGCCGCGGCCTCCGCCGTTATTTCGGCGGCCCTGAGGGCGAAAAGGGAATTGAAATGGGCGGCCTTTTCGGCCGGGTAGTCGCGCCAGCGGGCGTGCTGCTCGCCACGCGCCAGCGCTCCGCGCGAGCGCAGGCCCAGGTCTGCCGCGGCCAGCAAAAAAAAGGCCGGGACCGCTATAGCGATCCAGGCCGCCGTGCCCCGCGTCCGGAACATGGGTTAAAACCCCGGTTTTCTGAGCGCGGGCTGGGTTTTAAGCAGCTTATGCAGCAGCGAGCTCAGTATCTGCGGCTTCACGGGTTTCTCTATGAAGTCCCGGACGTTGGGCTCCTGCTTTATCATGTCCGAGGTGGAGCGGTCGGTGTAGCGGCCGGTGATGATGACTATCGGGATGGTGCCGGTGTCGTCGGACTGCAGCTCGCGAAGGATCTCGAAGCCGCCGAATTTTGGCAGCATCAGGTCCAGCAGGATGAGGTCGGGGTTGACGGTTCGCGCCTTGTTGAGCGCCTCTTCTCCGTCGGCCGCCTTTTCAATGCGGAACCCTTCTTTCTTGACGATGAACTCGATCAGCTCCCTGACCGACTCGTCGTCGTCCACTATCAGGACCAGCTTGTCGGCCGGGCGGCCGAAACCGGGAACATTTTCCATTAAATTACCTTCCGCCGCGAAGACTAGACGTTCGTGGTCACCAGCGTTTCGGTGGTCTGCACGCCGTGGATGCCGCGCACTTCGCGCACTATCAGGCCGCTGAGCTTGTCGATGGTGTCGGACTCGGCCAGCAGGATGGCGTCCCAACCGCCGAAGGTCATGTAGACTTCCTTCACGCCGCGGACGTTCTTGATCTGCTGCACGGCCTTCTGTTCGAGGCCGGCCACCAGTTTGCAAAGCACGAAAGCTATCATGTGTCCTCCTAGATCCGCTCGTTCCATTCCGGGGTGCGGTATTTCCGCCCGGCCGTTTCCGCGGCCTTCGCCAGCGTGTCCGCCGGGATGCCGACGGTCTCCCACTGCAGCCCGTATTCTCCGCCCAGGGCCTTGATCATCGCGTTCCTGTGCAGGGCGGCGTTGGCCCTGGCGTCGGGGGCCTGGAAGGAGGCCTGGTACAGCATATAGTCGCCTAATTTCCTGAGCGCCCCGCCGAGCACTTTTTTTCCATTATACAATATATCCTTGTCGACCGGTTTTGAGAAGCAGTTCATGACCGGGTCGTTGACGGCGTAGTCTTTGGTTTTCTCGTTGAGCAGGTCGAAGGAGATGCCCAGCCGGGCGTATTCGGCGTTGATGGAGCGGTGCAGGCGCTCGTAGGTCTTGCCGGGCTCGAAATAGACGCCGGGGGAGTGGAAGATGAAGGAGAAGGTCAGGTCGGTCTCGTGGAAGACGATGCCGCCGCCGGTGGGGCGCCGCACGATGTCGGCTATGGGGCTGCCGGCGGCCGCCACGGCTTCGCCGACGGCCTTGCGGCGCTGGGAATAGCCGAAGGTCACGCCCGGCGCCTTCCAGTTGTAGAAGCGCAGCACGTACGGGGCCGGCAGCGCCTCGCAGAGCGCCTCGTCGGCCGCCATCTGCTCGTACACGTCGAGCGGCTGCGTTTCGATTATTAGTCCTTTAGTCATCTGTAATTCTTTGCGAAATCTGCCGGTTGACGAGGGGGCAGGGTTAGCAAAACCCTCTCGGAGGCCCGAGCTTGCATAAGCGCGAGGGCCGAGAGCGGGAGCGGCGAGCACTGTGTGCGAGACCGCGTTTTTGCGTTCCTGCCCCCTCGGCAGCCGGCTGCCTTTGCGCTACCAGCGCAGGTTGGGCTGGCGGGCGGCCTGCACTTCGTCCAGGCGCTTCACCGGCAGCGTCACCGGCGCGTCCTTGAGGGACTGCGGGTCGGCTACGCCCCGGTCGTGCACGTCCTTCATGGCGGCCGCGAACCCGTCGAGGGTCTCCTTCGACTCGGTCTCGGTCGGCTCTATCATGATGGCCTCGTGCACGATGAGCGGGAAGTAGATGGTGGGCGCGTGGAAGCCGCGGTCGATGAGCCCCTTGGCCACGTCCAGGGTCTTGAGGCCCTTGTCCAGCATATCCTTGCCGGGCGTCAGCACGCACTCGTGCATGCAGTACTCGGAGGAATACGACGGGTACAGGTCTTTCAGCAGGGCGCGGATGTAGTTGGCGTTGATGATGGAATAGCGGGCTATGTCGCCCAGCTCGTCGGCCGAATGCGCCAGCATGTAGGCGTAGGCTTTCACCAGCACGCCGGTATTGCCGAAGAAGGCCTTCACCTTGCCTATGGTGCGCGCGTCGCCGAAGTCGGAGGCGTACTTATTGCCCTCTTTCTTTACCGTCGGCACGGGCAGGAACGGGGCCAGGTGCTTGCGGCAGACTATGGCGCCGGCGCCGGGGCCGCCGCCGCCGTGCGGGGTGGAGAAGGTCTTGTGGAAGTTCAGGTGCATCATGTCTATGCCCAGGTCGCCGGGCTTGACCATGCCTATCAGCGCGTTGAGGTTGGCGCCGTCCATGTAGACCAGCGCGCCGGCCTCGTGCACCACGCGGCAGATCTCCTCGATATTGCTCTCGAAGATGCCCAGCGTATTGGGCACCGTCAGCATCAGCACGGCGGTCTTCGGGCCGATATGCTTCTTCAGCTCGGCCACGTCCAGGCGGCCGTCGGGCTTGGAGGCGATGTTGACCGTGGTGAAGCCCATCATCGACGCGGTGGCGGGGTTGGTGCCGTGCGCGGAGTCGGGCACCACTATCTCGGTGCGGGTCTCGCCCTTGTTCTCGAAGAAGGCTTTCGCGAGCAGCAGGCCGGTGAACTCGCTGTGCGCGCCGGCGGCGGGCTGCAGGGTGATGGCGTCCAGGCCGCAAAGCTCGCAGAGACGCGCGGAAAGGTCGTGGAGCAGTTCCAGCGTGCCCTGGGAGCAGGCGTCGTGCGCGAGCGGGTGCAGGCCGGCGAAGCCTTCCAGCGCGGCGGCCTCCTCGTTGAAGCGCGGGTTGTACTTCATGGTGCACGAGCCCAGCGGGTAGAAGTGGGTGTCCACCGAGAAGTTCAGCCGCGAGAGGCGCGTGAAATGCCTCACCACGTCGAACTCGGAGAGCTCGGGCAGGCGCGGGGGGGACTTGCGCAGCAGGGAGGCCGGCAACTTGGCCCTGGCGCGCAGCGGGTTCTTGGCGTGCAGGCCGCGGCGGCCCGGGTCGGATTTCTCGATGCTCAGCTTGTTGTCGGTAACGGCGCAGATCATAGGGCCTCCTTTATGGCGGCTTCCAATTTAAAGATATCCGCCTCGGTCTTGGTCTCGGTGGCGCAGACCAGCAGCGTCTCGCCGAGCTCGGGGTACAGCGTAGCCAGCGGCAGGCCGATGTCTACGCCTTTCATCGCCAGCGCCTTCTCGCGCAGCGCGGCGGCGCTGCCGGGCACGGAGAGGACGAACTCGTTGAAGAAGGGGCCCTTGAACTTGAGCGAGCAGCCTTTTATCGCCGAGAGCTTCTCGGCGGCGAAGGCGGCCGCGCCGGCGTTGGCCTCGGCCAGTTCTTTCAGCCCCTCGGGGCCGTAGAGGGCGGAGTACACGGTGGCGGCCAGCGCGCACAGCGCCTCGTTGGAGCAGATGTTGGAGGCGGCCTTGTCGCGGCGGATATGCTGCTCGCGGGCCTGCAGCGTCAGCACGAAGCCGCGCTTGCCGTCCCTATCTTTGGTCAGGCCGCAGATGCGGCCGGGCATCTGGCGCACATGCTCCTTCTTGCAGGAGAACAGGCCCAGGTAGGGCCCGCCGTAAGCGAGCGGCAGGCCGAGGCTCTGGCCCTCGCCGACGGCGAAATCGGCGCCGTACTCGCCGGGCGTAGCCAGCAGGCCGAGGCTGACAGGGTCGGCCGCGGCCACCAGCAGGGCGCCCGCCTTCTTGACCAGGTCGGACACTCCGGACATGTCTTCTATCATGCCCAGGAAATTGGGGGTCTGCACGGCGAGACACGCCGCGCCCTCGAGCAGGGCGGGCAGGGCCGCCTTGTCCATCGCGCCGTCCTTCAGGGGGACTTTGACGTAGGAATACTCGGGCGAGTGGGCGAAATAGGTTTTCAGCGTGTCCATGTACTGCGGGTTCACGCCGGCGGCGTAGACGATCTTCTTTTTGCCGGTCACGCGCACGGCGGCGCGCACGGCCTCGGCGAAGGAGCTGGCGCCGTCGTACATCGAGGCGTTGGCGCAGTCCATGCCGTAGAGGGCGCAGACCGTGCTCTGGAACTCGTAGATGGCCTGCAGCGTGCCCTGGCTGGCCTCGGGCTGGTAGGGCGTGTAGGCCGTCAGGAACTCGGTGCGCGAGGTGATGGCCTTGACGGCGGCCGGGGTGTAGCGTTCGTAGGCGCCGGCGCCCACGAAGTTAAGCGGGCGGCAGTTCTTGCCGGCGAGGCCCGCGAGCAGCGCGGCGGCCTGGGACTCGTCCAGGCTTTCGCCCGGCAGGTTGAGCTTGGGCCAGAGGAATTTGGAGGGGACCTGTTTCACGAGGTCTTCGAACGAGGAGGCGCCGATGGTCTTGAGCATCTCCTCCCTGTCTTTCTTGGTGTGCGGGGTATACATGTGGACTCCTGTAGCGCGGAACTGTCGGAACGGGCGGCGGCCAGGGGAGGTTCGGCTTAGCCGTTCCGCCCGCTGGCCGCGGTCCGCAGCTGAACTTATTAGTGCGCGGCCTGCTTTACGAATTCCTGGTAGGCGGGCCAGGCCATCAGCGTCTCGGCCTCGGCCGGGTTGGACGGCTTCAGCTTGAACAGCCAGCCCTTCTCGAGGGGGGACTGGTTCAGCAGGGCCGGCTCGCCGGTGACGGCGTCGTTGACGGCCGTGACCTCGCCGGACACCGGGGCGTAGATATCGAAAGCGGATTTCACGGATTCCACCACGGCGCAGGGCTTCTCTTTCTCGAGCTTGGCCCCGACCTTGGGGAGCTCCACGAACACTACGTCGCCCATCTCGTGCTGGGCGTGGTCCGAGATGCCGACCGTGGCCTCGGCGCCGGGGTGCACGTACTCGTGGGTCTTGGTGTACTTGAGTTCTTCGGGTTTGGACATTTTAGTCTCCTTGATTTTACTGGATCTGTCGTTGCTTACTTGCCGGTGTAAAGTATCTTGCTGAAGGCGCCGCCCTTGTAGAACGGCATCTGCGAGACTTCCGCCTTCACGCGGCGGCCGCGTATCTCCACTTCGAGCGCGGTGCCGGGCTTGAGGTTGGCCGGGGTGACGTAACCCACGCCGATGCCTTTCTTGAGGGTGGGGGAATAGGTGGCGCTGTTGAGCTCGCCCACTTCCTTGCCTTCGTAGAAGATCTTGCAGCCGGGGCGCGGCACGCCGCCGGTGAGGGTGAGACCGGTCAGGCGGCGCGTGACGCCGTTGGCCTTCTGCGCGGCCAGGATCTCGCGGCCTATGAAATCGCCCTTGTCCAGGGATACCACCCAGCCGTAGCCGGACTCGTAGGTGGTGTGCACGTCGTCCACGTCGGAGCCGTAGAGCAGGTAGCCGGACTCCAGGCGAGAAGGCTCGCGGCAGCCCAGGCCGCAGGGCACTATGCCGTAGGGCTTGCCCAACTCCATCATCTCGTCCCAGAGCTTGTTGATTATCGAGTGGGGGGCGGTGATCTCGAAGCCGTCCTCGCCGGTGTAGCCGGTGCGGCTGATGTAGCAATGCTCGCCGTGCAGGTCCTTCTCCACTATGCCGAAGCGGGGCAGTTTGAGGGCCTCGGGGGCGAAGGTGTCGAACATTTTGGGCACGTTCGGGCCCTGTACGGCTATCATCGAGAAATCGTCGCTCTTGTTCTCCACCTTCACGTACATTTTGGCGGCCTGGGCCTTGAACCACTCGTAGTCCTTGGTGGAGGTGGTGGCGTTGACTATGACCAGGTAGCGGTCGGCGGCCAGGCAGAAAGCTATGATGTCGTCCACCAGGCCGGCAGCCTCGTTGGTGACGTGGGAGTAGACGCCCTTGCCGGGGGTAGCCTTGCGCAGGTCGTTAGCGTTGGTCATCTGCAGCAGCTTGAAGGCGTCGGCGCCGGTCACGAAGACCTGGCCCATGTGGGAGACGTCGAAGATGCCGGCCGACTTGCGCACGGCCTCGTGCTCCTTGAGGATGCCGGAGAACTCTATGGGCAGCTCCCAGCCGTGGAAGTCCACCATCTTGCCGCCTGCTTTCCTCATGGTCTCGTTAAGTGCGGTACGGCGTACGGTGGTCGCGGTGGACATAGTGCCTCCAGGTGGAATTTACGGAAAAGGTATATAAATTTATAACAAATATGGGCCGCGCCGGGCAAGGAAAGGGACGGGGAATTCCGTTGCCCTAAAGTCCTACCGCGGCTTGGGCCTTTTGGCGCTTACGGCCACGGCGGCATATTTGGTCTAATAATCCTTAGGGGAAACTGAAGTTTTGTAAGGCATTAATCCAAACTAAAACAGGAGACAGACAATAGATGAAACAAGTTAAAAATATCGGTATAGCCGCCATGGCTCTTTTCCTGGCCGGCTGCGACGACATAAAGTTCAACGGCGCCATGAACGTGCTGGAGCAGATCACCTTCAGCCAGAGCCAGGGCAAGACCGTCACGGTCGCCCCCGGCCAGTTCGACGCCAAGGTTACCTTCAGCGGCAACAACAGCAAGAAAAAGATCAAGTTCGAGATCAAGAACGCCGATCCCGCCACTGAAGTCAAGCTTGAGTTCGACAAGAACATCACCATCGGCGAGACCTTCAATATCACCGCCGCCCAGCTGAAGCAGAACTTCGACCTGGCCGGCACCCTGGCCACCAAGGTCGAGCGCTCGCCCGAGTACACCGGCTACGAGAGCTGCTCCTACCAGTACCCGCAGACCGTCTGCCGCGGCGCCTCCACCAAGAGCGCCGACGAGGCCGTCGCCGCCAAGGTGTCCGAGTTCGCCGCCGCCTCGGCCGTGGAGACCCCCGAGGCCTCCCAGCCCGAGATGGTAGAGGATTCCCGCAACCACCCGTACCCGGGCAGCTACAACGTTCCGCACCAGCCCGTGTGCCACACCGTCTGGGTCACCCGCCCGGGCCAGCGCTACGTGCGCTACTACGTCGAGACCACGGACCGCGACCTGGACGCCGGCTTCGTGCAGAACGGCAAGACCCTCGGTTCTTTCAAGGGGCACTCCCGCCAGAACGAGACCGTCTACACCTACCAGAGCGACTGCCGCTAAGGCACAGCGCGCTTAAAAAGACCGGGCTCCGCGAGGGGCCCGGTTTTTTTGTTATCATAGCGTCAGGGGAAAAACTTATGAGCAGGGCTTTTGTAAAAGAGGACGGCAACGACGACGGCGAGCCGGTCAAACGGCAGGCCAGCGGCCGGCCCAATTACGTGACGCCGGAGGGGCTGGCGGCGCTGAAGGCCAGGGCGGCCGAGCTGGGCTGGCGGCGGGCGGAGCTGGTCTCCAAGCAGCGCCTGGACGAGCCGCGCTCGCTGGAGCTGCGCCAGGCGGAGGCCGACCTGCAGTATTACGAGGAGCGGGTGAAGCAGGCGATCCTGGTGGATAACGGCGGGCTGACCGCCCCGGAAGTGCGCTTCGGCGCCGTGGTGTCGGTGCGCGAGCCCGACGGCGCCGTAAAGGAATACCGCCTGGTGGGAGAAGACGAAGCCGACCCCAAGGCCGGCAAGATCAACTGGGGCTCCCCGCTGGCCGCCGCGCTGATGGGCGCCGCTCCCGGCGCGCGCGTGGCCCTGGCGCGCAAGGGCGGCGCGGTGCAGCTGGAAGTCGTGTCGGTTTCCTACCCTAAACCTTAAAGATCAAGCGTAATACCTACGGGGCAGTGGTCCGAGCCCTGTACCTCCGGCAGGATGAAGGCGTCCTGCACCAGCGGCAGGTGCTCGCGGTCTATGAAGAAATAGTCTATGCGCCAGCCCACATTGCGCTCGCGCGCGCGGGTTTTGTAGTCCCACCAGCTGTACTGCCCCGGCTCCGGGTGTTTCTCGCGGAAGGTGTCCGTCCAGCCCTTGCCCGTTATCTTGTCCAGCCAGGCCCGCTCTACCGGCATGAAGCCAGAGTTCTCGACGTTCTCCTTGGGGCGCGCCAGGTCTATCTCGTTGTGGGCGGTGTTCACGTCGCCGCAGAAGATGACGGCCTTGCCGTCTTTGCGCAGCTTTTCTATGTGCCCGAGGAACGCGTCGTAAAATTCCAGCTTGTATTTCAGCCGCTCGGGGCCCTGGCCGCCGTTGGGGAAATAGACGTTGAGCAGGTAGAAGTCCTCGTAGGCCAGAGTGATCACGCGGCCCTCGCCGTCGAAGCGCGGCTCACCGAAACCTTTGGAGATCTCCAGCGGCTGTTTTTTAAAGAACGCGGCCACGCCGCTGTAGCCCTTGCGCTCGGCGCCGTTGAACGCCGAGCCGTAGCCTTTGAAGTCCGCGTCGCCCTCGGCCAGCTGGTCGGGGGAGACCTTCACTTCCTGCAGACCGACGATGTCGGCCCCGGAACCGAGCAGGAAATCCCCGAAGCCCTTCTTCAGGACGGCGCGGTAGCCGTTGACGTTCCAGGAGAGCAGTTTTATCGCCATATTATTTGTGCAGCGCCTCGTGTATGGCCTCGGCCATGGTGGGGTGCGCGTAAATGAGTTCCTTCAGGTCTTTTCTTTTCAGCTTCAACTTCACGGCCAGGGCCAGCACGTGTATCAGCTCGGTGGCCGGGCCGCCAACTATCTGCGCGCCCAGCACGGTCTCGTCGTCGGCGCTGAAGACCAGCTGCGCGAAGCCCTCGGTCTCGCCAGCGGCTACGGCCCGGCCTATGCCCAGGTGGAAGGCGCGGGCGGTCTTTACCGCCAGGCCCTTCGCCTCGGCCTGAGCTTTGTTTAGCCCCACCGAGCCCACTTCGGGCCAGGCGTAGACGCACTTGGGGACGATGGAATCGTCGAAGGCGCGGTCGGCGCCCAGGATATTGTCGGCGGCTATCTCGCCCTGCCGGCTGGCGGAATGCGCCAGCAGAGAGATTCCGTTCACGTCCCCTACGGCGTAGACCTCGGGCACTAGGGTCTGCATGCGGTCGTTCACCTTGACGCCGCGCCGGTCCCAGCCGAGGCTGAGGGTTTCCAGCCCCATGCCGGTCAGGTCGGCGGCGCGGCCAGCGCCTACGAGTATCTCCGCGGCCTGCAGCTTGGTGCCGTCCTCCAGCTCCACGGTCTTCAGGGCGGGGGTGACGTCCAGACTAACGGTCTTCTTGCCCAGGTGGAACTTCACGCCGCGCTTCTCGAAAGAGGACCTCACCGCGCGCGTGACCTGCGGGTCTTCGCCGTTGAGGATGTCCGGCAGCAGCTCGAGCACTTCCACCTTCACGCCGATGGCGTTGAAGAAGCAGGCGAACTCCAGCCCTATCACGCCGCCGCCCACTATCAGCAGCGACTTGGGGAGCGCCGGCAGGTCGAAGATGCGGTCCGAGTCGGTCAGCTCGGCGTGGAAATCGCGGAAAGGCGGGGGGAACGACGGGCGCGTGCCGGCGGCCAGGATCGCCGCGTCGAAGGCGCGCTTTTCGGTGCGGCCGTCGGGGAAGGTTATCGTCACTTCGTGCTGGGCCGAGAAGGCCGCCTTGCCGCGGATGACCTCTATCTTCTTCGCCTGGAACAGCTTCTCCAGCGAAGTACGCAGTTTAAGGATGACGTCGGCGCGGCGGGCCTTCACCTTCTCCCAGTCCAGCATGTCAGGGGAGAAATTCACTCCGGAGTTCTCTTTGAGCAGCCCCCGCAGGCCTTCGAAGGCGTGCACGCGGTGGCCGGTGTCGAGGAAAGCCTTTGAAGGGATGCAGCCGCGGTTGAGGCAGGTGCCGCCGAAATCCCAGCTCTCGACTATAGCGACCTCCGCGCCGAGCTCTTTGAGGCGCAGCGCGGCGGGATAGCCGCCGGGACCCGAGCCGATGACGATGACTTTTTTTGCCATGTTAGTCTCCTGTGACCGGGAAGATCTTCAAAAGTGAGTCCTCGGCGCCGAATAGCGCCGCCCTGAGCTTTTCGGCCAGGGTCGCGGAAAGCAGGGGCTTCAGCTCCGGGTTCTTGAGCGGTCCGGCGGCGGACAGCTCCAGTTTATTGCCGCCGATATCGGCCTTCAGCCGCGCGTCGGCGGTCTTCGCCGGGCCGTCTATGCCCAGCGCGGCGTCGAGGTCCATGAAATTAGTCTTAATGGAGACGTCTTTAAACGAGAGCTTTGAATCGTTCAGGGTGAAGCCGGCATTTAAGGAATGCAGTTCGTAATCCTCTACTACAGGCGGCGCGGGCCTGCCCATGATCCTGCAGAACAGGTACATGGCTTCCGCTATCCTGGCGCTGGCGCTGCTGTCCAGCGTCGGGGCCAGCAGTTTCTCGGCCGAGACCGAGACGCTGTAGTTCTTTTCGGCCAGCGGCTTGCGCAGGTTGAACAGCGTCCAGTCAGCCTTGAAGACGTCCAGCGTCATGGCGCCGTAGGCGGTGTCCTCCGCCTTGAAAGAGCCCTTCGTCGAGGAGAGCCCGCCGTATTCGAAATTAGCCTCGGTGTCCAGCTTTACGGAGGAGGAAAGCAGCTTGCCGTTGAGGAGGGTCTTTACCTCGCCCTCGGCCTCCAGCCCGAAGTTCCCGCCGTAGGAGGAATAATGCTCCAGCTTCAGGTCGGCGTCCTCGAGGGCGAGCGAAAGTCCCGAGGTCTCCAGGTCCGCCTCCAGCACGGCGTCGCGCATGATGAGCTCGCTGGCGTTCCAGGTGAGGTAGAGGCCCTTGTCCGTGTCCGGCAGCAGCGCGAGCAGGTCCTCGAAGTCCCAGCGGCCGCCGCGCTCGCGCACCTTGAGCACCGGCTTTTCCAGGGTGATGCTGGAAAAATACACCTGGTTGCGCAGCAGGGCGCCGAGCTGGGGCCGGATCACCGCCTTGGCGGCGCAGAAAAACTCGCCCTTGGAGAAATCCGGCCGGCGCGAGACGCAGGCTTCCCTGATGACGATGCCTTTCAGCGGCGAGAAAGCCGCGCTTTTGAATTTAACCTGGCGCCCTAATTTTTTGGCGGCCTGGCCGCTTATCTGCCCTACGACGTAATTGGAGAGCTGTTTGTATTTGAAGTAGGCGAAGCCTCCGGCGCCGGCCAGGAGCAGCAGGAGCGTGAGCAGGACTATGCGGGCGCGGGTGAATTGGAACTTCATTACCCGTAATTATAGATTTAATGAAAGCGCTACTCAAACGCTGTTCAGCGGGGGGAGAGCTCGGCGATGGCCGCCTTGAGCAGGGCGGTCTGGCCGGGGTCGAGGAAGACGAGGGCGTAGTTGTAGTAGCCGTCCGCGTCGCGCGCGGCCTTCTTGATCCGGGCGCGGATATCCTCAAAAGAGGCGCGCCCCAGCTCGAAGGTGAGGGCCAGCGTACGGCCCGCGGGCAGCTCGAAGTGGCTGACCAGCTCGGCGTCCAGCGGGGAAAGAAAAGAGAGGCGCCCCCACAGCGGCGGCAGGTCCAGGGAGGTCTTCATGACCGCCGGGATATAGCTGTCGGCCTTATTTGGGTTCATCGGTATAGAAGGCCAGCGCGCGGTCTCCGTCCTCTCCGGCGAACCAGAGCAGCCCGTCCTTGGCGGCCAGGGCGGTGATCTTGAGCGTGCGCGAGGAATACTGGGGCAGCTGCGTCTTCGAGATGATCCGCTCCGGGTCGTCGAGCGAGAGCTTGACCACGCTGCGCAGGCCGGGATCCGCCGCCCACAGGAAGCGGGTGTCGCAGGTCAGGGCGGCTAGCTTCTGGCCGGGATACTTGTAGGCCTTCAGCTCCTCCAGCGAGTCGCCGGGCATGCGCTTGGTGATAGCCCCGGTGCGGGAATCCGCGGTCCAGAAATAAAGCCCGTCGAAACAGGCGCTGTCCGGAGTGGGCTTGAAGGCCGCGGTTTTGGAGGCGCGGGTGTAGCCCGCGTCCAGCAGGCGGCGCTCTATGACGCCGTTGGTGCCGGCCAGCCACAGCGAATCCTGCGAGGCCGCCAGCGCCACCGGCGTCACGTCGGTGAGGCTGGTGACCTTCTTGATGCCGAAGGTCTTGGGATTGTGCTCGTAGAGGGCCTGACTGTACCAGTCGCTGATGAGGACCGAGTCCTTCTTTATGATGATGCCCGTCGGGTGGGCGTAGGGCAGGTAGAAGCTGTGCGGCTGCTGCGCGTGTGGGGAATATCTCTTGAAGCCGTAGTACAGGCCGCCCGCGAAACCGGCGAAGCCCAGGAACAGGGCCAGCGCCGCCGCGAGCGAGCGCCGGCCGCGCCGCAGCGCGAGGCTGTCTAGTTCTATGGCCGTGCCGCTGAGGTTGAGCGCCTTGCGGTAAAGCGGGCGCAGCTCCTCCTCGGTCCAGGGGCTCTGCGCGCAGTCCAGCGCGCCCAGCTTCATCAGCTCCACGGCGCGCGTGGCGTCGCGGCGCTTGAGCAGCACCAGCAGCGGGATGAAGGGGGCCACGCGGCGCAGCTCGCGCAGCTGGATCTCGGCCGGCGGCTCCTCGCCGTCGGCCAGGAAGACCGCCGCCGGGCGGGCCTTCTCGAAAACGGCCAGCGCGTCGTTGAGGTCGTTGGAAAAGACCGCGTCGGCGCCGAGGTTCTTGAAGATGCCGCGCAGGATGAGGCGGTTCTTCTCCGAGGCGCAGATGATCTGGACGGTATTGAACATAATCAGTTGCCAGGCGGCGGGGCCGGGATGGTGAAGACCGCGCCCTCCACGGGCAGGCCCTTGGAGACGTGGCGCTCGTTGGCCTGGTAGATGCGCTCCCACAGGTTAGGGTTGCCGTAATATTTGGAGGCGATGGAGCGCAGCGTCTCGCCGGCGGCGGCCTTGTGCAGCTTGGGCCAGCGCTCCGGCGGGGGGGCGACGTAGCGTTTGGGCGGCTTGGGGTTCTCTTTCTTGTAGAGCGCCTCCAGGGCCTGCACCTGCAGCTCCCTGATATTGGTCTCCAGCTCGCGCATGCGGCTCTGCATCATGGTCAGGTCGGTCTCCACCACGCTCTTGTTAACGCGGCCGGTGGCGATGGCGGTCTCCAGGTTGGCGCGCTGCGTGCGCAGGTCGTCTATCTCGGTCTTGAGCGAATCCGCCTCGCGGGCGGCGTCGCCCACGAATTTCTCGCTGAAGGTCTGCGAGCCGAAGCGGTAGCCGACGGTAAAGCCGTAATAGCCGAAAGCCTCGTTATAGCCGCCCCACGGCAGCGACCAGGCGACGTCTACGGTCCAGGGCAGGGCGTTGACGCCCAGGCCCAGCGCCAGGTAGTCGCCGCCGCCCAGGGCCAGGCCTTTGCCGGCGCGGACCTGCAGCAGCTCGTTCAAGACCGAGTGCTCGGCCCCGAAAAAAACTTCCGAGTAGCCGCCGCGCACGCGCAGGTCGGCAAGCAGGGCGGTATTCTTGACACGGTAGGAATTGCCCACCGTGACGGTCAGCAGGGAGCGGCCAAGGCCCAGCAGCAGGTCTGAGAACACCAGCGCGGTGCGCAGGCCGGAGGCGTTCTCCAGCTGCACGCCGCCCTCCACGCCCAGGCCTAGGTGGCTTTTGGCTCCGCGCAGGCTCAGCAGTTTGAAGCCGCCGCCGTAATAGAGCGGGCGCTGCAGGTATTTCAGGGTGGTGCGGTTGCCCACGCTGAAGACCAGTGAATCGGAGGCCAGGCCGCCGTTCTGCCGCACGGAGTAGTAGCCGAGGCCAGCCACCTTGCCCTCCTGGTCGGGCACCGGCCGGATATAGGTGAGGGCCGCTTCGCCGGCGGGGGCGCCGGGGAAAAGGCGGCGGCCGGTCTCCAGGCGCGCCTCCAAATTGGCCAGCGTGGTCAGGTTGGCCGGGTTGTAGAAAACGGCGCAGGGGTCGCCGCCGACGGTGGAGAAAGCCGAGCCCAGGGCGTTGGCCCTGGCGCAGGGCTTCATGAAAGTGAAATCCACCGCCGCCGCGGGGGCGGTCAGCAGCGCGGAGGCCAGCAGGGCGTGGGTCAGTGTTTTGGTCATAGGCCAAGGTGAATATATTATAATTGTAACCGACAGGTATTAAATATATATTTCGTTTTCTTTAATAAAGCTATGTCCAACCGCACTACGCTGCTGTTCGCCCTGCCGGTCCTGCTGGCCGCGGCCCCGCTCTCTGCCGGCCAGATAAATTTCGTCTATCCCTCTGAAGGCTCTTCCCTGCCGGCCGTGGCCAAAACCTTCGTGTTCGGCAGCGTACAGCCCTCCACCTCAGCCTTCCTGATAAACGGGCAGAAAGTAACGGTGCACACCAACGGCGGCTTCATAGCCTACCTGCCCGTGACTGGCGGGGACTTCATCTTCACCGGGGCGCTCGACGACGGCACCACCGCCCAGCGCCGCGTGAAAGTGCGCCAGACCGAGCCGGCCGGCGCGCCCGACGCCCTGCGGCTGGACTTCACCTCCTACTCTTCCGACGCAGAACTGCTGCCTGGCGATCACCTGAAGGTCACCGCCGCCGGCACGCCCGGCCGCGAGGCGGTCTTCTCGCTGGAAGGCGTCTTCAAGGACCGTCCCCTGCTTGAACTGCCGGCCGGGTCCGGGCGGTATTACGGCTCTTACCAGGTAAAAGAGGGCGACCAGACCGGCGGCGAGCTGCGCGCCCGCTTCAAGGCGGGGCTGTTCGCGCGCGGCGCCTCGGCCGCCGCAAAGGGCCGCGTAAAGATAATCGCCGCTCCCGCGCTGGTGGAAACCTCCACCGACACGGTCATCCTCAAGAACGCCTCCGACGGCGGCTACGTGATGTTCCTGCCCAAGGGCGTCAAGCTGGTCTCCGACGGCCGGGCCGGCGGCTACCGCCGCGTCCGCCTGTCCGACGGCGAGCTGGCCTGGGTGGACGACTCCAAGGTTCAGCCCGCGGGCGGCGCGCCGTTCCCTTTCGGCTACGGCAGCGAGACCGGCGTGATCCGCCTGAAGAAAACCGACTTCGGCTCCTCGGCCGCCATAACGCTCTACGACCGCCTGCCCTATACCGCCGAGGTTATGCCGTGGGGCCTGCGCCTCACGCTGTACTACGCCAACCTGCATACCAACTGGGTGGTTTACGATTCCGCCGACGCGCTGGTGAAGAACGTCGCCTTCCGCCAGGCGGGCACCGGCAAGGTGGAGATAGATCTCGAGACCGGCCCCGGCGAGCTGTGGGGCTACAATGTGTCCTACCCCAACGGCAGCCGCTCGCTGCAGGTGGACCTCCGGGCCAGGCCCAAGGTCTCGCTGGCCTGGCCCCGCCCGCTCTCCGGAGCGACCGTGGTGCTGGACCCCGGCCATTCCCCTTACTACAAGTGCGAGAACAGCACCCGGCTGCCGCTCTCCAGCTTTCCCTACGCCGCCATGGCCGCCGCCCGCTGCTATCTCGACGGGGCCGTGGGCCCCAGGGAGACCTACGAGGTCAATATCAATATGGCGCTCGCGCTGCGGCTGCAGGAAAAGCTCTCCGCCCTGGGCGCGCAGGTGAAGCTGACGCGCAACGGCGAGGAGAACGTGGACCTGGCCGACCGGCCCAAGGTCGCGCAGGCGCTGGGCGGCGACCTCTTCATAAGCATCCATAACAACGCTATTGGCGACGGCGAGGACCCGGCGGCCCAGCCGCGCGGCTTCTCCGTCTACCATTACCAGCGCCACAGCCGCGCGCTGGCCGCCGCCCTGCACCGCTCGTACCTGAAGAACATCGATCTGCCCGACGAAGGGCTGCGCTACGGCGACTACCTGGTGGCCCGCATGACGTGGATGCCGGCCGCGCTGGTGGAGAACGCCTACATGATCCTGCCCCGGCAGGAAGAGCTGCTGAACACCCCGTCCTTCCAGGAGCGCCTGGCCGATACCATGGCCGAGGGCGTGCTGGAGTTCTTCGGCGCGCCGGTCCGCGGGTCCGCGGCAAAGAGGTAAACTAATGAACAACCTGCTTGACTTCATCTCCAAGTTCGCCGACGAGCTGCCCGCGGAGTCAGCCAAAGGCGAAGAGGCGCTGTGGGACTATCTCGCGCGCCGCGGCGCCGGCATAGTGAACTGCTTCGCCGCCAGTTTCTTCGAGGCCGACGACAGCAAGAAGCGCCTGACCTTCAGGAAGAGCATCGGCCCCGTGGGCGGCGACCTTGTCGGGGTCAGCTTCCCGTACCAGGGCGTGGTCGGCTTTTGCGCCGAGGGCCGCAAGCCGGTGCTGGTCAACGACGCCGACAACAGCCCGCTGTTCACCAAGAAGGTGGACAAAGGCTCCGGCTTCCACACCAAGAGCGTGATAGCCGTGCCGGCCATCGCCAACGGCGAGCTGCTGGGCGTGATGGAGTTCATCAACTCCATCGACGGGGCTTTCACCGAGGACCAGGCGAAGGCGGCCGAGATCATCACCGCGCTGACCGCGCGCGACGTGTATCTCCGCAAGCTCGAGGCTACCATCAAGCAGCTCAACCTAAAGGGCGAGAGCACCATCAACAACCTTTCGGGCGGCTTCATAGGTTCCGACCTCGAGGGCAAGGTCATCTTCTTCAACCCTAAAGCCTCGGAGATCTTCGAGGTGGGGCAGGAATTCCTCAGCAGGCCGGTGGTGGAGCTGTTCCAGCTCTGCCCCGAGGTGGTGGGCGCCATCGGCGACGTGCTTAAGCAGAACAAGACCGTGCGCCGCCAGGAATTCAAGTGCAAGGTGAACGGCAAGGAAAAGGTGGTCGGCTACAGCTCCATCAATATCAAGGGCGTGGACGGCAAGATCATCGGCGCGGGCGTCATCTTCCAGGACATCACCAACCTGTAAGGCGGCCGGCCGCAAAAAAATAAGCCGCGCGTTTGCGCGGCTTATTCTTTTGTCCCGGCGGGGTCAGGCGCCGAGGGTGGCCACCATCACGGCTTTGATGGTGTGCATGCGGTTCTCCGCCTGGTCGAAGGCGATGCAGGCGGGGGACTCGAACACTTCCTCCGTGACCTCGATGCCGTTTTTCAGGCCGAACTGCTCGCTGACCTGCGCGCCCACCTTGGTGTCGGCGTTGTGGAAAGCCGGCAGGCAGTGCATGAACTTCACGTTCTTATTGCCGGACTTCTTCATGAGCGCGGGGGTGACCTGGTAGGGCTTGAGCAGCTTGATGCGCTCTGCCCAGACTTCCTTGGCCTCGCCCATGCTCACCCACACGTCGGTGTGGATGAAGTCCGCGCCCTTCACGGCGGCCGCCGCGTTGGCGGTGACGGTGATGCGCGCGCCGGAGACCTTGGCTATCTCCTGGCAAGCCGCTATCAGCGCGGCGTCGGGCTGCAGGCCCTTGGGCGCGCCTATGCGCACGTCCATGCCGAGGATGGAGCCGATGACGAGCAGCGACCGGCCCATGTTGAAGCGCGCGTCGCCCACGTAGGCGTAGGAGATCTTCTCGAGGGGCTTGGCGCAATGCTCGGTCATGGTCAGCACGTCGGCCAGCATCTGGGTTGGGTGCCATTCGTTGGTCAGGCCGTTCCACACGGGGACGCCGGCGTACTTGGCCAGCTCTTCCACTATCGCCTGGCCGAAGCCGCGGTACTCTATGCCGTCGTACATGCGCCCGAGCACGCGGGCGGTGTCCTTGACGGTCTCCTTGTGGCCCATCTGGGAGCCGGAGGGCTCCAGGTAGGTCACGTGCGCGCCCTGGTCGTGCGCGGCCACTTCGAAGGCGCAGCGGGTGCGGGTGGAGGTCTTCTCGAAAATGAGGGCGATGTTCTTGCCGGTGAGGCGCTGCTGTTCGGTGCCGGCGTACTTGGCGGCCTTGAGGTCCGCGGAAAGCTTGAGGAGGAACACCAGTTCCTGCTTGCTGAAGTCGAGTTCCTTGAGGAAGTGCCTGTTTCTTAGGTTGAAGCCCATTTATAAGTCTCCTTTTAGAAATTAACGCCGGGAATGCAGCCCGCCGTTATATTATACCCTTTTAAACAAAAACGGTTCAGACCACGCCTTTCTTCGGGCAGACCTTGTTCAGCGGGCAGTCGGGGCAGCGCGGTTTGCGGGCGTCGCAGACCGCGCGGCCGTGCAGCACCAGCGAATGCGCGAACCAGATCCAGTCGGCCTGCGGCAGCAGCTTCATGAGGTCGGCCTCGATCTTGCCCGGGTCCGTCTCTTTGGTGAGGCCCAGGCGGAAGGCCAGGCGCTTTACGTGGGTGTCCACCACCACGCCGGCCGCTATGCCGTAGGCGCTGCCCAGCACCACGTTGGCCGTCTTGCGGGCCACGCCGCGCAGCGTCAGCAGCTCGTCCATGGTACGGGGCACCTTGCCGCCGAAATTCTTCACTATGGCTGCGGAGGCCTCTTTCAGCGACAGCGCCTTGTTCTTGTAGAAACCGGTGGAGTGCACCAGCTTCTCCAGGCCGGCCAGGGGGGCTTTGGCCATCTCGGCCGGCCCCGGGTATTTTTTGAACAGCGCCGGCGTGACCATGTTGACCCGCTCGTCGGTGCACTGCGCGGAGAGGATGGTGGCCATCAGCAGCTCGAACGGGCCGCCGTGGTCCAGCGAGCAGTGCGCCTCCGGGTAGGCGGCCTTGAGCAGTTTTACGATGAGGGCGGTCTTTTTGTCCATTACAGTATGAAGTCCGTCGAGAGGAACTTGGACTTGCGGCCGCGCAGGATCCTGCGGATGAGCTTCTTGTTGGCGTCGGAGTCCTTGGCCGCCACCAGCGAGCGGATGGAGAAGGCGCGCAGCGCGTCGGACACGCTCAGCGTGCCCTCGGCCGAGTCCTTGCGCCCGGTGAAGGGAAAGATGTCGGGGCCGCGCTGGCACTGGCTGTTGACGTTGACGCGGCAGACCTGGTTCACCAGGACGTCGAGCATGGGGGCGATGGCGTCCGTGTCCCGCCCGAACACGCTGACCTGCTGGCCGAAGTTGGAGTCCACCACGTACTTCAGGGGCTCGCGCACGTCGCTGAACGGCACCACCGGCACCACCGGGCCGAACTGCTCCTCGTGCCACAGGCGCATTTTGGCGTTCACCGGGTAGACCACCGCCGGGTAGACGAAGCTGGCGCTGGCCAGGCCGCCGCCCTCGTTTATGACTTTGGCGCCGTGTTTTTTAGCGTCGGCGATGACCTCGGCCAGGTACGCGGGCTTTTCGGCCTCGGGCAGCGGGGTGAGCTTTACCTTGGGCTCCCACGGCATGCCCATCTTCAGACCTTCTATGGCCCTTACCAGTTTCTCCAGGAACTCGCTCTGCACCGAGCGGTGCACGAACAGGATCTTCAGCGCCGTGCAGCGCTGGCCGTTGTAGGACAGCGCGCCGGTGACGCATTCGCTCACGGCCAGGTCCAGGTCCGCGTCGGGCAGCACTATGCCGGCGTTCTTGGCGTCCAGGCCCAGCACGCAGCGCAGGCGGTGCGGCGCCGGGTGCTGCTGGCGCAGGACGTCGGCCACTTTATTGGAGCCGATGAAGGCCAGCACGTTCACCTTGCCGGTCGCCATCAGCGGGCCTATGATCTTGCGGCCCTCGCCGTAAAGCGTGTTCACTACGCCCTTCGGGAAAGAGTCCCGGAAGGCCTCCAGCAGCGGCCGGTGCAGCAGCACGCCGTACTTCGGCGGCTTGAACACCACGGTGTTGCCCATGAGCAGCGCCGGGATGAGCGTGGTGAAAGTCTCGTTGAGCGGGTAGTTGTAGGGGCCCATGCACAGCACCACGCCCAGCGGGGCGCGCTTGATCTGCGCAATGATGCCCTGCGTGACGGACAGCCGCGAGGAATTGCGGTCCAGCTCCTTCAGCGCGTTTATCGTGTCCACGATATATTCCACCGTGCGGTCGAATTCCTTGGCCGAGTCCTCGGAGGACTTGCCTATCTCCCACATCAGCAGGTTCACTATCTCGGCGCGCTTCTCCTTCATGCGCCAGATGAATTCCTCCATGTGGGCGATGCGCGCCTCCACGCTGAGGGTGGGCCACAGGCCGCGCCCCTCGTCGTAGGCGGCCGCCGCGGCGTCCAGCGCCTCCAGGGCCTCCTTCTGCGTCATCAGCGGGTAGGAGCCCAGCCGCGCCCGCTCCGGCCCTTTCTTGCCGGCCAGGCAGACGGGGGAGAGCACTTCGTGCCGCGGGCCGGCCCAGCTCTTTATCCTGCCCCCGACCAGGTATTCTTTCTGCTCCAGGGGCTTCAGGCGGGCCCCTTCGGGGATGGCCGCCTCGTCGGGGAAAATGGTCTTAAGCTTCGTTTCTATTTCGGTCATAGCGGCTCCTAGTTGAGTACCCTTCTGAAAAATATCTTCTTCGCGCCTGCGATCATGCCGTTCTTAGCGGCCTTGAAGTCCGCGCCGAACTTCTGGGCGAAGGTGACCTCGCGCACGGAGTTGCTGTCCATGGTGGCCTCTATCAGCCGGCCGTTGCCCGAGTAGAGCATCACGTGGTTGATGGCGGAGGGCTTCGCGGCGTCAGAGGAGAAGATGAGGTCGCCGGGCTTCAGGTTCTCGCGCGCCACGCTCCTGGACGCGCGGAACTGGTCGTCGGCGTTGCGGGGCAGGTCCAGGCCCCAGGCCCGGAAGGCCAGGCTCACCAGGCCGGAGCAGTCCACGCCCCAGGCCGAGCGGCCGCCCCAGTAATACTTGTCGCCCAGGAAGACGCGCGCGGTGTCCAGGATCTTTTCGCGCAGCTCGGCCGCGGGGGGGAGCCCGGAGAGCGCGTTGAGGCTTTTGGCCGGCAGTTTGCCGGCGGGCAGGGCCACCGGGTTGGCGCCGCCGCCGGCGGCCAGCACTTTCACGCCCATGGAGAATTCTCCGTCGCCGGATCTGGCGGTCTTGGCGCGCACCACGGCAGTCGGGGTCAGCGGCGGGGCAAAGCCCAGGTGCTCCAGTTCCAGCCAGCCCTCGTAGGGGCCGAAAGTTTTATTGTCCGCCAGCAGGCTGTGCTGCTCCACGGCGTTCACGCGGGCCCAGCCGCCGGAGGCCTCCAGCAGCTCCGCCTTCTCGTTAAAGACCAGCTGGCTCTCTATCAGCTTGCGGCGCTCGTCGCCGGCCCTGGGCGGCATGGAATACAGCTCGGTGACTTTTTCTTTTACCGCGAGGAACTTGTTAAGGTCTTTGGCCACCAGGTAGGAGGTGCCGTACTTGTTGCCCAGCCAGGCGCGGGCGAACTGGCCGCGCTTGTAGACGCGCTCCACGCTGGCCTCTTCCGGGGCGGCCGGGTCGTGGGTGATGACGTCGCCTTTGGCGGTGAAGCCCGTTATCACCAGCAGGTGGCCCCTGGTCTTCTTCAGCGGGGCGTTGTCCAGCTCGTCGGGGCCGAAGGTGACGCTGGCTATGACGGGCGTGCCGGCCTGCACGAAGGCGCGGGCCTCCTCCAGGGTGTTGAGGCGCGCGAGGAGCGCGTAAAAGCCGCGGCTGCCGGCGTAGGCCGTGTTGAAGAACCAGTTGCCGTAGATGTTCTGCGCCGAGTCCAGCACCGGCGCGGCGGCGTCGAGCGGGCCGGTCTTGAGACCCAGGCCGGTGAGCGTCATGGCCAGCGAGACCGGGCTGCAGATGTCGCCCTTGTAGTTGACCTGCTGGGTCATCTGAGAATATTTAGGCAGGGCCACTTTTACGGCCTTGAAGCCGGCCGGCTTCAGGGCCGCCTCGGCGGGGGCGTAGGGGGCCAGGGAATCCGTGTAGGAGGCCGCGGCCAGGCGCAGCGTGGCCGGCTTCTTCCCGGGCGCCAGCGTTACGCGGTAGCGGAAGGCGTCGGCCTTTTTGACCAACTTGAGAATGTCCACGTCCATCCGGCCGAAGGGGTTCTCCTGCGCGGGCGCGCTCTCGCCGCCGCCGGAGGCGCTGAAGCTGCCGTAGCTGAACCAGGGGCTCCAGCCTGCGGCGGTCTTGACCTGGGCTTCCGCCTGCAGCGCGCCTCCGCCGGGGAAGACCGCGTCCGCGGACAGCAGCAGCTGGTCGAAGGGGAAAAACGCGGGCAGCTCGGCCGAGGTCAGCACGGCGGGGGCGCTGGCGTCCTCTACGGTAAAGGCGCCGGCGGGGAAGGCCGCCGGGGCCAGGTTGGAGGTCTTGAAATCCCGGAAATCCCCGGGCAGGAAATGCGCTACGGTCCAGGAGCGGGGCGCGGCGGCCGCCGCAAAAGCGTACTTAGCGTTTGTGGTCATAAATGTAAGAGCTAGTATTAAGACTGTGGCTGGTTTCACAGGGTGCTTCCATAGGGGGTTGAACAGGGTAATCCTACCAAAATTGAAATGCGTTGTGATAATAGATATTATTATAGGGCAGACGTACACTGACCCTGGAGAAAAACATGAAAACCATAATTTTAGCCGCGCTGCTTGTACTGCCGTCCCTTGGCTTCGCCGCCGAGGTTGAAAAAACCCTGAAAGGCGTGTCCATGCCGGTCTCGCTGCAGTTCGAGGGGAAAAAGCTGGAGCTCAACGGCCTGGGCCTGCGCACCAAGGTAGTGTTCAAGGTTTACGTCGCCGGTCTTTACCTGGAGAAGCTCTCCAAGAGCGGCGAGGAAATAGCCGCCTCGGAACAGCTCAAGCGCGTAGAACTGTCTTTCCTGCGCAAGGTGGACGGGGCCGACGTGGCCAAGGCTATAGCCGACGGCTTCACCAATAACGCGGGCGCCGCGCTGCCCGCGCTGAAGGACCGCATAGCCAAGTTCGAAAAACTCATCCCCGACGTCAAGAAGGGCGACCGCCTGCTCTTCGTCTACCGCCCCGGCGCCGCCGCCGGAGTGGAACTGCAGTACAACGGCGCCTCCCTCGGCAAGATAGAGGGCAAGGACTTCGGCGACGCGCTGCTGCGCGTCTGGCTGGGCCCCAAGCCCTCGGACAAGGACCTGCAGGACGGCCTGCTGGGCCTGAAATAACCGGTGACGGCTCTATTCGCCCTGCTGCCCGCCCTGCGGCTCTGCGCCGCGGGGCTGCTGCTTTTCCTGCTCGCTTGCGCGGCCCTGTGCCCGCGCTGCCTGGCCGGGGAGAAGCGGGGCTTCGCGCGCGAAACGCTGTCCGCGACCGGCGGAGTGCTGACCTCGCCGCTGCGCCTGGACCGCGACGCGGCCCTCTGGACCGGCGGGGTGGCGGCCGGCACGCTGCTGGCCTACTCTTACGACGGGCAGATACGGCATATCTTCGGCAAGAACCACTCCTCCCTTAACGACAGCTTCGGCTCGGCCTTCGAGAAAGCCGGGGACGGCTCTTACGGGGCGGGCCTGCTGGCCGTCTACGGGGGGATCTGCTACCTTATTAACCACAAGGACGGATCGCGCACCGCTCTGTTGGGCGCGCAGGCCTTCCTGGCCGCCAACGCGGCCGGCACGCTGATAAAAGTCTCGGCCGGCCGGGCCAGGCCCTACGCGGACCTGGGTAAGGGCGTTTTTCGTCCCTACAAGATGAAGACCGCTTACACTTCTTTCACTTCGGGCCACACCACCAGCGCCTTCGCCATAGCGTCCGTCTTCGCGCGCCGCTGCGCTTCGCCCTGGGTGGGCGTCTCGGCCTACGCGCTGGCGGCTGGCACCGCCCTGGAGCGCGTCTACGACGACAAGCACTGGGCCTCCGACGTGGTGGCGGGCGCCGCGCTGGGCACGGCCGTGGGCCGTTGGATAGCCTCCCCGTCGCGCGATAAGGATTCGGCCTTGCTGCTGCCTGTTTACACGCCGTCCTACGCCGGGGCCGCGCTGACCTACGCCTTCTGATATGAAAAAACTTATCGCAGCTTTCCTGCTGGCCGTCCTCCCGTCGTGCGGGGCCGCTCTCACCGTGGTGTTCCAGCCCTCTCACCAGACCGATACCGGGGAAAATTACAACGAGGCCGCCACCTGCGGCGCCATCGTGGACTACGCCCTGGCGCATCACGGCGGCAAGTATATACACAAGGTCTGGAGCTACGGCCGCGAGGGCCTGCACCACTCCGACCAGGGCAGCAACACCATGCTGGCCCACACCACCGCCGTGGAGGATGGAAAAATTTCAGGCTACGCCTGGGAGCTGTGTGAGTCCAACAAGCTTAAGCCCGAGATCTTCATCAGCGTGCACAATAACGGCGGCACCAACCGGCACGCCGTCTGGGGCTATATACACGACGGGGACGCTAACATGGAGCACAACCGCCGGCTCTCGAATATCCTTATAGAGGAGATAGCCCGCGCCACCGATCTGGAGAATCGCGGCACGCATCTCGACAGCAGCACCGGCCGCAACGACTACCGCTGCGCCGCCACCGGCCGCCTGGGCTTCTACAGCATCGACGAGAACGTAAACACGGCGCCTTACCGCGTGGTGCTGGAAATAGGCGACCTGGACAAGAGCCGGGCCTTCCTGCTTTCTGAAGAGGGCCGCAAAGCCATAGGCGAGGCCATAAGCCGCGGCCTGTCCCGCTTTATCCGGGGGCTGGTCATAGAAAGGGTTAGGGGAAAGTAAAATACCCGGCGTCAACCGGGTATTTGGGTCGGGGCACCGGGAATCGAACCCGGAATTCATGCTCCCAAAGCACGCGTGAGAACCATTTCACCATGCCCCGCGCTGCCTGCGAACTAACATTCTACTAAATACCGGTCTGCGGCGGGGTCTTGCGTATGAAGGCCTCCGACACGCGGTGCCGGCGGGTCTTGCGCACCAGTACCTCGACTGGAGCGGCCTTCACCATCTCGCTGCCCTTCGGGGCGCGGCCGAGGCGCTTCTCCAGCCAGGCCGCCAGCGTTACGTTGGATTGGCCCGGCGGCAAACCCAGCTTGCGGAGAATGTCGGACATATCGGCGCCGCCGCCGGCTATCAGCCCGCCGCCCGCGGCGTAAAGGTAGGAAGGCAGGCGGTCGTACTCGTCCTTGATCTTCTGCCCCACCAACTGCGAGATGATGTCTTCCAGCGTGAGCAGCCCGACGGCGTGGCCGGAGTCGTCCGTCACCAGGGCCATGTGCACGTTCTTGGACATCATGTCCTCGAGGGCCCTCGGCACGAGGGCCCCGGCGCGCACCTTCTCTATCGGCCTGGTTATGGCGGCCACGTCGGGCGTTTTGGCCTGCATCTTCAGCGCGTTCACGATGTCCTTGAAATTTATGTAGCCGATGATGTCCTCGGGCAGGCCGTCAAGCTTGGTGACGGGGAAGCGCGTGTGCAGGTCCATGTGGGCGCGCACCAGCGCCTCCGGCAGCGTGGCCGTGGCGGGGATGGAGGAGACGGCGGACAGCGGGATGAGCATCTCGTGCACCTTGCGGCGGGACAGCTCCGCCGCCGCGTTCACTATGCGCTCTTCCAGGTGGCCGATGGCGCTTTCGTCGCGCGCCTGCGCGGCCGCCAGGCGCAGCTCGGCCAGGGGGGCCTTCTCGTGGAAGCGGTGTTTGGCGGGCAGCAGGGCGTTGACCACGGCCAGCGCGGCCTTGATGATCAGCTCAAAGACGAACAGCAGCGGGTAAACAGCATAGTAGAGGCCGCGGAAGAACGGCGAGAAGGTAAGCAGGATGAACTCTTTGTTCTCGATGGCGAACACCTTGGGCACCAGTTCGCCGAAGATTATGGTGACGAAGCTCAGCGGCAGCACGAACAGGACTATTCCCAGCGCCTGGGCCCCGCCCTCGGTAAGCAGGAAGCGGGCCTGCAGCAGGGGGGCGACGTACTCGTTTATGCCGGCGCCGCCGGTGGCGGCAGCTACCGCGCCGGCCAGGGTGATGCCCAGCTGTATCAGCGAGAGGCTGGCCTCCACGCGGTCCTTCATGAAAGCGGCCGAGGAGGAGCCCGGGGCCTTCTTTTCCTCTAAATGGCGGATGCGCGCCTTGGCCACCGAGGCCAGCGCCATCTCGTAGGCGGCGAAGCCTGCGTTGAACACCAGCATCAGCGTTATGACTATAAGTTCTGTCGTAAATCCGTCCACGAGTTTCTCCCGGCTTTGAAATATGCGCTTAAAAATATATAATACCAATATATTCCGGGATGGTGTAACGGTAGCACGAGAGACTCTGAATCTCTTTGTCTAGGTTCAAATCCTAGTCCCGGAGCCAAATTTAGCCCCCTTTCGAGGGGGCTTTTTCTTTGTTATGAGTTGGGGAGATCTCACCCTCCCGATCCGCTAATCCGGCGCCGGCTCAGAGCCGACACCGGACAACAGCCCGGGCGGCTAAGATATTGGTATAATTAAATATTATTCGAGACTAATCACACACTTGGGGATTTTATGCAAAAAATAGCTAATAAATTAGTGTTTGCCGGTATTCTCGCTTCCATTAGTTTTACCTTCGGATGCAATCGTGCAGGGATTAAGGGAAGTGGTAATGCTATTGACCAGTCCGCAAAAATCAATACATCCATTGCATTACCAGGGGGGACCTCTACAATAAACAATTACTACCAAGGGATGACCAAAGAGCAACTAGTTGATGAGCTAAAGTTACGAGATGAAAAAATAGAGTCACTAGAGGCCCTTTCAAAAAAGTATATTTACACCCCTCTGACTCCGCAGATTATGGAGGATATTGTGAAGGCGATTCCTACATGTGGACCGATAAAACAGGTACAAATTTCCACAATGAACAACGGAAAAAATGAATACCAAGTAGCCAATGACCTTGCAGGGTTATTGCGGAAGGCAAATCTTGACAGCCGTTTTCAAGGGGATGGAATAGCATTAGGGGGAGATAAGAATGATAGGATATCAATCAAAATGAATGAAAAGACGTTTCAGACTGCTGATAAACTTGCCAAAATATTGAATAGTTATTTGAAAGGCAAATTCATAGGTGACTATGATAATACTATGGAAGATGGTGTGATTGAAATTACCATAGAAGGTACAGTATCTTTTAACTCCGATGGTACAGTTGAGCTGCCCTCGTAAATCGGCCTGACGTTACTTTTGATAATTATTTTATTACCCTCTGTGTCCCGTTGGGGGAGCCAGTTTTCCTAAGACCTCGGCGGTTTCGCCGGGGTCTTTTTGTTTGGTATAGTTAAACGAGAGGGGGAAATGTCAAAATTCAAGACTGACCCCATCCCCGCAGGACACTAGGGATAACTACTCTCATGTTTCCTACAGATCACAGCTAAGGAGGAGGAAAGTCATGTCCAACATAAAGATCGAGCAACAAGCTATGAGCGGCGGAGTCTGGTTCGCCGCATGGCTCTTCACTATCGGCTATCTGAAGCTCACGTTCTGGCGCGGCGTCATCGCCTTGGTCATATGGCCGTATTATCTCGGCGCGTACTTCGCGCCCGCGGCGAAATAGAATGCCAAGCCTGTTGCTCCCTGACACTTTGATCACAGGAGCTTAATGCCGGCTTTGGATCATTTTAGTGTAAAGTTACCCACGAAAGTGTAATTAAATCTGGCCTAAATTATTGGGCTAGGGTCAATTTGTCATATGGAAGAATTCGCCGACACTACGATCTTAACACTGGTCAGGCATTCTGAAAAGATCCTGAAGCGCGAGCAGAAAATGTTGTTCGCCGGCCGGGTCTTGCGGGAGAATCTTGCCGCAGGGACAAAAGAGATAAGGGATATCCTTAGAAATAGGGATAAAAAATATTTCGTTTCGTTCTCCGTGAAAAGAGGGAAATTGCGCTGGCTTTGGATATCAAGCAGGATCGAATCAGGTTTTTTCGGGGATATCGTTTATCTTAAGGCCTTTTATATTTCCAGGGGAGAGTTGGGGAAAGGAATTCTGAAGCGGCTCATTTCAAACGCCAGGAAGTATCATAAGGCGGGTGGTGTTGAAATTTATCTGGCTCTTTGTCTGCGCGATAAAGGGGCCATCGCTGAGTTCCGCAATAACGGATTTACGGCAGCGCTTTATGGCCTTGCGGCCAGAACAGCGGAGTCTCTGGGGTATCTGTCGAAACTGAACCCAAATATCCCGGCGGGATATAAGATTAAACCCATAAACTTCGGTAAATCGCTCGAAGAGTACCTGGATCTGAGCGTCCGGGCCATGAAGACAGACAGTACATCGGCGACCTATAATGCCCCTGCGTCCCGGTTGAAGAAGACTTACCGGAGTAATATACGTCTGGGAGTAAGGGAAAAAGCGTTTGGCCTTTATTTTAAGGATAAACTTGTCGGTGAGATATCCCTGGGAAAGGCCAAGGGGGCTCCGGATATAGGCTTGATCGCGGGGATAGGTATTCTTCCGGAACACAGGGGTAAGGGGTTGTCAAAACTTTTGTACCGTAAGGGGCTTGAATGGTTCAGGGACAACACCCGGAAGATATATGTCGGGCAAAGTTCAACCCGGGGCGTCCTTGGCCAGGCAGGAAAACTGAAAAGACGAAGGACCTATGTGCTTATGAAGGGGTGAAGCGCGGGGCTCTGAGGGAGTTCCCGCTTTAAGGCCCTGGCAACTATGCCGGGGCCTTTTTTTGCGTCGGACTGACGCACGGGAGCGCGGCAGCACGCGGATCGCGGGCCGGTTGACAGGCCGCCGCCGCATGCCGTAAACTAGGCTCATGCGCAAACATATATTACTCTTTGCCCTCATTCCCGGCTTGCTGCTGGCCGCCGCGCAGCCGGCGCCGGCGGCGAGAAAGGTCAAGGTCGTCGGCAAAACCGTAGAGCAGGAAGAGCTCCCCGCCATAAACTGGAAACTCGCCTCGGTCGGGTTCTCGAAGACCTTTAACTACCGTAACGAAGAAATAGAGTCCGCCGAGCCGGGCAGGTTCTTCCCCGGTATGGTGGCTTTTGCCCTGGGGCACATGGACGCCGGCGGACATTTTCTGACGCTCAACTGCGGCACAGCGCAGAGCTGCAGCAGCCGGCGCGACGAGCTGGAGGATCGGGTTATCTTCGCCTCCTTCCTGGATTCCATTTCTACGCCCAAGGTCTACAAAAGCCAGCTTTACGACTCGCGCACCTGGGCGCTGACCTCCCTCGGGGAGGAATACATGGCAAAGCTGCGCAAGCGGCACCCGGACCTTCTTGCCCGGCTGGGCAGGCTGACGGCCTCGGCGCTAGAAGTCAGGCCTTGAGCAGCGTATTTTACCGGAGTGTCCACCTCAATTGCGGCAGACTTTAACTAAGACGGACTGCTAAGATAAAAAAGGCCTCTCGACAGAGAGGCCTTTTTGTCGTCACAGGTAACCAGGCTATCCGGAAAACATGAACGCGCCGCCGATCCGGACCAATGCGGCCAAGATCACAACTAACGTGTCAAAACACGGCAAGCTGTATAGCCTGAAACCTTTTTGTCCCCGCGCGCATCAAAGAAGTGCGGCAATAAACAGGCGGAGGAGCTACAATGCAAAATCTTACTACTGAAGAGTTCAAGGCAAAGGTCTTCGATTTCGAGCATAACAAGGAGTGGAAGTATGCCGGCGACAAGCCGTGCATAGTGGATTTCTACGCCGACTGGTGCGGGCCCTGCAAGATGATAGCGCCGGTCCTGGACGAGCTGTCGCAGAAATACGCCGGGAAGCTGGATATATACAAGATCGATACCGACCGGGAGCAGGACCTGGCCGCGGCTTTCGCCATACAGAGCATCCCGAGCATGCTCTTCATCCCGATGACGGGCAAGCCGCAGCTGGCGCAGGGCGCGCTGCCCAAGGACGCCTTGGAGAAAGTCATCGGCGACGTGCTCAATGTGAAGTAAGCGGTCTCAGCCCGGCTGTAAAAGAAAGATCCCCGGCTGTAAAAGAAAGATCCCCGGCTGGAGGGCCGGGGATCTTTTTTGCGTCTGGCGGACTTTACTTGAGCAGGTCCATCACGGCGGCCAGGGCCGGCAGCAGGATGGCGCCTACCATGGCCTCGCCGGCCACCAGGCCGGAGGCCAGCGGCGTGCCGTAATGGTCGAAAGAGCCGCCTTCCTTCGGCGAGAAGCGGCTCCAGACCGCAGAGATCACGGCGCCGCAGGCCATGGCAATGTTGAGCGAGGCCGGCAGGATCAGCGCGAAGCCGAGCGCCGCGGGTATGGGCACCATCCAGAAGCGGCTCACCTCGTGGCCCTGCTCGTTGGTTTTCTTGAACGCGAGCATCAACTCGAAGAAGACGCCGATGAAGATGGCTATGATGGAAGCCTGCATCGCGCCGTGCGGCAGGAAGGCCAGGCCTTTCTCCATTACTATGGCGAGCGTGGCGATCTTGAGGCCCGTCGGGGCCGCAAGCTGGCCCGGGTTGAGGCCGATGCCGTAGGTCTTTTCCAGCATGGTGAACATCAGCGGCGTTAAGTACGCGCCTATCGGGATCACCATAAGCTGGGCCAGGATCAGGGTCTTGAACTTGCCGCCCAGGCGCTGGGCCACCCAGAACGAAGGCACCACGCATTCCGCCGTAGCCTGCGGGTTGGCGCTGACATAGGCCGCGGTCAGGTTGGCGCGTATATGGGCGGGCCAGAGCAGGCCGAAGAGGAACTGGGTGGCGTTGGCCATCAGCGAGACCGGGCCAGAGCCCGTGATACCGAGCACGCGCAGGCCGGCCACTATCAGCACCGGCTGTATGGCCACGGCCAGCAGCACCTGCTGCCAGGGCATGTCGAACCAAGAACTGGTCATCCAGACCAGCAGCGTGACGGTTACGGAGATGCCGGTGATGGTCCACCAGAGCGGGATCTCCTCGTCGGCGATAGACTTGAACTCGTGCTTCTCGTACTTCACTTCGCGCTTCTGCCAGAAATGCTTGACGATAGGCACCAGCACGCTGGTCAGCGCGGCGGCTATCATCATGGCCGTGGCGGGCCACATCATCCACTGCACCACGTACTTGAAGTGCGAGCCGGCGCCGAGGAACTCGGTCGCCTTGCCGCAGGTGGCGTTCAGGAAGTCCATGGCCTGCGCCTTGGGCGCGCCTTCCAGGCCGCCTACGGAGTTGAGGGCACTGAGGCAGGCGGAGAAGTTCTCAGGCGTCACGCCGGAGAGGGCCGAGTACCTGGCCACCTGGTCGCCGAAGGCGCTTACTATCCAGGTGCCGAGCAGGCCGGAGAGACCTACTGAGAGCGGCACCAGCATGCCTATGCCGATGGCCGCGAATTCCAGGCCGAAAGTGATGTTAAGCAACTTGTTGCCCACTATGGGGGGGAGCACGCCCATGCCGTCGCGCAGGAAGGTCAGGAAGCCGGCCCCGCCGGTGCTGACCAGCAGCACGTCGCGGCGCTTCTTGGTGGTCTCGCCGGCGTTCGGGTCGGTCAGGGTCTGGGCCACGGCCAGCGTGGCCTTGCTGCCCGGCCACGGTATGGAGTGGTCCTTCAGCAGGGAGCTGCGGGGGAAGATACCCATGAACACGCCGAGGTTGGCCGAGACCAGCAGCCACAGGAACATCTGCCAGGTGGTCAGGTTGAAGCCGATGTCGCGGCCGAAGACGTTCTGTATATAGAAGAAGGCCGAGAGGATCACCACCATGAAGGCGATGCTCGACACTAGGCCTATCATGGCCTGGATGATGTTGAGCTCGATGGCGAGCTCCTGGCCCTGCATGCGCTTGCCCAGGATAAAGGCGGCCAGGAACATGCCGCCCATGGTCAGGTCCACGCTCTGCCCGAGCTTCAGTGTAACGTAAGGGGTCGCGGCCGCGGCCACGGCGCACAGTATACCGCCTAGCAGCAGCAACCGCCAGTTAAGTTCTTTCATCCTGTCTCCTTAGAAGTGTCATTTGCCGGAAAACCTGAGATATTTCCGCGGCGTCCTGATCAATATGATATAAAAATGGGGACCGTTGTGGGGATAGCGGTCGTCGCGGTGAACTTTTATGGTTAAGCGAATGGAGTTACGGATGAAGAACTTGCTCGGGCTTTTGTCAGTGATAGTTCTTTTTAGCGGCTGCGGCGCTTCGCTGGAGAAAGCGGCGTACAAGGGCGATGTCGTCAGGCTGCAGGCGCTCCTGGCCGGCGGGGCGGACCCTGATTCGCGCAACAGCTACAACAAGCAGACTCCCCTGCATGTCGCCGCGCTGTACTCCCAGCACGACGCAGCCAGGCTTCTTATAGAGAAAGGCGCGGACGTGAACGCCAACCACCTGGGCAACGGCAAATGCACTCCGCTGCACATCGCCGTGACCAACGGTGATTCCGCCATGGCGCGGCTGCTGCTTGAAAAGGGCGCCGACCCTGATCCCGCTGCGGCGGGGGATTGCGGGCTTGCGAGGCAGCGGGTGGGGATAGGAGTCCAGCCGGCCTATACGCCGCTGGAGCTGGCGCAGAAACGGGGGAATGAAAGCCTGGTTTCCATGCTGCGTTCAGCAATAAGCCGCCGCTACGGAGTAGTGCCCGGCAGCGCCAGGAACGCGGATGAGTACGGGCCCATAGTCACTTCACTCCTTAAAGCGTACAGCGGCGGGGGCAAGACCATCGCCGTGGCCGGTTTTTCCTACGCCGACGGTCGAGCCTCGGCGGACGGAGACATCGTTTCCGAGCGCTTCTCTACCGAGCTCATCAACCGCGGGACGCTGCGGGTGGTGGAGCGCAAAGAAATAGAAAAGATACTCGGGGAGCTTAAACTTCATAATGCCGGCGGGATCAGCCCCGAGTCGGCGAAAAAAGTGGGCCGGCTGCTGGGCGCGGACCTGCTGGTCATAGGCGGGATGGTCGAACTGCCCGGGAAAGTGCTGGAGCTCAACATCAGGCTCGCCAGCGTCGAGTCCGGGGAAGCCGTCTCCGCCGTCACCGGCAGGGTTCAGAAAGACTGGGTGAATTGAGAGCTGCGGGGGCCACTCTGCTTTAAATACTGAACCCTTTGACCGCCCGGTCAAAGGGTTTTCTGTCAGCAGCCCTGTGCGTATATCCGGGCTCAGGCGCCGGCGGGGCCGCACATGCGCAGCCATTCGCGGAACAGGGTCTCGAACTGGCGGCACTCGTGCGGCAGGAAATGGCCGCAGTCGTAGAAAGCGTGATATTCGCTGTCCTTCAGCTTCGTCGAGAGCTTGAACTGGTCCATGTAGCCGGTAAGCGTATCCTGCTGCCCCACCAGGAAGGTGGTGCTGGATTCTATCTTCGCCGGCTTGATCTTCAGATTGGCGGCGGTGGCGCGCCTGGCCAGCAGGGCCTGGTACGTCAGCCGGCCCGGGTAAAAACCGGAGGGTATGTCCGCCGTGTACTTCTGCAGCGTCTCGGCCGTCCTCTTGACCGCCAGTTTCAGGTAGCGGGCGTCGGCGGTTTTCTTCTGGGCCTGCGTCAGCTCGTCGGTGATAATGGTGGCTGTCGCCGGGCGTTTGATGCAGGTCTTGTCCGTGCAGACCGGGGGGGCGATGAGGAAGAGGGAGGGGAAGCGGATCTTTTCTGCCAGTTTCAGGGCCACGAAGCCGCCCAGGGAGTAGCCCACTACGGCCGGCGGCTTTGTAAAATTCCCGCGGAAGAACGCCTCCGTGTCTTCCAGCAGCGCGGTCATGTCGGCCCGCGTCAGCGGGGAGTCAGACGCGCCGTGCCCGGGGAAATCCGGGTACACACGGCGGCAATCGTCGTTGGCCCCGAGGAAATACGGCTCGAAGGTGTTCTTCATCGAGACATGGTCCACGGTGGCCCCGTGCAGGAATACCACGGGCCGGCCTTTTTCAGGCCCGGCGTCGTCGTAAGCCATCCATGTATTTCCGGTATCAAAGCGTTTCATCCCTAAACCTCAGCCCGTAGTATATCAAAGATAGACCGGCGCCGGTGGAGGCGTCCGTCCGCAAAAATATCCGCCAGAAGGGCTACTCTGTTTGCTATATTTATAACTATACACCGAAGTGGGTGACCATAATGCGCAAAGTCCTGATAATCGAAGACGACCCGATAATGGGAAAGGTAATGCAGCGGATCTTTCTTTCCGAGCATTATAGCGTTAACCTGGCAGTGACGGCCGAGGCTGGGATCGCGGCGTGCCTGAAAGAGCTGCCCGATCTTGTGCTGCTGGATGTTATGCTGCCGGACGGCAACGGCATTGATGTCTGTCACCACATAAAGGCCGACCCCAAATTGAGGCATATCCCGGTAATAATCGTTTCCGGCGAGGCCATGTCGGTGGATAGTAAGGTTTCGGGCCTGGAGGCCGGGGCGGAGGACTACGTTCTTAAGCCTTTTATCCCTGAAGAGCTCATTGAGCGGGTTGCCGGAATACTTAAGCGGTCCTTAAAACCGATCTGAGGCGGTCCGCCGGTGCGCCGCAATTGAAAAGGCCGCTCTCGCGGCCTTTTCAGCTTATCCAGCGCCGGCTACTTCATCAGCAGCAGGCTCAGCGCCATCACCATCATGCCGCCCATCAGCCCGAACAGGCTGTCGTGCCCGCGGCCGTAGGCGCGGCTGGTGGGGAGCAGTTCGTCGAGGCTGATATAGACCATGATGCCCGCCACGCCGGCGAACAGCGCGCCGGTGACCTGCGGCGGCACCGCGCCGCCGGCGCCGAGGAAGAAGCGGATGGCCAGGTAGGCCAGCCCGGCGCCCAGCGGCTCGGCGAGGCCGCTGAGGAAGGAATAGATAAAAGCCTTCTTGCGGTCGCCGGTGGCGTAGAAGATGGGGACCGAGACGCTGACGCCCTCGGGGATGTTGTGCAGCGCCACCGCCACGGCGATGGCCACGCCGAGGTGCGGGTCGCTCAGTGCCGCGAGGAAGGTGGCCAGGCCTTCGGGCAAATTGTGGATGCCGATGGCCAGCGCGGTGAACAGGCCCATGCGCATCAGCTTGCCCTGGTGCACGTGCTCGTGCGCGCCGACGACGCCGGCCTCGGTGGCGGCGTGGCATTCCGCCGCCGTGGGCACGTGGGCCTTGGGGTCGTGCAGTGGCGCTTCCTCCGCTTCGCTGTGGGTCTCGTGCGGGTTTTCCGCGGAGGGGATGAGGTTGTCTATGAGGCCTATGAAGATCATGCCGCCGAAGAAGGCCCCGGCGTTCACCCAGTGACCCAGCTTGTCGCCGTAGGCGGCCACCAGCGCGGCCGAGCCCTTGTAGAAGATCTCCACGAAGGAGACGTAGAGCATCACGCCGGCGGAGAACCCGGTGGAGACCGAGAGGAACCTGTAATTGGTCCTCTTGGCGGCGAAGGCGATGAGGCTGCCTATGCCGGTGGCCATGCCCGCGAAGAGCGTGAGGCCGAGCGCGTACCAGACGTTGCCCATAGCTACATTCTACTTTTTTGGGCGGCTTCTTGTTTTGTATAGTTATCACTAATTTATGGACCTTTCCGCCGCCGAAAATACGCGCAGGAACAACGCGCTCTCGGACGCCTGGGGCGGGCTGGCCGCCATGCTGGTGGCCCTGCCTTCGGCCATAGCTTTCGGCGTGGCCATGTACGCGCCGCTGGGGCCGGCCTTCGCCGGAGCCGGGGCCCTGGCCGGGATGCTCGGCACCGTGGCCCTTGGGCTGGTAGCGCCGGCGCTGGGCGGCGCGCCGCGGCTGATCTCCGCGCCCTGCGCGCCCGCCGCGGCCGTTATGGCCGCGCTCTGCGCGCGGCTGGTAACCGGCGGTTCCACGCCCGGAGAGGCCGCGGCCTCGCTGCTGCTCGTCGGCGTCTTCTCCGGCGTGCTGCAGCTGGTCTACGGCGCGCTCGGCGGCGGCCGCCTGATAAAATACATCCCCTACCCCGTGGTCACCGGCTACATGAGCGGCGTAGGCATGCTGATAATAATTCAGCAGGCCGGGCCTTTCCTTGGCCTGTCCAAGGAGACCTCCGCATGGGCCGGCCTGCTGGCCCCCGCCGCCTGGCAGTGGCCCGCTTACACGGTGGCGCTGGTCACCATAGCCGCCGCGCTGCTGGCCCCGCGCCTGACGCGCCGGGTGCCGGCGGCGATACTAGGCCTCGGCTCCGGCGTGGCGGCGCATTTCCTGTGCGGGCTGGCGCGGCCTGAGCTGCTCGCGGCCGACGGTAATCCCTTCATCATCGGCGCCATGTCGGCCAGCCCCGCCGCCATTTTCGGCGGCCTGGCCCATAACTTTTCCTGGCTGCGCGCCGTCGGGGCCGAAGATATCTGGCGCCTGGCCGGCCCGGCGCTGACCCTCTCGGTGCTGCTCTCCATAGATACGCTCAAGACCTGCGTGGTGACCGATTCCGTGGTGAAGAGCCGCCACGACTCCAACCGCGAGCTGCGCGGGCAGGGCGCGGCCAACCTGGCCTCGGCCCTGCTGGGCGGCATGCCCGGCGCGGGCACGCTGGGGGCCACGATGGTCAGCATCACCAGCGGCGGGCGCACGCGCCTGGCCGGGGCGCTCGAGGGCGCCTTCGCGCTGGCCGCGGTGCTGGCCCTCGGCGGGGCCATAGGCCGCATCCCGGTGGCGGCGCTCGCCGGCATCCTCACCGTGGTGGGCGCGCGCATGATAGACCGCTCCAGCGTGCGCCTGGCGCTGCGCTCCTCCACTATCCTCGATTTCGCAGTGATCCTGTCGGTGGCCGGCACCGCGCTGGTCTCCGACCTGCTCAACGCCGCCGGCGTGGGCATAGCCTTCTCGATCCTCCTGTTCATGCGCGAGCAGCTGGGTACCAACGTGGTGCGCCGCAAGGCCACCGGCGAGGAGATCTCCTCCAAGCAGAAGCGCCTGCCGGCCGAGAAGGCCGTGCTGGCCGAGCGCGGCAAAGAGACGCTGGTGGTGGAGCTGCAGGGCAGCCTCTTCTTCGGCACCACCGACCAGCTGTTCAGCGAGATCGAGCCCGACCTGAAGGTCTGCCGCCGGCTGATCCTGGACATGCGCCGCGTGACCTCGGTGGATTTCACCGCCGTGCACATGCTGGAGCAGGTGGCCGAGCGCCTCTCCGAGAAAGGCGGGGCGCTGGTGTTCTCGCACCTGCCGCACAGCCTGCCGACCGGGCAGGACCTGCTGGGCTATTTCAAGCAGCTCGGCCTGACGCGGCGCGGCGGCGGGCGCGTCTTCGATACGCTGCACGACGCGCTGGAATGGACGGAGGACGTCACCCTCGACGAGGCGGGCGTGCCGCGCCCGGACCCCGGCGAACTGCTGGACCTGGCGCAGATAGATTTCCTGAAGGGCCTCGATAAGCACCTCCTGGAGCGCATGCACCTGGCCTTCTCGGAGCGCAGGGTCAAGGCCGGCGCTCCCGTCTTCCTGCGCAAGGGCGGGGGACACGAGCTGTTCCTGATCCGCCGCGGCCGGGTGCGCATAGTGCTGCCGCTCAAGGACACGCACCGCCAGCACCACCTGGCGGTGTTCGGCCCCGGCGACTTCTTCGGCGAGGTGGCTTTCCTGGTGCGCACGCCGCGCACCGCCGACGCCATCGCCCTCGTAGACACCGACCTTTACTGCATCGGCCGAGAGGCCTTCGACGCCGTAACGAAGAGCGACCCCGCCTACGGCGCGGCCTTCTACCAGCGCCTCGCCAACGTGGAGGCGCTGCGCCTGCGGGACACCGACCGCGAGCTGCGCCGCCTGCAGGACAGCTGACGGGCAGGAGGAACTAATGAGCGTTTCATCCCATCTTAACCCCGAGCCCGAGCGGCGCCTCTGGATCATTCACGAGAACCTGCGCCGGGAGCTGGAGTGGTGCGACATAAAGCTGGGCGCGCTGGCCGCGCTGGCCGTGCTGGAGCTGGCGCTGGCCGGCTACCTGCTGCCGCAGGGGCCGCTGGCCCGGGTCACCCTGGCGCTGCTGGGCGGCGCGCTGCCGCTAGCCGTGTTCGCGCTGACGCCTTTCATCGAGACCCCGCCGCGCATGCCGCTGGCGGACCCGGACCGCGGCAAGCCCCACCAGGGAGACTCGCTGCTGGCGGCCTGGGACATCACCAAGTACCCGCAGGTGGAACTGGTCAATATCATGGACCGCTACCTCGGCGGCGGCGTGACCGCGACTCCTTACTACGACGATATCGTCGGGCAGATAGTGCTGACGGCCCGGCGCATCACCCGCAAGGTGCGCGCGCTGGCCGCGGCCGGCGCGCTGGCGGTGCTGGCGCAGCTGGTGCTGCTGGCCGGCCTGCTGTGGCGCTGACAGGCGCAGGATTTCCTACAATATACCCATGCAAAACATCTCCGCCCTCTTCGGCCCGTGGATAATAGCTTTCTACTCGCTGCTGTTCTTCTGCACGGCGCTGCTCTACCGCGCCGCGCCCGACGAGCGCCGCAAGATGGGCGGCAGCGCGCTGATGGCCGCTTTCTCGCTGGCCGGCATCCTGGCGGTAAAGCTGCTGGGCGGGGCGGCCGGCGGCGGCCTGGTGAAGCTGGTGGAGGTCATCTCGCGGCTGCTGGCCGTTATCGCGGCCATCAACGTCGTGGGCGTTTTCGGCTTCGCGGTGGTCATGCCGCGCGTTCGCGCCGGCGTTTCCAAGTTCGTGGAGGACCTGGTGCTGGCCGGCGGCTACCTGCTGGGCGGCCTGGCTGTGGTCTCCGCCTCGGGCGCGGACCTGAGCGGCATACTTGCCACCTCCGCGGTGGTTACCGGCGTGGTGGCGTTCTCGCTGCAGGACACGCTGGGCAATATCATCGGCGGCATGGTGCTGCACCTCGACAATTCCTTCGTGCCCGGAGACTGGATAGCCATCGACAAGTTCGAGGGCATCGTGCGCGAGATCCGCTGGCGCCAGACCACGCTGGAGACCCTTGACGGCGACGTGGTCATCATCCCGAACATCAACCTGATGAAGAACCCGGTGACCGTGCTGGGGCGGGCCCAGGCCGGCACGCGGTTCCGCGCGGTTTCTTTCAACGTCTTCTACGACAGCGCGCCCGGAGAAGTGACGGCCGCGGTGGACCAGGCCTTGCAGGACGACCCGCCGGCCAACGTGGCCAAAACTCCGGCCCCTTATTGCGCGCTGAAGGATTTTCAGCCCAACTGCGCCGTCTACGAAGTACGCTACTATCTCTCGGACTTCTCCATGCCCGGCCGCACGGATTCCGCGGTGCGGTCCAAGATCTTCTACGCGCTGTCGCGCGCCGGGATCAAATTGTCGGTGCATAACCGCTCGCTGGTCCTGAGCGAAGCCGCGCAGGAGGCGTCCGAGCGCGGCGCGCAGGCCGAGAACGACCGGCGCCTGGCGGCCCTCAGGGGCGTAGACGTCTTCGAGCCGCTCAACGACGGGGAACGGCGCATCCTGGCGGGGCGCCTCAAGCCCACGCCTTTCTCTGCGGGGGAGACCATCACCAGGCAGGGCGCCTCGGCCGACTGGCTCTATATCCTGTCCTCCGGCTCCGCCGACGTGCGGCTCTATTCCGGTGACGCCGGCTCCTACAAGAGCGTGAAGCGGCTTGGCCCAGGAGACGTGCTAGGCGAGATGGGCCTGCTTACCGGCGAACCTCGCACCGCCACCGCCGTGGCTGCGGAAGAGGTGCGCTGTTACCGCCTGGACCGGGACGGGTTCCGGGGCGTGCTGGCGAGCCGCCCGGAGATAGCCCAGAGTATAGCTTTCATGCTGGCCAAGCGCCGCGTGGAGCTGGCCGCCGCCAGGGAAAAGCTGGCCGGCGAGGCCGCCGCGGGCCTGAAGAGCGAAGAGCAGAACCTGCTCTCGAAGATAAAGGATTTCTTTAAACTGTAGCCGCCCTTCGAAACCGGCGGATTCCGGGGACACGATACTTAATTAGGAATTAAGTATCGTGTCCCCGGAATTGTTTACAGCCATTTGTGCCGGGGGTAGCGGCGGGCGAGGGCGGGCTTGAGCTTGGGGTAACTGTCGGCCCAGAAGCTTTTGAGGTCCTTGGTGACCTGCACAGGGCGCATGGAGGGGGCGAGTATGTGCACCACCAGCGGCACGCGGCCGGCGGCCACGCGCGGGGTTTCGGTCACGGTGAACAGGTCCTGGATCTTGGCCTCCAGGAAAGGCTCGCCGTTCTTGGGGTAGCGGATCTTGGCCCGGCGGCCGCCGGGCATTTCCAGGCGGGACGGGGCGTGCTTGTCTATCAGCCGCACTTTCTCCCAGCCGTACCAGTCCTGCAGGGCGGGCAGCACCGGGCGACCCCGCGCCTCGGCCACGCTGCGCGCGCCGGAACAGATGTCCGTGATGATCAGCGCCCGGTCCTCCTCCGAGAGCGGCTCCAGGCCGAAGTCGGGGCAGGCCCTGGCGAGGAAATCCACCCGCGCCAGCCAGTCTTCCACGTCCTCGTCCCACTTCTGGAATCTTTCATTGCCGCCTATGAACTCTTCGGCGATCAGTTCCGAAGAGGCCTTGGCCGGCCTGGCGGCGGCCACTTCCCGGCGCACGACCACCCCGCGGTAGAGGGTCAGGGTCTCCGTGACCGGGGTGCGCATGGTCTCGTCCAGCGCCGCCCGGGTCACGGTCTCCAGGTCGGCGGGGAAGGCCTCGCGCAGCCACTCTTCGCGGATCTCGGCCGCGAAGGAGAGGGTGATGTCGGCGCTGCCGCGCTGGACGCTCTCCATGGCCTCCCCGGCGCAGATGATGGGCGCGCCGGCGGCGGCGCTGCCCGGGTGCAGGCGCGCGCGGCGGCCGCCCGGCAGCTGGTAGCGGCCTTTCTCGGCGGAGAACATTCCGCCCACGCGGTCCGGGAAGGCGCGCAGGAAGCATTTGGAGGCGAGTGCCACGGCCGCGCCGCCGCCGGGAGGGGCGCCGGCGGCCAGCCGCGAGGCCAGGCGCCAGGCGTCCCGCGCCGCGTTCTGTTTTACGCCGGCCTTCTGGCAGGCGAAGAGATCGAAATCCGCGGCGGCGCAGCGCTCGAGCGCGCGCACCACGGCGGCCAGGTCCGAGCGGATCTCGCCGGCGCGGTTCTCGGCGCGGCGGGCCTCGTCGAGCCAGAGGCCGCGGCCCTGCGCCGCGGCGGCTATCAGCGCGCATTCGTAAGCGCAGCCCAGGCGGGCGCCCTCCACCATCATGCGCGAGTAGCGCGGGTGTAGCGGGTAGCGGGCCATGGCGCGGCCTTCCTGCGTCAGGCGCCCGGCGGCGTCGGCTGCGCCGAGCTCCCTTAAAAGTCTTTCGGCCCGCTCCGCTTCCTCGGGCGCGGGCGGGTCCAGCCAGCGCAGCGCGCCGAAATCCCCGAAGCCGGAGGCCTTCAGCGTCAGCAGGGCCTCGGAGACGTCGAGGCGCAGTATCTCCGGCTCCAGCGACGGGGGGCGGGCGGCGTTGTCGCGCTCGGTCCACAGACGGGCGCAGACGCCCGGGGCCGTGCGGCCGGCGCGGCCGGCGCGCTGTTCCGCCGACGGGACGGAGATCTTCTCGGTGAAGAGGGTGTTGATGCCGCGCGCCCCGTCGAACCGGGCCACCTTCGCCAGGCCGCTGTCTATCACGGCGGTGACGCCGTCTATGGTCAGCGAGGTCTCGGCGATGTTGGTGGCTATGATGATCTTGCGCTGCGCCGACGGGGAGACCGCGGCGTCCTGGTCCTGCGGGCGCATCTCGCCGTGCAGCGGCCGCACGGCGCAGCCGGCCAGCGCCGGCAGTTTCGCCAGCTCCGAGGCGGTGCGGTTTATCTCGTAGGCGCCAGGCATGAAGATGAGGGAATGACCCTCCTTCACCTGCTGCATCACCTGCGCGCAGGTGCGGGCGGCGGCCTCCCACGGCGGGAGCTTGGCCGTCTCCGGGCCGCAATAGGCGACGGTCACCGGGAAGGCGCGTCCCTCGGCCAGGACGGTCTCGCAGGGCGCCAGGTAGGCGGCGAGCTTCTTTTCGTCGAGCGTAGCGGACATTACGACTATCAGCAGGTCGGGCCTGGGCCCGGCCTGCAGGGCCAGGCAGGCGGCCAGCGTGATGTCGCCGTGAATGTGCCGCTCGTGGAATTCGTCTAAGATGATGGCGGAGTAGTTCTTCAGCAGCGGGTCGGAGACCAGCTCGCGCAGCAGTATGCCTTCGGTCTCGAAGACGATTCGGGTCTTCGTCCCCGTCTTGTCGTCGAAACGGACGCGGTAGCCCACCTCACCGCCGGCTGAGCCCCCGCGCTCTTTGGCCACGCGGTCGCCCAGCATGCGCGCCGCCAGCCGCCGGGGCTCCAGCACCGCAATGCGGCCTTTGAGCCCGCACGAGTCCAGCAGTATCTGCGGCACCTTGGTGGATTTGCCCGAGCCCGGGGGGGAGGAAACTATCAGCCGGCGGCTTCTGGCCGCGGCCTTTATTATCTCGCCGGCGCTGCGCTGTATGGGTAGGAGCACGCCTATATTCTATAAATTCGGCGCGGGCTTTGGCGGGTTCCAATCGTACTCGGCCTCGGCCTGGAAGGCGGCGTGGTCGGAGACGTCCCGCCAGGGGCCGGCGCAGAGCACCTGCGCCCTGGTCACCTTGAAGCCGCGCAGGTAGATGCGGTCGAGGGGGAAGACCGGCAGGGCCGCCGGGAAGGTGCGCAGCTTGCGGCCGTGCAGCGACAGCCCCGCGTCCTTCATCAGCAGGCAGGTCTCCAGCTCGTCCTTCTTGCCTTTGCGCCACTCGTTGAAATCGCCGGCCACTATGGCCGGCTCGTGGTCCGGGACCACGCCTTTTACATATTCGCAGATCCTGGCGAATTGCTTGACGCGGGAGCGGCGCAGCAGGCCCAGGTGCACGCAGACGCAGTGCAGCGGCGGCTTGCCTCCGGGCAGCTGGATCTTGGCGTAGAGCAGGCCGCGCTTCTCCACGCGGTTGGTGGAGATGTCCACCCTTTCTGAATGCAGGATGGGGAAACGAGAGAGGATGGCGTTGCCGTGGTGGCCGGCGGTGTAGACCACGTTCTTGCCGTAGGCGTGGTTGAAGCCCGAGACCTCGGTCATGAACTCGTGCTGCGGCTTCACCGGCCAGCCGAAATAGCGCTCGGCGTGGCGCAGGTTCTGGCCGACCACTTCCTGCATGAAGACTATGTCCGCGCCGGAGTCGTGCACGCACTCGCGCAGCTCCGGCAGCGCGAAGCGCCGGTTCAGGTGAGAAAAGCCCTTGTGGGCGTTGATGGTGAGAAAACTGAGCTTCATATCCCCCGGGAATATGATACAAAATCTGCGCCGCGCGCCCCGGCGGCTATTTGTTATCATAGCTGTAGGGGCGCGGCTAAGGCGCGCGGGGGAGAAAACAATAAATCATGAGCGGATACGGGCGATACCTGACACTCGGGGTCTTCGCGGCGGCCATGGGCGTGCTCGAGGCGATAGTGGTGGTCTACCTCAGGCAGCTCTATTACCCGGCCGGCTTCTCTTTCCCGACGGTGCTTATCCCGCCGGAAATGCTCTCGGTCGAGCTCGTCCGTGAGGCCGTCACGCTGGTTATGCTCGCCTGTGTCGGGGCGCTCGCGGGCCGGACCCGGCTGGAGCGGCTGGGGTGTTTCCTGTTCGCCTTCGGGGTCTGGGACCTCCTCTACTACGCCGGGCTTAAATATTTCCTCGGCTGGCCGCCCTCGCTGCTGACCTGGGACGTGCTGTTCCTGATCCCGGTCACCTGGCTCGCGCCGGTGCTCGCCCCGGTCATCTGCGCGCTGACGATGGTGCTGTTCTCGCTTTGCGTCGCCGCGCCTGCCGGGCAGGGCCGCGAGGCGCGCATTACCCCGGTTCAGTGGGGACTGCTGGTCAGCGGCGCCTTCCTGGTTTTCTGCACCTTCGTGCAGGACTACGCCGGCCTGATAATACGCAACGGCTTTCTCCCGGACTTCTTCCGCCTCGCGAACGACGAGCGATTCCTGCGGCTGGCCTCGGCTTACGTGCCCGCGCGCTACAACTGGCCGCTGTTCACACTCGGCGAGCTCCTGGTCCTGGCAGCGATCTTCCTGTCCGCGAAGGGCTTGTGGCGCGGCCGCGCAGGTTGAAAGCGGGCGGGGCAGGGAGGTATAATGGGCGGGTAGGGATATCGGGACAGTTTCTTGATCCAACCGGCGGCAGGCCCGCCGGAGCGGGCGCGGCACTGAGCGGCGCAAAGGTCTTATGCCAAAAAAAATACTCATCGTAGAGGACGATCCCCAGATGCTGGAGGTCATGCGGCGCTACCTGGAGAACAGGGGCTTCGGCGTGATCTTCACCAATAACGGCTCCGAAGCGCTTATGATGGTGCGCGATTCAAAGCCCGACCTGGTGGTCACCGACGTGAAGGTGCCGGGGCTCGACGGCTTCGAACTGTGCAAGGCCGTCAAGTGCTCCGCCGATACCGCCGGCGTACCGGTGATAATCATCTCCGGGGAACGCACGGAGGACGCGGACCTGGTGTCCGGTTACGAAAAGGGGGCCGACGATTACCTGCCCAAACCGTTCTCCTTCGCCGTGCTCGCGGCCAAAATAGGGGCCGTGCTGCGGCGCTATTCCGCGGGCCTCGGCCAGGCGGCGCAAAAGATAAAAGAGTCAGGCCTGGAACTGGACCCCGGCGCGAGGGCCGTGCGCATGGGCGGCCGGCCGATAGTGCTGACGCGAAAAGAGTTCGACCTGCTGACGCTGCTGTTGGAAAAGAAGGGGCGCGTGCTGGGAGTGCCCTACCTGCTGGAAACTATCTGGGGCTACGATATGGCCACCTACGACAACCCGCATACGGTGGAGACGCACGTTTCCTCCCTGCGGAAAAAACTCGGGGCCAAGCTGGCCGGGCGCCTGGTAAGCGTGACCGGGCACGGCTATAAGTTCGAGTGAGCCGGCGCCGGAAGTGACCTTGCGCCCTGTGCGCCCCGCCCGGGGCGCGCGGGTCCCTCCCCGTTTGCCCGCCGCCAGGCGGGATTTGAGAATAACCTGAACTTCTCCGGAGCTTTCGCGTAGCCCCGGCCCCTACACTATAGCAGGGGTCAGGGCTATGAATACCAAATTTAAAAAAATCTCCGCAGCGGTCGTCTGCCTGGTCCTGCTCGCCGTTTCGGCGCAGGCCGGGGGCAATCCCTACAGGGGACTTTCCGAGGACATAGCCCGCGCCGCGGCCGCCAACGCGGTCAAGAAGATAGCGGTGCTTGGCTTCGAGGGCCGCGGCGGCGCAGGCCGCAACGAATGCGCCTATGTGGCCGAGCTGGTAGGCACGGCCCTTAGCGCCACTAAAAAGGTATCCCTTATAGAGCGCTCCCTGCTCGACGGAGTGCTGAAAGAGGCCAGGCTCTCCAGTTCGGCCGGCGGCGAGGGCCCCGACAAGGAACTCTTTTCGGTGGACGCCGTGGTCACCGGAATGGTGTTCCCGGAGGGGGATTGCCTCAAGGTCTTCATAAAGCTCATCGAGGTGCGGACCGGCAGGGTGCTGCTGTCCAAGGCGGCCCAGGGCGTGCGCCTGGCCGGGGGGTTCATGGAGACCATGTCCGACGCTCTCGATCTTCCCGACGTGCCCATGCCGGAAGCCTCCGATATCCGGGAGGTCAGCATGGCGGCCTCCGGCCTGCGGGACTCCGTGGCCGAGCCCGCCGCCGGCGCATGCGTGGAGCGCCGGATGCTGCTGGCCAGCATGAACGCGGAGCTTGTGGCCGAAAAGGCGCTGTTCTGGGCGGCCAAGATGCGCGAGCCCGGCTTCAGCCTGGCCAAACTGCGCCGCAATCCCGGCAGCGAGATAAGCGACCGCGGCGTCCGCAGCGATTTTTATAAACTTCTGAAAAAATATTACGCGGAAGGCTATTCCTCCGGTCCCGGGGCCGACAGTAAAGGCCGGCTGGCCAGGCTGTTGTGGCTGGAGGAAGTGACGGCCGCGGAATGCGGGGGGGTGGTATGAACAGAACGCTGCTGGTGGCTGACGACGATAAGCAGTTCCAGGGGCTGGTAGGCAGCATCTTCCGAGGCACCCGCTGGAGCGTGAAGACCGCCGGGGACGGCTCCTCCGCCATGGAGAGCCTGATGAACTTCCCGCCGGACCTGGTGCTGCTTGACCTCAACATGCCCGGGGTGGATGGCCGGGAGGTGCTGGCGCGCATGCGGCATACCCCGCGGCTGGAGATGGTCCCGGTGATCATCGTGAGCGGCGAGGACAGCCCGGAAGCGAGGTCAGCGGAGTTCGAGCGCGGGGCGGACGACTATATCTGCAAGCCCTTCGACCCCGTGGACCTGCGTTCGCGCGTCGAGAGCGCGGACAGGCGCGCGCGGCGCATGCTCGGCGCTAACCCGCTGACGCTGCTGCCCGGCGGCCCGGCTATCGAGGAGGAGGCCTGGCGCCGGATAAAGGACGGGACGCCCCTGGCTTACTTCCATATCGACATCGATAACTTTAAGGCCTACAATGACGCCTACGGTCACCTGCGCGGCGACGACGTCATCCGCGAGACGGCCGCGCTGCTGGGGCGCGTGCAGGCCGACTTTCCCGAAGAGAACGTCTTCCTCGGCCACATAGGCGGGGACGATTTCGTGCTGATGAGCTCCCTGGGCCGCGACGAGCGGATAGCGGCGGCCGTGGCGCAGCGCTTCGACGCGGCGGTGGGCGCCTTTTACGGGCCGCAGGACAGGACGCGCGGCTTCATCCTGTCCACCGACCGGCAGGGCGGCGTCCGCGAATTCCCGCTGATGTCCCTCAGCATAGCGATGGCGGCCAGCGACCGGCGCGAGCTGGAGCATTACGCCAGGATAGCCGACATAGCGGGCGAGATAAAGAGCTACCTGAAGAAACTGCCGGGCAGGACGGGCAGCATGTACCTGAAGGACAGGCGCAGGGATTAAGGGGGAGTTATGGCTGACATACTTGTCATCGAGGACGACGGGGTAGTGCGCGACGCGCTGCGCGAGCTGCTCACGCGCGCCGGGCATTGCGTGCGCGTGGCCAGCGACGGAGGCAGCGGGGTGGGCGTCTTCAGGAGCCAGCGGCCGGACCTGGTGATACTGGACCGCCACCTGCCGGTCCTGAGCGGGTCAGCCGTGTTCGCTAACATCCGTGCGCTGGCCCCCGAGGCGAGGATCATCCTGCTCTCGGGCCACGACGACCCCGAAGCTGTGGCGGTCTACCTGAACCACGGCGCGGCGGCCTTTCTCTCGAAGGGGGACGGCCTCTCCAACGTGCTGCTGGCGGTAGAGGCGATAGTCGGAACGCTCGCCCCGAAACCCGCGCCCGCATGCCGGGTCCCCGCCCGGCAGGCGCTGCCGCTGGTGCTGGTGGCTGACGACGATGCGATGATGCGGGATATCCTCAGGCGGGCGCTGGACGAACTCGGGTGCCGCGTCCTGGAAGCCGCGGACGGCGAGGAGGCGGCCCGGCTGGCCCTGGCGCACAGGCCGGATATCGTCATCCTGGACATGGTGATGCCGCGCAAGGGCGGGCTGGAGACGCTGCGGGAGCTGGTGCCGGAGCTGCCTTCGGCCGCGTTCATGGTCATTACAGGCCTGGGCGAGGAGAAGTCAGGGCGGGAGGCCATGCGGCTGGGCGCGATGGATTATATAACCAAGCCCTTCAACCTGGCCCTGCTGAAAACGGCGGTAGAGGCGCGCCTGCTGCAGCATGACAGCCTCGGCTCCGCCGGCCTGTAGCCGGCGGCCGGAGTACAAGGGGGCAAGTTTATGAATACCGGACAGGCATATACCGGAAACTTCGCGAGGGGCGGGTATGAACTGGTGTTCCTGACCTTCATGCTCGGGATAGCGTTCCTGATGCGCGGCAATCCGCTGATAGTCTACCCGGACATCCTGTACCTGTTCCTCATGCTGGCCGGCGCGAACCTCCTGTTCAACTCGCTCGCGCCCCGGCTGCGCGGCGGGGAGGCCTGGGTGGTGGAGCTGGCGCTGCTGCTGAACATGCTGCTGGCCACGGACATCATTAAAGCCTCCGGCGGCGGGGCGTCGTATTTCTGGGTCCTTTATCTGCTGCCCGTCTTCACGGCGGCGCTGGCGGTCAAGCTGTTCGACGTGGTCAGCTCTCTGCTGTTCTGCTGCCTGGCGGTGGTCTACTTCAGCAAGCCGCTGCAGGGGTGGGACCTGGCCGAAGGGTTCAGCGTCGCGGTCAAGCTCGCGATCTTCATTTTCTCGGCGGCCATTCTCTACCGCACCGCGCTGTCGCGGCTCAAGTCGGAGCAGGTGCTGGCCGCGAAGAACGCCGAGGCCGAACGGCTCCTGGCGGAGCTGGAGGAGAAGCGGGACTGCATGGTGGCAGGCGCCTCGGCCAACGAAGTGGGCACGCTGATCTCCGGAGTGCTGCACGACCTCGGGAGCCCGCTTTCGGTGCTCATGATAGGGATCGAACTCCTGTCGGAAGGCGCGGCCTGTGATAAAGCCGCAGTGGGGCGCATGGAGCGCGCCGCCAGGCACGCCATGGCCATGGTCGACAACGCGATGGCCATAGTAAGGGGGAGGGAATACGTTTTTGAGAAGGCCAGTTTTCCCGAGGCCGCGCGCGGCGCCATGCAGCTGGCCGATTTCCTGGCGAGGAAAAAAAGCGTGCGGATCAGCTCCGAGATCTCCGGAGATATCCCGCCGGCCTTGATAAGCCGCGTCCATATACAGCGCGTCCTGACCAATTTGCTCAATAACGCCGTGTCCTATTCGCCGGAAGGCGGCGCGGTCTCGCTGAGGGCCGGCTACGAGCGTGGACGGATAACCGGCCGCGTGGAGGATTCAGGGCCCGGTTTCACCGAGGATGTCCTGCACGGCGGGGTAAAGGCTTTCGGGAGCACCCGGAAAGGAGAGGGCGGGACCGGCCTGGGCCTTTACGTGGCCAAGGAAATACTCAGGCGGCACGGGGGGGGACTGCTGCTTTCCAACGCGCCAGGCGGCGGCGGGCGGGTGAATTTCGAGATCCCCGTCTCCGGCCCCGGGGAGGTCTGACGGTCCGCCGCGGTCGCGGCTGTCTGCTTCCGCGCCGCGGAGCGCGCACTTTCATCCGGCTTCGGCGGAAATAAAAAGCCCGGGGTTTCGCCCCGGGCTTTTTTCTATCGAGGCAAGCCTCAATACCGGTAATGATCCGGCTTGTAGGGGCCTTCCTTCTTGACGCCGATGTAGTCGGCCTGCTCGGTCGTGAGCTTGGTCAGCTTCACGCCGATCTTGGCGAGGTGCAGGCGGGCCACTTCCTCGTCTAAGTGCTTGGGCAGGCGGGTCACTCCGATCTCGTGCTTCTTGGTCCACAGCTCCAGCTGCGCGAGCGTCTGGTTGGAGAAGGAGTTGCTCATCACGAAGGACGGGTGGCCCTTGGCGCAGCCCAGGTTCACCAGGCGGCCGTCGGCCAGCACGTAGATGGAGCGGCCGGAGGGCAGGTCGTAGCGGTCCACCTGCGGCTTGATGTTGACGGCCTTGACGCCTTTGGCGCTCTTGAGCGCGGCCATCTGTATCTCGTTGTCGAAGTGGCCGATATTGCAGACTATGGCCTGGTCCTTCATCTTGAGCATATGCTCCAGGCGGATGATGTCCTTGTTGCCGGTGGTGGTGACGTAGACGTCGCCCTCGCCCAGCGTGTCCTCGACGGTCTTCACCTCGAAGCCCTCCATCGCGGCCTGCAGCGCGCAGATGGGGTCTATCTCGGTCACTATGACGCGCGCGCCGAAGCCGCGCAGGGAGCGGGCGGAGCCCTTGCCCACGTCGCCGTAGCCGCAGACCACACAGACCTTGCCGGCTATCATCACGTCGGTGGCGCGCTTGATGCCGTCGGCCAGGGACTCGCGGCAGCCGTAGAGGTTGTCGAACTTGGACTTGGTCACGGAATCGTTGACGTTGATGGCGGGGACCATCAGCTTGCCTGCCTCGTGCATCTGGTACAGGCGGTGCACGCCGGTGGTGGTCTCCTCGGAGACGCCCTTCCAGTCTTTGGCGGCGTTATGCCAGCGCTGGGGGGTTTTCTTCAGGATAGCCTTGAGGCAGATATTGAGCTCGGTCTCGTCCTCGGTGCCGCACTTCGCGTTGAGGATGGAGGCGTCGTTCTCGGCGTCCACGCCGCGGTGTATCATCATGGTGGCGTCGCCGCCGTCGTCGACGATCAAATGCGGGCCCTTGCCGCCGCCGAAGTCCAGGGCGCGGTCGGTGCACCACCAGTATTCGGCCAGCGTCTCGCCCTTCCAGGCGAACACCGGTATACCGGCCTTGGCTATAGCGGCCGCGGCCTGGTCGGAGGTGGAGAAGATGTTGCAGGAGCACCAGCGCACTTCGGCGCCCAGCGCGGCCAGCGTCTCTATGAGGACGGCGGTCTGCGCGGTCATGTGCAGCGAGCCCATCACGCGCGCGCCCTTCAGCGGCTTCTTCACGGCGTATTTCTCGCGGATGGACATCAGGCCCGGCATTTCCTGCTCGGCCATCTCTATCTCGCGGCGGCCCAGGCCGGCCAGGCTGATATCTTTTACTTTAAAGTCGTTCTTCATGGTTTTCCTGTTCTCCTTGATCGCGGTGGTCATTTACCCCTCCAGACTAAATCGTTATTGTAATTATATCTTTTTCCCCTGACAGGGGGAAAGGCGGGCTATGTTTGCTAAAATTTAAGCATGAAGATCTATAAACTGCTTTTAGCCGCCGCCGCCCTGCTGGCCCCGGCCCTGGTTTCCGCGGAAGAGTGGATAATCCCGCGCACTACCTATTATATTACCGCGGAGCAGCAGAAACTGCCCGACTTCCCCGCGCCGCCCAAGGCCGGCTCCCCGGAAGACAGGAAGGACCTGGCCGCCGTCTTCGACTGGCAGCAGAAGCGCACGCCGGAGCAGTGCGCCAAGGCCCAGGCGGCCGCGCACGCCGACTTCGAGAATTTCTTCGGGGACCTCAGCCCCTTCGCCACGCCGCTGCCGGAAGAGGCGGCGGCCATCTTCAAGCGCGTTAAGACGGAGACCGACGGCATAGCCGCCGACATCAAGGACAAGTACAAGCGCCCTCGCCCCTTCATGCGCGACCCCGTGCTGAACCCGTGCCTCGGGCGCGTAGGCGGGCTGGCCTATCCCAGCGGCCACGCCACAATCTCGCGGCTGCTGGCGCTGCTGCTCTCCGACCTCGTGCCCGCCAGGAGAAAGCTCTTCCTCGACCGGGCCGACGAGGCCGCGCTGGACCGCGTGATAGGCGGCGTACATCACCCGGCCGACACGGCGGCCGGGAAGAAGCTGGCCGACCGCCTCTACCCGCTCTACAAGAAAAGCCCGGCCTTCGCGGCGGACCTGAAGACGCTGCGCGGGCTGCTGCTCCGGGACAAGGTCAAAGTAAAAGCCGGGAAATGAAAGACCTCACCACCGGCAGCGAAGGCCGCCTGATCTGGAACTTCGCTCTGCCGATGCTGGCGGGCAACGTCCTGCAGCAGTCCTACAACGTGGTGGACAGCGTCATTGTCGGCCGGGCCGTGGGCAAGTCCGCGCTGGCCGCCGTGGGGGCGAGCTTCCCGATACTCTTCCTGCTGATCTCGCTGATCATCGGCGCGACGATGGGCTTCTCCATCCTGATCTCCCAGTATTTCGGGGCCAAGGATATGGCCCGGGTCCGCAGGACCATCGACACCTCCTACATCTTCCTCTTCTTCGCCTCCCTGCTGATGACCGCGGCGGGCCTGCTGTTCTCCGAAAGCATCCTGCGGCTGCTGAACACGCCCGAGGAGATCCTGCCGCAGGCCCTTACCTTCCTGCGCATCACTTTCGGCGGGCTGGTCTTCCTGTTCGGCTACGGCTCGGTCAGCGCTATCCTGCGCGGCCTCGGCGACTCCAGGACCCCGCTTTATGTCTCGGCCATCTCCATCCTGCTCAACGCCGCGCTGGTGGCGTTCTTCGTCATAGGGCTGGGCTGGGGGGTGGCAGGCTCCGCCTGGGCCACGCTGATAGCGCAGGGCGCCTCCTTCCTCGGGGCGATAGTGTATCTCAACAGGACGCACACGGTGCTGAAGTTCAGGCTGCGCGGCCTGGAATTCGACCGGGCCATCCTGAAAAAAGCGCTGGCGATAGGTTTGCCTTCCGGGGTGCAGCAGCTGCTGGCGGCCGGCGGCATGATGGTGCTGACGCGCCTGGTGAACGGCTTCGGCACCGACGCGATGGCCGGCTACACCGCGGCCGGGCGCGTGGACACCTTCGCCGTGATGCCGGCGATGAGCCTGTCGGCGGCCATCTCCACTTTCGTCGGGCAGAACGTGGGCGCGGGGAAACTGGAGCGCGTCCGCAACGGCCTGAAGGCCGCTCTGCTGCTCTCCGCCGCCACCTCGCTCGCCACCACGCTGGCCGTGGTAGTGTTCGGCTGGCACCTGATCGCCCTGTTCACTTCGGATCCGGCTGTGGTGGCCATAGGCGCGCGCTACCTGCTGATAGCGGGCGGGTTCTATATAGTTTTCTCCTCCATGTTCGTAGTCAACGGCGCGCTGCGGGGCGCCGGGGATACCGTGATCCCGATGCTGGTCACGGTGCTGGCGCTGTGGGTGATCCGGCTGCCGGTTTCCACCTTCCTGGCGGCCAGGCTGGGAACCGACGGCATCTGGTGGGGCGCGCCTGTGGCCTGGTGCGCCGGGCTCGCTTTCTCCGCCGGGTATTTCGCCACGGGCCGCTGGAAGCGCCTGGGCGCGGTAAAGCCGCCGCCGGCGCCAGCCCCGGCGCTGCCGCCGGAGGAAGAAGAGGCTGAATGGAACGTTTCCAAATTCTGAGGTGCTTATGAGCGACAACGACAGGCTGGTCTATTCCACGGGCCCCGACGGGAAAGTGACCTGCCCTAACTGCGGTAAGACGCCCTGCGAGTGCCCCGAGGGGCTGGCGGGGGAACTGCGGCAGCGCACGCAGACCGAGCCGGTGCGCGTCCTTTTTAAAAAGACGGGCAAGGGCAGCGGTATGACGCTGATAGAAAAGCTGCCTATGCACCCGGCGGGCAAGGAAGAGCTGCTCAAGAAGTTCAAGAAGCGCCTGGGCGCCGGGGGCTCGGTGAAGGACGGCGTGCTGGAACTGCAGGGCGACCGCAGGGCCTTCGTAAAAACCGAGCTGGAAGCCGCCGGCTACAAAGTCCGCCTCATCGGCTGAGCGCATAAAAAAGGAGGCAGGCACCTTTCAAGGGCGCCTGCCTCCTTTTTTGCGTCAAGGTTCAGGAGTGCCAGTACCACTCTATCTGCACCGGGCTGGGGGCGCCGTCCTGGGCTTTGTCCTCGGCCGCCTGCTCCATGCGCGGCAGGATGTCGCGCAGCTTCCAGCTGTCGAGCTGCCTGCCGAAGACCCAGTACTCGGTGAACGGCTCAGGGGCCTCGTCGCGCTTGAGCACCTTGCCGTTGCGCAGGATGGCGCGCACGGCGGTGGCCGTGATGCGCGCGGTGAACTCGTCCAGGCGCAGGCGGCTGCGCTCGGCGGGGCTGGTCAGCACCACGTCCGCCCGGCGCGTGAACAGGCTTTTGAACTCGAAAGAGAGGCCTTCGGTCTTGCGGTCCCGCATCACCTGCTTCAGCTTCTCCAGCGCTTCGCCAGAAACGAAGTCGCGGTTGAGCAGGCTGCTGTCGTTCTTCCCCCAGGCCTCGTAGACGCTCTCGAAGGCCAGCGTGGCGGCTATCTCCATCTTCTGGCGGTTCCAGCGGTCGGCCTGCGGCCGCTCCGGGGCCGTAGTCTCGGACCGGGCTGCGGCCGGGGCGGGCTGCGGGGGCCGGGCCGAGGCTGCCGCGGCAACGGCGGCCGCCGGTGCCAGCGAGCGCAGCAGGTCGGCGCCGCGCTCAAAGGATTGCTCCGCGTCGGCGGGGGCCTGCGCCCGCGCGCCCGGCGGCTGGTAGGCGGCGTCCCCCGAGGGGCGGTCGGCGCGGGGCACCGATGCCGCGGCCTCGGGGCTGTCGGGCAGGTTCGGCGCGTTCAGGAAATCCAGGTCGCCCACCTGGTCTATGCGGGCCAGCGCCCAGTTTTCGTTGAGTTGGTTGAAGGTCCAGAATTCCTGGAAGGTCTGCGGCTCCGGCGGACGCAGCTCGGTGTGGCCGCGCTCGCTGACGGTGTAATCCCTGGCTGAGGCCGTTATCAGGACGGAGAAGGCGCGGCCCTCTTTCTCCGCCGGGCAGCGCACGTGGACGAAGTCCAGGGCCAGCACCTGCAGGTCGTCCATCATGTTGATCTCGCCGCGCGCCCGCATGGCCTCTACCTTGGCGCTGTGGCTGGCGTGCATGTACGGCATCATCACTCCCCGCAGGGTGCTGTAGTCCCTGGCCTGCCAGGCCAGCTGCACCTTGAGGAAGACGTCCCTGACCCACTGCAGCAGTTCATCGGGGGAAAAGTCCTTGTCACGCCGGGCCAGCGCCGCCAGGATCTCGCGCGTGCGGGCGGAGCGGGGCGCCAGCAGGGAGGCGTTCACCCGGCCGCCGGAGGACCCTGATGACCCTGAGCGGGATGTCCCGCCGGAGCCGCCGGCCCCGGAAGAGCCTGAGAAATGGGAGTAGCCTTTGACGGCCAGCACGGTGGCCGCGATGGCCAGCATGATCTTGTCGAAGAAGGTGTCGTGCCGGCGGCGGCCGTAGTAGTTGCTGTTGTAGCTGCGGCTGTAGCCGCCGCCGTAGCTGCCGCCGAAGCCGCCCTTGTTGTGCACTATAAAGCCGCGCGCTATGAAGGTGTGAGGGGGGGCGACCTCCAGGTTGTAGACCGTGGCCACGCCGCCGGGCTTGATGGACTTTATCCTGGTCCAGACGCGGCGGCCGTCCTCGAGCACGCCCACTTCGTCGCCCTTGCGCAGCCCGCGCACCTCGGTGAAGCCGAAGGGCGTCAGCAGCGGATGCTCGGAGGTGGCCGTCAGGGTGCCTTTACCGGTCCTGATGACCACCAGGCGGTCTTTCTTCTCTATGAAATTCCGGACTTCGCACTGCAGCAGTTTGTCGTTGGAGAAGGCCAGCACCTTGTCTCCCGGCTTTATCTTCTCTATCGGGACCTCGCCGGTGAGCGTCAATACTGGCGTCCCGGCGGGGAAGCAGCCTCCGCCGCCACCGCCGCCGCCACCGCCGCCGGCCCTGGGCCAGGCGGGCGCGGCTGGCAGCGCCAGCAGGATGGAAAGGAGGAGGAGCCTCATGGGGCCGTCAGTGCAGGGCCGCGATCAGCCCGCCCAGCACGGCGGCGGCGATGATGATGCTGACGCCCAGGATGGCGGCGGAGACTATGCGGCCGAAGTAGTCGGCCGCGGCGCGGTTGCCGCGGATGATCTCCTTGCCTTCGTCCATGTCGGGCGTGAGCTTGTCGAAGACGGCCGGGATGCGCGCCGAGAGCCGGATCAGCAGGAAGGCTCCCGCGGCGCCGCCGGTCAGCGCGAAGACCAGCGCCCAGAAAATATTGATGATAGTGTCAGACATGTAGCCTCCGTTAACTCCCCGTAGTTTATATTTTTTCTGATATAAAAGAAAGGACGGGGCCGAAAATGCTAAAATAAGGTCTCGGCAGTCCCGGTGTCTTCCGTTCGGTTCCCGGCAAATTCTACTGCTATAACGCCCTTAAGGCGGCGTGCACCTATGATAACACTACGCAACGTTCATAAATCCTTCTCTTCCCAGGTCCTTTTCGAAGACGCCTCGCTGCAGGTCAACGAGGGCGACCGCTTCGCGCTGGTGGGCCCCAACGGCGCCGGCAAGTCCACGCTGTTCAAGATGATGCTGCGCGTGGAAGAGGCCGACGACGGCGAACTGCAGTTCAAGAAGGGCGTGGTGGTGGGCTACCTGCCGCAGGAAAACCCGCCCAGCTCCGAGAAGACCGTGGTGGAGGAAGTGCTCGACGGCGTAGAGGACTACGACGGGCGCATAGAGTCCGAAGGCAAGGCCATCCTGATGGGCCTCGGCTTCAAGGTGGACGGCTTCACCCGCAAGGTAAACACCCTTTCCGGCGGCTGGGCGATGCGCGTCGCGATGGCGAAGCTCCTGCTCAAGAAGCCCGACCTGCTGCTGCTCGACGAGCCCACGAACCACCTGGACCTGGACTCGCTGATGTGGCTCGAGGAATACCTCCAGTCCTACCAGGGCGCCATCTTCGTCATCTCCCACGACCGCGACTTCATCAACAAGATCTGTCACGCCATCGTCTCGCTGCAGGATAAGACCCTGCGCGTCTACCACGGCGACTACGAGAAGTACCTGGCCGAGCGCCAGGCCGAGAAGGAGAAGATCTATTCCGCCTGGCGCCTGCAGCAGGAGGAGATAGCGCAGATGGAGGATTTCATCGCCCGCAACCGCGCGCGCGTCTCCACCGCCGCCCGCGTGCAGAGCATGATAAAGCGCCTGGAGAAACTGGAGCGCATAGAGCTGGTGCAGGAAGTGAAATCGGTGAAGATCCGCTTCCCGCAGCCCGGCCGCACCGGCACCAAGGTGCTGGAGCTCAAGGACATCAGCAAGACCTACAAGGTGGCCGACCACCCCGACATCAAGGTCTACGAGAATTTCAATTTCGAGCTGCAGCGCGGCCAGAAGCTGGCGCTGGTCGGCCACAACGGCGCCGGCAAGAGTACGCTGCTCAAGATGCTCGCCGGCGTGATAGAGCCCGACAGCGGCGAGCGCGCGCTCGGCCTTAACGTGAAGACCGGCTATTTCTCCCAGCACCGCGACGGCATCCTGGATCCGCGCAAGACCGTGCTGCAGGAAGCCATGTCCAACGACCGGCTGAACCCCGAGCTGATGGTGCGCACGGTCCTCGGCACCTTCCTGTTCCCCGGCGACAACGTGTACAAGAAGACCGAAGTGCTCTCGGGCGGTGAAAAAAGCCGCCTGATGCTGGTAAAGCTGCTGCTCGACCCGCCCAACGTCATATTGATGGACGAGCCCACCACCCACCTCGACATGGCCAGCGTAGACGCGCTCATCGCGGCCCTCAAGGAATTCGAAGGCACGCTCTGCCTGATCAGCCACGACGTCTACTTCCTCAACGCGCTGGCCGACGGCGTAGTGCACGTCGAAGCCGGCAAGACCACCGTCTATCCCGGCAATTACGATTACTTCCGCTACCGCCAGGAGCAGCTGGCCCGCGAAACGGCCGGCCAGAAGAGGAAGGAGCGGCAGGCCGAGCCCGAAAAGGCCTCCGGCGCCTCCGAAGATTACGAGGAAAAGAAGCGCCAGGAGGCCGAAGTCCGCAAGAAGAGCCGCCGCGCCGAAACCCTCAAGAAAGAGATCGCCTACTCGCGCAAGAACGTGGAGACCCTGGCCGCCAGGATGTCCGCGCCCGAGATCCACTCCGACTACAAGCAGGTCAAGGAGCTCGGCGACAAGATAGCCGCGATGGAGGCCAAGATAGCCGCCTTCACCGCCGAGCTCGAGGCCCTCGAAGCCGCCGCCGGCCAGTCCGCGCAGTAAGACTCCGGGTTGTCGAAAGACTGCCGGGATGTTGCCCCTCGAACCCTTTGGGGAAGGGGGGCCCCGCTTCGGGGGGGAACCGCGCAACGGTTCCCTGCAGTCAGGGTGAGAGGGGCAATGTCCCTGCAGTCGGGATCTAAGGGATAGAACGTTTTTATCGGTATTCAAGGAGCAACACACAGACATGCAACAAGATAACGCCAAGCGCCGGCCCGACCTGCGCAACATCGCCATCATCGCCCACGTCGACCACGGCAAAACCACTATGGTCGACGCCATGCTCAAGCAGACCGGCGCCTTCCACGACAAAAGCGGGGAAGAGGCCATCTGCATCATGGACTCGAACGACCTGGAGAAAGAGCGCGGCATCACCATTCTCTCCAAGAACACCTCCGTCCGCTATAAAGATACCACCATCCATATCGTCGACACCCCCGGCCACGCCGACTTCGGCAGCGAAGTGGAGCGCGTGCTGCGCATGGTCGACGGCGTGCTGCTGCTCGTCGACGCCCTCGACGGCCCCATGCCGCAGACCCGCTTCGTGCTCAAGAAGTCCCTCGCGCTCGGCCTGCGCCCCATCGTCGTCATCAACAAGGTCGACCGCCTCAACTGCGACCCGCACGCCTCCCTGGACAAGGTCTTCGCCCTGTTCATGGAGCTCGGCGCCACCGACGCCCAGCTGGACTTCCCCGTGGTCTACGCCGTCGGCCGCGACGGCTGGGCCTCGGCCGATTATCACCACCCCGCCAAGGACCTGAGCCACCTCTTCGAGACCATCATCAAGACCGTGCCGGGCCCGCTGGACCTGGACGACTCTCCCCTGCGGCTGCTCGTCACCATGCTCGATTACAGCTCCTACACTGGCCGCATCGGCGTGGGCCGCATCGTGCAGGGGAAAATAGCCGCCGCCCAGCAGGTCTCCGTGGCCCAGCCCGGCACCGAGCCCAAGACCCGCAAGGTCATGCAGCTGATGGGCTACAAGGGCCTCGAGCGCTGCATCATCAAGGAGGCCCGCTCCGGCGACATCGTGGCCGTGGCCGGCCTGGAAGGCATCGAGGTCGGCGACACCGTCTCCGACCCGGAGAACCCCGGCGTGCTGCCCGGCCTGGAGATAGAGCAGCCCACCCTCTCGATGGAGTTCTTCGCCAACGACAGTCCCTTCTCCGGCCGCGAGGGCAAGTTCGTGACCGCTACCCAGCTGCGCGACCGCCTCTACAAGGAGCAGGAGATAAATGTCGGCCTCAAGGTGGAGGAGATCCCCGGCCAGGGCGGTTTCAAGGTCTCCGGCCGCGGCGAGCTGCACCTCTCCATTCTCATCGAGACCATGCGTCGCGAGGGCTTCGAACTCAGCGTGTCCAAGATGGTGGTTATCACCCACGAAGAGAACGGCGTCACCGTGGAGCCGGTCGAGATGCTGATGCTCGACGCGCCCGCCGAGTACCAGGGCGCGGTGATGAACGGCCTCGGGGCCCGCGGCGCCCAGCTGAAGAACATGAGCGTGGGCGAGGACGGCCGCGTGCGCTTCGAGTACGTCATCTCCTCGCGCGCGCTTATCGGTTTCAAGTCGGAATTCCTTACTTTCACCAAGGGTTCCGGCCTGATGCATCACAGCTTCCACGGCTTCCTGCCCGAGGGCAACTTCAACCAGCCCAAGCGCAACGGGGTGTTCATCGCCAAGGAGTCGGGCGTGTCCACCGCTTACGCCCTCAACAGCCTGCAGGACCACGGCATCATGTGCGTCGGCCCCGGCGAGCCCGTGTACGCCGGGCAGATAGTGGGCGAGCATTGCCGCGCCAACGACCTGGTGACCAATCCCTGCAAGGAAAAGCAGCAATCCAATATGCGCTCTTCCACCGGCGATATGTCCATCTCGCTGACGCCTCACCGCAGGATGACCCTGGAGCAGGCCATCGAATACGTCGAGGACGACGAATTCGTGGAAGTCACTCCCAAGAGCCTGCGGTTGCGCAAGAAAGTGCTGGACCATAGCAAGCGCAAGCGCAGCGAGCGCGACGACGAGGAGCGGTACGACGAATAGCGTGGACAGCCCCGACCTGCTGCAGACGGCCTCCGGACTGACCGGCGCCCTGACGGGCGGCATGAGCATGTGGGGGATGGCGGCGTCCGGGCTGTTCTCGCTCGTCGGGATCATCTATCTCCGCCAGGGCCGCGCCGCCAACGACGTCAACCGCATCCTCTGCGGGCTGGCCCTGCTGGCCTACCCGTTCTTCGTGACGAAGACCGTCTACATAGTCCTGGTCGGGGCGGCGCTGACCGCCGCGCCTTACCTGATGGAAAAATTCTAATGGCCATAAATATCGAGATCAAAGCGCGCGCGGCCAACTGGGCGGCGCAGATGGCCGCGGGCCTCGCGATCGCGGACAGGACCGAGCGCCTGGAGCAGGAAGACACCTTCTTTAACATCTCCAACGGCCTGCTGAAGCTGCGCGAGCAGCGCGGCGGCGACGACTACCTGGTCTTCTACCGCCGCCCCGGCGAGAAAGGCCCCAAGCCTTCCGAATACACCCTGGTGCCGGTGGCCGACGCCGCCAAGACCAGGAAAACCCTCTCGCGCCTGCTCGGCGTGACCAAGATAGTCTCCAAGACGCGCCTGGTCTGCCACGTCGGGCGCACGCGCATCCACTTCGACGAGGTGAAGGGCCTCGGCCGCTTCATCGAGCTGGAAGTGGTGCTGCGGCCGGGCGAGGGCGAGACCGCCGCCCGGCGCGAGGCGCAGACGCTGATACGCGAGCTCTATATCCACCGGTCGGACCTGCTGGCCTGCGCCTACGCCGACCTGCTATGAGGCTGTTCACCAGGGGGGAGGGAGGCGCCGGCGAGCTGCTGAAGGTCTCCTACCCGATGATATTGTCCACCGCCTCCAGCACGGTGATGCAGTTCGTCAATCGCGTGTTCCTGGCCCATTACAGCCCTGACGCCCTGGCCGCCTGCGTGCCGGCCGGCCTGCTCTCCTTCGTCTTCGCCTGCTTCTTCTTCGGGATGGTCTCCTACACCAACGCTTTCGTCTCGCAGTACTACGGGCGCGGCAAGACCGCCAGCGTCTCGGTGGCCGTCTGGCAGGGCTTGTGGCTGGCGCTGGCCTCCGGCCTGCTGCTATTGCTGCTCACCCCGCTGGGCTATTTCATCATAGACCATTCCGGCCACGCGCCCTCCGTCATTCCGCTGGAGAAGCAGTATTTCCTGATCCTGAATTCCGCCGGCCTGGTCTTCCTGGCCAGCACCGCGCTCTCCGCCTTCTTCACCGGCCGCGGCAAGACCAAGGTCCCGATGGCGGTCAACATGGCCGGCAACGCGCTGTGCATCCTGCTCTCCTGGCTGCTGGTCTTCGGGGCCGGCCCCGTACCCGCCATGGGCATCAAAGGCGCGGCCTACGCCATGGTGGCGGGCCAGTCGCTGATGCTGCTGCTCTACCTGGTCCTGATCTTCTCGCCCTACAACCGCCGCCGCTATCGCACCGCGCGCCTGGTGGGCGTGCACAAGGGGCTGTTCCTGCGCCTGCTGAAATACGGCGCGCCCAACGGCGTGGGCTTCTTCCTCGATATCGCCTCCTTCGGCGCCTTCATCTTCATCGTAGGTGCTATGGACAAGGTCTCGCTGGCCGCCAGCAATATCATCGCCTCCATCAACATGCTGGCCTTCATGCCGGTCATCGGCATGGGCATAGCCGCGCTGACGCTGGTGGGCAAGTACATCGGCATGCGCAAACCCGACGTCGCCGTGCGGGTGGCGCATAACGGCGCTAAAATGGCCGCCCTCTACGCGCTCTTCCTGGGCGTGCTCTTCATCGCGGTGCCCGGGCTGTTCATCAATATCTTCGGCTCCGGCCACGACGCCGAGTACGCGGAGATCCTCGCCCGCACCAGGCCTGTGATGAAGGCGCTGGCCGTGTTCGTGTTCTTCGACGCCATCGGCATGGTGTACGCCGACGCGCTGCGCGGGGCCGGCGACACGCGCTTCCAGATGCTGGGGGCCAGCGCCGCCGCCTGGGCGCTGTTCGTGCCCGGCATCTGGTACATCACCCGCTTCGCGGGGGGCGAGCTGATCCACGCCTGGTCGTGGGCGGCTTTCTACGTGCTGCTGCTGGCGGTCTTTTTCGGACTGCGCTTCCGCTCGGGTCTGTGGCGGAAGATAGACATCTTGAAAGCGTAGGAGTATAATCCAGATATGGCTGAAAAAATATTTTCCAGGGCGGGCGGTTTGCCGAGGCTGAAACTCTCCCACGCGCCGGCCGGGCCCAACGCCTTCAAGCGCATGATAGATATCGTCGACCGCGCCGAGGCCGGCCAACTGGTGGCCGTCTATGACAAGCACGACAATCCCTACGGCGTGGCGATCTACAACCCGCACAGCCAGATCATGGCGCGCATCATCAGCCGCGAGAACCCGGAGGAGTTCACCGTCGAGAAGTTCTTCGACGACAAGGTGACGCGGGCGGTGTCGCTGCGCCGCGAAACGCTGAAGCTCTGGGACAAGACCGACGCCTGCCGCCTGGTGCACGACTACGCCGACGGCCTGCCGGGCCTGACGGTGGACATCTACAAGGACCAGATCGCCCTCGAGTTCTACTCGCTCGGCATGTACCGCCTGTGGCCCAACATCGAGGCCGCCTTCAAGAAACATTTCCCGAACGCCGCTTTCCATCACCGCGCCACCGCCTACACGCAGGAGATGGAAGGCTTCAAGCTAAAACCCGAGGCCGGCCCCGGGCATAAGACCCGCATCACCGAGAACGGCGTGCAGTTCGAGGTGGACATGCGCGCCGGGTTCAAGACCGGCTTCTTCTGCGACCAGCGCGAGAACCGGCTGTACGCCTCCCAGTTCGCGGCCGGCAAGAAGGTGATAGACCTTTGCGCCTATACCGGCGGCTTCGGCATCTACGCCGCGAAGCTCGGCGGCGCCGAGCAGGTGACCTGCGTGGAGCTGGACGCCGAGGCCGTAGAGGCCTCCAAGCGCAACGCCAATATCAACAAGGTCAAGATCGACACGGCCTGCGCCGACGCCTTCACCTACATGCGCCAGATGCTCGAGCTCAAGCGCAAGTACGGCCTGGTGGTGCTGGACCCGTACAAGCTGGTCTCCAACCGCGAAGAGCGCGACAAGGGCATCTTCAAATACCGCGACTTCAACCGCATCGCGCTCTCGCTCGTCGAGGAAGGCGGCATGTTCGTCACTTGCTCCTGCAGCGGCATGGTGTCGATGGAGGAATTCTCTTTCATCCTGCGCGGCGCGGCCTCCAACGCCGGACGGCGCGTGCAGATCCTGAAAAAAACGGGGGCGGGGCCCGACCATCCCGTGGCCGCGGATTACCCCGAGGGAGAATATCTCAAATGCATCTTCTGCCGGGTGTTCTAGGTCTGCTGCTGCTGGCGGCGCCCTGCGCCGCGGACGAGCGGCTGGAGCCGTTCTTCGGTTACTGGGCCGGAGAGGTCACGGCCTCTCCGGGAGGCTGCGAGTGGAAGGTAAAAGGCAGGTTCTCGCCCGCTGGTGGATCCATGCGCGGCAGTTTCACCTATTCCGGCCCCTGTTCCAAGGCGCCAGGGTCTGGCAGCTTCAATGTCAACCGGCAGGACGGCCCATGCCTGCAGGCCATGCTCTCCATCCCGGGGCTGCCGGGCATGAACGGCGAGGCCTGTTTCAACGGGGACGGAGACCTGGTGTTTAAATCGGGCCTGGCCAGGGGCAAATTAACGCTTTCTGAAGGCGATAGCCGCGCGGACCTGGAGGCCGCCTCCCCGCTGGGCTCGGCCGAGGGCGTCTTCAACAAGGTGCCGCAGAAGAAACCCAAAAAGACGACAGTGAAAGGTAAGGCGGAGGGGAAAAAAGATGCCAAAAAGGTCAAGCCGGTACTACCTGAAGTTCTTATCGGAAGCTATTAAAGAGGCCCGCAAGGGCCTGCGCGAGGGGGGCATCCCGATAGGCTCCGTGCTGGTAAAGGACGGCAGGATCATAGGCCGCGGCCATAACCGCCGGGTGCAGAAGAAGTCCGCCATCCTGCACGCCGAGATGGACTGCCTGGAGAACGCCGGGCGGCTGAAAGCCGCGGACTACGCGAAGTGCGAAATTTATTCCACCCTGTCGCCCTGCCCCATGTGCACGGGGGCCATCCTGCTCTACAAGATACCCACCGTCGTAATCGGGGAGAACAAGACCTTCAAGGGCCCGGAAAGCTACTCTAAAAAATTCGTAAAGCTGGTGAACCTGGACTCCGCCGAGTGCAAAAAACTGATGGCTGATTTTATCGCGGCCAGGCCGGAGCTCTGGAACGAGGATATCGGCGTTTAACGGCTATTTCATCTCTTTGACCTTCCGCTCAAAACAGGAGTCGCAGTACCCGTGCGTGAAAACGGCCTCGGAATGGCCGCTGATGTAGGTTTCCATCTGTACCCATTTGCCGTCGGGGTTTTTGATCTTCCTGCATTCGCAGCAGGTCGGCAGCAGCCCGGTCAGCAGTCTCACGCGCTTCAGCGCGTCCTGCAGGTCCGCTATCAGCCGCCTTTTCTCGTTGCCCAGCGCCTGGCGCTCTACGGCGTAGCGTAGGGCGCGCTTGAGCAGGCGGTCGTCGAACTGCCCCTTCACCAGATAATCCTGCGCGCCGAACTTCAGGGCTTCCGCCCCTGTCTCCTCGTCGTCGGTGCCGGTCAGCACGACCACGGGCAGCGTGGGAAAAGCGCCGCAGAAATCCTTAACGGTCTCCGTGCCGCGGCTGTCGGGCAGGGCCAGGTCCAGGAGGGCGGCATCCGCGCCCTCTTCGGCAGCCGCGAGCCCGCCTCGCAGAGTGCCCGCTTCGTGCAGCCCGTCGGCAAGCCCCGCCTCGCCCAGCATGCGCCGCACGGCCCCGGCGTAAACCGGGTCGTCCTCCACCAGCAGTATCCTCATATCGGACATATCGCCCCCTTCCGGTTTTATAGCAAATGCCGGGGCGCGATACAAAATTATTTATCGCCGCGATAACCCCGCCGCCTGTATAGCAGTAAGCGTTTATATATATAATGGGATTCAAGGATGGGTGGGGCGGGTCGGCAGAGGAACGCGATGATAAAAATACTTCTCTTCTCGGAGGCGGCCGGCGGGTGCGCGGTTTCCAGCGGGGCCGTGGAGCTGCTGCGGCCCGGCTTCCGCTGCTCGGCCGAAGGCGACCCCGCAGCGGCGGCCCGCGTGCTGGGCGGCGGTGCCTGCGACCTGGCGCTTTCCTGCTGCGGGCCAGGCGCGGCCGACCTGCTGCGCGCCAGGGACCTGCTCGCGCCCGGAGTACCTGTCATAATAATCTGCCGCGCCATCGGGGACGCAGCCGTAGAGCTGATGGCGCAGGGCGCAGACTACTGCCTGGCCGAGACCAGCCTGCTCAGGCTGCCCCAGGTCATAGATTCGGCGCTGGCAAAACGGGCCGCGGCGAGAGAGCGGGCGGCAGCAGCCGACCGCCTGGCCAAGGCCGCCAGGCTGGACGCCCTGGGCCGGATGGCCAGGGCTATGGCTCACGACATGAACAATCTGCTGGGGGCGATAGAGGGCTACGCGGCGCTCGGGCTGCGGGCGGTCGGCAAAGACGACCAGCTCTGGAGCGACCTTAACGAGATACGCGCCGCGGTGAAAAGGGGGGCGGAGATCAATAAGGCTTTGCTGGTATTCGGCCGGCCACGGCAAACCGGCAAGTTGCCGCTGCGGCCTGCAGCCCTGCTGCCCGCGCTGCGGGGGGCTCTGCCGGCCGGGCTGCGCCTGGAGGCGGACGTACCTGACGCCCTGCCGGATGTTCTGGCCGCGCCAGCCCAGTTGGAACACCTGTTCCAGCAACTCCTCTCCAACGCCGCTGAAGCCATGCCGGGCGGAGGTGTGGTGAAATTCTCCGTCACCGTCCGCGACCTGCGCGCCGGAGAGGTGTTTTCCCCGGACCCTGCCGCGGCCGGCGGCAGGTTCGTGCGGTTCTCGGTCGCCGACTCCGGCGAGGGCATGGCCCCGGAGACCGCGGAGCGCCTCTTCGAACCGTTTTTTACCACCAGGGAAAAGGGGCGGGGAACAGGCCTTGGGTTGGCCCAGGTCTACGGCATAGCCAGGCAGCATAACGGCTGGCTCGAGGTGAAGACTGCCCCGGGGGCCGGGTCTGAGTTCTCCCTTTACCTGCCAGCGGCGGCGGCCGCTACCGCTCCCGCCGCAGCGACCGGTCCGGCCGCTCCCGCTGCCGCGCGCCTGCCCGCCAAGAGCCGCGTGCTGCTGGTGGAAGACGACGACGACCTGCGGGGCATCGCCGCAAGGGCCCTCTCCGCGGCGGGCTATACTGTCGCCACGGCGTCCACTGTCGCCTCCGCGCTGGCCCTTTTCGACCGCCCCGGCGCTTTTGCGGCGGTCTTCTGCGACCTGATACTGCCCGACGGCAACGGCATAGACCTGGCGCGCCGGCTGCTGGCCCTGGACCCGGGCGTACGCCTGGTCTTCGCCAGCGGCCACCTGAAGGACGACGCCGCTCTGGCCTTCATCTACTCCGGGCACTACCCGTTCCTGCATAAGCCCTACGCCATCGACGCGCTGGTGAAAGTTCTCGAGGGCGGCGATTAACCAGTTGCCCGCGGCGGCGCGGGATGTAATATAATACGGTAAATATGGCCAAGATACTTCTTATCGACGACGACGCCCTGGTGCGGGACGCGCTTGCCGTTTTCCTGATGCGCGACGGACATACGGTGGTCACCGCTTCCGACGGGCTCAACGGCCTCCAGCTGTTCAGGCGGGAGGCGCCCGACCTGGTGGTGCTGGACCGCGCGCTGCCGGGCCTCACCGGCTCCGGCGTGTTCGACGAGATGCGCAAAGTCTCCAAAGCCGTACCGATAATGATCCTGACGGGTTTCGACGCGCAGGAGGAGGCGGAGATCTATCTGCGCAACGGAGCGGCCGCCTTCGTTTCCAAAGGCGAGGGCCTGTCGCGGGTGCTGGAGGTAGTGGCAGAGCTGCTGCCGAAAGCCGCCGCCCCTGCGGCGGAGCACGCGGCAGCTAAACTCCCCGCGGCCAAGGAGCGCCCGGCCGGGAAACTCCCCGCCGCCAAGGAACGTCCCGTCGGCATCCTTATAGCCGAGGATGACCCGTCCATGCTGGACGTGCTTCGGCGTTTTTTTGTGCAGCTGGGGTACCGGGTCTTTGCCGCGGAGGACGGCGTGCAGGCCGTCCGGCTGGGCCTGGCGGAAAAGCCCGACCTCGTGCTGCTGGACATTTTCATGCCCGGCAAGGACGGCATCGAGGTGCTGGAGGTCCTGTCCACCGCCCTGCCAGGAACGGGGATAATGATGATAAGCGGAAATGACGACGAAGAAGTAGCCAAAGACTGTCTGAAAAAAGGGGCTTTCGATTATCTCTGCAAGCCGCCCGACCTGGGCGTTCTGGAGAATATCGTGAAAACGCGGCTTTTTATGCAGAAAACGGGCACCCGCTGAGCATCCGCCCGGCTTGACCTGTTCAAGCCAAAATGGCATAATAGAGGGGTAGTTCAAACCGAGAACTCAAGATTTTTCGAAGCCTATCCTGCTAGCAGTAGAGTGGGGAAAGCGCAGAGAGAGTTGAGGTCAGGTAAAGATAGCTAGGAGGATAGTACAATGAGCAAGAGAATATACGTGGGCGGTCTGCCCTTTAAAACCACTGAAGAGGAAATGAATACCCTTTTCGCGACCTACGGCCAGGTTACCAGCGCCAAGCTGATCACCGATAAGTACTCCGGCCAGTCCCGCGGCTTCGGCTTCGTCGAGATGCCGAATGACGAAGAGGCCAATGCGGCCATGGAAAAGCTGAACGGCTCCGATTTCGGCGGCCGCAAGCTGACCATCAACGAGGCGCGCCCGATGGAAGCCCGCCCCCGCACCGGCGGTTTCGGCGGCGGTCGTGACGGCGGCCGCGGTGGCCGCGACGGTGGCCGCGGCGGCTACGGCGACAAGTGGTAAACTGAGATCCTTTAACGGTCTTAAACGCCCCGGGCAACCGGGGCGTTTTTATTTGGAGACACATTAAAGGTATTGCGTCTGCGGTTATACGGATGTATAATTATACGGAAGTATAACAATCGCGGAGGAACTATGGCCAGACCGTCGTCCGATACAGACCTGAAACTTAAAGCCGCCGGCCGCAAGCTCCTGCAGGAGAAGGGCATTACAGGCCTGAGCGTGCGCGGTGCCTGCCGCCTGGCCGGGGTGAATACCGGCATGTTCCATTACTATTTCGGCTCCAAGGAAGAATTCCTTAAGGCCGTCCTGAAAGAACTGTACGCGGAGTTCATGTACAATTTCAAAGCGGGGGTTTCCGCCGCGGGCACGCCCCGGGACAGGCTGAAGGCCGCCCTGGTCGAAGTGGGCAAATTCGCGCTGGCCATGCGCCACGCCGCGCCCATGCTGTTCGCCGACCTGGCCCATGGCAAGAAAGAAGCCTTCGCGTTCCTGAGCGGCAACTTCACGGAGCACGTAAAATATATCGCGGCGCTCGCCGCGGAATGCCGTCCGGCGTCGGCTGTAAAGGGGCATTCAGTGCCTTTCATCATCGTCGGAGTGCTGCCGGTGATGGTCTTCCCCATGCTGATGGGGGAGGTGATGGAGCGCAACGGCGTCAGGGACCTGGGCGGGATCCCGTTGGCTAAGCTGCGCGGTGAGATCTTCTCCGACGAAGGCATAGCCGAAAGGGCCGAGATGGCGCTGAGGGGGATAGGTTTATGAAAATTATGCTGCTGACCCTGCTCCTGGCCGCGCCCGCCGGCGCTGCCGAGCTTTCGCTGACGCTGAGATCTGCCGAGGAGAGCGCCCTGGCCGTTTCCAACCAGTACCGCGCGGCTAAGCTGTCGGCCGAGGCGGCCGAAGCCTCGGCGGCCGCGGCCGGGACCCTGCTCAACCCGCGTCTGGCGCTGGAGGGCAGCCTGCGTTACGCCCACGTGGTGCCGGAGATAGCCATGCCGGCGGCCCTGGGCGGCGCGAGGCCCCTGGGGGGCAACTGGAATTATACGGTCGGCCCGTCGGCCTACTGGACCTTCTTCGACGGCGGGGCGCTGCGCTCCGGCCGGGACGCGGCGCGCAGGACGGCCGCGGCCCGCCGGGCCGAGGCGGAGCATGTGCGCCGGCAGACCGTGCTGAAGGCGAGGCAGGCCTACTTCCAGCTGCAGCTCGCGCTGGAGCGGGTTTACCTGATAGGCGAGAACCTGCAACTTTCGCTGGCGCAGCTCAAGGACATAGCCCTTGGCGCCAAAGCCGGCACGCGCAGCCGCCTGGACGAGATCCGCGCGCGGCAGGAGACGCTGGCCCGCCGCCGCGACCTGGTGCGCTCGCGGGCCGACCTGGGCGCGGCGCTCAGGGAGTTCGGTTTTCTGACCGGCCTGGAGCCGCCGCCCGGCACGGCCCTGCCCCTGGACGCTCGCCTGGCCGGGCGCGACCTGGGCGGCGCGCAGGAGGCCGGCCTGTTCCTCAGGGCGGAGCCCTATACCGAGATCATCGGGCGGCTGCTGCCGGCCGCCGGGGGGGCTCCGGACAAGAAACTCCCTTCGGTGGAGGCGCTGGACCAGTCGGCGCGGGCCTACCGCGCGCTGGCCGGGGGCTACAAGGGAGAGCGGCTGCCGCGCCTGACGCTGGGCGCGCGCTCCTCGCTGGATTACCCCAACGGCCCCAACCTCTATTCGTTCATGCAGAACTCGGCTTCGCTTGCGCTCACGCTGCCGCTGTTCGAAGGCGGCCGGTCCGGGGAGAAGCGCAAAGAGCAGGAACTGAACGCCGCCGCCGCGGCGGAGCGCGGCAGCGAGGCGGCGCTGGCCGCGGAGAAAGATTTCAGGAAGGCGCTGGATTCCTACTCCGCCCTCCTGGCCGAGCAGGAGATCAACATAGAGGCCGTCGACGACGCCGCGGAGGCGTCCCGGCTGGCCTACGAGGCCTACAAGGCCGGCGGCGGCACCTGGCTGGAAGTGGAGAGCGCCAACCTGAAGGCGCTGCAGGCCAAAACCACGGCGGCCGCGGCCAACGCCGAGATCCTTATAAAACTTGCCCTGCTCGACAGCCTTACCGGGAGCGTGAACTAGTATGAAAAAGAAAATAATACCGCTTGTCCTTATCGCCGTTATCGCAGCCGTCTTGCTGGTGAAGACGCGCAGCGGGGGGGCTTTCCGCTACGCCGGCACCATAGAAGCCACCGAGACGGACCTTTCGGCCCGCAGTCCGGGCGTGATAGAGCGCTACGGCGCGCGGGAAGGCGACCCTGTGAAGAAAGGCCAGGTGATAGCCGCCCTCGACTGCGCCGACCTGCGCCTGGCCGCGGGCATAGCCGCAGACGACTTCAAGCGCGCCGAAGAGCTCTATACCGGCGGCTCTGTCTCCAAGGAAAATTACGACCGGCTGAAATACCGGCGCGACGATTCGGCGCTGAAGGTGGAGTGGTGCGCGGTTAAGTCACCGGTGGACGGCCGCCTGCTGTACGCCTATCGCGAAAAGGGGGAACTGGTGGCGCCGGGCACGAAACTGGCCACCGTGGCGGACCTCTCCGAAGTGTGGGCCTATATCTACGTACCACACGACCTGCTGGCCAGGCTGAGCGCCGGGATGGAGGTAAAGGGCTTTCTGCCCGAGGCCGGGGACAGGGAATTCCCGGGGCGCATTTCCGTGATCCATTCCGAGGCGGAGTTCACCCCGAAGAACGTGCAGACCCGGAAAGAGCGCACGCGGCTGGTCTTCGCCGTGAAAGTGTCCTTCCCCAACCCCGGCGAGACCCTGAAGCCGGGCATGACCGTGGAGGTCGCGCTCCCGGAGTAAACTTCTATGCCCGGTTTCGCGATAAGGACGGAAGGTCTTAAAAAGAACTTCGGCGCCGTGCGGGCGCTGCGGGGAGTCTCTTTCGATTTCTCGGAGGGGCTGCTGCACGGCCTGATAGGCTCCAACGGGGCCGGCAAGACCACCACAATGCGGCTGCTGGCCGGGCTGCTGAAGCCGTCGGCCGGGAGCGTGCGCTATTCTCTGGACGGGCGGCCGGCGGAGTTCGCGCAGGTGCGCCCCGGGCTGGCCTATATGCCGCAGCAGGCGAGCCTCTACCCGGACCTGTCCATTGACGAGCACCTGCAATTCTTCCGCGCCCTTTACCGGCTGGACGCCGCTACCTACGCGCGCCGCTCTAAGGAACTCCTGGGGATAACCAGGCTGGACAAGTTCAGGGAGCGCCGCGCCGGTCAGCTCTCGGGCGGCATGTACAAGAAACTCGGCCTGATGTGCGCGCTGCTGCAGTCCCCGTCGGTGCTGCTGCTCGACGAGCCCACCAACGGCGTGGACCCCATCAGCCGCCGCGAGTTCTGGGAACTGCTGTACGCCCTGGCCGCCGACAAGATCCTGGTCATCGTATCCACCGCGTACATGGACGAGGCCGAGCGCTGCTCGCGGGTGCATCTGCTCGACGCCGGCGCGCTGCTGGCCTCGGGCGAGCCGCGGGCCGTGCTGAAGGAGCGCGGCGCGGCGAACTTCGAGGAGATCTTCATAAAAGGGGCCAACGGATGACCGCCGGCCCGGCCCTGGAGGTCAAAAACCTCTCCATAAAGTTCGGCGATTTCACCGCCGTTGACGACGTTTCCTTCACGGTGCGGCGCGGGGAGATCTTCGGCTTCCTCGGGGCCAACGGCGCGGGCAAGACCACCACTATCAGGATGCTTTGCGGCCTGCTGATCCCTTCTTCCGGCTCCGCGCTGGTGGGCGGGCTGGGTTTCGCCGACGGCGGCAAGGGCATAAAGAAGATAGTGGGCTACATGTCGCAGAAGTTCACGCTCTACAACGACCTGACGGTGGGGGAGAACCTGGATTTCGCGGCGGGCCTGCGCAAGCTGGCCCCGCGCTACGCCTGCGCCCGGCGCCGTGAGCTGTTCGAGCTGATAGGGTTCGACCGGCCGCTCAATACCATGGTGGCGTCGCTGCCCGGCGGGGTGAAGCAGGAACTGGCCCTGGCCGCCGCCATGCTGCACGACCCGGAGATAGTCTTTCTCGACGAGCCCACCTCCGGCGTGGCGCCCGCCTCGCGCGCCCGCTTCTGGGCGCTGATACGTAAAGTGACGGAGCTGGGCAAAACGGTGATAGTGACCACCCATTACATGGACGAGGCCGAGCAATGCGGCCGCATAGCCCTCATGCGCACGGGCCGCCTGATAGCGCTGGGCTCGCCCGACGAGCTGAAGGCCTCTGCTTTCCCCGGCCCCATGGCGGAACTGGATTTCAACGGCCCCGCGCCGGCGGCTTTCCTCAGGGAGCTTGAAAAGGCCCCTGGCCTGCTGGAACTCTCCCCGCACGGCATGCGCTGGCACGCCGCCTTCAGGGACGCTGACTCAATGGAGGCCGCGCTGCCTGCCTCCGTGCCGCGCGCGCTCATCAAGCCTTCGCTCGAGGACGTGTTCATCCGCCTCGTAGAGGGGGCCGGGCGATGACCGGCTTCGACCTGCACCGGGCCTGGTCCGTGGCGCGCAAGGAGGTAATGCATATCCTGCGCGACCCGTTCACGCTGGCGCTGGCGCTGGGGCTGCCGGTGATGCTTGTCACCTTCTTCGGCTACGCCATAGATTTCGAGGTGCGCGACATCAAGGTGGCGGTGGCCGACCGGGACAGCGGCCCCGCCGCCCGCAGGCTCAAGGAGATCTTCTCGGCCTCCGGCTATTTTCGCCTGCTGGAGACCGACGGCAACCCGGTCGAAATGCTCGACTCCCGGCGCGCCGACGCCGCGCTTTTCATAGAGCCGGGCTTCTCCCGGGACGCCCTGGCCGGCCGCCCGGCCAGGGCCCAGTTCGTGCTCGACGGCAGCGACAATTCCAAGGGCGCGGTGATGATGGGCTACCTGCCCGGCATACAGCGGGCCGCCGCGCTGCGGTTGTACGGTTCGGAACCCGCCCCCGCGCCGCTGCGGCTGGAGACGCGCTTCCTGTTCAACCCCGAGCTCAACAGCCGCTGGTTCATGGTGCCGGGCCTGGGCGCCATCATAATAGGCCTGCTCGCCATCCTGCTCACCGCCATGACCGTGGCGCGCGAATGGGAGAACGGCTCCATGGAGCTGCTGCTCTCCACGCCGGTGCGGCCGCTGGAGATCATCATAGGGAAGCTCGCGCCCTACGGCCTGCTGGTGCTGACGGGCGTGTTCTTCGTCTACCTCTCGGCGCGGCTGGTGTTCGGCGTGCCCTTCCTCGGCTCCCACCTGCTGTTCCTGCTAGCGTGCCTGCTCTTCATCACCGCGGCGCTGTCGCAGGGGCTGTTCATCTCGGTGGTCACCCGGCAGCAGCAGGTGGCCATGCAGGTGGGCATCATCTCCGGCCTGTTGCCCTCCATGCTGCTGTCCGGCTTTATTTTCCCGGTGGAAAGCATGCCGCCCTTCTTCCAGTATTTCACGATGCTGCTGCCGCCCCGCTGGTTCATAGTGGCCGCGCGCGGCAGCTTCCTCAAAGGGGCGGGCGCGGCGGAGCTGGCCGTGCCGCTCCTCGCGCTGGCCGGGCTGAGCCTGCTGCTGCTGACGCTGGCGCTGAAAAAATTCAAGACGGACCTGGAGCCCTGACATGAACCCCACGCTCAAGGCCTTCATAAAGAAAGAGCTGATCCAGACGCTGCGCGACGTGCGCATGCGGGTACTGCTCTTCGGCGCGCCGATCCTGCAGCTCACTATCTTCGGCCTGGCGCTGTCGAGCGAGATCAAGAACGTTAAGCTCGCGGTGTTCAGCCAGCCTGGCGACACGGCGGCGGTGCGGCTCGCGGACGATTTCTACTCCTCGGGCTGGTTCAAGCCGGCGGCGTTCAGCCCCGGCGAGGACCCCTTCGAGCTCATCGGGTCGGGCCGCGCCGACGCGGTGCTGCTGATGCCGCCGGGGGGCCTAAGCCGGGCGGCCGGGCGGGGCGAGGGAAAGATGCAGCTGCTGGTGGACGCCTCCAACGCCACCAAGGCGCGGGTGGTGGAGGCCTACGCCAAGACCATAACGGCCCGGGCCGCCGCGGCCTACGGAGCCCCGGCGGCGCAGGGGCTCTCCTTCGACGTGCGGGTGCTCTACAATCCCGCCATGGAGTCGGCCCTGTTCCTGGTGCCCGGAGTGGTGGGCATGCTGATCTGCCTGGTCACCATAATACTTACCGCCATGTCGCTCACGCGCGAGCGGGAGCTGGGCACTTTCGAGACCATAGTCTCGGCGCCCCTCTCCGACGGGGAGATCCTGCTCGGCAAGACGCTGCCTTTCGTGCTGCTCGGGCTCGTGGTCTTCTCCCTGGTGCTGACCGTGGCGCACCTGGCCTTCGGCGTGCCGGTGCGCGGCCCGCTTTGGCAGCTCTTCCTGGCGGCCTTCGTTTTCATCATCACCACGGTGAGCGTGGGCACCTCCATCTCTACGCTCGCCCGCAACCAGCAGCAGGCCATGCTGGGCGGTTTCATGTTCCTGTTCCCGGCCATCCTCATGAGCGGCATCATGTATCCAGTGGAGAACATGCCGCCGTCCATTATAGCCGCCGCTTACCTGGACCCGCTGATGTATTTCATGCGCCTGCTTAGGAGTATAATGTTGAAAGGCGGGGACCCGCATGTTTTCTGGACCAATGTGGGCGCGCTGGCCCTGATGGCCGTAGTCGCCGCCGGAGTGGCTTATAACCGTTTCAGACAGACGCTTAACTAGGAGAACTATATGGCTAAAACAGAAAAGAGCGAAGACCTGCGCGGCCGTGCCCTCAAGGCCAGGGACCTGGTGGGTTACGACAAGGGCGCCGTGGTGAGCCGCACTATAATACAGAAGCCGGTGGGTACGGTCACTATCTTCTCCTTCGACAAGGGGCAGGGGCTCTCCGAGCATACCGCGCCCTTCGACGCTATGGTGGAGATACTCGACGGCGAGGCCGAGATCAGCATAGAGCGCAAGCCGGTGAAGGTGAAGGCCGGTGAATTCATCATCATGCCCGCCAATAAACCGCACGCGCTGCTGGCCGTTAAGAAGTTCAAGATGGCCCTGATAATGATAAAAGCCTAGCTGCGGGAGGGGACGCTGATTCCTAATTCCTAATTTCCAATTAGGAATTAGGAATCAGCGTCCCCTATATTAAGGAGACACCATGAAGAACCCTGAAATAGTTGAGATACTGCGGCAGCTGGAGGCTATAAACTCTCCCAGCGGCTATACCGTAGAAGCCATCGCTTTTCTCGCAGATCTCTTCCGCTCCGCGGGACTGAACCCGAAGCTGACCAACAAGGGCGCGCTGCTGGTGTGCGAGCACCCCGAGCCCGTGACCGTCTGCGCCGCGCACGTGGATACCCTGGGCGCCATGGTGACGCGCCTGGAGGGCGACGGCACGCTGCGCGTGACGCAGGTGGGCGGCTGGCCGTGGAACTCCTTCGAGGGGGAATACCTGACCGTGATGAACGCGGCCGGCAGGAAATGGCGCGGCACCCTGCTCTGCGACAACCCCGCCGCCCACGTGAACCGCAATATCGGCAAGGCCGAGCGCTCCGGAGAGAATATGCATATCCGGCTGGACGCCGAGGTGAAGTCCGCCGCGGACACCAAGAAACTGGGCATAGGCGCCGGGGACTACGTCTTTTTCGACCCGCGCTTCGAGGTCACGGATACGGGCTTCGTGCGCTCGCGCTTTCTCGACGACAAGGCCGGCTGCGCGGTGCTCGCGGAGGTGATACTGAAGCTCGCGCCGCGGCTCAAGAGCCTGCCCGCCGCTTTCTTCTTCTCTAATTACGAGGAGGTCGGCCACGGGGCCAGCGCCGGCATACCGCGCTGCGTGAAAGAGATGGTCGCGGTGGATATGGGCGTAGTGGGGCGAGAAGTGTACGGCCACGAGACGCTGGTCTCCATCTGCGCCAAGGATTCCACCGGCCCGCACGATTACGAGCTGCGCCAGCGCCTCGTGAGTCTTGCTAAAAAGAAGCGCATCCCGCACGCCGTGGATATCTTCCCGTTCTACGGCTCCGACGCGCACGCCACCATGGGCGCCGGTTACGACGTGAAAGTGGCCGTCATCGGCCCCGGGGTTTCGGCTTCGCACGGCGTGGAGCGCACGCACCTGAAAGGCCTGCGCGCCTCCGTGCAGCTGGTGGAGGCCTACCTGGCCGACATCGTCGGCCGCAAGAAATAAAAAAAGCGGGCCGCTTTCTGGAGGGTTCCTCCCGAAAGCGGCCCGTTTTATTTTTTAAGGCCGCTGCCCGCCCGCCTGCCCTATCTCTCCCCGGGAAAGGCGGCGGAACTCGCCCGGCTGCAGGTCGCCCAGCTGGAAAGTCCCGAAGGAGACGCGCTTGAGCCGCGTCACTTCGTGCCCTATGGCCGCGAACAGCCTGCGGAGCTCGCGGTTCTTGCCCTCGGTCAGCTCCACTATCAGATGAGTTTCCCTGCCGCTGGCCTTGCGCAGCGTCAGCGCGGAGGGCTTCAGCAGCTCCCCGTCGTCCATGATGCCGCCGGCGGCCTTTTTCAGCTCGTCGGCCGTGACCAGCCCCTCTACCGTGACGGCGTAGGTGCGCGGCACGGCGTTGGCCGGGTCGGTCAGCCAGGCGGAAAGCTTCGTGTCGTTGGTCATTATCAGCAGGCCGGTGCTGGCCATGTCCAGGCGGCCTACCGAGTGGAGGTCCTTGAATTCGGGGGGGAGCAGGTCGAAGACCGTGCGGCGGCCCTTCTCGTCGGAGCGCGTGGTGACCACCGCGCCCGGCTTGTTGAGGATGATGGTGACCCAGGCCTGCTGGCCCAGCTCCCGCCCGTTGACGGTGAACCTGTCCGTCTCCGGCGAGACCATGAACAGCGGGTCGGTGATAGTGCGGCCGTTTACTTTCAGGCGGCCCGCTAGCACCCATTCGCGGGTCTGGCTGCGGGAGGCCGAGCCAAGTTTGGAGAGCGCGCGCTCCAGGGGAACCTTGCCGCGGTGTGTGGACATGCATTAATTATAGCCGATACCGGGCGGGTCGGCGAGGGGGAGGCGCCGGGTTGACATCTATTTGGCAATTTGGCAAAATAGTCAAATATGAAACCAGACCTCAAAAAAGCCTACGCCGCCCAGGCCTCCGTGCTGAAGGCCATGGCGCACCCGACCCGGCTTTTAATACTTAACTCGCTTAAGAAGAGGGAAACCTGCGTCTGCGAACTGCGCGACCTGGTGGGCGACGACCTCTCCACGGTCTCAAAGCACCTGCTGGTGCTCAGGAACGCCGGCCTGGTGGCGGCGCGGCGGGAGGGGAACTGGCTGCATTACAGGCTGACCTGCCCGTGCGTGCTGGACTTCGCGGCCTGCCTGGCCGCCCTGGAGCGCAAGAATGTTTAAGCCCGTACAGCTCTTCGCCGATTGGCTGGTTTACGGCGTCTTCGGCCTGGGCCGGGACACCCTGGCCGGCGGCGCTCTCAATTTCTTCGTCTTCGACACCATAAAGATCTTCCTGCTGCTCGCGGCCATCATCTACGCCGTCTCTATAGGCCGCACTTTCCTGCCCCCGTCACGGGTGCGGGAGATAATCCTTACCAAAAGCCGGTTCGCCGGGCATTTGTGGGCCGCGGCGCTGGGCATAGTGACCCCGTTCTGCACCTGCAGCGCGATCCCGCTGTTCCTGGGCTTCATCCAGACCGGCATACCGCTGGGCGTGACCTTCACCTTCCTGGTGGCTTCACCGATGATAAACGAGGTGGCGCTGGTGATGCTGTTCGGCATGTTCGGCTTTAAGATAGCCGCCCTCTACGCCCTGAGCGGCTATGTCATCGCGGTCGCGGCGGGGCTGCTTATAGGCCGCCTGAACCTGGAGCATTTGCTCGAGGGCTTCGATCCTGCCAAGCGGGTGCAGAACGCGGCGCTCGGGGCGGACCTGCCCTGGAGCGAGCGGCGCGATTACGCCAGGGAGTATACGCTCGACATCCTGAAGAAAGTCTGGCCTTACGTGCTGATAGGCATAGGCGTGGGGGCCTGGATACACGGCTATGTGCCGCAGGACCTGCTGGCGCGCTGGGCCGGTGCGGATAAATGGTACGCCGTGCCGCTGGCCACGCTGGTGGGCATACCGCTGTATTCCAACGCCGCCGGCATCATACCGCTGGTCAGCGCCCTGACGGACAAAGGCGTGGCGCTGGGCACGACGCTGGCCTTCATGATGGCCGTGACAGGGCTGTCGCTGCCGGAGTTCATGATCCTGCGCCGGGTGATGAAAATGCGCCTGCTGTTAGTGTTCTTCGGCATCGTGGGGGCGGGCATCATGTTCACCGGCTTTTTGTTCAATTTCGTGATGCGGTAGGCGGTCGGAGGAAAAATGAAAAAGATACAGATCTTCGGCGGCGGCTGCGCCAAATGCGGCATACTTTACCAGCACGCCGAGGCCGCGGCGAAGGAACTGGGTATTGAATACGAAATAGAGAAGGTAAGCGACTACGAGAAGATCGCCGAGGCCGGCATCATGGCCACCCCGGCGCTGGCCGTGGACGGCAAGGTGAAACTGGAAGGCCGCGTGCCTGGCGTCGAGAGCCTGAAGGCCCTGCTTAAATGACCGGCCGCCTGCTGCTCAAGGTGCTGCTGTTCGGCTTCATCGCGGCCGGAGTCGGCTCAATGCTTCACAAATCGGCCCTTTCCCGGGCGGCGGCGCTCAAGGCGCGGCCGGCTGCCGCGGCGGCGCACGCGGCGCCCGTGAAGGCGTCTGCCGGTGTCTCTCAGAACACGGCGGTGGTCTATTACTTTTACACCAATACCCGCTGCGCTTCCTGCACCCAACTGGAGGCTTACACGCGCGAAGCTGTGGAGACGTTACTGTCCGCAGGCTATAAAGGCTGGCGGGTGGAATTCAAGGGCGTGAACGTGGAGGAGCCCGGGAACGAGCATTTCACTCAGGATTACCGGCTTGAGTCCAAGGCCGTTATAGTACAGAAGTTCTCCGGCGGCAAGCCCCTGGACTGGGTCAAGCTGGACAAGGTCTGGATACTGCTGGGCGACAACGCCGCCTTCGTGAATTATGTCGCGGCCGAAACGCGGCAGGCGCTGGATAAAAAATGAACGCGGAACTTTGGGCGGCCGCCCTGACGGCGCTGTGGACGGGAGTGCTCACCTCGGTGAGCCCCTGTCCTATGGCCACCAATATCGCCGCCCTGGGTTACATTTCAAAGCAGTCCGGTTCCCATAAACTGGCCGTGCTGGCGCATGGGGGGCTTTACGCCCTGGGGCGGGCCCTGGCCTATCTCGCGGTCGGGTTCCTGATAGTCAGGAGCCTGCTGAGCGCGCCGGACTTTTCTTTCTTCATGCAGAAATACGGCGGCCAGGCTTTGTCCCCGCTGCTGGTGCTGGCCGGGATGTACATGCTGGGCCTGGTCGGGCGTAATTTCACCGGGTTCGGCCTGTTCGATTTCCCGAAATACCGTGCGGGGGCCGGGGCTTTGTCCTCGCTGCTGATGGGCTTCCTGTTCGCCCTGGCCTTCTGCCCCATTTCGGCCGCGCTTTACTTCGGAGTGATACTGCCTTTGGCCGCCAAAAATAACGCGCCGTTCTCGCTGCCGCTGCTCTACGGCCTGGGTACGGCCCTGCCGGTAATAGGCATGGCGGCGGCGCTGGACCTCGGTTTGAAAAAGGTGAACGCCATTGCCGGGAGCGCCGGGAAGTTCGAGCGCTGGGCCAGACCCGCCACGGGCTGGGTCTTCGTGGCCGCGGGCGTCTACCTGGGGCTTAAGTATATTTTCGGGGTTCTCTAGGAGACAAAATGAAAGTCCATCACGAAAAGACCCGTTCCATGGTGCGCAAGGCATACGGCACCGTAGCCAGGAAAGCGGTTTCCTGCTGCTCCGGCTCCTCCTGCTGCGGGCCGAAGCCGGCGAAGTCCGAGGGGGAACTGGGGCTCTCCTGCGGCAACCCCGTCGGTTTCTCGAAAATAAAGAAAGGCATGACCGTGCTGGACCTGGGCTCGGGCGCCGGCAAGGACGTCTTTATAGCCGCGCCGCTGGCAGGTCCCAAGGGCCGCGTGATAGGCGTGGACATGACGCCGGAGATGCTGAAGCTCGCGGCGAAGAACCTGGCCAAGTTCACCGCCCGCACCGGCCTTAAGAACGTGGAATTCCGCAAGGGGCTCATAGAAAAACTCCCCGTCAAGGACGGCGAGGCGGACCTGGTGATCTCCAACTGCGTGGTGAACCTGTCCCCGGACAAGCCGGAGGTCTTCCGCGAGGCTTTCCGCGCGCTCAGGCCGGGCGGCTCCATGGTAGTGAGCGACATCGTGCTCAACAAAGAACTGCCGCCGGCGCTGAAGAAGCATGCCGGGCTCTACGCGGCCTGCGTGGCCGGGGCGCTGCTGCGGCAGGATTACCTGGGGGCCATTAAGGCCGCCGGGTTCAAGGGCGTAAAACTGCTGGGCGACACCCTTTACCGGGCCGGGGGCACCTGCTCCGACCCCATCACGGACAAAGCGGGCAAGGCCCTCGACGGCACGGCCTCCAGTATTACCGTTTTAGCCCTTAAACCGGGCGCGAAGCAGCGGAAAAACTAAAGGAGAGAACTATGCTGAACATGACCGACGCGGCGATAGAGAAGATCAAGGGCTTCATAGCCAAGCAGGGAGCAAGCTCAAGCCTGCGCATTTTTATGGCGCCGGGCTGCTGCGGCCCCAGCCTGGCCATGGACATCACCACCAAGGCGGAAGCTGGCGACGCCGAGATGGAGATAAAGAAGTTCAAGTTCTTCGTGGCCGCGGACGCCGCCGCGCAGCTGGAGAACGCCACCATAGACTGCGACAGCGAAGGCTCGATAATGGTGAAGGGCCTGCCCAAGTCGGGCGACAGCTGCGGCTGTGACGACGGCGGCGGCGGCGACTGCGGCGGCGGCGACTGCGGCTGCGGTCACGGCCACTAAGAGAGGACCGATGCGGATACTTTTCCTGTGCACGGGCAATTCCTGCCGCAGCCAGATGGCCGAGGGCTGGGGGCATAAGCTGCTGGCCGGCAGGGCCGAGGTCTTCTCCGCCGGCAGCAAGCCGGGGGTAGTGGACCCGCGGGCTATCAAGGTAATGGCCGAGGCCGGCGTGGATATCTCCGGCCACCGCTCCAAGCATTCCGACGAATTCAAGGGGCAGGCCTTCGACCTGGTGGTGACGGTCTGCGACCAGGCGCGCGAGAGCTGCCCCCTCTGGCTGGGCCCGTCGGAGAAACTTCATAAAAGTTTCGAGGATCCGCCCTTTCTGGCGAGAGACGCCAAGACCGAGGAGGAGGCGCTGGCCCCTTACCGCCGTGTGCGCGACGAGATAAAGGTTTTCGTGGGCGGACTGCTCGAAGGGATAAAATAATGGAAGGGATAATGAAGAGGCTGTCTTTCCTGGACCGCTACCTGACGCTGTGGATCTTCCTAGCGATGGGCGCGGGCGTGGCCGCCGGCTGGCTGTGGCCGGCCGCCGTGGCGCAGTTCAACGCCGCCTCCAGCGTGGGTACCACCTCCGTCCCGATAGCCATCGGCCTCATCCTGATGATGTACCCGCCGCTCGCGAAGGTGAAATACGAGGAGATGCACCGCGTCTTCGCCAATAAGAAGGTGCTGCTGCTGTCGCTCGCGCAGAACTGGCTGGTGGGCCCGGTGCTGATGACCGCGCTGGCGATCATCTTCCTGCGCGACAAGCCGGAATACATGGTGGGCCTCATCATGATAGGCCTCGCCCGCTGCATAGCCATGGTGATAGTCTGGAACGACCTGGCTAAGGGCGACTGTGAATACTGTGCGGGGCTTGTGGCCTTCAACTCGGTGTTCCAGGTGCTGTTCTTCTCGGTTTACGCCTGGTTCTTCATCACCCTCGTGCCTCGCTGGCTGGGGCTGGAAGGCGCGGTGGTGAACATCACCATGGGCGAGATCGCTAAAAGCGTGTTCATTTACCTGGGTATTCCCTTCATCGCCGGGATAGTCACCCGGTTCTCCCTGATAGCGGCCAAGGGGCGGGAATGGTACGCTGAGAAATTCATCCCGGTCATCAGCCCGCTGACGCTGGTGGCGCTGCTGTTCACCATAGTGGTAATGTTCTCCATAAAGGGGGAGAACATAGTGGCCGTGCCGCTGGATGTGGTGCGCATAGCCATACCGCTGCTGGTCTATTTTGCGCTGATGTTCTTCGTCTCTTTCTGGATGAGCAAGAAAAGCGGCGCGTCTTACGGCGAGTCCGCGACGCTGTCCTTCACGGCTTCCTCCAATAACTTCGAGCTGGCCATAGCGGTAGCTATCGCCACCTTCGGCATAAACCACGGGGCGGCCTTCGCGGCCGTCATCGGCCCGCTGGTGGAGGTGCCGGCCCTGATAGCGCTGGTGAACGTGTCGCTGTGGATAGGCAGACGCTGGTACGGGCTCCCGACCGCGGCATAACCTGTTACCCGGAAAAGAAAACCCCGCGCCCTTACGGACGCGGGGTTTTTTTACGCCTTGCGGCTGTCAATTAGAACTTGTAGTTGACAGTGAGGGCGGGCAGGCGGGCGGTGGTGTTGTACTTGCCGTTGAGGACGGTCTTGTCCGCGAGCAGGGAGCCGTCGTCCTGGATGCTGTTATTGACGCGGCGTTCCATGAACTTCAGGTACAGGTAGGAGAAGTCCACGGAGAAGCTGCCCTTCGTGTATCCCGCGCCCACGGACACGCCGAGGCGGTCCGAGCAGGTGTTGCGGGTCTCGAAGAACTTGTTGTCGACGGGGCTCAGGTCATAATAAGAACCGGCGCGCAGCTTCCAGGCGTCGTTGACCTTGTACTCGGTGCCCACGCGGAAGGCCCAGGCGGAGTTCCAGTATTTGTAGTCGGTGGACCTGCTGGCTACGCCGGCGTCGTTGGTGTAATCGATGACCAGCTTGTCGTAGGTGGTCCAGTCGGTGTAGTCGGCCTCTACCGAGAACAGCAGGTTTTCGCTGTGCTTATAAGCGGCGCCCAGCTGGAAGGTGTCCGGCAGGGTGATCTCGGTCTTGGCGTCCTTGTTGGTGGCGGCGGCCGCGGCGAGGGCGCCGGTGGTCGGCAGATGGATCTTGCCGTCGATTTTTACCTTGACCTGGCTGCGGTAGTTGGCGGCGAGGTTCCACTTGCTGTTAAGCTTGTAGTTCGTGGCCAGCTGCCAGGCGGTGCCGGTGCCGTCGCCCTCGAGGGTCTGCTCTACGTCATTGCCGGCGAATTCTATCTTCTTGTTCATCGTGGCGTCCAGGCTGACATGGCTGGCGCCGGCGCCGACGGACAGTTTGTCGGTCACTTTGTAGGAGCCCGTGAGGCCGGTGTAGATGGCCTTCAGGGCCGACTCGGTGGCCACGCGGCGGGTGTTGGCGGTAACCGGGTCCCACTCGGTCGTGAGACCGAAGGGCACCAGCATGCCGAGGCCGATGGCGAACTTGTCGCTGAGCTTGTGGGTGGCGTAGACATGGGGCAGGGTGTGCAGCTTGTTTTCAGTCCGGTCGATAGTTCCGTTAGTGTTGGTGTGCTCGGTGCGGGGGTCGATGAAGACGGCGCCCACGGAGACATTGGTGCCGTTCAGGTCGCCCAGCATGGCGGGGTTGTACCAGACGGCCGAGGCGTCATTGGCCACGGCGCTGAAGGCCGTGCCCATGCCGTTGGCGGAAGCGCTCTGGTTGGCCTGGCGGAAGCCCGCGGCATTAACGCTGCCGGCAAGGGCGAGAACTATAGCTATTGTCTTTAACATTAATTCCTCCTAACAATTTATAGAACCAGTAAAATTATACAAAATACCCTCCGTAACCCGCTTAACGAAGGTCAACCCCCCAAAAAATGAGGCAGCCGCCTTCTTAAAAGGCGGCTGCCTCATTGTTGCGGGTTACAGGGACCAGAGTTTGACGGTTTTGTCGTTGGAGGCGGAGGCGACGTACTTGCCGTCCGGGGAGACGTCCACGCTGTAGATCTCGTCCGCGTGGCCCTCGAAGGTCTTAAGGCAGGTCCCTGTGGCAGGGTCCCAGACCTTTACGGCGCTGCCGCCGGTGACGACATATTTGCCATCGGGGGTAAAAGCAACGCAGTTGACCCAGTCGGAATCCTTGACCGAGCCGGACTCCGTCAGTTTCTCGGTGTCCCAGACTTCCAGGCGCTTCTCCATGCCGGTGGCTACGGCCAGGCGCTTGCCGTCCGGGGAGAAGGCCAGGCAGCGCACGCCGTAGAGGTAGGAGTCGTTGTCGTGGAGCAGCTTGCCCGAGGGGTCCATGATCTGCAGTTCCACGCCGCCGGCGGCTATCAGGCCGGAGGGGGAGACCGCCAAGGCCTTGATGTCGCCCATCTCGGGCTTCAGCGTGCCCTTCACCGCGCCGCCGGGGGAAGCGTAGATCTTGATGGTAGAGTCGTCGGAGCCGGAGTAGAGCAGCTTGCCGTCGGGGGAGAAGGCCAGGCAGTTCACCGGCCCGTCGTGGGCGTTGACCTGCGCCAGCGTGGTGCAGTCGGCCGTTTTCCAGATCTTGACGCTCTTGTCCCAGGAGGCGGAGGCGAAGGCGTCGCCGTCCGGGTCGAAGGCTACGGCGCGGACGTCGCCGCCGTGGGCCTCTATGGCCTGTATCTCTATGCCGTCGGGTATGTCCCAAAGGCGGATGGCGTTGTCCTCGCCCGCGGTGGCCAGGAATTTGCCGCTGGGCGAGAAGGCCAGCGCCAAGACACCGTCCTTGTGGCCTTCCAGAGTTTTTACCAAAGCTGTTTCGTTCATAGCGCCCCCTGAGCGGATTGTCATAATTTATATAATTTAACGACCTCAATGCAAAAGCACCGCGTACGCGACAGCGTAAAAGCCTCCATAAAAGACGGCGTGGCCTGGGCCGCCATGAGCGGTTTTACGGACCCCTACGCCGTGCCCTTCGCCATGGCCCTCGGCGCCTCCACCATGGGCGTGGGCGTGCTGCGCTCGCTGCCTTCCCTGCTGTCCTCTTTCTTCCAGTTCTTCACCGAGCGGCTGGTGACGCGGCTGGGCAGCTGCAAAAAAGCCCTGCTGCTGACGGTCTTTATCCAGGCGCTTTCCCTCTTCGCGGCGGCGGGAGCGGTCTTCCTGCCGGCCGGCGCGGCCTTTCCGCTGCTGCTGGCGGCCATGATGGTCTACACCGTGGCCGGCAACATGTCGGCGCCGCCCTGGGCGGTGCTGATGGGCGAGTATATCCCGGCCTCCAAGCGCGGGAATTTCTTCGGCTTCCGCTATCAGCTGGTCGGCCTGATGTTCTTCTCTGCCAGTTTCGTCGCGTCCAGGATACTGGGCCTGGCCGGCGAAAAAGCCACGTGGGGCTTCTGCGCGGTGTTCGCGTCGGCCGGGATGTTCCGGCTGTTGTCCTGGTATTTCATCACCGGCATGTATGAGCCGCGTACCGGCTTCCACCTGCCGCGCGGCTCCGGGGTGAACTTTTTCGCCTCCTTCGATTTCCGCCGGGGGCGGGTGCCCGCGCTGTTCTTCTCCGTGCTCGTCCTGCTGACCTCCACCTACCTCGCGGCCCCGTATTTCAGCGTCTACGCCCTGAAGGAGCTCAAATGCGGCTACCTGCAGTACATGGTGCTGATGTCCATAGGCCCGCTGCTGACCTACCTGACCATGCAGCGCTGGGGCCAGGCGGCGGACGCCTACGGCAGCGTTAAGGTGCTGAAGGCCGCCTTCCTGCTTATCCCCACGGTGCCGCTGCTGTGGACTTTCAGCCGCAACTTCTACTACCTGGCCGGGGTGGAGGCCTACTCCGGCGTGATCTGGGGCGCCTACCTGATAGGGATGAACAATTTCATCTACGAGTCCATCCCCGCCAATTCCAGGGCAGGCTACATCGCCTTCAACGCCTTTACCGGCGGTCTGGCGCAGTTCGCCGGCGCCCTGGCCGGCGGCTGGCTCTACGGCCATTTGCCCGCCTTGCGGGGCAGCTCCTTCGTAGCCCTGCTGCTGATCTCGGCCGCCCTGCGCGCCGCGGCCGTGCTGCCGCTGTTCCGGCTGGTGCGGGAGGTGCGCGAAGTCCGCGCGGCCGGCCCGCAGGAGCTGCTGCTTTTCCTCATCGGCTTCAAACCCCTTATCCGCTAATGCCCTAAGGGCCTATTTTCGCCTGGGTCTCTTATCTGTATTTATACGGCCCTTGGCCTCTCTTGCCTGCCGCCAGGAACTGGTATAACATAGTACAGCAAACCAGTATACGGGAGACCACAATGAAGAACCTGATGAAATTTAGCGCAGCCGCCCTCGCGGCCTTCAACCTGATTTCCGTGGCCGCCGCCAACGGCGCGGTGCTCGGAGACTCCGGCTACTCGCTGGAAGGCGTCGAAACCCCCGCTGTGTCCGCTCCCGCCTCCGCCGCGCAGGAGCAGGCCGCCCCCGAACTGGACCTGTTCTCCTACTTCGGCTACGGCGTGGCGCCCCGCGCCTCCGAGCTGCAGATGGAGCAGGGCTTCAATAAAGGCCTGGCCGACACCGTGTTCTCCATCAACCTCGACACCATCAAGAACGCCTATCTCAAGCCCGCCGTCGCCTTCACCACCGGCGCCGGCACCAAGGTGCACGTGAGCGGCTCCAAGGCCAGCAACTGCCCCGACGGCGGCAACTCCTGCGCCGACAAGGACAAGTTCTTCCTGGTGCTGACCACCTCCCGCAACGAGAGTTACTTCGTGCGCGGCACCGAGATCATCAACTGGGGCATCTTCATGAGCGGTTCCAAGACCGTGACCATAGACGGCGAGAAGTTCGTGGTCAAGATCAAGGCCAACGCCTCCACCCCCGAGAACAGCATGCTCGAGATCAAAGGCCCCCGCGGCATGGCGCTTAACACTTCCCTCAAGTCCGTCGGTGACGGCGTGGCCGCCAAGGGCGTGGACGTGAAGCTGGCCAAGAACTACAAGCTGGCCTACGGCAACGAGATCGTGCAGGGCCCGCAGGGCGCGCGCTTCACCGACAAGACCCTGGTGCTGCTGATCCCCTTCCCGGTGGTTGACGCGACCTCTTACTTCATCTTCAAGACCTCCGACATCAAGCCGGCCGGCGTCACCTTCCCGTCGTTCGAGGCGGGCTACGGCTTCAAGCTCAACGGCTCGCAGTTCGACATCTACAAGCTGTAAATTCCAAAGCCGTTATAAGAAGGCCGGGAGCGTCCCGGCCTTCTTTGTTTTACGGCCACGGGCCCGGACGGAGCCGTGCTATAAAAATATATATAATACCCGTAAGCGGCGGCTGAAACCGGCCGTTCCACCGGCGCCCAAGGATAAAATGAACTTCGCGGAAGATATCAGGACGGTTTTTGAAAAGGACCCGGCCGCGCGCGGCTTTTGGGAGGTCCTGCTCTGTTACCCGGGCCTGCACGCCGTCTGGCTGCACCGCCCGGCGCACTGGCTCTGGACGCGCGGCTGGTTCTTTGCGGCCCGGCTGCTTTCCCATATAGCGCGCTTCCTCACCGGCGTCGAGATACATCCCGGCGCCACCATAGGCCGCCGCTTTTTCATAGACCACGGCATGGGCGTGGTGATAGGCGAGACCGCCGAGATCGGCGACGACGTACTGCTCTACCAGGGCGTAGTGCTGGGCGGCGTCTCGCTGGAGCATAAGAAACGCCATCCCACGCTGGGCAACGGCGTGGTGGTGGGCGCAGGCGCCGCGGTGCTGGGCGCCATAAAGATAGGGGACCGCGCGCGCATCGGCGCCGGCTCCGTGGTCCTGGCCGAGGTCCCGCCGGAGGCCACAGTTTTCGGCGTGCCCGCCCACACCGGCCGCGCCGCAGGCGGCCAGCTGGACCATAACCGCCTGCCCGACCACTGCGCGGACCAGATGCGCCGCGTGCAGGAAGAACTGGACAAGCTCCGCGCAGAGCTGGGGGGGACGAAATGAACTATGCTCAGGACCTGAGCGGCCTGGTGGGCCGCACGCCGCTGGTGAAGATCTGCCGCGACGGGGACTGCCCGGCGCTGCTGCTGGCGAAACTGGAATTCTTCAACCCTTCTTCCAGCGTCAAGGACCGCGCCGCGCTCGGGATGCTGGCCGACGCCGAGGCGCGCGGCCTGCTGAAGCCGGGCGCCGTGGTGGTGGAGCCCACCAGCGGCAACACGGGTATAGGCCTAGCCTGGTTGTGCGCCATCAGGGGCTACCGCCTGGTGCTGACCATGCCAGAGACCATGAGCGTGGAGCGCCGCAAGATCCTGCACGGTTTCGGCGCCAAGATGGTCCTGACCCCCGGCCCCGCCGGCATGGCCGGCGCGGTAGCCAAGGCCGAGGAAATACTGGCCGCTACCCCCGGGGCCTTCATGCCGCGGCAGTTCTCCAACCCCGCCAATCCCGCCATCCACGAGGCGACCACCGCCGAGGAGATCTGGGGCGATACCGACGGAAGCGTGGACTTTTTCGTGGCCGGCGTAGGCACGGGCGGCACGCTGACCGGCGTGGCGCGGGGGCTTAAAAAGAAGAAGCCCGGAGTGAAGGTGGTCGCGGTGGAGCCGGCCGCCTCGCCGCTGCTCTCCGGAGGCGCTGCCGGGCCGCACCGCATCCAGGGCATAGGCGCGAATTTTGTGCCGGAAGTGCTCGACCGCTCCCTCATCGACGAGGTCGTCCAGGTCACTGACGAGCAGGCCGGCGCGGCCGCGCGGCGGCTCATGAAGGAAGAGGGGATCATGGCAGGCATTTCCTCCGGCGCCGCCATGCGCGCCGCCTGGGACATCGCCGCGCGCCCTGAGTCCAAGGGCAAGACCATCGTTGTGATACTGCCGGATACCGGCGAGCGCTACCTGAGCACCTGGCTCTTCGAAGACCTGCCGCCGCAGGGGGCTTCGGACTGACATGAAACTGGCCACCCTCTGCTATGTCCGCAAGGACAAGAAAACCCTGATGCTGCACCGCGTCAAGAAGCCCGACGACGTACACGAGGGCAAGTGGAACGGGCTGGGCGGCAAGTTCGAGCCCGGGGAGAGCCCGGAAGACTGCGTGATACGCGAGGTGCGGGAAGAGTCCGGCCTCAAGATCCGACGCCCGAAGTTGAAAGGCGTCCTTACTTTCCCGGATTTCGCCAAACGCGAGGACTGGTACGTGTTCGTGTTCACGGCGTCGGACTTTACGGGCCGCCTGCTGGACTCGCCGGAGGGGAACCTGGCCTGGATCCCGGACCGTGACCTGCTGAAGCTGAACCTCTGGGGCGGCGACAAGGTCTTCCTGCCTTTGCTGGACCGGCCCGGCTGCTTCTCCGGCAAGTTCCGCTACCGCGGCGGCCGGCTGCTGACTTACAGCGTGGAAAACTACCGATGAAAAAAGAACTTATACTAGGCCTGATGAGCGGCACCTCCGCCGACGGGCTCTCCATAGCGCTGTGCGAGGCCGCGGGGCGCTCGCTCAAGGTGGCTGCTTTCGGGAATTATCCGTATCCGCCCGCCCTGCAGGCGCGCATCATCGCCGCTAAGGACATGGCCGCGCCGGCGCTGTCCGCCCTGAACTTCGAGCTCGGCCGGCTCTGGGCGGGAATGGTAAAGAGTTTTTGCCGCCGGCACCGCGCCGCCTATAAGAGCATCGCGGTCATCGGTTCGCACGGCCAGACCGTCTGGCACTCGCCCGGCAGGAAGGGGCATACCCTCCAGATAGGAGAGGCCTCTTTTATCGCCGAGGAGACCGGCCGGCCGGTGGTCTGCGACTTCCGCCCTGCAGACATGGCCGCCGGGGGGGAAGGCGCGCCCCTCATCCCTTTCCTGGACGAATTTTTGTTCGGCGGCGGCGCGCCCGTGGCGCTGCAGAACATAGGCGGCGTGGGCAATATCGCCTTCGCGGGCCGCGGCGTAAAGACTTTCGGCTTCGATACCGGCCCGGGCAATTCGCTGATGGACACGGCGGTGTGCGAACTCTCCGGCGGAAAACTTTCTTACGATAAGGGCGGCGCCTGGGCCGCCGCCGGGCAGCCCGACCTGCCTCGGGTTTACCGCCTGCTGGAGGCGCCGTTCTTCTCGCGCCGGCCGCCCAAGTCGCTGGACCGCAGCGAGTACACGCTGGAGTTCATAAAGAAAAATTTCCCCGGGCAGCTTACCAGGAAATGCTCCGCCAACCTGCTGGCCTCTCTTAACCTCTTTACCGCGGCCTCAGTCGCCCAGGCCTTCAAGGCCTTCGCTCCGCGCGGCACGAAAGAACTCATAGTCAGCGGCGGCGGGGCGCTGAACCCGGTGCTGATGGATAATATCGCCGCGCTGCTGCTGCCGTCCGGAGTGCGCGTGCGCTCCATCGCCGAGCTTGGCCTGCACCCGCTGGCCAAGGAGCCGGCCTGCTTCGCCCTGCTGGCGCTGAAGGCCCTGCGCGGCGAGGTCAACCACTGCCCGGCGGCTACCGGCGCCCGCGGCCCCCGGGTGCTCGGCAAAGTGCTGCGCTGATGGATAAGCCCTCGCACCGGTCCGGCCTGGGCCTGCTGCTGCGGGCTTTCAAATACCGCAACTACCGCCTTTTCTTCGCCGGGCAGGGCGTCTCCCTCGTCGGCACCTGGATGCAGACAGTGGCCCTGAGCTGGCTGATCTACCGGCTCACCAACTCCGCGCTGCTGCTGGGCATTACCGGCTTCCTGGCGCAGGTGCCGGCGCTGCTGCTGGCGCCGCTCACCGGCCCCGCGGCGGACCGCTTCGACCGGCGCAGGATCCTGCTTATCACGCAGACCCTCGCCATGCTGCAGTCGCTCGCGCTGGCGGCGCTGGTATTGTTAGGTTCACCGCAGCCCTGGCAGATCATCGCGCTGGCCTCAGTGCTGGGGGCCATCAACGCCTTCGACATGCCGGCCCGGCAGTCCTTCGTAGTGCAGCTGGTGGAGCGGCGCGAGGACCTGGCCAACGCCATAGCCCTGAACTCCTCCATGTTCAACTCGGCCCGCCTCATCGGGCCCTCCGTCGCCGGCGTCTTCATAGCCGCTTTCGGCGAGGGCGCCTGCTTCCTCTTCAACGGTATCTCCTACCTCGGCGTGATCCTCGCCCTGCTGGCCATGCGCCTGCCGCCGGCCGCGGCTCGCGCCGGCAAGCACAGGGGCGGCTTCGCGGAAGGTTTTAAATACGTGGCCGGGTTCCCGCCCACCAGGTACCTGCTGCTGACGCTGGCCGCCGGCAGCCTGCTGGGCATGCCCTACGCCGTGCTGATGCCCGCCTACGTGCGCGACATCCTGCACGGGGGGCCCAGGACCCTGGGCTTCATCATGGCCGCCTCCGGAGTCGGGGCGCTGGCGGGCGCGCTGCGCCTGGCGCTGCGCAGGCACCCCGCCGGCCTGGAGCGGCAGATCCCGCGCTTTGCCGCGGTCTTCGGGATAGGACTGCTCGGTTTCGCTTTCTCGGGCGAGTTCGCCCTTTCCGCCCCGCTGCTGGCCCTGGCCAGCTTCGGCATGGTCAGCTTCTTCGCCTCCACCAACACCGTCATCCAGACCCTCGTAGACGACGACAAGCGCGGCCGCGTGATGGCCCTGCACTCGCTGTCCTTCATGGGCATGGCGCCTTTCGGGAGCCTGCTCGCGGGCTGGGCCGCCAGCCGCATAGGCGTGCCGTATACCATGGCCTTGAGCGGCCTCTGCGTGCTGGCCGCAGCCGCCGCCCTGGCCTCCAAAGTCGACGAGATCTCCGCGCACGCCGCGCCGGTCTACGGCAGGCAGGGCCAGGGCGCGCTCGCCGCGGGTGAGCTGGGCGCCGCCGAGGCGGAGCGCCCGGTCTGAAGCCGGGCCCTATTTTTTGTAGAATTTAATCAATGGATAAGAGCGGGACCCGCCTTTCTGGCGAAATAAAGACCATACTCAAGAAGGTATCGCGCTCGCTGTACCTGAGCGTGAATATCCTGCCCGAGCCGCTGCGGACCCACATGGGGCTGGGCTACCTGCTCTGCCGCGCGCTGGACACGGTGACCGACGCCCCCGGAGTCTCCGCCGCCGAGAAACTGAAGGTGTTGGAGCTGGCCCGCGGTTTCGCCAGGCCCGAGGCGCAGGCCGCCCTGGCCGAAAAATTCTCCGCGCTGGCCGCGCAGGCGCCGCAGCAGGGCGAGCGCGAGCTGCTGCTGAAGTCCGGCAAGATCTTCTCGGTCTACGCCTCGGTGCCGCCCGACGATAAAACGCTTTTCAGCGACCTGGTCTCCGGCGTGGCCGCCGGCATGGAGACCGACGTCCGCGCCTTTCCCGGCGCGGCCCCCGCCGCCCTGAAGACCGGGGCCGACCTGGAACGCTACTGCCGCCTGATAGGGGGCGTGCCGGGCGTCTTCTGGGCGCGCCTCTATCGCGCGGCCATCCGCCGCTCCAACGCCGGGGCCGTGGATTTTCCGTCGGAGAAGGACGCGGAGATGATCGGCTCCGCCCTGCAGCTCACCAATATCCTCAAGGACCTGGCCGGGGACCTGCGCCTGGGCCGCTGCTACCTGCCGCAGGAGGACCTGGACACGCGCAACCTGGCGCCGGCCGACCTGCTGCGCCCCGCCAGCATGGGGCGCATCAGGGAGCTGGCCGCCAAATGGACTTACTGGGCCATCGACCGCCTGGACCAGTGCGAGGCATTCGTGGCCGCCATTCCCAAGACCGAGCTGGCCCTGCGCGCCGCCGTCATCTGGCCCGTCTACTGGGCCATGGACACGCTGGAGGAGGCCGCTCACTCCAACCTGCTGGACCCGGCTGACAGGCCCCATATCAGGCGCAGCCGCGTCTACGCCACCATCGCGGCCACGCCGCCGCTGCTGCTCAGCAACACCGCTTTCGCCAGGGGTTACAGGTTCCGCCGGGAGACCTTGATAGGCTCCATAACGGGCGGCAATTACGAGGGGAGGGCACTGTGATGAAATTATCTTTTCTGTTGGCCTGCGCGCTGGCGGTCTGCGGCTGCGCCAGGCAGCTGACCCCGGCCGAGCGCGAGGAAGCGCGCCGCGCCGACCTGGAGCTCAAGAGCGTGATGGACATGGTCTCGAGCCGCGAGATCCCGCCGGTGGAGTTCGAGCTCGGGTCGGCCACGCTGAAGGCCAGTTCCCACGAGCTGCTCGACAAGGTCGCCGAGGTGCTGATCCACCATAACCGCCTGAAGCTCATCGTCTCCGGCCATACCGACGATTCGGGCTCCGCGGCATTCAACGAGCAGCTTTCCCAGGAGCGGGCCGGCGCGGTCAAGATGTACCTGGCCCGCAAAGGTGTGCACCCCGACTCCGTGCGGGTCTACGGCTACGGCGAAACGCAGCCGCTGATCAAGGGCACCACCGAGAAGGAGCGCGCCCTGAACCGCCGCGTGGAATTCCGCGTCACCACCCGCGACTGGGGCACCATCTACTGACGAGCTTGCGGGCAAAGAAAAACCCCGGGACGGCCCGGGGTTTTTCTTTTTTTGGCGCTGCGGGCTCAGGTTATCCCGCCGTATTCGGCCTTGAACTTCTTGTACTTGTAGGCGAACTTGCCGGGGCGGCCTTCCTCGGGAACGGAGTCGCTCCACTCGAATTCCTTGGCGCCTATCCGCACGAAGTCGCCATCGCCGGCGCCGGCCTTCTTCAGGGCCTTGTCCAGGCCTATCGTGCGGAAGATGCGGCGCAGGCGGTCCCAGGAGTCTGGCTGCGCGAAGTTGGTCATGGCTATCAGCTTCTCCACCCGCGCCCCGCTGACCACGTAGGCGCCGGCGTCGTTGCGGCCTATCACGAAGCCTTCGCCGGGCCGCTTGTAGGAGGTGCTGGTCGGGCCGGCCGCCTGGTAAAGCTCTTCCGCCTTGATGGCCGGCAGCAGTTTTATCACGTGGTCCAGCAGCTTGCTGACGCCCTTGCCGGTGGCGGCCGAGATCAGGAAGATCTCCTTCTTCTTGAATTTCTTCTTCAGCGTCTCGTAGACCTGCTCCGTTTCCGGCAGGTCGGACTTGTTGAGCGCGAGGATGGCCTGCTTCTTGGCCAGGAGGGGGTGATACTCTTTCAGCTCCTTCTCGATGACCCGCACGGCCTTCTCCGGCTTCAGGTCTCCGAAACCGCGCGGGTCCACCAGGTGGATGAGGATCTTGGTGCGCAGGATATGCTTGAGGAACAGGTCGCCCAGGCCTTTGCCTTCGTGCGCGCCCTCGATAAGGCCCGGGATGTCGGCGGCGGCGAAGCTTTTGCCTTTATGCGTCACGATGCCGATGTTGGGGCTGAGCGTGGTGAACGGGTAGTCCGCCACCTTGGGCCGCGCTGCCGAGATGGAGGCCAGCAGCGTGGACTTGCCGGCGTTGGGGAACCCGACCATCCCGACGTCGGCCAGCACGCTGAGCTCGAGGAAAGCCTCGAACTTCTCGCCGGGCTCGCCGTTCTCCGAGATCTTGGGCGCCGTGTTGAAGCGCGTCTTGAAGGCCGTGTTGCCGCGGCCGCCGCGCCCGCCCTTGGCGAGCAGCAGGCGCTGCCCGTTCTCCTTGAGGTCCGCCATGACCTTTCCGTCGCGCTTTACCACCGTGCCGCAGGGCACGTAAAGGGTCTTGTCCTCGCCGTTGTGGCCGTCGCATTTCTTGCCGCCGCCGGGCCAGGCGTTCTGCGCCGTGATGTGGGGGTGGAAGGCGATCTCTGACAGGGTGGTGATATTGGCGGAGGCTTCCAGCCAGATGCTGCCGCCCTTGCCGCCGTGCCCGCCGTCGGGCCCGCCGTAGGGGATGAACTTCTCCCGGCGGAAGGAGGAGGCGCCGTTGCCGCCGTCGCCGGCCTTGAGGAAGATGTGGGCCGTGTCGATAAAATTATTGCTCTTGGGTTTGGTCATAGGGTCACCGCTAATAAAAAACCTCCCGGCCGTTCTGCGCCCGGGAGGTTTCAACCGTCAGGGAAGGTTATTTCGCTTCGGGATAAACGCTGATCTGCTTCTTGCCGCGTTTGGCCCACTCGAACTTGACCACGCCCGTGACGATGGAGAACAGCGTGTCGTCGGAGGCGCGCCTTACGTTGGCGCCGGGCAGGAACTTGGTGCCGCGCTGGCGGACCAGGATCTCGCCCGCGTTGACTTTCTGCATGCCGTAGCGCTTTACACCGAGACGCTGGCCGGGGCTGTTACGGCCGTTTACGCTTGAGCCCTGTGATTTTGTACCTGCCATGATGGGACCTCTTTGTTGATATGCCGGCCGCCGCCCCGGGGGGAAGCTTCACGGCTGGCTCAGAAACTATGCCAACTGGATATTCTTAACTTCTATCTCAGTCAGTTCCTGGCGGTGCCCCGAGCCTTTTTCGTAGGCTTTCTTGGTTTTCTTGCGGAAAACGATGATCTTGGGGCCGCGGAGATGCCGGACTATCCGGGCTGTTACCTTGGCGGAGGGAGACTTCGCAGCCGAGGCGTTTTTTTCGTCCTGGGAGGCAGACCACAGCGC
>Ga0209212_1000096_pt1 | contig 178896 bp, 169 predicted proteins | sample RifGroC2_FD_183996 | JGI IMG/M metagenome (GOLD analysis project Ga0209212, IMG submission 183996) | Groundwater microbial communities from Rifle, Colorado, USA - Groundwater C2 (SPAdes) (version 2) | ecosystem: Environmental > Aquatic > Deep subsurface > Groundwater | place: Rifle, Colorado...
CAGCCTGCTGCGGGGAAAGTGCTTTATTCCCTGAAACCCCGGCCCTGATTTTTGCCCGTTCGTTCCGGATGGCGTGATTGCTCTTCTTGAATTGAATCTCCTGGGCATCCGCCAGGGTCACATAAGCAGCCGGGTCGCCGCCGGAGGAGACGATATTCTCCGAGATGCCGACAACGCTGTATTCGTTTTGCCCCAGCCGGATTTTCTCCCCCAATGCAATCTTCATCGACCTGGCAGCCACCATTTCATAGTGTTTCTGGCGGATGTTCCGGCCGGCAATTATACTCGGCGGCCCGCCGAAGCTGTCCGGATCATGGCCGATCAGGAAAAAACGGAACGGTTTGTTGTTTCGTTCGATCTGTATGGTTTGAAAGGCCACCGGTGATACGGCAGCCACGCCGGGAACCGCGGCGATTCTGTACCTGATCTCTTCCGGGATGCGCGAACTCTCGGCAAACGGGCCGTTGGTGCCCTGCTGCACGACCCAGATGTCGGCCCTGTTGGCATGCAGTATCGCCAGTGCATCGGCGATAAGGCCACGGTAGATCCCACCCATACTGATGACAACCCCCAGGAGGAGTCCCAGTCCGATCGAAGTCAGGATGAATCTGCCCCGGTGGTAGCGTATGTCGCGGATGGCAAGATTCATTGCATTCGAACCTTCATGCCTTCCCGGAACTTGGCCAGCTGCGGTTGGGGCGCGACGACAACCCGCTCTTTACCGTCAAGCCCGCCGGTAATCTCGGCAAAATCACTCCGATCCCTGATGCCGACGGTGACTTCACGGAACTTGAGCCGGCCATTTTCCGCAATCCACACTCCCCGTTTTTTGCCGTTTGTGACCAGTGCAGCCGAGGGAAGCGAGGGAACCGACTTTTTGGCTTCGGTGGTGATGTAAACTTCCGACTGTTCTCCCAGCCGGAAATTGCTGAGCGGCTGGTTGAATGCCACCTCCACCTGCAGCTCTTCAGTGACCCGGTCACTCTGGTGGCCAAGTCGGGCCACCCGGCCGGACCATCGTTCACCCGGTGAAGAGCGCAGCGTGATGACGGCGCTCTTGCCGACCGCCACCCCTTTCAGCTGTGATTCGTCCACGTTGGCCTTGACCCAGATCGTAGCCGGATCGGTCAGCGTGAATATTGGCTGGCCGGGCGTTGTTGTGGCGCCCTTTTCCAGATCACGGGTAATGATGACACCATCCCGGGGGGCATGGATGAGCGTGTCGGCCACCTTGCTTCGGGCAAAACCAACCACGGCCCGACCCGATTGCTGTTCCATTCGCACAGCCTCAATTGCTGCCTGGCTCCGGGCCAGCTCTTCCCGGGCTACCTTGCAGATGGTGTCATACTGTTCGGCCTCCAGTCTGGAGACCAGGTTCTTGTCGGCCAGTGTCTTGAAGCGTTGCGCATTTTTTTCCGCCAGAGCCAGGTTGGCCTTGGCCTTTCGCAGGTTGGCCTGTTCCACATTCAAGTTGGCGGCGGACCGGTTCAGGCCGGCTTCGGACTGCAGCTGCTGTTGGAGCAGGTCGTTATTTTCCAGCCGGGCGAGGAGTTGGCCCCGTTTCACCCGGTCACCCTGATCGGCTGACAGCTCCACGATCCGGCCAGTAATCTTGCTGGAAACGCCGACCACCACCTTGGCCTCAACCGTGCCGTTACCATAGACCTGGGCGGTGAGATCGCGCTTTTCAACGTTCACGACCTTGACCTTAGGGGGGGCAAGCAGCGTCATCTTGAGAGCGATGGCGACTGCCACCAGAGCAACGGCCCAGATTAGATATATTTTCTTTCGAGCCAGGGTTTTCATGAGGTCCATGCGTTACTCCTTGATACCTGCTTCTTAATTTTTGCCGATTGCCCGGTCAAGACGGGCCAGAGCGGTGAAATAATCGTATCTGGCCTGGATATGGGCCGTTTGTGCGTCGAGGGCCTGTGATTGAGCATCGGTCACTTCGATGATACCGCCGACCCCTTCCTGATAGCGTCCTTCGGCCAGCGACCTGTTTTCATCGGCTGCAGCAACTTCCTTTTCGGTCGAAACCATCCGGGCGACTGCTTCGTTTGCGCCAAGCCAGGCGGACTCGACTTCCTTGACTACCAGCAGCCTGAGGTTGCTTTGCCTGGCTTCGATCGAGTTGATATTTGCGTTGGCTTCCCGAACCTGCTCGACTGACGAGAAACCCGAAAATAGCGGCACGGTCAGGTTCAGCCCCACACCCCAGACATTGCCGCCGGGGGGGAAGTCCCGGTCAGCATAGCCGACGCTGGCAACACCGGACAGAATTGGCAGGTAGCTGCTTTTAGCCGACTTCAGGTTGCCGGAAGCAGCCGACTTCAAGGCAGCAAACTGTTGCAGTTCGGCGCGGTTGCGCAGAGCATTTTGCAGGGACGAGCCTCGTTCCGGCAGAGATGGTAAAGCCGGGGACGGCTCAACCGGGGTACGTTCTCCAAGGGTTGCCATTCCCATGGCGTTGGCCAGTTCAAGCCGGGCGATCTCCAGGTTATTTTCAGCCCTGATCAATGAGGTTCTTGCGGCGGACAGATTCGCGTCGGACTTGGCCACATCCACCTTGGCCCTGATCCCCTGATTGAAAAATTCCTGCGCCTGCCGGTAGACCTGTTCCCTGGCCCGGACAGTTTCAGTGACGGCAACAAGCTGCTTTTCAGCCGCGAGAAGCAGATAAAAGGCGCTGTTAACACGCAGGGTCAAATCCTGCCGGGTTACGGCGAGGCCTTTATCGACGGCTTCACGATTGCCTCTGGCCGCGTCAACCGCGCCGGAGGTGCGGCCGAAGTCATAGATGGTCTGTCTCAGGTACAGACCGGCCGTGTTGGTTTGCGATAATTTTATGCTTTCCTGCGCTGCAAAGTAGCTCTGACCCCTGCTCCAGTCGGCGGCAATGTTTATCTGTGGGTAATAATTGGCCCGGGCCTGCCCCTGCCTGGCTTCGGCGCTGTTCAGGTTCTCCCTGGCTTCGATGATCTGAGGGTGGTTTTTCAGCGCAATCGCCAGCGCTTCGTCCAGTGTCAGTGGGGCCGCCGCATGCAGGGGACGGATGGTGATAAGGAGCACAAGTAAAATTAAGGCAGGCCGTTTCATAGAGATCCCATAAACATATGCTAAATTGAATAATATGCGATTAAATATTCACATTATTGCCAAAAAAAATCAGCTTACAAGTGTAACGAAATTGCGCCAGAGCTTTTCGGCTTCCGACCGCAATTCAAAGGAGGCGTTACCGATTGTCCAGCGCAGAGCGGTCAGCTGGATCATGCCCAGCAGGCTCAGCGCCGTTTCCCTGGGTGACACTTCCGGTTTCAGTTCGCCTTCGGCAATGCCGGCGGCGATGATGCCGGTGATGGTTTCGATATAATTTCCGATGCGCAGAGACAGCTTTTCCGCAATATTCCTGTGGCCGAGGTGAATGTCATCGGAGAAAACGAATCTTGGAATACCGGGGTGTTCGGCGATGATCGCGATGTGGGAGAAATAAATGGTCTCCAGCTTTTCCAGCGGACTGCGGCTGCCGGCGGCGATGGTGGCGGCCTTGCCCATTACCGCGTCGCCGATATAGTCCGCCAGGGCGGCAAAGATCTGCTCCTTGCCTCCAAAATGGCGATAGATGTTGGCCTCGCTCATCCCGGCGGACCCGGCTATCGCTGAAATGGTGAGTGCCCGCACTCCGCTTGTGCCGACAACCTCAAGCGCGGCCCGGACAATTTCTTCCTTGCGGACGCGTGTACTTTTTTTCTCTAACATCGTGACCTCATGCGAATATGTATTCACATGGTATGCAGGTTTCAATTATCAGTCAAGAGAATTTTTTTGTCCTCTCATTTCAGCATTGCTGCAATCTCCCGCTGCATATCTTTCGGGTCGATCTTCGCTCCCTGGAGCAGGGCTCCCCATGTTCTGGTCCCTTTTTTAACCTCCAGATAGACCTGCTTCACGCTTCGTCCGGTTTTGGAGGCGATCAGCCTGGCGATAATAAGCTCCTGGCTGGAGGCTCCTGCCAGGCGGATTGCTGCCAATTCAGCTTCTCCCAGCAACCGGTATCGCAGAAACAGTTCGTCAACCACCGCCTCCGCCAGACTGGCGGTTGAAAACTTCATATTCAGCGCGTTTGCGAAATGGGTTCCCAGACTCTTGGGGGGTAGATGCAGCGGAGCGATGACCTCATTCCAGTTTTCTCTGTCCTGTCTGCTTCCGAGCAGGGCCTCGGGCGACTTACCAGACCTGGAGGCGACCCAGTAGGCAATCCAGAGGTCATCGGGAGAGGTTCCCTGCTGCTTTTTGATCACGATATTTTTCTTTTCGACATTGAACACAACGGCAAAAAATGAGTTCTGGGTCGTGGCCAGAAAATAGGGGTCGGCCGCAGCCGGTCGGGAAGGTTGATAGGAACGGTCGGTGAAGCAGTGGCAGCTAATTGCGGGAATGGCCAGCGCCGGCATCGGCAGCAGGATCAGAAGTATAATGAGATTCAGTTGCAAGTTGCCACGGATAACGCTGCTCATAAAATCAACTCCCTGGATAGTATTCGACACGGCTCAGTCGAGGGTGACACCAGGGCGGGCAAAAGAGTTTGATTCAGGTCAAGTAATTCCAAGTCGCAATCAAGATTACATTAAATACCGCTGTAGGGGCGGGTCTTGCACCCGCCCTGATTGGGCACCCGCAAGGGGCGCCCCTACAGGAGTGTTAGAAGATGGCAGAGGTGGGATGGCTTTCCGACTATTTGCCGGTCTCGGCCATGGCGGCCCGGATGGCCTGCAGGGTTATCTGCTTGTCGCCGACCAGCAGCTTGTGCTTTTTTGTCTTGCTGTTTTCCACTACCACGGTGGGCGTGGCGGTCACACCGAATCCACGATAGGTGGTCAGGTTCGTCTGCAGGCCGTAGAGGATGTCGGCATAGTTCACCTGTCTCAGCTTGACGCCGTAAGGGGAAATCGCGGCCTGAACCTGCTCTGGAGCCGGGGTCTTGGTCTTTTTGGCCAGCGAGGCCAGGGCGCTGCGCAGTTTGGGGTAGTTTTCCTTCTCGAAGGCCAAAAACTGCAGGTTGTAGGGGGTGAAGTTGTTTGTCTCGGCATGGATCGGGTAGTCGATAAAGGTGATACGGGTATCGTTTACAATGCTGGCATGAATCTGCTCGATGCGGGGTTCGATCTGCTGACAGACCGGACAGAACCAGTCGCTGATGAAATAGACCGTGACCGGGCTTTTGGTCTTGCCGAGGAACAGATCAAGCCCGGCCTGACTCTCTTTGACCACGCCAAAGGTAGCCGTGATTGTGCCGATGACGAGTGCGACGATCATTACTGCGATTTTTTTAAATCCGGTTTTCATTGGTTCTCTCCGTATGGTTTCATAAAGCAGCGCAGAGCTGCCGAGATAGACTGCCGCGGCGATTGCCAGACAGATGGGACACCACTTTCCGATCACATATTTCTGCAGCCAGATAAACCTCATTTCAGCTCCGGCCGCCCCGAAAAAGAGCAGCGACAGCAAAAGGCCCGCCAGTGGGAGCCGTTTTCGTGCGGCCAGGGAGATCAGCACGGTGGAAAAGAAGGCCAGTCCGAACCAGCCGAAATTGATGCCGAAAATTGTGAAGGCTGCGGTCTCGCTGCAGGCATCGGTACAGATCTTCAAAAGTTCCATGATCGTCAGTATCATCCCAGCCAGGGCCGAGAGCCAGATCAAAGCGGCGGCCGGATTCAGCCGGCTGTTTCTGCGTGCTAGTTCCATATCACATGATTTCCCGTATTCCCTATATAGACGCAACTGCAACATTCGTGCAAGCAAGTATCAGATTTCACCAAAAATAACAATATCACTGTATGCCATATATATCCGATTTTTCGTCGATAGAATATGCCCTTGACAATTCGGGATCAGTTGGACAGTATTGATTTAATTAACCATGCGAAAATTTATCCCGATACAATTCTTTGCCCGGCTGCTGCTGGTGGTCATGCTGACCGTCACGGTCAATGGCGTGCATGAAAGCGCGCATGCCATGCAGAGTCACCTTGCGGCTGCAGGCGATCAAACACTGTCGCCGGAAATTGCCGAACCTCACCAGTGCCCGTGCTCTCCCCTGGAACAGCATAAGGATTATGACGGTTGCGACAACTGCCTCAACTGCGCCTGTCACGCGCCTCTGATTGTTCAACAGTTTAAATTCGATTTCAACCCGTTGATTCTTGATCTGCAAACGTCCGACCCTTTCAGGTTTTTACCCGAAGTCTACCTTTCCAAGTTTATTCCCCCACAGAAATAGGCCAAAAACGCCGCGCCGGGAGCAGTCCGCGCTGTCCAGGGACAGATCCGTATTCTCTCCAGGTTGTGGTACGTCTGCAAACGCTTTTCATCTCATCATTCAAAACTGAATAAAGGAGGTTATTCCTTTGGGAACGACTGTATTTGCACGGCGGGCTTTGCTCCTGGCGTCAGGAATCTTGTTCGTTTTATCGTCAACACCGCTGCTGGCAGAAACACAACAAAAGCTCTCGGTGACTCAGGTTGTCGAGGTCTCGCTACAGAATAACGGCGACCTCAAGTCGTATCGTGAAGAAAAAGGCATCCGTGATGCCGGCAAGGCCAGGGCGGAACTCCTGCCGAACCCGACGCTGGATTTTGAGGCGGGCACGGGCGCTCTGACCGGCAGCAGTTCCGAGAACAACCTGTCGCTGGGAGTGTCGCAGGAATTTCTGCTGGCGGGAAAACGGCAGAAGCGGCTGGCCATCGCCGGACAGGAACTGGAGATCTACCGCTGGCAGCTGGCCGATCGTGAGCGGCTGCTTCGCGAAGAGGTAAAGACGTCTTTTTACGATGTGGTCCTGGCAGAGCAGCGCATCGCCCTGTCGGATCGTTCGATTGCGCTCAATCGTCAACTGCTTGATGTGACCAGGGAGAGGCTGGCCGCCGGAGATATTCCGGAGCTGGAGATGGGTCTGGTCAAGGTGGAACTGGCACGCAGCGAAGGGGCCAGGATTGAGGTCGAAAACACGCTGAACCGGAGTCAGGCCAAATTGTGGGCATTGATGGGACTGGCCACGGGTGAAACGCCTGCGATTGCCGGGACGTTTGACGCCGGAACCGTCATGGCAAAGAAACCGGTTGAACTGAAACAGCTCGCGCAAGGAAAGCGGCCGGACCTGAAAGCGCTGGAAGCCGAAAAAGACAGGGGCGAGGCTGACATAACTCTGGCCCGGGCTGATGGGATTCCCAACCTCACCGCTGGCCTTGCATTCAGGCGGGACACGACCGCCATGGAAATCGGCGGGATCGAGGGGAAGGACACGGCCTATAGCATCGCTTTGAGGCTGTCGCTCCCCATTCCGCTGTTCGACAGGAATCGGGCCGGTGTTCAGGAAGCCAAGGCCAGGAAGAGCAGCAGTGAAAGCCGTTTAACGGCTGCCATCAGAAACGCTGAACGGGAAGTGGAGACGGCCTATGCCGGCCTGCTGAATGCCGAAAAAGTTCTATCACTCTATAAATCAAACATCATTCCCCAGCTGGAAGAAAACCTGCAATTGACCCGCGAGGCCTATCGCCTGGGTGAAGTCGATATTCTGGCCGTGATCCAGGAACAGAAGAAATTTTTCGAGGTCAGCGACGGCTATCTTACGGCGTTGCACGACCGTCAGGCAGCTCTGACAAGGCTGGAATCGGCAGTGGGAGACTCGCTGGAATAATTCATGGACCCGTAGGGGCGATCCTCGTGATCGCCCGTTATTGGGCAAACACAAGGTTTGCCCCTACATCGCGTGCGAACAATATGGAGGATGCAGTGAACAAAAAAACAATCATCATCGTGGTAATTCTGGCCGTGGCCCTGGGTGGCGGCCTCTTCTATCGTTTTACCCAATTGACAAGCGCTGGCGGCGAGCATGCTGAAAAGCAGGAGGCCGGCCATAAGGAGGAAAAGGGGGGTGGCCATGATGAAGGCAAAGAAGGCCATAAGGAAGAGGAGCATGAAGGCCATGACGAGCATGGGGAAGAAGGTACGGTGACTATGACCGCCGAGGCGCAGAAGCTAAACGGCGTGGTGGTTGCCCCGGCAAGCAAACAGCGACTGGCGGGCGTGATCAGCGCCACCGGCAAGGTCGAGGCCAATGCCGACCGCATCGCCCATGTCTCGCCGCGCATCAGCGGCAAGATCGTCACGGTCAGGGCCTCTCTGGGCGACAGCGTCGCTTCCGGCCAGACGCTCGTGACCCTGGACAGTGTCGAGCTGGGTGAAGCGCTCAACCGCTATCACCAGTCAAAGACCCGGCTGGCCCTGGCCCAGGCCAACATGGACCGGATCAAGGTGCTGGTGGAGAAGAAGATCGCGGCCAGAAAAGACATTTTCCAGGCCGAGACCGACTACAAGACCACCCAGACCGAACTGCACACCGATGAAGAACGTTTGTCCCTGTATGGCATTTCAGTATCGGATCTGAAGGGAGAAAACCGCAAGAGGCCGCTGCTGCCAGTCAAGTCGCCGATCAGCGGCATCATTACCGAGAAGCATGCCATTGTCGGCGAACTCTCCGATCCTTCTAAAAGTCTCTACACCGTGGCCGATCTCTCCTCGGTCTGGGTGCTGGTGGACATCAACGAAAAAGATCTGGCCAAGGTGCGTAAGGGACAGACAGCCACGGTCATGGTCGGCGCCTTTCCGGACCTGAAACTGAAGGGGCGCATCACCTATATCGCCGACCTGGTGAATGAAGCCACCCGCACGGTCAAGGCACGAATCGAGGTCGCCAACCCTGGGCGCAAACTTAAACCGGAGATGTTTGCCACGGCTGAGCTGGCGCTGGCCGCCGACGCGCCGCCGGTGCTGGCGGTGCCCGAAGAGGCGGTGCAGGAGCTGGACGGCAAAAAGCTGCTGTTCGTCACCGAAAACGGCACCGAGTTCGAACAGCGTCCTGTCGAGTTGGGGCGTGCAGCGGCCGGCCTGGTTGAAATAACGGCCGGGCTCAAGGAGGGGGAACGCTACGCAATCAAAGGGGGTTTCGTGTTGAAGTCCGAGGTCAAAAAGGGCGAGCTGGAGGGGCATAACCACTGATGCTAGAGAAAATCATATCCTATTCGCTAAGGCAGAAGGGGATGGTCATCTTTCTCTCCCTTCTCATAATCGTCTTTGGGGCCTATTCCTATCTGAAACTGCCGATCGATGCCTTTCCCGATGTTACCAACATCCAGGTCGAGGTTGTCAGCCACGCCGATGGACTCTCCGCAATCGAGATCGAGCGCAATGTTACCTATCCGATCGAGATGGCCATGCGCGGACTGCCGGATATCGAGCAGATGCGCTCGGTCACCAAGTTCGGCCTGTCGATCGTCACCATCGTCTTCAAGGACAATGTGGATATCTATTTTGCACGGCAGTTGGTGTTCGAGCGTCTGGCCGAGGCCAAGGAAAAGGTTCCCAAAGGGGTTGAGGTGGCCATGGGGCCGATCGGCACCGCCATGGGGGAGATCTATCAGTACACGCTGGAAGGGAAGATGCCCGATGATCCGCAACAGAAAATCGCCTACCTGACCAACCTGCGGACCATCCAGGAGTGGGTCGTCACCCCGCAGTTGAAATCTGTTGCCGGAGTGAACGAGATCAACTCCTATGGTGGCTACTTCAAGCAGTACCAGGTGATAGTGTCGCCGGAAAAATTGCTGAAATACGGCATAACCGTCGATGATGTCCATTCCGCCATCGGCAGCAACAATGAAAACGTCGGCGGCAATGTGCTGGAACGGGGTACGGACCAGTACATCGTGCGCGGCGTCGGCCTGATCAAGGATATCAGCGACATTGAAACCATTGTCCTCAAATCCCAGGGGGGCACTCCGACCTATATCCGGGATGTGGCCCAGGTCAAAGTCGGTGAAGCGGTGCGCATGGGCGCGTCGATGAAGAACGGTAAGGATGAGGCGGTCGGCGGCATCGCCATGATGCTGCGCGGGGAAAACAGCCGCGATGTCGTGCGCCGGGTCAAGGAAAAGGTTAAAGAGATCAACGGCAACAACATGCTGCCGGACGGCATCAAAATCGTGCCCTACTACGACCGCAGCGATATTGTCAGCGCCAGTGTCGGCACGGTCAACAAGGCCCTGATCGAAGGCTCCGTCCTGGTACTGATCGTGCTGTATCTGCTGCTGAACAGCATCCGGGGGAGCCTGGTGGTGCTGATCGCGCTGCCGCTGTCGCTACTGGCCACCTTCATCGTGATGAAACTGGCCGGTATCAGCGCCAACCTGATGTCACTGGGCGGTTTGGCGATCTCGATCGGCATGATCATCGACACCACCATCATCCAGGTGGAAAACGTGCAGCGCCATCTGTGCGAGGAGGGTGGAAAGCATCCCAAGCTGTCAACGGTGTTGCAGGCGGTGATGGAGGTTCGCAAGCCGAGCATCTTCGGCGAACTGATTATCGCGATCACCTTTATTCCGATTCTGTCACTGGAGGGGATCGAAGGGAAGATGTTCGGGCCGCTGGCGATCACGGTGGCAATCGCGTTGCTGGCTTCGCTGTTTCTCTCCATTTTCGTCATTCCGGTGCTCTGCATCCTGTTTCTGAAACCGCATCCGGAGAAGGAGAGCGCGATCATGAAGCACGCCAAGAGCTTTTATCTGCCACTGCTGGAATACGCCATGAACGGCAAAAAGGTGATTCTTGGCGTTGCCGGTGGTTTCCTGGTCGTATCGCTGTTTCTGGTTACGAAGCTGGGCACCGAGTTCATCCCGGCCATGGACGAGGGCTCGTTTGACATGGATATCGCCATGCTGCCCGGCGTTTCCCTGGCAAAAGCGATGGAGGTGAACCAGCAGGCAGCGGCAAAACTGAAAAAATTCGACGAGCTGGATATTATCGTGGGACGAACCGGCCAGACCGGCGTTGCCATGGACACCCGCGGGGTGGACAAGACCGCCTATGTGGGCATATTCAAGCCAAAGGACCAATGGAAACGGGACATCTCCAAGGAAGAGCTTATCAACGAGATGCGTACATCGCTGGAATCGGTGGCCGGGATCAGTTTCGGTTTCAGCCAGCCGATCCAGTGCCGGATTGACGAGCTGGTGGCCGGAACCCGCGCCCAGCTGATTGTCAAGCTGTTCGGCGACGATATTGACGTTCTCAGCGAGAAGTCTACTGAAATAGCCAGGGTGCTTTCCACCGTCCGGGGGGGGACCGATCTCAACGCCGAAAAGGTTTCCGGCCAGCCCTACCTGACGGTCAACATCGACCGGGCCAGGATCGCCCGTTATGGACTCAATATCAGCGACGTGCAGAAGGTGATCGAAATCGCGGTGGCCGGAAAGTCCGCCTCCCGCTTCTATGAACAGAACCGGAGTTTTGACATCACCGTGCGTCTGCCGGAAGAGAAGCGCAACTCGCTGGAAGCGATCAAAAACCTGTTGATCACCACTAAAACCGGCATCAACGTGCCGCTGGAACAGCTGGCCGAAGTGAAGATGGTCGAAGGTCCTGTGCAGATCAGCCGACAGGACGGCATCCGCAGGATCGGCGTGGAGATGAACGTCAGCGGCAGGGATATCGGCAGCTTTGTGGCCGAAGCCAAACAGAAGATCAAAGACAATGTAAAGCTGCCTCCCGGTTATTACCTGACCTGGGGCGGCCAGTTCGAAAACCAGCAGCGGGCCATGGGCAAACTGATGATCATCGGCCCGGTTGCGATCGCCCTGATCCTGCTTCTGCTTTACACGACTTTCCGCTCCATCCGCCTGGCGCTGCTGGTTATTTCCAACCTGCCCTTCGCCCTGATCGGCGGCGTCTTCGCGCTCTTCCTCTCGGGGCAGTACCTCTCCGTGCCCGCTTCGGTGGGGTTCGTGGTGTTGTTCGGCGTGGCGGTGCTGAACGGTCTGGTACTGGTGTCGCGCATCTCGCAACTGCGGGAAGAGGGACTTGAACTGTCGGATGCCATCAGGAAGGGGAGTCTTGATCGCCTGCGGCCGGTACTGATGACCGCCTCTATTTCAATCTTCAGCCTGATGCCGATGCTGTTTGCCGGCGGTGCCGGCTCGGAAATACAGAGACCGTTGGCGACCGTTGTGGTCGGGGGGTTGGTTACTTCAACCATTTTGACGCTGCTGATCATTCCAGCGGTTTACAGCTGGTTCGAGAAGAAGGATGTAGAGGAAGAGGTGTAAGCGGATCAATTCGTTACAGTGCCGGAGACCGTTGTCCTGAATTTGCCAAGAGATTGGCGGTCTTAGGCTGTGGCGTGACGCCAATCAAAATGTATCAGCAGGGAAAATAGTCGGTTGCATTTTCCCGGACCTGGTGATATTAGGATATGCGAATATGTTTTTAAGGGGTCCGCATGGATACAAATTCTGTAAATGAATGGTCTGAACTCCTAAAGGCGCTCGCCCATCCGACCCGTCTCCAGATCGTGGCCGAGTTGCTTAAAGGCACCAAGTGCGTAAACGACATCCAGGAAATTCTGCCGGCGTCCCAGGCCAATATCTCACAGCATTTGACCGTGCTGCGAAATGCCCGTCTGGTGGACTTTGCCCAGGATGGTTCCCAGCGATGTTATTATGTCAGCCGTCCGAAGCTGGCTTCATCCGTAATTGCGCTGCTTGAGGAGGGTGAGCCGGCCATTCGAAAATCGAAGGATGAGCTCGACCGGGAAAAACATTCGGAAGGGGGTACTTGCTGTGTCCGGTAAACGCCAGTCAAGAGCGTCGAAATTATCCATATGGAGCAAATCATGAAAGTCCGTGACAGCGGCATGCCCGATGAAGAGATGTGGACCGGTTTTTTTGACCCGGCCATTGTGCTGGCCATGTTCGGTCTCGACCGTGGAGTGATGGACCTGGTGGAATTTGGTTGCGGTTATGGAACCTTCACCCTGGCCGCTGCCGGAATTGCCGCGGGAACCGTCCATGCTCTGGACATTGAACCGGAGATGGTGGAGGTAGTCCGCCAAAAATGCGATCTGGCCGGCATTACCAATGTGCGGGCAGAACTGCGCGATTTTGTAGCCGAGGGTACCGGCCTGGCCGACAATTCGATGGACGCCGCCCTGCTCTTCAATATCCTGCATCACGAAGAGCCGGTGGCCTTGATGAAAGAAGCCCTCCGTGTACTCAAGCCGGACGGCATGCTGGCGGTGATTCACTGGAACTACGACCCCACGACGCCACGCGGTCCGGCGATGGAGATACGTCCCCGGCCGGAACAGTGTATCGAGTGGGGAAGAGAAGCCGGCTTCCATTTCAAAAAACGGAACCGCTACGACCTGCAGCCGTACCACTACGGATTACTATTCAGAAAACCACTTTCCAGATGAGCCTCCTACATTCTGCGAGACGGCCGAGAACCAAGATGGGCAAAACAGCAGCTTTTGATGAGCAGCCTGATGATTACGATGCTTGGTTTGAGATACATTCCGACCTCTATCGGGCAGAGTTGGAGGCTGTGCGAAGCTTCATTCCTGCCGGTGGCAGCGGGGTCGAGATAGGCGTGGGTACCGGCCGCTTTGCGGCTCCGCTTGGCATTTCCATCGGAGTGGAGCCAGCGCCATGCATGGCCGGACTGGCACGACAACGGGGGATCGAGGTTCTGGAAGCTGTCGCGGAAAATCTACCGATTGCTGACGCCAGTTTTGATTTTGCCGTCATGGTAACGGTTGTCTGCTTTCTGGACAATGTAGCCCTGGCGTTTCGGGAGGCCTGCCGCATTCTCAAACCGAATGGGGTTTTTGTCATCGGATTCATCGACCGGGAGAGCGAACTGGGGCAGCAGTACGGCCAGAAAAAGGCACAAAGCCGGTTCTACCGCGACGCGACCTTTTATTCGGTGAGCGAACTTGAGGCGCTGCTGAACGAAGCCGGTTTTTCCGGTTTCGAATACCGCCAGACTTTGGTTCCGGGAGAAACAACTGATCTGACTGTCCGGGAAGGTCACGGCAGCGGGGGATTTGTGATTATACGGGCGCATAAGACAGAAGGAGGGAAACAAGCATGAAGGTAGGAATCATCCGTTGTCAGTTGACCGAGGACATGTGTCCCGGCAGTACCGATTTTAAAATAGCCAAGGAAGGGACCATGGCTTTCGAGGAAACCGGTCCGGTGGAGATCATCGGATTTCTCTCGTGTGGCGGCTGCTCCGGCAAAAAAGCCGTCACCAGGGCCAGGATGATGGTTGACCGGGGGGCGGAGGCCATTGTATTCGCCTCCTGCATGAAGAACGGCAACCCCATCGGGTATCCCTGTCCGCACTTCGCCGCAATCAAGGGAGCGGTTGAGAAAAGGCTTGGGCACGATACGAAGATAATCGACTGGACCCACTGAGATCTGAACATGACTTATGTCGAAATACAAAATGCGCTACTGGTTTTGGGCTTGGGAGAGCGTGCCACGCTCAAGGAGATCAAAGCCAGGCATCGGGAACTGGTAAAACGACATCACCCGGATACCGGCAACGTGGCTGAACCGGATATGATCCGGCAGGTTAACGTTGCCTACCGGATCGTGTTCGAGTACGTTTCAGCGTACCGCTTCTCTTTTTCCGAGGATGAGTTTTACGAACAGAACCCGGAAGAGCGGATCTGGATGCAATTTGCAGACGATCCGCTTTGGGGGAAGAAATAACACGGCAGAGAACAGACCATTAGTCTCGCCTTTTTCTTTGGTATTTTTGCAATAGGACGAGATACCGAAAGAGGTGAGTCCCAAACGGAGGAATATCAGAAAAATTTCCGGAACTGTTACATTTTTAGTCTGGTCGGCTGTTGCCATGGCAGTCTCCGTTCCGGGACGAACGTGGCTGGCTACGTAAAGAAGATCAGGAAGATGACACCAACCGCGATCCTATAGATGCCGAATGGTACGAATGTATGGCTGGTGATGAATTTCAGCAGCGCTTTGATGCCGATGACTGCGAAAATGAATGAGGTGATGAAGCCGACCATAATGTTCTGCCAATCTCCAAAGTTAAAGAGAGCATGGTTTTTGTAGATGTCATAGGCGGTAGCCGCGAACATCGTTGGTAGTGCCAGCAGGAATTAGAAACCTACCTGCCGGTAAATATGAGCCGTTCACACAAAAAAGGCGGGGTTGCCCCCGCCCCTTTGATTTTGTCAACCAGCTACTTACTTGTTATACACAGGTTCGCCCTTAGCAGTCGGTCCGCCGGGACGGGTCTGTTTTTTGTTGAAGGTGTGGGCTCTCACAAACAGATTATCGGCTGTCTTGCCGGTACCCGGCATATATTTTTCTATTGTGTACGAAGCATCGTGGCAGCTTGCACAACTCACCTTGGCGTCTTTAGCCGGAGCCTTCTTTGAACCGTGGAGACCGCCGTGGCAGCTGGTACAGCTCAGGATGTCGTTCTTGTAATGCTTGGACTGCAAGAATTCCTGATACTGCTGGTGATGCTTGGCAGCATCATAGGTACCCATTTCCTTGGATTTTTCATCCTTGATGAACAGTCCCTTCAGGTCACCAGTATAGTCAGCATCGACCTTGTCCTCAGGCTGAATGCCAGGCATCACCGCATGCTCGGGATACCACTTGGTCCAGTCATCGCCTGGCTTGTAAGTGTCGCCGACTTTGGGTGCCGGCAGGTCTTCCCTCGGGTTCCCTTGTGCAGTCGCAAACTTCTCGTTCTCGATCCGGTTGTGACAGTAGCCACAGACCTTTGACTGCTCGGCCTTTGATTTGCCGGCAAAAGTAAAGATGTCTTTCTTGGATTTGCTCTTTACATGTTTGGCGCCCGGACCGTGGCATGCCTCGCAGCCAACGTTCATCTCGCTGAAGGTGTCCTTGACCGTCCTGCCATGTTTTCCGAACTTGGCATCGTATTCGACTATGCGGTAGCCGGTGGTGTGGCAGGTTCCGCAGATGGTGCCCCAGTCGTTTTTATTACCGTAGTTTTCCCACTTGCCACTCATGCTGTTATACTGCTTGTTCAGAAACTGCAGGCCGTTGGTCTGGTCGTTTTTGACCAGGAAGCGCTGTTTCCACTTGGATCCGACTACGTATTCCACATCACCTAGTTTGAACTCCTTGCCGGTTACGTTCCCCTTGGTCGGTCCGTCAGCGGCCCACTTTTCCACCACACCTTTCAGGATGCCGTCATCTTTTTTCCGCACCATCTTGCTGTGATAACTCTCCTTCCAGGTTTTGTATTCCTCTGCGTGACACTTCTTACAGGATTCCGAACCGGTGTACTCTTTTTGTGGCGCCTTGGCTGCACTGGCAACAACGGTCATCCCCAGCATCAGGGCGCCGGCTACTACGGTTACAACAACATGCTTTTTCATCATACTGCTCCTTTCTTGGTGTGATTCATCTGTGTAGTTATACGACCATCTTAAAACTTACGCTTTCTTCCACCTCCATATGCAAGAAAGCCTGATGCAGATCTATAGTTCAGGGAAAACTACCCGGAAGACGCTGCCTTGACTGCTTGTGCTCTCAACCTCGATTTTGCCGCCATTAATTTCTATAGCCCACTTGGCTATTGAGAGTCCCAGGCCCGCGCCTCCCACTTCACGGGACCTTCCTTTATCCACCCGGTAAAAGCGGTCGAATATATGTGGAAGATCCAGTTCGGGAATTCCGATCCCGCTGTCGGCAATTTCAATAAAGGCTTCATTATGAGTGGTAACCCCGATACTGATGAGAATGTCGCTCTCTGCCGGCGAATACTTGATGGCATTGTCCAGAAGGTTGGTAATCGCCTGGCGAACGCTTGCCCGGTCAATCTTCGCGATTGCTTCGCCAAGTATGGCTATTTTTATCGATTGATGTTTTTCCTCAGCCAGGACATACATGAAATCAACGGTATCCCTTGCAAGTTCTGCCAGGTCTAATATTTCACGCTGCACCCCGACTTCACCCGCATCGGCTCTAGAGAGCATAAGAAGCGCGTCCACTAACTGCCTTAAGCGATCGCTTTCTTCAAGGATGCTTCCGATGGTTTCGCGGCTGTTCAGCTGCTCTTCAGGCGTGTGCATGGCGGTTTCACCAATGCTGCGAATTGCTGCCAACGGAGTACGCAATTCATGGGAGGCATCTGCCGTGAAACGGCGTAATCTGTCGAATGAATCTTCGATTCTAGCAAAGGTCTGATTAAATACTGTTGCCAACCGACTGAATTCATCATTGTTTTCGCCAATCGGCAGGCGTTCGGAAAGATTCTCGGCACTGATCTCTTCAGCCTTGCGGGTTATGGAGATAATCGGTGCAAGTACACGACCTGCAATCACGTAGCCTATGGCCAGTGAGATTGTTATAGCAATTGGCAGGGTCAACAGGATGATCAGCGCCAGCGTTTTCCGTGTCTGCTTTACCGAATCTTCGTCATGTGCAACAACAATCCGGTAGGAGCGGTCAGCCTGCGCGGCAGTGGCAATCAGAACCCGGTAATGTTTACCGTTTGCGGCACGAACGGAAAACGGCTTGTTTTCCGCGTGTTGACCAACGACGATCTGCTCAAGTTTTTCGTGTATCCAATCATCCGAGGAGACCAGAGCCTGGAGTCCGTCCTGCACACTGAACAGAAGGATAGGCCCGTGATTTGCCACTTTTGAAAGAGCTGCCGGATCATGCTTGAGATATTCGCTGATGGTGGAAAAGTCCTTGCGAAGATGGTTTTCAACCTGTCTCAGCAGTGCCCGTTGCACAAAGAAATAGATTCCGCCGCACATCATGACGACTGTGACCATCATCGCCATACCATACAGCAGGGTGAAACGTGCCCTGACTCCTAATCGGCTAGCCATGATCCGACTCCCCAAGGCAAAAACCGACTCCCCTGATAGTTCTAATCAGCTTCAATTCAAAAGGGCCATCTACCTTGCGCCGCAGTCTGGCAATGTTCACATCAATGACGTTGTCAAGTGGGGTAGACCGCTCACGGGTCAACCAGACATCCTGGGCCAGCATCTCACGTGAGACAACATGTCCCTGATGGCGTACCAGGTATGCAAGTAGCTCAAATTCCTTAACGGTCAGATCCAAAAGCTGTTCGGATCGTGTTGCCCGGTGCGTCAGCAGGTTGATCTCAAGGTCGGAAATTTTCAGGATATACTGCGGCTCCTGCTGACCTCGTCGCAACAGCAGGCGGATGCGGGCCAACAACTCGGGGAATGCAAACGGTTTTACCAGATAATCATCAGCGCCGCTGTCCAGGCCGAGAACTCGATCTTCAACCGTATCTCGACCGGTCAGGAGCAGAATCGGAGTAGTGATGCCTTTTTTACGGATGGACTGGAGGATTTCGATGCCGTCACGACCGGGCAGCATCAGGTCCAGCAGCATCAGGTCATATTCTTCTGTAGTGAGGCAGAAAAAACCATCTTCTCCACTCAAAGCAAGTTTCACCTGATACCCCTCTGACTCCAATCCTTTCTTGAGGGCTTCGGCTATTTTACGTTCGTCTTCCACTACCAGTATGCGCATATCATCCCCTGTGAGAGTAAGCATACTCCCTACAAGGTCTAATTCAACTGACGTTTTCCTTACCGTTTTGTCAGAAATATGGAATACAACGATTTATCCCATAAATTGAGGAGGTAATCAGTAATAAGCACGCCGGCGGGAAAGGGGAGATAAACCTGAAGGCAAGATTCATACGTTGTCAGTTGATCGAGGATATGTGTCGCGGCAGCACTGATTTCTAGGTTGCAGGGGGAAGAGGCAATGGCTTTCGAGGGGATTGGGTCGTGGAAATCATCGGACACATATTCCGTTCTTCATGCTGATGGCGGGGGATATGTGTCCGAGTCGTATCAATTTGATATAAGCTACAAGTGGCTTAACTGCCCGGCGTAGACAAATGACAGCCGTATCACCAGCCCTCCCGCCAGCACCATCAGTGCGCTCAGGTTCATTTTGAACAGAGCGGCCGAGGTCAATTCCTCGCCATGTTCTTCGGTGATTTCCATATATTTCATCACCAGCGCTATCGGCAGTATCATCACCAGGAACAGCATGGCCAGGCCGTACCAGAAATATTCATGGTTGAAGGTGAAAAATGGCATGATCGATTCGCGTTGCGCATCGGATGCTATGTATTGGCCGTAGAAGTACAGAGGCAGCATTACCATCTCAGCCAGTATCATCCAGATTTCGATCTTGGTGAAGAACAGCTTTACCTGCTTGCGAGAGGAAATTATGATCATGAAGGCCGCGCCGGCGGACATGGCCGAGGTGAGGAAAACTATCGGCAAAAGGGCCGAGTTCCACAGCGGACGGGCAACGTATGCGCTTAGCAGTACTCCCGTGTAAATGCCGATAAACAGGCCCATTCCGAAATTGGCTGCCGCGAGCTGCAGCTTGTAGCGGCTCATCCAGATGGAGAGTTCCTGCAGTTGCCGGAAGGCCAGGAGACTGCGTTTGTTTTCCGGAAACATGGCCAGGGCATACATGATGCTGATCGGGTAGAAGGCCAAAAGTCCCCAGGAACCCCACGACATCGGCGAAAACGGTTGAACGGTCAGGTAAAACCAGAAGACGTGCAGCTTGCTCTCCAGGTCCAGAAAGATGAAGAACATGCCGATGCTAAGGATGATCGGCACATACATCGGCGCGCTGATCGAGGCCTTGTCACCTTCGGCCAGTCTGCCATTCTTACGGACATGCAGTACGGAGTTCATCATCGCCAGGCCGGCCGAGAGCCCCCCCAGGAACAGATACAGCGATACCCGCCAGTCCCAGGCATGCAGATGCGGGTTTGAGATGGCGTTCAATCCGGTAACCGTGATTTCCATGCGCTACGCTCCTATTCCGGTTTGCTGAATTTCTTGATGTAGTAAACCCGTGGTATCGTGCCGACGCTCTTCAGCAACACCTCCGAGTGGTTCTGGTGCAGTGCTATGCTGACAAGGCTCTTGGGGTCATCCAGGTCGCCGAAGATGCGGGATTTGCCAACGCAGGTGGCGACGCAGGCCGGTTCCTTGCCCTCCTTGACCCGGTGCGCGCAGAAGGTGCATTTATCGACATAGCCTTTTTCTTCATTGATGTAACGGGCATCGTAGGGACAGGCCGCCACGCAGGATTTGCAGCCGACGCAGCGATAGGACTTCAATAGCACCATGCCGTTTTCCTTGTTTTTATAGGAAGCCCCGGTCGGGCAGTTATAAACGCAAGGCGGGTTGTCGCAGTGGTTGCACAACTCCGAACGAAGTTCCATCCGCAGCTCGGGAAATTTACCCTCGGTCTGTTCTACGACCCTGGTGCGGAACTCCCCCGGCGGGACGTCGTTCTCCTTCTTGCAGGCCACGACGCAGGCCATGCAGGCAACGCAGCGGCGTTGATCTATCACCATCGCATACTTAGGCATGTGAAGCTCCCTTCTCGATACGGACAAAATTAACCCTCATTCCGGTCCCTCCGCAGATCGGATCCACGGCATATCTGGTTACCAGCTGCTGATCGTCGGCGCCTTTGCCGAAAGCTTTATCCATCCCCTTGCTGGTGGTTCCGAAGCCGTGCACCATATAGACACAGTCCTCGCGGATGCGTTCGGTGGCCTTGACCTTGATGGGAGTGCTCTTGATGCCGTCCCGGTTGACCAGCGTGACATAGGCGCCATTGCTGATGCCCATGTCGCTGGCCTTGGAGGTATTGATCCAGACCTCGTTTTCCGGGTACAGCTCATGCAGTTCCGGATTGTTGGTGGTACGGCTGAAGGTGTGGACTGCGTGGCGGCCATATATCAACCGGAATTCCCCGGATTGAGGCAACGGGTGTTTTGTATAGCGGGGGATCGGGTCGAAACCCTTCTCTTCCAGCTCCTTGCTGTAAAGTTCGATCTTGCCCGATGCGGTTTTGAACTGGGGTGGGTTCAGCGCAGTGATGAACGGTTTCGCCGTGTTCGGGATGGTTATGGTGCCGACCTTTTTCAACTCTTCGTAGTTGATCCCCCAGAGTGAGCACTGACTCTTGATTTTCTCCTCATAGGTGTTCCAGGGGAAGTAATCGCCAAGTCCCAGGCGGTTTGACAGCTCCTTGGCAATCCACCAGCCCGGTTTTGATTCATACAAAGGCTCAATGATCGGCTGCCGCAGCGATACGGTGAGCGACTTGCCCTTGCCGACCGCCAGCGCATCGTGCCGCTCCAGATAGGAACACTCGGGCAGGATCACATCCGCCATCATGACCGTGTCGAAGGGCATGACATCCACGGCAACCAGCAGGTCGAGCCGCTTGATCGCCTCGATGGTTTCCTTCTGGTTCGGCAAGGATTTGAGGAGGTTGGTGCCGCTGACGAACCACCCCTTGATCGGGTACGGTGCGCCGCTGATGGTGGCGGTGCGGATGGCCTGGGTAACCCCTTCCCCTCCGGCAAACGGGTATCCTCCAAGGTTGAGGGGCTCTCTGGACGGCTCGGGATACGGTTTTGAGTCCAACTTGGGAAAGGTGGCCTGTGTGGCGAAGAAAGCGCCGCCCTCGCGCCCCCAGCTCCCAAGTAATGCCATGAGGATGCCCAGTGCCCGCGTGCGCTGAACGTCATCACCGTACCAGGTGGCATGCCGGCCGGGATGGATACAGACCGCCGGGGCGCTTTTGCCCATCATCCGTGCCGTTTCGATGATATCGGCGGCCTTGAGATCGGTCTCCCCGGCGGCCCACTCGGCGGTGTAGCCGCTGACGGCAGTGCGCAGCTGATCCATGCCATTGGCGTAACTGTTGATGTACTGTTTGTCGTACAACTCCTCGGAGATGATGATGTTGATCCAGGTCAGCAGCAGCGCGATATCGGTTGCCGGCCGGATAGGCAGCCATTTTTCGGCTTTGCCGGCCGCAATCGAAAAGCGCGGATCGATAACGATCAGTTTGGCGCCACGGGCAATGGCTTCGGAGAAGTCCTGCACCTGGGAGTTGTGCATGTTTTCGCCAAGGTGCGAACCGAACAGGACTACGACCTTGCTGTTGGCCATGTCCAGACGCTCCGGCGAGCCGATGCTTTCACCGAAGGTCAGCTCCAGCCCGACATCGCGCGGGCCGCGACACTGGGCGAAGGAGGGCATGCCCACATTGGGTGAGCCGAACGCGGAGATCAGCGGGAGGAAATGGTCGGTCGGGGTGCCGTGGGTAAAGATAGCCATGGACTCCGGGCCATACTGTTCGGCGATCTTTGTCATCTTTTCCGCGGTGAAGTTCAGCGCTTCGTCCCAGGATGCTTTTTTGTATTTGCCTTCACCACGGGCGCCGGTGTTGATCAGGGGTGTCTTGAGCCGATTCGGATCGTAAAGCAGGCCTGTGCCGCCGTTGCCACGGCCGCAGAGCTTGCCGCGGGAGCCGGGATGGGCCGGGTTGCCTTCCAGTTTGACAACCCGGCCGTTGATCACCTTGGCCATTGCCCCGCACTTCCAGAAACAGATCTCGCAGTAGGTGGGTATCAGCGTGGAAGTGAGCATGCCCTGTTCTTCGGCCCAGAGGAGAAACCTGTCGGGGAGCATTGTGGTGGCGGCGATTCCTGCCGATAGCAGTCCCGATGTTTTCAAGAACGTTCTGCGTGAAAATTTAGCTGTCACAATGAGCTCCCCTTTGCAGCGTTATCGTTATCAAGCATTGGTCTTTCATGTGCGTACAACCGACATGTTACTGTATGCGCGTATTGATATATTTTGATGTGTTTATGCTAAGACTAAATAGCAGCTTAGTAAAGTCAGACATTTGCATGGGGTCATGCATAATTTTTATGGGTAAAAAAAGAGCAGGGGGTTCCGGTCCGGAACCCCCTGCTCTTGTAAACCAATCGCAAAAATGTGGGCTGGTCAGCCTGTCTTGTAAGCTGGCAAATCGAAGCGGTTGGTGATTATGTCGATGAAGTGGCTGATCGGGGACTCGGGTTTCCGGCAGCAACCGGCATGGATGATCAGGTTGCGATTGCGATGATGGCGGAATCCTGCGATACGGTGTTCACGAAGCAGACCGGTTTCAAGCTGGTCCTGTACAAGGTCGCGGGGAAGGAACGATACCCCCTGTCCACCCAGTGTGGCCCGGACAATCATCAGAAGGTCATCAACCACGACACAGCTCCTGAAATCCGAAAGTTCCCTGCCGATGGCGCGCAGATTGATTTCCAGAAGCGTTCTCGAACAGCAGCCTTCCTTGCGTATGAATATATTGAAAGAAAACAATTCGGAAAGGGTGATGTCTCCGGCAGGTATCCCCAGTGCGGGAGCACTGGCAAAGATCATCTCGTCACCCGGCAGGTCAAGCGTGGTCAAGTCCGAAAAATCAACGCTTTCGCAATGCTCAATTACGGCCAGGTCATACATGCCGTCCCGCAGGGACTCCACTATTTTAGCGGGTGTGTCGAACATGAACGAGAGGTCGGCAAGGTCGGCGTGTTCCATCATGAATTCGCGCATGATCGACGGCAGGTGGATGATTCCGAAGGTGGGCGTACAGATGAATGCGATGCTTTTGTTATCCCTCATCGACTTGAGGCCGGAAAGCAGCTCCTGCTCGATTTCAAGCAGCTTGATGGCTTTTTCGAATACCAGTTTGCCGGCATCGGTCAGAGCCAGCGTCTGGCCGCTGCGGTCCAGAAGCGGGTAGCCATACTGCTCTTCAATGAATTTGATGCGTCGTGAAGCGGCCGGTTGGGTGACGCAGAGAATGTCGGCAGCCTTCGAAATACTGCCTGCTTTTACAACTTCCACCAGTGTTTTCAGATAGATGGATTCCATGTGTTGTCTATTGCCCCTGTTTTAACTTGTCGTTTAATAATATGGATATGCATATTATCTATTACACTAAAAATGGTCTGCATGACAGCAGATTAATTACCAATCTGTTAGAACCATGGTTTATTATACTCATTTTTGTGCGGATATTTGATTGCGGTTCTGATATTATACCCCCTTTTACAAAGCATGCTTATTTTGTGAATATCCTGGGAGATTTAAAATGATCGAAGCGGTTCCTTTGAAGGGTTCTGACTCCCATTTTCCACGGGTCATGGTGGTTGATGACGAAGAATGTATCCGGGAAACCATGCACGAACTGCTCGACTCCGAGGGGATTAGCGCATTGATCGTCGCCGAAGCCGGCGACTGTCTGAGGCTTCTGCGGGAGGGGTTTCGGGGCTTAATCCTGATGGATGTGATGATGCCCGGAAAAGATGGCTGGGAGACGATCCGCGAGATGAAAAAAGAGGGGTTGATACAGGGCAATATCATTTCGATGCTGACGGCGATGGATGTCCCGGACGAACGTTTGGAAGGGCTCAAGGAGAACGTGATCGATTATATCATCAAACCCTTTGAGCCGTCGGAATTGATAGCCTCGATCCGGATGTACCTGAAACTTCTGGATCGTATCCAGAGCGGAGCCTAGCGGATGCCGCAATGCAACCTTGTCATGATCGGGGCTTCCACCGGCGGCCTCAAGGTTCTGGAGCAGTTGTTTCCGCGCCTGCCGGTATTGAAGGCGGCGGTTGTGATCGTCCAGCACATAACTCCGTTGATCGACCAGGCCTTTGTAACCTCGCTGGCAAGGGTCTCAAAGATGCCGGTCATGCTTGCGCGTGAGGGGCAGACGCTTCAATCGGGCAATGTTTTCCTGGCTCCGGGCGGGCTGCACCTGCATCTGGTGGGAAATCGATCTTTTCACCTGTCCAATGGCGAAAAGGTCAATTCCGTGCGCCCCTCGATCGATGTGGCAATGAAATCACTCACCTCGCCGGCAGGTCAGAGAGTGGCAGGAGTAATCCTGACCGGCATGGGCAGTGACGGGGCGGCAGGCATCGCGCACATCAAGCAACTGGGTGGGGTTACCATCGCCCAGGACCAGAAGACCAGTGTGATCTATGGCATGCCCAAGGCGGCCGCCGAGACCGGCATGATCGACTTCATACTTGGAACGGAAAAAATAGCAGATAAACTTTTTTCACTTTTCGGATAATTCCCAGACCGCCCAAAGGAGACAAAGCATGCAAATCACCCAATTCAAAAACTGGCGCATTCAGTACAAGATCATGTCCATTTCGGTCATCAGTGTTGCGGTGATGATGATCGGCCTGTTTACATACCTGCTGCCATTGATCGAATCTCGCATCATCAGGGAAAAACAAGATGCCACCCGTCATATCGTCGAGGTGGCCATGGGGATATTAGAGTTTCAGGACGCTGAGGTGAAGGCCGGCAGGCTGCCGCTGGAACAGGCCCAGAAGGATGCCGCGGCACGTATTTCAAAGCTGCGGTACGAAAAAAAGGAGTACGTATGGATCAATGATCTGGGTAAGCCGGTGCCGAAGATGATCATGCATCCGACCGTGCCATCATTGGACGGCAAGGTGCTGGATGATCCCAAATTCAACAAGGCCACCACGATGAGTGACGGATTGGCCGGCGCAGTTCAGAAAATCGATAACAAGAACCTGTTTGTAACCTTCAACGAGGTGGTTGAACGGGCCGGCCTGGGATTCGTCAACTATGAATGGCCGAAGCCCAAGGCCGGCGGCGGTACGACCAGCGAGCTCTACACCAAGCTCTCCTATGTCCAGAAGTTTGAACCCTGGGGCTGGGTTCTGGGAAGTGGTATCTATGTTGATGACGTTAAAAAAGACGTGGATACCGTCAAATGGATTCTGGTCAGCCTGAATATCGTTTTTGCAGTGTTCATGCTGACGCTCTGCTATCTGATCAGTCGCGGCATCACTAAAACCCTGGGTTATGTTGACGCAAGCCTGGAAGAGATGTCCAGCGGCGGCGGCGACCTGACCAAACGGCTGAAGGTCGAACGTGAAGATGAAACCGGGTCGCTGGCACGCTCTTTCAACAACTTTCTTGACAACCTGAAAGAGATCGTTACCCGTATCAACAATAATGCGATTGAGGTGGCTTCGTCGGCGGAGCATCTCAACATGACCGCTGCCACGATCGCCGGAGGCACTGAAACGGCTGCTTCGCAATCAACCTCGGTGGCTATTGCCTGCGAGGAGATGGCGGCCACATCGGCGGAGATTGCCCAGAACTGCATCCGGACCGTTGAAATATCCAACCGCGCCACCCAGACCGCCATGAGCGGTTCGGAAGTTGTCAGCAACGCGGTTCAAAGCATTCAGCGTATTGCGGTCAAGGTTCAGCAGAGCGCCAAAACGGTTGAATCGCTCGGCTCCCGCTCGGAACAGATCGGCAACATCGTCGGAACCATCGAGGACATTGCCGACCAGACCAACCTGCTGGCGCTCAATGCGGCCATCGAAGCGGCCAGGGCCGGCGAACAGGGCCGCGGTTTTGCGGTCGTTGCCGATGAAGTGCGCGCCCTGGCCGAACGCACGACCAAGGCCACCCGTGAGATCGGTGAAATGATCAAGGCCATTCAGCAGGAGACCAAGTCCGCGGTAGCCGCGATGGAGGAAGGTGTCCACGAGGTTGAACGCGGCACCGAGGACGCGGCCCGTTCCGGCAAGGCGCTGGAAGAGATCCTCAGCCAGGTTGGCGACGTGACCAGCCAGATCAACCAGATCGCCACCGCGGCCGAACAGCAGACCGCAACCACCAACGAGATCAGTAAGAGCATGCACGAGATCACCGGGGTTGTCAGCAGCGCATCGCACAGCTCACAGGACACCGCCGGAGCCGCCAGCCAGCTGGCCAGAATGGCCGAGGAGCTGAAGCGGATCGTGGCTCAGTTCAGGATGTGATCTAAGCCCGGTAACATGCCGGTAGCGTCACCATGCGGGGCCTGCATACATTTCCGCTGGCCCCGCGCCTGTTCCGGGATATTCGCTATCATACCGGATATGCGACAAAATTCCTGTTGCCTGACACGATATCGATTTAGTATACTCAATCGGCAAAGTAGGGAAACATGGGGTAACGGATGGAAGCCATCTCCTCCACATATGCTTCTTCGCCGGATCGATCCGGCTATGCGGCTCGCCTGATGCGGGAGAGCGGAGTCGGCGTCGTCAACAGCGGCGCCGGGCGTCCGACTTGGGGCTATTCTGAACAATCCGGCCGGCAGCTGGGGGTTCAACAGTCCGTCTCAGGCGCGGCGGAGTTTACTCCATATTCGCCATCGTTACAAAAATCTGGCGGAGATGTGGCCGTTACTGCGAAAGACGGTAAAGAATCCCGGAGCGGAAGCAGCGAAAAGAGTTCCACCAGCGCTCCACTCGCAACCGCCGGCGGTAGTGACCAGGAACAGGATGCGCAGGTTCAGGCCGAAATTGCCCGGCTCAAGTCGATCGAAGCAAAGGTCAAGGCCCACGAGGCCGCCCACAAATCGGCCGGGGGCACGATGACCGGACCTGTTTCCTATACCTATACCCGTGGCCCCGATGGCAGGAGTTATGTCACCGGCGGTGAAGTGCCGATCGAGGTTTCTCCCGGCAAGACCCCGCAGGAGACCATCAGCCGCATGCAGCAGGTGATCCGGGCAGCCCTGGCGCCGGCCGACCCGTCACCCCAGGACCGCGCTGTTGCCGCACAGGCCTCCACTCAGCAGCAACAGGCCCGGCAGGAGGCGGCTGCAGCGGCGGCAACCGGAACAGAAGAGTCTTCCACCGCTGCGGACGCGTCTTCCGGAACTTCGCCCGAGAGTTCTTCAACTATCTCCTCTCCAGCAATGCCAGGAACCTCATCGAAAACTCCAGCTGCCGCCGAAGTATTCCAGCCGCTGTCCTTCTACGCATAACCCTCCGGATAAATTGCCTTTACTCTGGACGTGACTCTCCAAATAGTGCATTATCCCCCAATCCTGAAAAACCCGGCTTGCCGTGAAGGCTTTTTTCCGCGATAAGGCTGGAAAAATGTTTCCTGCTCACAGAATTTGCCGCCATGAGGCACGCCATATGCGCCCCCGCCGTACTGCCTTGATTTACTCGCCGCTTTTCGGCAATTTCAGTTATGGCGATGAACACCCGTTCAAGCTGCAGCGCAACCGGTTGGCATATGACCTGTTTGACGCATACGGGCTGCTTGATCTGCCAAACATGGAGATTCGTGATTGCGGGCCGATCAGTGACGAACTGTTGCTGACATTTCACGATCCGGCCTACATCGACCGTCTTCGGGAATTCAGCGCTTCCGACGAACCGCGCGCGGATTTCAGATACGGACTCGGCGATGCGGATTGTCCGGTATTCAAGGGGCTTTTCGATTGCGCCGCCTTGGGAGCCGGAGCAACATTCGAGGCTGTCAGGCTGGTGGAGGAGGAAGGCTTCGAGATCGCCTTCAATCTGGCGGGAGGTTGGCACCATGCCCACCGCGCCAGGGCATCGGGCTTTTCATACATCAACGATGCCGTGGTGGCGATAAACTGGCTGGTTGCCCGTGGCCGCCGGGTAGTCTATCTTGATATCGACGCCCACCACGGGGATGGAGTGCAGGAAGGTTTTTACGACAGCGACCGGGTTCTGACCATATCGTTGCATGAAAGCGGCATCTACTTTTATCCGGGCACCGGATTCGAGGATGAGATCGGAGAGGGGCGCGGCAAGGGGTATTCGGTCAATGTACCGTTGATAGCCCACACCGATGACGCCCTGTTTATGAAAGCATTCGACGAAGTGGCTTACCCGCTGATAGCGGCTTACGACCCGGATGTGATCGTCACCCAGATAGGAGCGGATACTTTTCGCACCGACCCGCTCACCCGTCTGGAGATAACCACCCACAGTTACAGCTACATCATGCGAAAGCTGAAAGCGCTGAAAATACCCTGGGTGGCCCTGGGCGGAGGCGGATACGACCTGATGAACACGGCTCGCGCCTGGACCATCGCCTGGGCCGTAATGAACGGCCGGCAGCTAAACCCGCGCCTGCCCGGAGCCTTCATGTCCCGAATAAAACCGCTGGGATATCCCCATCGCGTTCTGCTGGATGCGATGCACTGGGCCTCGGAAGAGGACCGCAATCTGGCTCTGACGGCCGTGGAAACAAGCATTGCCCGCATCAAAAAGAGCATTTTCCCAGGTATTATTGGTCGATATGGCTCGGTTACCCGGAAATAGTCAGCTGTTGGACGCCAGCGGAGCACCGCTCCGCTCGATTCGGGCAATCAACCGCCTGAAGGTGGCGGAAAAAGAACGGCTTTATGCCGGTCTGCTGCCGGAGCGCCTTCGGCATCTGGTGGGGCTTTGCGGTGATTCACCGTGTAACGCCGCCGGGGAGCGTCTGGTTGCCTTTATCGCCCCCCAAGGCCTGGCGCTGGTGAGAATCGAAGTGCGAAAACGGCCGGATGACAGTGACACGGTTTTTTTTCTTGAGCTGGCCGATACACAGTTCCATCAGCTGGAGCTCTGCTTCTGTGTTATCTGCGACCCGTCAGCGCCGCGCTTTGATGTGGATGTGGATGAACATGGGAAAATCAACTGGTTCGCGTCCCATGGCCGTAATATTGCCGAAGAGCTGCGCTCGATGCGGGCTGGACTGTTTCCGAACCAGACCAGGCGCGGCCTGCAGTTGTTTTCCGAATTTTTCCCCTTGCTGGAGCGTTTTACCGATGCTCTGGGTATAGAGATGATCGTGGCTGAGCCGCTTTCCTACGACAATGCCATTCGCTATGAAAAGTATGGTTTCGACTATCTGCGCGGTAAGCGGCTGATGCGGGAGATTGACCGGGAGTTCCGGCCCGGGGGGCGCTACCATAAACGTCTGGACGGTTCCACGCCTTTCCGCATGCCGGGGATGGAACGCACGGTAAGGGGCCGGAGCTGGGCCATTCATGACGGCATCATGGATGAACCATGGGATGATGTGCAGATCTACAAGGTAATCGGAGTCAACGCCGGAGTGGAAATGTTTCCGGACAGAGAACAGGAGAAACGATGAACGACAGCAAACAGTTTGCACCAACGCCGCTTGACGGCATTCGCTATTTTACTCCTCCAGCCGGCTATGTCCTGACCGGCAGGGATGGACTGGTTGATATCGCCTGGGAAGGCCGGCCTCCCATTCCGTTGATTGATGAAGATTATCCGGCTGCGGAAACCTGCGGATCACCCGATTACGACATGGTGGGGCGCGGAGTCTACCATGCCTTGCGCCAGAACCCTGAATGTGCGTTTGCGGCCGATTACGCCGCGCTGCTGAAAGAGGCTTACCCGCACATCGTTTCCGACCTGGGCGGCCAGATCATAATGCTGGATGCAAAGGAGGTTGACACTCCTTACCTGGATCGCAAGATCAACTTTCTGAAGATCATGACCCTGTTCGACCCGGCCAACGCCGGGTTGCCCCTGGAGATAGCCCGCACCTTTACGGACAAGGGCACCCGTATTTCGACCTTGCACCAGGCCGTATCCAGCTGGTACAACGCTGAAAAATTTCTCAAAAAAACATTGGAACTGAATCCTGACGACCGGCATGCGATCTATGAGTATGGAGAAGCGCTTTATGTGCTTGGACGCTATCAACAGGCGGCCGAAATCTGGAGCGGCGCGCTGCAGCAATTCGAACCGTCCGAGCGGGCGCGGGTGGAATCCAGGATCGCGGGTATCCTGACAGGCAAGCTGCCCATGGTTCCCCCGCTGGATTATCTGACGGCGCTGGCCGTGGCGGTAGAGGCGCAGCATGCCGGACGAAACGACGAAGCGGTCGCAATTATCGAGGATGTCCTGTCCGACACCGTTTTTGCGGAACAGTTTCCAATGAACGAGATTTACTATCTGCTGGGCACCTGCTATCAGAAAATCGGACTGATGGATCAAGCGGCGCAAGCTTTCAAAAGGAGTTGAGCATGTTCGGATTCAGCCTGGCTGACTGGATTTTCTGCGGCGGAGTGCTGGTGGTGATCTTTCTATGTGTCGCTGTCAGCGACATGCGCAAGAAAAAGCAATCGTGAAAAACGCCGGAAACGCGAGGACTCCATGACGGAAATCGACAACGACGAGCAAGAACACCGCCGGCCTCTGGGGATGGTGCTTCTGGGGGGGCTGTATCTGTTCTTCTTCCTGTTGACCATGTCAACATTCGGGCACCCGTTCCCTTTTTTCGGGACCATCTACCAGGGAAGAGCCGCCGAAGCGCTGGTATTCGTAGATAGCCTGATCTGCCTCTACCTCTTTCTGGGGCTGATGAAGCGCCAGACCCTGACATGGTACCTGCTGCTCGGTTATAACGCCTTTGAACTGGTGAATACACTGACAAACCTGTTCTGGATTACATCCGCGGAGCTTGAGAAGCTGGTCGGCGACAAGGTCGATCCCCAGGGAATAATGATGAGCAACATATCGGTAATGGTTGCTATACTACTGCTTTCCGGCTTTATTTACAAACATCGGGAATACTTCACCAACCGTTCCTGGTACCTGTTTTGAAATTAATCGAGACAAATTAGCGCGCATGTAAAACTGGAATAAATAATGCAACCACACGGCGTTACTGTTTGTATTGAAAAACTGAATAAATCATTCGGCGGCAATCATGTGCTCAAGGATGTGGACCTGGAAGTCAGGGCGGGAGAAACATTTTCCATCATCGGACCTTCCGGTACCGGCAAAAGCATACTACTGCGACATATCATCGGCCTGGAAACAGCCGACAGTGGCCGGATTCTCATTAATGAAGAGCCGCATGGAAAGCTTCCCCGCAGTTATCGCAGCAGCATGGTGTTTCAATCTTCGGCTCTTTTCAATTCACTGACGGTCGGTGAAAATATCGGCCTCTGGCTTCGTGAACACCGGATTTATCCGGAGCAGCGCATTCTTGAAATCATTGCTGAAAAGCTGGCGATTGTCGGGCTGGAAGGAAAAGAGGAACTGCGGACGTCGGAGCTTTCAGGGGGCATGAAAAAACGGGTCGCCATTGCGCGCTCTCTGGCCATGGAACCGGATCTGGTTCTGTATGACGAGCCGACCGCCGAGCTGGACCCGGTAACCACCGATGAACTGGCTGAAACCATCGTCTCGCTGCGCAGCCGTACCAGCACCACCACGATCATAGTTACCCACGATCTTAATTTTGCCCTGTACCTGTCCGACCGGATTGCCATGATGCACCAGGGGCGCATTGTCGAGGTAGGAACGCCCAGGGAGATAAAGAGCAGCGAAAACCCGTTTGTAAAAGGCTTCATCCGCACCACCACCAAGGGGATCAACGGGCCGTAGTCTGCAAGAGGGAATTTAATGCGTCGATTATTAACACTGATATTTTCCGCAATCGCGCTGTTGAGCGCCTGTACGGCGCTGAAACAGCCCTATCCGCTGCTGCCCGTATCCGAGTACGAAAAGATGGTTGTCGGACGTATGGATGCGGATTATGTCGGCGACGACAACTGTGTATCCAAATGCCATAGCCATGACAAAATCAGGGAATTTTCCAGGCTGAGCGTGCATGGCGAGCAGATCAAGCCGGAAACCGGTCTTCCGCTGGTGAACTGTGAGTCGTGCCATGGTCCCGGCAACCTCGCCATAGCGAAGATCGAGCAGAATGTGAAGCTGCTGGGCGAGAAGGGCAATCGCTGCGACACTACCAAGCTGATCAACCTGAAAACCCTTCCGCCGCAGGCGCAGTCGCTGATCTGCCTGAAATGCCACAGTCTTGCCTCCACCCCCTCCCTTTCACACTGGAATACCAGTGCGCACGCGCTGAATGACCTGAGCTGTTCTACGTGCCATAAGCTGCACGAAGGTCCCCAGCAGAAGGTCAACCGCGACAAGATGGCTGAACTTTGTTATGGCTGTCATCCGGATGTCAAAGCCCAGTTCAGCCTGGTATCACACCATCCGATGCATGAGCGCAAACAGAACTGTTTCGATTGTCACGAGGCCCATGGCTCCACCAGCCCCAAAATGCTGAAGGGGAACAGCACGCGTGAGCTCTGCGCACGCTGCCACATGGAAAAGAGCGGGCCGTTTGTCTATGAGCATGGCGACGTGACCGAGAACTGTATCAATTGCCACCAGCCGCACGGTTCGGTCAACCGGCGCCTGCTGTCGGCGGCGATGCCGTTTCTCTGTATCCAGTGCCACACTCCGGTACATCCCAACGTGTTGAGCTCGACTGACAAGAGGCTCTTTGCCAATCGCTGCACCGATTGTCACACTGCCATACATGGTTCTAATACACCGGACGCCCCCGGAACTTTCGTTCCCGGATCACTGCGGAGATAACCGATGAAACGGATCTTCAACAAAATTCCGCCAAACCTGTTTTTCCTCAGACTGCCCCTGGTGGTCGCGGCCCTTCTGGCAGCGGCCCATCCGGCGCTTTGTGATGATACAACCGATTATGATGATCCGTTGATTGCTGAAGATTTTGTCGCGGATGATGAAGGGTATCAGCATGCCGCGGCCTATGCCGGCTATCGTTTTGTATCGCCGGTTGACAATCCGGCCGCCGCCGCGCCGTATCTGAGACTCAAGTCTGGTGTCAGCGGCGGTTTTTCCGTCGGCACGGTCGGCAGTGATCTGAAACTTCTGGCTGAAACCCAGTTTTTGCACGCCGATGATTACAATGCCGGACTGGTGCTGGACTATTCCGGCTTGTACCGTTTGAAAATCCAGAGCACCTCGCTCTGGCATAACCTGGAACGGACTCCGCCCGTTTCCATCGCCTCTGGCACAGCCCCCGTCACTGCCCGCGAACTGGACAGCGGCAGTAACTATGGAGCCAGGGCTGTCATCACCCGCGCCGACAATCGCATCAAATTGGGGAACAATCCGATCCACCTGAATCTAAACTACTGGCAGCTGAGCCGTGAAGGGACGACCCAGCTCCGTTTTTCGGATTACGCTTTTGATGGAAACCCCAACAGCAGTGCCACACGTTCGATTCCGATCGACAGCGTAACCCGCGAGGGATCGATCGGACTGGACGCCCATCTCGGCCCGGTCAATGCGGCCTATCTCTTTACTATCCGCGATTTTTCGAACCAGGCGCCGGACAACCGCTATCAGTTTGCTGCTCGCGACACGCTGGCCCACGATGTGATCAACGATAGCCGGCTGGTTTCGCACACCTTCAAACTTTTCAGTGACCTGAGCGGCGGGTTGACCACCAGCGCGCTCTATTCGATCAGCCGGCATGAAACCGCTACGGACCGTGGTGACGCCCGCCCCTCCAGCGCTCCAACGGATACACTGCAGACAGCCGCCGGCGATCTCAGCTACACCCCCTTCAAGGAGTTGATGCTGGCCGTCAAGTACCGTCGCCTGCAAATCGACCGGGAATCTCCCGAAACGCTCTATTCACCGCTGTCAGTGCCTCCTTCCGCAACCAGCCTGGCGGTGAGACCGTCAAGCTCCTCGGTGAAGGATACGCTCGTCGTGTCGGCCAGCTACAGGCCGCGACTTAAAGTCGTGTACCGCTTCGAATACCGCGCGGAACTCGAATCCCGCGATGATCTGCCGGATCTTCAATCAAGCGTACCCAACGCCACCAAAAACGATAGCCGCCAGACCCATACCGGGAAAGCGACCTTTATCTGGAAGCCGCTTGACGGTGTGAAACTTAACGCCTCCTACAGCTACGCCGAAACCGACAACCCGGCCTATCAGTCCTCTTTTGCGGAGCGCCACACCGGACAGGCGCTGATCAGTTATACTGACGGCGGACGCTGGGGAATGACAGCCAGCTATTTGGGGCGGTTTGAAAAGGGAGAGAGTAGTTATGAACAGGCGGTGTTGCCGGTGGAGAGACTCTCCACTTCCGTCAACTGCAGCTCCTGGTTCAGTCCGATGCAGCGGGTCACGGTCAACGCCGGCTACTCCTTTCAACAACTGCATACCGAACAGGCCAGCATTTATACCTATTTCGGTGAAAATGAGATCGAACTCCCAATCCGGGCTTATGGTTCCTACAGCTCGACCGCCCATGTATTATCGTTGGATACGGTCGTGGCGCTGACCAGCATACTCGACCTGTCCCTGGCGCTGCAGCAGACCTTCTCGGACATCAGTTTTTCGGCTTCCGGCGATACAAACAATTCAACAACATATTCAGTAGACGGAATTGGCGACCAGGCACGACTGGTCTCTACCGCAACCTCACTGACCAGCCGTGCGGATATGCGCATCAGCAAACACCTGGGTTGTTCGCTCGGTTACAGTTTCAGGATGCTGAATGCAGGACAGCCGAGCCTGGACGGCGCTGCTCACGAAACATTGCTGGCCCTGACCGGGCGCTGGTAAAGGTTGACATGACGCGTATCGTAAGAAAAATAGCCCTGGCGGGCATGATCATGCTGGCTGTGATGACACCGTTGAATTCCTTCGCCGCAGTGGTTATCGCGGCAATGATGAGCAGCGACCAGCCGCGTTATCGTGAAGCTCACCGGGCATTTGTCAAAGCGATAGCGGCACGCGGCTATGCCGCGCCCGGCACCGAAATCATCCTGCAAACCCCGAATCCGGACCAGCTCTCATGGACCAATACCGTCCGCAAATTCAATGCATATAATCCTGACCTTATAGTTGCCTATGGAGCGCCGGCCGCAATGACCGCTTTTCGCGAATCCAACGGAATTCCGGTGGTATCGGTGGATGTGTTCGCAACGGATCAGCCCGTAAAAGGAATGTGCGGAGTCAGTTCACGCGTGCCGATGGTGACTCTGCTCAAAACTCTGCAGGGGGTCAGGCACTATCGCAAGGTGGGAGTGCTCTACACCCCCCGTGAAGCAGGTTCACAGCGTCAGCTGGATGATATCAAAAAATACGCCGGACAGCTCGGCCTGACGATAATTGAAGCAAGTGTTACTTCTCCGGCCAATCTCGACGCGGCTGTAAACAAGCTGCTCGACAAGGCTGAAGTTATCGTGGCGACCGAGAGCGCTGCCGTCAGCCGCCAGTTTGATCGAGTCGTGTCCAAGGGCAAGGCCCGGAACATTCCGGTCGTGTCAACCATGCCGGATGCCGCGGTTAAGGGCGCTCTGGTTTCGCTGGAGATCAGTCCCCAGGAGCAGGGGCATCTGGCGGCAGATATGGTAGCCCGCGTTCTGGAAGGCGCAAAGACCGAACACCTCTCCCTCCTCTCTCCGCACCGAATAGACCTGATCATCAACATGCGGATCGCCCGTGAAATGGGGATAGAAATCCCGTTCGCGGTGATCGGTGGCGCCACAAGGCTGATCAAGTAAATTTTTATTTCACCATGGCGTCGAATCGGCTATAGTAGCCTTCTTATGGGAAGAATACTGTTAATCGATGACGACCCGGCCTTTACCCGGTTCCTGGGTGACTATATCCGCGAAAACTACCCGCTCCTGCAGGTGGAGATCCGCAACAATCCGGTTGCGGCGCTGCATTCGATCAAAACCGGCGGTTACGATCTGATGTTGATCGACCTGGAAATGCCGGCCATGGACGGGCTCAAACTGCTCAAGTTCGCTGTTGAGACGGGAATGGACAAGAACCGGATCGTGATACTCTCCGGGCGGGATGCGGATTTTCTGCACGGGCTCTGCCCGATGGGAACCTGCCTGGCTGTTCTGAACAAGTTCGAAGCCCGCCAGAAAGCGGTGCTTGACATGGTTTTCAGTTCGCTCAACAGAAAAGCCGGAGCGGTCTGAATGCAATGCCAGACCTGCTGAAAACATCCGCGGTCCTGATTCTGATCATCATCCTGCTGCGCCGCAAGGTTTCCATGGCGGCGGTAATGCCGATCGGCTCCCTTGCGCTGGCAATTATCTACCTGACCCCTCCCGCCGATTTCCTCAAAGCAACATACACCGCTATTTTTGCCACCACATCGCTGGAAATGACCCTGACCCTGGTGCTGACCATGGTTATGGAGAACATCCTGCGGAACACCGGAATGCTGAAACGGATGGTCGCATCACTGTCGGCCACACTCTCGGACCGGCGGGTGGTTATGGCCGCGATGCCGGCCATGATCGGCATGCTCCCCTCTCCCGGAGGCGCGATTTTTTCGGCGCCGATGGTCGACGAAGCCACCGGAAAAGCCGATGTGACTCCGGAAGAGAAGGCGTTTATCAACTACTGGTATCGCCATGTCTGGGAGTATATATCTCCGCTCTATCCCGGAATCATCCTGACGGCGGGCCTGACCGGGCTTTCCACACGGACGCTGTTTGCCGCCAACCTGCCCTATGCCCTTTCGGTGATTTTCTGGGGAGCTTTGTTCTGTTTTCGCGGCATCGGTCATCAAAACACTGTCTCCTCGGGAAATCACCGCGGTCGTGAGTTTCTGACATTTCTGGCAATGATTTCCCCGATCATGCTGGCGTTGATGCTGGTGGTGATTTTCCGGATCAGGTCGCCTCTGGCGCTGGGAGGAGCAGTCGTTGCGCTGTATGCTGTCCACCGCTATACACCCCGAATGATAGTCAAAAATATTCGCGAAAGCATTTCCGTCAAGGCTCTGTTCCTGGTGGCCGGAATCATGGTGTTTCAGGAAGTTCTGCGTGTGACCGGCGCTCTTGCGGGCATCTCCGGCTATTTTACGGATTCGCGCATGCCGGTGTACCTGCTGCTGATTCTGATTCCGTTCATTGCCGGAATCATGACCGGACTGACGGTCGGTTTCGTCGGCATCACCTTTCCACTGCTGCTGCCGTTGATGGGGAGTCCGGCGCCATCTCCGGGGCTGACCGCCCTGGCCTTCGGATCGGGTTTTGCCGGTGTGATGCTCTCCCCAGTGCATCTCTGCTATGTGCTAACCTGCGAATATTTCCGGGCCGATATCGCCCTGGTCTACCGCCGGCTGATCGTCCCCTCCGCGCTGGTCCTGCTGGCCGCCCTGATCCCGCTTTACGCATACTGAAATCCATCCTCCCATCTTGACTCTTGCCTTCTGCGAGAGTTGTGGCACAATCACTGCCATGCAAACCGGAAGAGCAAAAGTCCTGGTAACAGGCGCAAACGGATTCATCGGCAGACGGCTCACAAAAACTCTGCTTGACAGTGGGCATTGTGTACGCGGCATGGTACGCAGTCAAAATGCACAAATAGCCGCTGGTGCTGAAAGAGTCACCGGTGATATGCTGGTGCCGGCTACCCTTGAGCCGGTACTGGACGGCATCGATTCCGTTTATTATCTGGTGCATTCCATGGCCGGCGGTCGGGCCGGCTTTGAGCGCCGTGATCGCGAGGCGGCCGGGAATTTTGTCCGGGCCGCCGAGAGGGCCGGTGTGCGACGGGTAATTTATCTGGGTGGGCTGGGGGAAACCGGCAATCAACTTTCCGAACACTTGAAAAGCCGGCTGGAGGTGGCGGACATTCTCCGCGCCGGGAAATTTTCCACGACTTTTCTCCGGGCGGCCGTGATAGTAGGAGCCGGCGGCGCCTCCTTCGAACTGGTTAGGGGGTTGGTCAGACGCCTGCCGGTGATGATCACTCCGCGCTGGGTCTCGACAAAATGTCAACCGATAGCAGTGGATGACGTGATCTCCTATCTCACCGGCTGTCTGGCGGATGAACGTACCGCCGGGCGGACCTTTGACATCGGTGGGCCGGAGGTCATGACCTACCGTGAAATGATGGAACGATTTGCCATGCTGGAGGGAAAGAGGTTGTTTATCATCCCGGTGCCGGTATTGACCCCCAGGCTCTCCTCGTACTGGGTGGCGCTGTTCAGCCCGGTGCCCCCTTCCGTCTCGATGCCGCTGATCGAAGGGCTTGGAAATGAAGTGATCTGCCGGGACAACTCTATCCGAGATCTGATCCCGTTACAGTTGACCACCTACGATGACGCCATCCGCCAGGCACTTCTGGAGGACAGCAATAATTACGGATCCGGTCCGTAAATCAATTTACAGTTGCAGGGGGAACAGACATGAAAAAAATCGGCGTAGTACTTTCAGGATGTGGTGTCAGGGACGGAAGCGAGATTCACGAGGCGGTATTCACTCTGCTGGCCATTGACCGGCAGGGTGCGGAAGCGGTCTGCATGGCGCCAAATGCGGATTTTCCGGTTACCGACCATCTGGCGATGCAGGAGAGCGGCGAAAAGCGCAATGCTTTGGTCGAATCGGCTCGTATCGCACGCGGCAACATCCGCGACATTGCCGAGGTAAAGGCCGGAGAACTGGATGCGATCATCTTTCCGGGCGGCTTCGGCGCGGCCAAAAACCTGTGTGACTTTGCGATGAAGGGAGCGGCGGCGGCGGTCCACCCGCAGGTGTCGCGCCTGTTGAAGGAGATGGCCGCGGCCGGCAAACCGATCGGAGCCATCTGCATCGCGCCGGTTCTGATCGCCGCCGTACTCGGCAAGGAATTCGCACCGACTTTGACCATCGGCAATGATGCCGGCACCGCCTCCGAAATTGAAAAAACCGGCGCCAGGCACCAGGATTGCCCGGTCACCGAATTTGTGATCGATGCAAAAAACAAGCTGGTCTCGACCCCGGCCTACATGCTGGCCAACCGCATCTCCGAAGCCTATGAGGGGATTGACAAGTGTGTCCGGGAAGTTATCAAACTTATCTGAAATCCCGCCGAAATTAATTTTTAAGGGCGAGGCTTGCTTCGCCCTTATTTTTTGCAAAAGGATACAAAATCGATGAAACTCACGCTGTTCTGCCTGTTCGCCGCCATAACCGCCTTCAGTTACTGGCTGCGTCATATCAATCTCAAACATCTTAAACAGCACGGCTCAAAAGTCCCGGACGGCTTCGAGGGGCACATCGATCAAGAGAAGCTTTGCAAGAGCAGCGCCTATACCTTCGAATCTAGCCGGCTGGGGCTGTGGGACTCCCTGTTCGACAATGCGCTGCTGGTGCTGTTCCTGTTTGGCGGGGTGATCACGCTTTATGACCGTTTCATCGGCGGAATCAGTGACTCGCGGATTGTCACGGCGATCCTGTTTTTCATGTTGCTGTCCTGGTTCCAGACCCTGCTGGGCCTCCCCTTCGATCTCTACGGCACCTTCAGAATCGAGGCCCGCTATGGCTTCAACACCACCACCCCGCGACTCTGGTTAGCCGACCTGCTGAAATCCCAGGCCATCGGAGCCGTGCTGATGTCGTTCCTGATTGCGGTGGTATTCTGGCTTATATACTGGAGCCCGCTGCACTGGTGGCTCTGGGTATGGGGTTTCATGGCGGTTTTCAGCCTGTTCATGATGTTCATCTCCCCTTATCTGATAGAGCCGCTCTTCAACAAATACGAATCGGTCAGTGAACCGGGTCTGGAGGACGAAATCCGGGCGATGATGGAGAAGGCGGGGCTCAAGGCGGGCAAGGTCCTGCAGATGGACGCATCCAGGCGCAGCCGGCATTCCAACGCCTACTTCACCGGGATCGGCAAGGTCAAGCGCATCGTGCTATTCGACACCTTGATTCGGCAGATGAGCCACGGCGAGATCGTGGCGGTGCTGGCCCATGAGATCGGGCACTGGAAGAAGGGGCATATCTGGAAACGGCTGCTGGTGGCGGAAGTGATGGCACTGGCGGGATCGTGGCTCGCTTTCGGATTGCTGAACTGGCCGGGACTGCCGGATCTGCTGGGGTTGCCGGGCGATATTTCACTGCCGGCCAGGATGGTGGTTCTGGGGTTTGTCGCCTCACTGGCGCTGTTCCCGCTAACTCCGTTTTCCGCCTGGCGGTCCCGCTGCCACGAGCGTGAGGCCGACCGTTTTGCCGCCGATCTTACCGGCCGCCCGCAGGATCTGGCTTCGGCCCTGGTCAAAATGTCCGCTGAAAATCTCTCCAACCTGTTCACGCATCCGTTTTACGCAAAGTTCTATTACAGTCATCCACCGGTGGTCGAGCGTGTGCGAACACTGCGGGAATGGGCAATACAGTCCGCTGATAGCTGAAAAGCGCCGTCCTGAACCGGCTACCGGGAATTGTATCGCGCTGATTCCGCTTAAAGCTTGTATCGGTAGGAGAGTGAATACTATAATGCAGTCCGAAGAGGAGATAACCTAGATGGATGTTAACCAGGCAGAATTCATAAAAAGCGCGGCCAAACCCAAGGATTATCCCCCGCCCGGATTGCCGGAGGTGGCTTTCGTGGGTCGTTCCAACGTCGGCAAGTCATCGCTGATCAACGTGCTGGCCGGCCGCAAGGGGTTGGTCCGCACCAGCTCGACTCCCGGCCGGACGCAGCTGATCAATTTTTTCGATATCAACGGAATCCTGACCCTGGTGGACCTGCCCGGTTATGGTTATGCTAAGGCGCCCCCCGCGTTGCGCAAACAGTGGGGACCGATGATCGAAAGTTACCTGTCGTTGCGCGAAAGCCTCAAGGCGGTGGTGCTGATCCTGGATATTCGCCGCGTGCCGTCCGATGGCGATCTGCAGATGCTGCGCTGGCTGGAAATGTACAACATCCCGCCGATCATCGTGCTGACCAAGTGCGACAAGCTCTCCAAGAACGAGCAGGCCAAGCAGAAGACCGTGATTGCCGCCGCGATCAAGCGCGACAAGGGCATGCTGCTCCCATTTTCGGCGCTTTCCAGGGACGGACGCGACGGGATCTGGAGCGAGATCTTCAGTGTGCTGGAGCTTCCGGAGCAAAAACCGTGAACACAAGAGTGCACATAATCGTTCACGGCTCGGTGCAGGGGGTCTCCTTCCGTTATTATACCAGCCGCCGGGCCCTGGAACTGGGTGTGTCCGGCTGGGTCAGAAACCTGCCGGACGGGACCGTAGAAGGACTGTTCGAGGGGAGCGATTCCGCGGTGCAGGCGCTGGTGGAGTGGTGCCGGCTCGGTCCGGCCGCCGCAAGGGTGGATCGCCTGGATGTCCGCCGGGATAGCTACACCGGTGAATTCGATAGTTTTACCATCACCGCTTGAACCGCACAGATCATATTTTTTACAGGAACTTCAACATGCCAAGAATCAGTGCTTCACCGGCAAAGCCGAGCATGCCCGACATGCAGAAACGCCCTGATCACCGCCGGATACCGATCTCTAAGGTCGGGGTCAAGGATATCACCTATCCGATCGTCGTGATGGACAAGAACCGTACCCTGCAGCACACCGTGGCCAGGGTTAACATGTACGTCGATCTGCCGCACCACTTCAAGGGCACCCACATGAGCCGTTTCGTGGAAATCCTCAACAAATACCGCGAACAGATCGCGCTGGACAAGCTGGAAACGATACTGGAGGAGATGAAGTCCAGACTCGGTTCGGCCAGTGCCCACCTGGAGATTCAGTTCCCCTATTTTATCGACAAGGCCGCCCCGGTTTCGGGGGCCAAAAGCCTGATGGAGTACACCTGCGAATTCAGCGCCTCGATGACCGATTCGCTGGATTTCGTACTCGGCGTCCGGGTGCCGCTGACCTCGCTCTGTCCCTGCAGCAAGGAGCTTTCACGCTTCGGCGCCCATAACCAGCGCAGCATCATGACGGTACGGGTGCGCTACCGTGATTTCATCTGGATCGAGGATCTGGTGGAGCTGATCGAGCAGTGCGGCAGCAGTCCGCTCTATTCGCTGCTGAAGCGTGAGGACGAGAAGTACGTTACCGAACATGCCTACGAGAACCCCCGTTTCGTCGAGGATATGGTACGCGAGGCCTATTCCCGCCTGGCGGCGTTGGACAATATCACCTGGTTCTCGGTGGAAACCGAGAATTTCGAATCTATCCACAATCATTCGGCCTTTGCAGCGGTGGAACTGGACCGGCGTTGACCAGGAAAGGGTTGATTGTCTTTGCCCGCGAGCCTTTGCCCGGCCGGGTCAAAACCCGCCTGGCGGCGGCCATCGGCGATCAGGCTGCTGTCGAGCTGTACCGGGCCATGCTGCGGGATGTGCTGGATCTCAGCCGCCGCTTGACGGACGTCGAAACAGTCATTTACTGGGACTGTGAAGAAAAATCACTTCCGCGGCTGGAGCAGATCTACCGATGCGGCTCTCGCCGGCAGATCCCGGGTGACTTGGGACAGCGCATGCAAGCCGCCTTCGAGGAAATGTTTGCTGACGGCTTTGAGAGCTGCTGCATAATCGGCAGCGATACTCCCGACCTGCCGCATGCATACATCCTGGATGCCTTTGAATTGCTGGAGGATCGGCGGTTCGACGCGGTCCTCGGACCCAGCGCCGATGGCGGCTATTACCTGCTCGGTCTCAAGCGGCTTTATCCACAGCTGTTTCACGGGATTGACTGGAGCACCAGTCATGTTTTCCGGCAGAGCCTTGCTGCCGCCGGCTCTGCCGGTGCAGTGGCTGGACTTTTGCCGGAGTGGTATGACATTGACACACCGGAAGACCTGGATGCGTTCATCAAACGTTCCGGCCGGTTTTCAGGCAACGGATGCGATACGGCAACTCTCGCAACCGCTTTGTGATATTGGAGTTGTATTCTCATGTTTGAGCAGTTATTGAAAAATCGTGGCAGCAAAGACCCGAGGCACGGTGAGGCCATGTGCCGTTCCTGTATGCAGAACGCGCCGTTGGGCGTGCTGGTCATGGACCTGAACGGTTTCTGCCTGGAAGTCAACCGGGCCATGACCCGCATGCTCGGCTACGAAGCCGGGGAGATGATTGGTAAAGCGATTAAGGATCTGGCCGATTCCGGGTGGTGCGATACGTTGAAAGTTCATCTTGAGTCCGCCGGTTCCGATGGCGTCCGTTCCCGACAGATTCTCTTCAGGTGCAAGGATAATTCCGCCATGTGGGGTGCCCTGCAGGTCGTCAAGCTGGGTGAAGACCGCCTGATCGTGTTTTGTCAGGACATCACGACCCACATACTCGCCGAGCAGGAAATGCGCCAGGCCAAAGAGGCTGCTGAAACGGCCAACAGGATCAAGAGTAACTTTCTGACCAACATGAGCCACGAACTGCGCACACCGCTCAGCGGGGTGGTCGGAGTGACCGACCTGCTGCGGAATACCGGTCTGGATGCTTTACAGCGCGAATATGTTGGCATCATCCGGACCAGCTCGGAACTCTTGCTGGAGCTGATCAACGACCTGCTGACTTTTGCCAGGGTCGAGGCCGGCAAGCTGGAGCTGCATCCGCAGGACTTCAACCTGTCATATCTGATGAACGATGCCCTGGCATTGCTCAGGCTGCAGGCCTCCGAAAAGAACCTGCATTTTGATTGCGTTATTGAAGCGGATGTGCCGGCCTATCTGCATTGCGACAGCACACGCTTGAGCCAGATTGTTATCAATCTGGTTTCAAATGCGATCAAGTTCACCGCAAGCGGTAGTATCAAGGTCAACGTCCGACTGATATCGCAGACCACCCGGAGCGCGACCCTGGAATTTTCGGTCAGGGACACCGGTATTGGTATCCCCCGTGACCGGCTTGAAGCCATCTTTGCCCCCTTTACCCAGGTTGACGGTTCCACTTCCCGCAAATATGGCGGCACCGGCCTGGGACTTTCCATCTGCCGGCAACTGACGGCATTGATGGGCAGCAGTATTTCGGTAGAGAGCAGCGAAGGGGCCGGATCGACATTCCGCTTCACGGTGGAACTGAAAAAACAGTCCTGTGCCGGAAAACAGTTGAGCAATGGGGCCGAGAAGAATACAACGAAGAGTATCGTATCCGGCGCCATGGTTGATAAAGGACGGATATTGCTTGCGGAAGACCATGCCACCAACCGGCGGGTGATCAAGATGATGATCGCCTCGTTGGGATACCGGGTGGATGCGGTGACAAATGGTTCACTGGCGGTGTCGGCGCTGGAATCGGCGGAGTATGATCTGGTTCTGATGGATTGCCAGATGCCGGAGATGAACGGCTACCAGGCCACCGCCATGATCCGCGACCCGCAATCGTCAGTCCGGAACCACTCGATACCGGTGATAGCGCTGACCGCCAATGCCCTGGAGGAAATTCGCCGGCAGTGTCTGGCGGCCGGTATGAACGACTTTATAACCAAGCCGGTACTGGTGAGGCAGTTGGAAGAAGTCCTGGGTAAATGGCTGGCAAACCCGGCCGGAGATTTGCCGGGCGGCCTCGAAGCAATCACCTTGGGAGTCTTATGAAACCTATCCTGATTATCGCGGCGGTGCCGCTGGAGACACTCCTGCTGGAAAATTACCTGGCTCAGCCGGTCAGATCTAAATCGAATGGCATGGAGTCCGTTGAGGGCATGCTCGGAAACCTGCGTGTCGTCGTCTGCACCGCTGGCGTGGGCAAGATCAATGCCGCCGCCGCATCGGCCGTGATGATTGAACGTCATTGTCCCCAATTGGTGGTCAGCATCGGCTGTGCCGGAGCCTATATCGGCAGCGGCCTTTCGATCGGCGATCTGGTGGTGGCCAGTGACGAGGTGCTGGTGGATGAAGGGGTGCTGGTGGAAGAGGGATGGCAGGACCTGCGTTTCATGTCGCTTCCTGTGCTGGAACTGGGGGGGCGGCTCTGCTTCAACACGATACCGCTTTCTAAACATGCCTCCGAAAAGGCCATGCAGCTGGCCGATTATTACGGTGTTTTCCTGATGCGGGGGCGTTTTGCCACCGTTTCGACCTGCAGCGGCACCAGCATGCGCGGTGCGGAGCTGTCCCGGCGCTGGAACGTGATCGCGGAAAACATGGAGGGCGCTGCGGTGGCTCAGGTCTGTCTGCGCTACGGAGTGGACTGCTTGGAAATCCGTGGAATCAGTAATCTGGTGGAAGAACGGGATCTGAAAAAATGGGAAATCCAGCGCGCGGTTGACGTCGCACAACGATTCATCCTGAAATACATCGAAGAGCTGGACCGGCCCGATACATCTCCGTACCCGATGGCGGTCCCGGAAATGTAGCAAGTTGATTCTGCGCCTGACAAGAAAAACCCACTGTAAATTATGCAAGGCCGAGAGGAATTTCCTTTCGGCCTTGTTCAGTTTGAGCTGGATTCATCTGTGTTGGAATACTATTCGTCCATATACCCGAATTCATCTTTGTAATACTTGAGCAGTTTCAGAACTTTTGCCGAAGGTTCTCCCTTGGTGAACACCAGAATCGGCAGCTTCATCGGGGGGATGTCAGGAACCTTTGTCGCCGGGGTAATCAATCCGCTCGTGTTGATCACGATTGCTCCGGGGTTGGCCAGGATGATCTCTCTCAGCTGAAAGTGGTCGCCGGCAGGTTTTGCCTTGGCGGTTACCTTCTCGCCATCCAGGATAGTCTTGGTGAAGAGTTTGTTGAGGTAGGGAGTTTCCTTGCCCCAATAAACCGTGATTTCACCATCATCGCCACCGACATCACGCCAATTTGTGACCTTGCCGGTAAAAATTGCCTTGAGTTGTTCTTTGTCAAGCTTGCTTATCTTGTTTGACTTGTTCAAGAAAACCAGCAGCGAACTGGTGGCCACTTCGGTGCGGTTGAGCGAAGCGGGATCGATTGCGACCCCCTGGGCCTTGGCCTTGCCGATGGCATCGTCGAATGAAAGCAGGTTCAGTGAAGCCATGTCCACGGAGCCTTTTTCGAGCGATATAAGCGCCTTTGCCGGGTTGGAAAGCACGATGGTTACTTTGTCGCCGGTACTGCTCTCATAGGCTTCCTTGATTGGAGAGAAAACCGTTGCTATGGCGGCCGCTCCCCCCTCGATCCTGATCTCGTCTGCATTGGCAGGAACAAAAGGCGCTGAAAGAAAAGCGGTGGCTATCATCACATGTAAAATATTCATATGTAGTTAACTCCTTTTTGGGTTATCAGCGTGATGATTCTTGCATCATGTACTTGAGCAAGGCATGGATGGGCTTGATCTGCTCCTTGGTGATCAGTGTTTCGGGCTTGTTCATCGCCTTGCGATACATCCTGAAGGATATGGATTTCAGTGAGTCCATGTCAAAAGTCTGACCCGAGACCGGCATGTGTCCGGACAGGAATGAGATCACAATTCTTTGCTGGGAGTGGCACTTGGTGCATTTGACCTTGAAGATTTCATAATTGGCTTTCATCTGTGGTGTAAATTCGGCCGGATCGAAGCGCAGTGCCTCGCCACGACCGGTTACCTTAAGTGCGGCCAAGGCCGGTGAAACCATGATGCAGCAGAGCAGGCATGCAACAATTATTCTCTTCATTGATTGACTCCTTTCGAACTATTTGTACTCTTCAGCAGTGGGATTTTCAACAAGATCATTCTTAATGAGGGTTTGTGCCAGGTCAATTGCATAATTACTCATTAGAATACTAGGTAATAACATGCAAAAATACCTGTTTCAGGCAGTAAAAGCTGCAAATAATGTTCCGATAAAGCAAAGAAAATTCACTGCGAAAGATCAACCGTATGTTAACTGCATACTGATAAATTGAATCACCGCTTTCAGTCTTGTTGCCATGTCTGTTTTAGTCAGGATTTGCAGTTGACATCTGATCGTCGCTGGAGCTAAATCCAATAAATTTTGTTAACCTGGTCAGGAGGAAATTGATGAAATACGCGGAAACCATATATCGTCTGGCAATCGCACTCTGGGTTGGGGGTGGCGCCCTGTTCACCTTCGTGCTGACACCGCTGTTGTTTAAAACCGAAAGTCGTGACACGGCCGGACGGATCGTGGGCACATTTTTCCCCGGTTATTTCCGCTGGGGTCTGGCCTGCGGGGCAATTGCGCTGGTTAGTCGTCTATTGCAGCGCGGCGGTCGCCTGGAACTTGCCGGTGTGATCCTGGTTTTGATGCTGGCGGTTACGTCTTTCCAGGCATTTTACGTCGAGCCGAAGGCGGCTGACATCAAGAGCCGGATCGTATCCTTTGAAACAACGCCCAAGAGTGATCCTCTGCGGCAGCAGTTCTCCAAGCTGCATGGCGTTTCGGCGGTCTGCAACCTGGCCGTGGTGGCGGGGGGCGTGGTGCTGGTGATCCTGTTATAGCCGGAGATTGTCTGTGAGAAAATCATCGATCTTGATCCAGCTGTTTCTTGTCTGCATTCTGCCGCTGTTGACGGGGTGCAGTCAGGGGGCGAAATCGCCTCCTCTTGCGGCCGACGGAGTGGTGCTGGCTTTTGGCGACAGCATCACCGCCGGCACCGGCGCCGGCGGCGGAGAAAGTTATCCGGAAATTCTGGGGGGCTTGATCGGCAGGAAAGTCGTCAATGCCGGGATCCCGGGCGAGGTCACGGCCGAAGGGGCGGCACGCTTGCCGGAAGTGCTGGATAGCGTCAGGCCGGCCCTGCTGATCCTGTGCCACGGCGGCAACGATCTGCTGCGGCATATGGACCAACGCCAGGCGGCCGACAATCTGCGGGGCATGATTCGGATGGCACGGGAGCGGGGCGTCGCGGTCGTGCTGGTAGCGGTTCCGTCACCCGATCTTTCCCTGAAACCGCCAGCTTTCTACAGGGAGCTGGCCGCCGAATCCGGCATTCCGATCGAATCGAAGGCGCTGGGAAAGATACTGGGCAAAGGTTCGCTCAAATCGGATTACATCCATCCCAACGCGTCCGGTTACCGGCAGCTGGCCGAAGCGCTGGCCGCGCTACTGAAAAAGAGCGGCGCGATTTAAACGACAATACTTCACCCGATCGTTTTTTTGAATCTTCCCACCGCCACCAGCAGCACCACGCTGCCGATCATGGTCATCGCTGCCAGTTGCGGCCAGAGGATCTCCAACCCTACCCCTTTCAGAAAAATCCCCCGGATGACCACCATGTAGTAGCGCAGCGGGTTCAGCAGGGTCAGCCATTGCGCCGGCTCGGGCATGTTCTCGATCGGGAAGGCGAAGCCGGACAGCAGCATGGCCGGAAAGATGATGAAGAAGGCGCTCATCATCGCCTGCTGCTGGGTATGGCTGACGGTGGATATCAGCAGCCCGATCCCCAGTGAGCTCATCAGGAAGAGAGTCGTGGCCAGAAACAGGAGCCACAGGCTGCCCCGAACCGGCGTGTCGAACACCAGCGCCCCGACCGCGCTGATCAGGAAAACATCGATGTAGCCGATCAGCACGAAGGGCAGGGTCTTACCCAGGATGAATTCACCCTTGCGGATCGGGGTGACGATCACCTGTTCGATCGTGCCGATCTCCTTCTCGCGCACAATCGCCATCGAGGAGAGCAGCATCGTGATCACGAACAGGATGTTGGTTATCACCGCCGGGACATAGAAGGGGGGGCTTTCCAGGTTCGGGTTGAACCAGGCCCGGCTGGCCAGCTCCACCCGTCCGATCCGGGGGGGCTGGCCCGCCAGTCTGGTGGCGTACGTGCTCTGCAGGCGACTGTTGTAGTCGCTTGCCAGTCGCGCCAGATAACCCATGATCACCCCGGCCGTGTTGGAGTCGCTGCCGTCCAGCAGGGCCTGCACCGGCACAACCTCTCCCCGCAACAGCTGTTCGCTGAAACCGTGCTCGATATGAAGTACCAGCCGTACGGTGCCGCGATCCAGCAGCTTGCGTGCATCGTCGTCACGGTTGATATGGCGCACAACCCGGAAGTATCCCGAGGAGGCCATGATGGCGGCCAGCTCACGGCTTTCGCTGCTGTTGTCCCGGTCAAGAATCGCAGTGGGAATGTTTTTCACATCCATGTTGACCGCATAGCCGAAGATGACCGTCTGCAGCGCCGGCAGCACGAACAGCACGATCCGCATGCGCGGGTCGCGAAAGACCTGGATGAATTCCTTGATCAGCATGGCACGGAGACGCTCGAACATTTTAGTACCTTTTTGCCACAGAGGACACAGTTCCTCTGTGGCTAATAGATCTTCTTTCTGAACTTTTTGATCGCCGCCGTCATCACCAACACCCCGAAGCCGGCCAGAAACAGCACCTCCGGCCAGAGCACGCCGATCCCCACGTCCTTCAGGTAAATCCCCCGCAGGATGAAAACGAAGTAGCGGGCGGTGACGATATGGGTCACGGCCTGGATCGGCAACGGCATGTTTTCGATCGGGAAAATGAAACCGGACAGCAGAAAGGCCGGCAGGACCGTCGTGACAATTCCGACCTGGCTGGCCAGCAGCTGGCTTTTGGTGATGATGCTGATCAAAATCCCGAATGAAAGCGCGCCGAAAAGAAACAGCATCGAGAGCGGCGCCAGCAGCCAGAGGGAACCGCGCAGCGGCACGTCGAAGACGAATTCTCCCACCCCGACACAGAGCAGAAGGTCCAGAATGCCGATGCAGAAATAGGGGGTCAGCTTGCCGAAGATCAGCTCGGTGGCGGTAACCGGCGTGACGATCAGCTGTTCCATCGTGCCGGTCTCCCACTCCCGTGCCATGCAGAGCGAGGTCAGGATGGCGGCCATGATCATCATCACCACCGCGATCAGGCCGGGGAAGATGAAGTTGCGCGAGACCATGTCGGTGTTGAACCAGACCCGCGGCCGCAGCTCCATGACCGGTAATTTTCCTTGGGAGAGGGTGGCCGCAGTCCTGCTGAGGGAGATGTTTTGCATCTGTTTCAGCATGATGTCGCGGGAAAAAGTAGCCGTCGCGGCCTCGGCGTAACCCAGCGCGATGGTGGCGGTGTTGGGGTCGCTGCCATCGACGACCGTCTGGACCACTGCTGCTTCGCCCATTGAGAGCCGACGGGAAAAGTCGGCCGGGATCACCAGCGCGATCAGCGCTTCGCGCCGGTCGATGGCCTCTTCGATCTGGCGGTAGTTGTCGGTGGAGATGCGCAGGTCAAAGTAGCGCGAACCGGAGAAGCGGCTGATAAACTCACGGCTCTCCACAGTCTGCGACTGGTCCCACACCGCCAGCGGCACCCGGTCTACATCCATGGTCAGTGCATAGCCGAACAGAAACAGCAGCATCATCGGCATGCCGATGCCCATCATCAGGCTGCGCGGGTCACGCAGTACGTGCAGGAACTCTTTCCGGGCAACGGCTTTCAGGCGGCGGAGGTTCATGTGGTTATTGTACCATGGCGAGTTGTTTTTACTGTTCCGGCAGATCGAGCAGGAAACGCCAGATCGGCATCACTTCAATCGTTCGCGCGCCCGTTGCTATCTGCTCTTCCTCGGAACGGGTCACGATACGGCCAGATGTAAGACCCATCTCCTGCAGGGCCTCGTTCATGGCCGCCAGTTCGCGCTTTCTGGTCTGAGGCTCGGCCATCGACTCGCAGACCTGGATCAACTGCCGGCTGCGGTCCGGCCATTGCACGATAAAGTCCACCTCACGGCCGCTTCTGGTCCGGTAGTAGAAAATTTCGGGGCAGAGCCGCCTCAGCGCCGTGAAGACCAGATTTTCTAACAGGTGGCCGCTGTTGGTCAGGATTCCCGACGCAACCGATCTGACCAGCCCATGGTCGATGCAGTAAATTTTTTTCGGATTGGCGTTGCTGCGGGAAAGGGAGGCATCGAACAGCCGCACGGTAAACAGGAAATAGGCGTCCTCGAACCACTCCAGATAGTCTGAAACCGAGGATTTGGGGGCCTTGTGCCCCAGTGCTTTCAGATAACCTGTCAGGCTGTTGAGCGTATAGAGAGAGGCAATGTTGTCCGCCAGCCAGTGCGCCAGGTCGCTTACCGCCCTGGGGTGGGAGACGTCGTGGCGTTCGACCAGGTCGCGGAACAGGATGGCATTGAAATATTCCTGATGAACCTTGATTCGCAGATTACGGTTTAATCCCGACACTTCCGGGAAGCCACCGGTTTCCCAGAACTCCTCGAACCCCTTCTGTACCAGCAGCCGCTTCTTGGTGGAGAACGATCCGCCGGTCGCAATTCTCTTGCAGTCCAGATATTCCCGGAACGAAAAGGGAAACATCTCCCAAGCCACGGCCCGGCCGCGCATCTGGGTGGCGACCTCCTTCGACAGCATCCTCGCCGACGAGCCGGTGATAAAAACCTGGCATTTCTCCGTGCGCATCAGGCGGTCCACGAACGGCTCCCAACCGGCAACCGCCTGGATTTCGTCGAAGAAACAGTAGACCGTTTCACTGTTTTTTTTCTCGGGATAGATCGAGAAATAGGCCTCGATGATCAATCCCAGCCCATCGTATTGCAATTTATGGAGACGGTCGTCAAAAAAGTTAAGGTAGAGGATGTTGCGGCGTGACACCCCGACAGCCAGCAGCCCCTGCATCTGTTGGTACATATAGGTGGACTTGCCGCTACGGCGCACCCCGATGCAGACCGTCGCCTTGCCGGGGAGTGTTTCGATCCGCAGATGGCGTGGCACACCGGTTTCCGGCTCGGATTCCTGAAAGTCCAGGATGATGCTTTTAATGGTTTCGAGCATGGGTAATCCGTTGTTGTGGCTATGGCAATAATGGTAATAAATATTACTGATTAATTATTGATCTGGCAATAAATATTTCCGATTTACGGGATATGCAATAATCTCTGTTTTAAGCAGGGCCAGCGAGGAGATGAAGGGGATGTCGAAGTGTTTTTATATGGGCATGGGTTAAGAAACAAGATTAATCCAGAGGTGTGTCAAATGAAGTTTGTCAGCTTTTCTGATGACAATTGATGCAGATTCGCTCAGTAGCTCAGAGGTGCAGATTGGTGAAAGTTGCTCTTCATGTGACCACCTGGGGGCCTCCTCCTGCGAGGTTAACTCGGATATCCATGAATTGAGCTGCTGATACCAATAGTCGGGTGTTTCCTCCTGGATATAGCCGATTATTCCCGCATATCTGAAGTCACGTCCATGAAGCGAGCATTTGAAACGCTCTATCCCGCCACAGGGAACATGCCTGCCATTTTTCTCGTGCCCGATTACGTATTCTCGTCGCCGGGATGACCCGGTATGTCCAGACAGACGCTTCCCTTCGAACAAGGCAATCTTTGGTGGGTCGACCGAAATATCGTCTATCTTGAGGTGAATACCAAAATCTGTTGCCGGACTATCGCCACGCGTTTCGTCTTCCATGCTCTCGGTTTGAGCGAAATAGGGAAGATCATGATTGTCGGCAATGTTAGTAATAAATCGCGCCAAACGCCTGTTCAACCCATTTTCGTTGTTGATGTTCTCTTGCTGGGCTGATGCCGCGAATAAAGGCATGGCAACTTTGATAAGCTCAACAATTTGATTGAATTGAGTATTCTGAGCCGGACCACTGAACGCCCCCATGCCCTTTTGCAGCCGCTCGATTGGATAGTTTGCCCCTGTGTTCAAAACCCTTGCTCCAAGAGATCAATTAACGTCTCGTCGGCATCACGAAGGGCGATGGAACGGAGCCAGTAACGCTTCTGATTAGGCTTGACCATGAAGACAACATTATGGTCATACAGGCGGAGGATGCGGTGGACAAACAAACGGCTGGAATGTTGTTTGTGCAGCAACTCCTCCAGAAAGGGAACTATTTGGGCTTTGTCCGGGAGTTCGATTTGTGGAACATCACCGTAACAGAACGGGTAGCAGATAAAAGAACCCATCAGAATTGGCTGCATGGGGCGGAATTCTTTGTACACCGGGTTGAGGATGTTGCAGTACATTTCGCCGAAGTTGTGCAAATCTGAATTATCAACGCTGGTGAGAACGTCGGCTTTTTCGCCGTCACGTCTGAATTCAACAAGGTAGTTGCCAATATCTTCAACTAAAGCCTGTTCCCAAAAATTAAGTTCAATTTCCTGCATGTCATCGGGGTACGGCAAGGCCATGATATCGCTGGCATACAGAGAGTTTGAGCGACCTACCAGTATTCGCCCACTGACCAGAATAGCCATAATTCCGTAGAGCTTGGATTCGTTCAATCTCATTGCTAGCACTTGGAGATGCTCTTTATCAGTGTCAGGTGCATGCACCCCAACAATTTGATTGGTAAAAACCAGTTCTTCGTTTGAGAATGCGGCAGGGATTGCTAAGCCTTCTACTTTTTCCCTGATTACAACATGAGGTGGTAAAAATATTTTTTGTTTTTTTTGTCGAGGTCTTTCAATATAACGCTCTGTACACGGCTTTACCTCATCCCAATTAATGCCTTTTTGTGTTAAAGCTTTCGGGGGCACATTGAGTTTTCCAGTAATCCAAGAGGCTTCTTCAAATACAGTTAAACATTCAATCTGGACAAGATTCTCATCAGAAGACACCTCACGTTTTTTCTGATGAGAGCCACTACCTACACTGTACCCTTCACCAAACTCCCAGCCATCATTTTTTCTTTTGTGTTCTAGATATTCTCCCAATGTAGGAACATCTTTTAATAGTCGTCCCAACATTCGGTGAAGACGGCCACCGCCAAGGAGATTGGCTTTCCAGGCATATTTATTTTTCTCTATAGACTCACGAGCTACCCAATGGAAATCATACGGGTCCAGCTCAAACAGGAGTTTCTCTTTAATTGCCCTGGTTCTGCGGAACGTTGCATGAAGAACCTTCTCTGCTGAAGGTGGGGCGTTGCGCCCGATAATTGCGGCTGCCGCAACCTTGGCTTTGAAAAGCACTCCTTCAAGTGCGGTGAAATCAAAAACTTGATTTATGGCGAATTGATTGAACACGTAACCACGAAATTGTGTTGCCTTATCGTTATATAGAAGCGGCCCGGCAGGTTGAATAAGACAGATTACAGCGTCTTTTCGAGCAAGCTTGAAAGAGTGTTCCAGAAAAAGAAGTGCAAGCTGATTGTCCGGCAACTTGGGGCGCTGTTTCTCGACAGAAGTTTTTTCAACTCTCTTGGCGGCAGGGGTGGTTAACACACTCTCAAAGGGAGGATTGCCGATAACCAGGTCAAAATGTTCGTCAAATTGCCCCGATTCGATAATTTCAAAAAAATCTTTTGCCAAAAGATTTTGCTCTTGCAGGTTGTCAAATTTAAGCCTGTTCCAGATGACCAGCGGGTCCAACTCTTCACACAAAGCAACGCAGAGGCTGAAGGCGGTAATCAGAACCGCCTCGGGAGCTTTGTCAAATCCGTAAATGCTGTTTTTGAGAATATTCTGCAAATCAACATGGGTTGGCCGTTGCCAGTTATTGGCCATGCGCCAGCAGTGAATCAGGCGCTTGAACGCCCCTACCAGAAATACGCCCGAGCCACATGCAGGATCAACGATCTTCCAGGAGAGTGTCTCAGCCCGGAGCGGAAGGCACTGGTCCAGCAGGAAATCAACCAGCATCGGAGGTGTATAGACAACCCCTTTGCTGGCGTCTTTATCCCTTGTTGCCAGGAACTCTTCATAGATATTGCTGATCAATTCGACCGGAAGATCCTGAAACGAATAGAGCGGCCAAAACAGCCCTTGACCATTTGGCTCGGTGTCACCTTTCAGAAAATCAGCTATTGGGGTAAGGTCGGCACTTTCAAGCTCACTATTCTCTTCCGAACTCAATTCAAAAATGCCGCCATTAAATCGTTCACTCAGATGGTCTAGCAGCCTGACACAGCTTCCTTTCTCACGGAAGAGAGATTCAAGATCATCACTTTTTGCTTGAGAAAATTTACGAAAAAAACCTTTTTGGAACACTCGGTTATCCGCAGAGTCCCGACGATCATCCAGATATTTAACCAGTATAGCCATTACTAGAATGCGATTTACAGTCGGTTCCGATACGATTTTCTGTCTAACCAAATCTTGTCGGAATTCCTTAAGATGGCTAAGCAGCTTGAAATATGCGGTGTTTTCCAGGCAAAAATTGTTCTTGAACTTTGGGTTTTCCCACAATGTTCCGGCGGATATTTCACGAGCAACAAAAGCCCGGTCGATTTTTACCAGTTCTTCAAGTTCGTGAAACGGGCTGTATCGAGGTTGGTTGTGCTCTTTGTCAAAACCTGGTACGTGCCGGCAATTGAGGATCTTTACTTGACTGGCAGTAATGATGAATGCCAGCGGAACTACTCCCGCATTCCAGAGACGGCAGTGGATAGTGGCGTAATAGGTTTCATCCAAGCGTAGCGATGTGTCGCGATAGATATAAATCTGGGGGAGTGGGGAACGTTTGCTGTCTTCGGGAAAGGTGCGGAAAAATATTGCATTAGCCTCATAGGCCTCAGCTTGCTCCAGTGCAATCCTGATATGTGCCTCGGCAGACTCCTTGTCCGCGACAAAGTAAAGACCTGTCGGCTCCTCGCCGGGGCCAAGCATCTCCAGGCGAGTCAACATGTCTCTATAGTTGTCGATTGTTCTACGAGTCATATCCGTTCCAATTTAAAGGCTCAATATGTTTCTTTATCTCAAAAATAACACGGTCATGCGACAGAATATATCATTTGAATTTTGCTTTGTTTCGATTCATGGGGTTTATAGCATAAAAACACCTTGATCCGTATGAAATGTATGGGGATTTAAAATATCCTCGTTTCAGAAAACTTCACTCACTCCGACTCTGCATATCCATAAATACGAACATGCACTACCCAAACCCCGGACATCCTGATTCCTCGGCCTTCTTCCGTGTATGCGGATAATTCTTACAAATCTCCGGCTTCACATCCTGTATCCGGCAGATGTATTTCTCCTGCTTGGGCAACTTGCGCAGCCAAGGGCAACGGTTGACATCCCCTCCGGTCTGCGGGTGCATCCAGATGTCATAAACGCCGGGGAAAATCTCTTGAACCCATTCGAGGACATCATCCCGCCCATACGCTTCCCACATAGCGATATCCGCCTCTGTAGCACAGATTTGGTAAGCACCCAGATTAAGACAGCAATGTCCGCATTGTGTACAGGAAAATCCTTTTGGTGGCATACAACCTCCTATGAAATTGACGTTCCGCTGGGATCTCTGAAATTTATCCTGATTTAACGACTCTTCGCCACCACCTCATATTCCCCCTCGATAATCCCCCGAAAAGCATCACTTGTCGCTGCCCAATTCACCCCACCCGTGCCAATTTAACCCCGTCCGCTCACAAAAAAACAGGCCACAAGACATCTGTTTGCCCCGTGGCCCCAACGCCATTCGCTTCGTGACTGTGGCCCTCGAAAATTTCTATCCGACACGATTTTGCCAGTAGTTGGGCTCTCGTCGAAGGTGCATGACAGCAAGCACGTAAATTCTTTTGTCTTCTATGCGGAATAGCAGGCCGAAAGGGAAACGGTTCAACAGACAGCGCCGTATGCTCCCGGATATGATCGGCCAGGCTGTCGGGTTTTGCGTTATGCGCCCTCCAGCCCGAGAAACCTCATCAAGAAATCTGGCGCCAAGCCCCAGTTGACAATCCTGATAATATCCGGCAGCGGCCAGCATCTCCGCTTCTGCCGCAGGATGCAGGACAATCGGCTTCATTTCAGTGCTCTGCTCGCATCCTTAATTGCTTCGTCCAAAGGCCGGCATTCCACCTTGCCGTTCACAATCTCGTCATAACGGGTCTCCGCCTCCCGCACCCATAGCGCCTCGATATCCGCATCGCACCCTTCATGCTGTTTGAGCTTGGCCACCATCCGCTCATAACCTTCCAGACTCAACAACACCAGGTCGCCATGCCCTTTTCTGGTCAGAAAAACCGGCTCATTCTCTTTGCGGCATATCTCGGCAAGTTGATTCAGGTTGCTGCGTAACTCCGATACCGGATGGATATGGTGCATGGCTTCCTCCTCTGCTTCTTGTTCAAGCAACTTTCAATCATTATATACACTAGAGCGCGCATCGCCTGCCACCATTTATAACTTTGACCACTCGTGACTAATATCCACTGCCCCGCCTATTCTCTCACTGATCGCCTTTCCGATCCCGTTCTTCGATCAAGCCGATGAAGACATCCTCCAGGCTCGGCAACTCCCCATCTCTCATCCGTTCCTGCTTCAGCTCCAGCGGCGTCCCCACCGCGATCAGCTCTCCGCGATAGATCAGCGCCAGACGGTCGCAGTTTTCGGCTTCGTCCATGTAATGGGTGGTGACAAAGACCGTGACCCCTCCCTCGGCCAGGGAGTAGATCAGCTCCCAGAACTTGCGGCGTGAGAGCGGGTCAACGCCCGAGGTCGGCTCATCCAGGAAGACGATCGGCGGTTCGTGAAGGATGGCGCATCCCAGCGCCAGACGCTGCCGCCAGCCGCCGGAGAGCTGGCCGGCATTGGAGCTGCGTCGATCCGTAAGCCCGGCCATTTCGATCACCCATTCGGTACGTTCCCTGCGCTTGGCAGCCGGCAGCCGGTAGACTCCGGCGTAGAAGGCGATGTTCTCCTCCACGGTCAAGTCTTCATACAGCGAGAAACGCTGGCTCATGTAGCCGATGTTTTCCTTGATCAGCTCCGGCTGGCTGGTGATGTCAAAACCGGCCACCCGCCCCGCACCCGAGGTTGGAGTCAGGATGCCGCACAACATGCGGATGGTGGTGGATTTGCCGGCGCCGTTGGGGCCGAGGAAGCCGAAGATCTGGCCCCTGGGAACGGTCAGGCTGACCCGGTCCACGGCGGTGAAGTCGCCGAAGCGCTTGGTAAGTTGATTGAGGGAAACGGCCGGTGGTTCGACTCCGCTCACCAACCGCCTTGGAATTTCATTCAGCTCACGTACCCTGAGCGGAGCCGAAGGGTCGCCCCCAATTTTGCCGATCACCAGGTCGTCCAGGCTGACGGCGTCGTTGCCGGTCAGCTCGGCCGGCGTGCCGCAGGCGATCAGTTGTCCGTTATGCAGCAGTCCGACCCGGTCGCAGCGCGCCGCTTCATCCAGATAGGCGGTGGCCACCACGATCGTGACCCCTTCCGTCTTGAGATCGGTCAGGATTTTCCAGAAATCGCGGCGAGAGACCGGATCTACGCCGTTGGTCGGTTCATCCAGCAGCAGCAACTCGGGTTTGTGAATCAGCGCGCAGCACAATCCCAGTTTCTGTTTCATTCCGCCCGACAGACGTCCGGCCAGACGTCCCTCAAATGGCGCCAGACCGCTGAAGGCCAGCAGGCGTTCGGTACGCGCCTTCCGTTCGGTGCTTTCCACGCCGAACAGGTCGGCATAGAAGCGGATATTTTCGGCCACGCTCAGATCCGGATAGAGTCCGAATCGCTGGCTCATGTAGCCGATATGTTCCTGAACCGCAGTGAGATCGTCACCGGAGCATCCCAGCACCCGCAGCTCTCCGTCACTGGCATCCATCACGCCGCTCAGCATGCGCAGCGTGGTGGTCTTGCCCGCGCCGTCGGAACCGACCAGGCCGAACAGCTCTCCCCGGGCAACAGAAAGCGTAAGGCCGTCCACCGCGGTCAGGCTGCCGAAGCGCTTGCTGAGATTGTTGATTACAACGGCCATGATAAAACCTTTGTTTTGTTTGCTAATGTTTTTGGTCATTAGTTTCTATGACCGCATCGGCCGGCATGCCCGGTTTCAGCTCCATCTTCGGATTCGCCAGCGCGATCTTGATCCGGTAGACCAGCTTGACCCGTTCCTTGGCGGTCTGCACATTTTTGGGAGTGAATTCCGCCTCGGGCGAGATGAAGATGATCTTTCCATCGAAAGTCCTGCCCGGCCAGCCGTCAACGGTGACGCGGGCGCTCTGGCCGACCTTGACCCGTCCCAGCTCGGTTTCGGGGATGTAGGCCCGCAACCATGGCTCGTCCAGCTTTCCGACCGTGATGACCGGCGCGCCCGGAGCCAGCATCTCGCCGACTTCGGCATGTTTGGCCAGTACCAGCCCGGCCAGCGGCGAAAGCAGCATGCTCTGGGACAGACGGGTTTCGGCCATGGCCTTGCCTGCTGCCGCGCCTTCCACTTTGGCACGCGCCTGGCGCAGCGCATCGGGCCGGGGGCCGCTCCTGAGCAGCTTCAGGCGCTGTTCGGCTTCATGCACCGCTGCGATTGAAGCATTCCGCCCGGCCCGGGCGGCATCCAGTTCCTTCTGCGGGATCACTTCACGTTTGAAAAGAGCTTCGGCCCGTAGCGCATCCTTTGACAGACGCTCTGCCTCGGCCTTGATCCGGGCCAACGCGGCCTCGCCCTGGGCGATTTCCTCGCGGCGGCTGCCCGCCTCAAGATCGGCCATGGCTGACATTGAAGCGCGTTCCTCGGCAGCGCGACCGTTGCGTTCCTGTTTCAGTTCATCGTCTTCCAGACGCGCTATCAACTGTCCGGCGTTGACGGCCTGACCTTCGTCAACCAGCCGCTCCGTCAGCCTCCCGCCGATCTTGAAAGACAGCGCCACCGATGTGACTTCAACCGTGCCGGAGACTTTCAGCGCTCCGCTCTCCTCTGCCCCGCGATGCATGAAGAGGTAGATTGCCAGGACAATCACTCCAAGAATAACAATGCCGATTATGGCTTTTTTGGGCATCAGAAACCCCCATTGGTTGATCGTTGTGTAGTTATATCATGTGACTGGCGATATGGCATGGGTTTTCAAAAAAGAAGGGGCGGCTGTGAGCGCCCCTTTGAGTGTGGGTGAGTAACGCAGGCGATTCGTCAGCTGTTTGCTTCACATGCCCGCAAGCGGCGTCGTAGCGGGCGATGCAACAGCAGTCCGCCAGCCAGCAGCAGCGCCACTCCGGTCAGGGCCGGGTGGGTGACGGCCGCGACAACCGGCAGCAGAGCCAGTCGGGCCACGGCACGCAACGACTCGTGACCGGCAATCAGATCGGCCAGCGGCGGGCTGATCCGGTAATAGAGCGCCACAAAAGCGCGGCCGGGGGCGTTGGTCAGAAGATGCCGGTCGCGGAAATCGCGCAGAACCCGGACTTGCGGATGCAGGTAGCTGCCGTAGGCCGCCGTGGCAATGAAACAGCCGCCACCGCCTCCACCGCTTGTGGAAGCCGTAGAGGAAAGGCTGGAAGCAGGGGTGTTGGGCGGTTCAACTGCGCTTGTAACAGATCCGTCAGTGCTGAAGGAAGCCATGTGATTGTCAACATTGGTTGTATTTGCCACGAGCAATACGACTTCGTCAGAAGCGTTGAAGCCGGAAACAGTGACTGTAGTACCTTTTACGTCACTAAAGGGGAACTCAGTTACAGCTGTACCGACCTTTTTGAAGGCAGTGGCAACAATACCGCTGGTGCCATTTACGGTAATGCTCAAATCGGCTGGTGCCCCAGCTGAGGGTAAGAACCTGTAGTAAGCAAATGAGTAGTGGGGAAGTGTTACGCTGACGGCTGCTACAGGAAATGATGAGTAGCTGGCTTTCGGCGAGTAGGGAGAAGGCCTGGTAGCGGTCACGTCCGCAGCGTGCGAGGTCCAGTCGCGGGTGTAGACCCGTTTGGTGAAACCCAGAAACTCGGTTCCGAGGGAACTGCTGTAGGGAAGTGGTGTCAGCAGGCTTTCCAGTACCGGCACCATCGGGATATCGGCGATGCCATTGGGAGAGTTCAGGGTTGCCAGCTTGTCCCAGGCCGCCTTGACGACGGCTGTGCCATGTTTTTCGATCAGGTAACGGTTGAATATCCAGCGGCCGTAGCCGCCACCGGTAGTAGTGTTTGTTACGGTATCGATAGCCAGCGTGCTGTTGTTGAACCAGCCCGGGATGTAGTTGTAAAGCTGGTTGACGGAATCATACAGTTCATCTTCGTACCAGGTTGAGGTGGCTTCGGCATACCAGATGTCGAAGAAATAGTTGTAGCCGTACTGGATGGCGTGGTGGTATTCGTGCGCCGCGGTTATCTGCAGGCTTTGGGAGGCGCTGTACGGGCCTCCGGTGGCATTGGTGTAAATGGATTCTGTAAAATTATTGTCGATCTCCATGAAGCTGCTGAAGGCATGGGAGAAGCCGGTTGAGGGGGTCGCCTGGGTTGTGGTGGTCCGGCCGTACAGTTTCTGCAATGACAACTCAAGCAGGTAAACATCGTAGGGTGCGGCGGACACGGTGGGGGCCTGTCTCCATCCGAGGTTCTGGTATGAATTTGCAACATCGTCAAATGTCTGGGCCACGGTCTGTACCCAGCTGAACGATGGGACCGCGTCGGTTCCGCTGGTCGTGTAGTGGATCCTGAACTTGCCGCTTGGTGACAGATAGGTCAATTCGAATCCGCTTAGAACCGGCGCCTCCAGCTGTTTTGCCAGCACTTTTTGCGTGCCTGGTTCCAGCTTGTTCCAGTCGTGGATCAGCCCGTGCTTGAGCGGGGTGCCGCAATGGGGCATTTCACCCGAACCGGTTTCCTGTAACAGCACCGCCTTCTGCAGTTCGGTGCCGATGGGACTGACCTGGAACTGGTTCAGGTAATAATCATCCAGTTCCCCGGCCAGTCCGGGCAGCTCCAGCAACAGAATGGAAAACAGCGTGACAGTCAGTCGTGCGAGAAAAGTTTTCATCAATCCACCATCCTTTTGCCTGCCCGGAGCGGGACAAGCGTAGTTATGCCGCTTTCCACCGAAATCTCTGCCGTGAAGGGGCCGCTGCCGACATGATAGGTTCCCGCAGCAAGCACCACCACGAAATAGCCCTGTTCATCGGTCTGGACCGTGACCAGTTGCTTGCCGCCGGAGGAGATCAGCAGCGGCGTGCGCGGACATGGCGCATATGCGCTGTCGCCGCCGAGCTTCCCCCCTGAACTCTGAATATAGCAGATGCCCGAGATGGCGCCGGCCCCTTCGGGCAGGTTGATCGACTCGGTTGACGCTGTCTGTGTGAGCAGCACCACCGGTCGTACCCCCTCCCTGACAGCGATGCAGGGCTTGTCATCAGGAGCAGGGCCGGCCTTGAAGCCGATACCGTCGAAGTGGTAATAACTCCAGCTGTCACCGGGACGCTTGGCGGCGCAAAGGGCCGTTGTACCGATCACACTGCAGGCCAGAACCACCAGAAGAAGGCTTAATACTCTGGACATATGAACCGCCTTGATAATTGAAATAAGCCGTGTCTAACGGCATTCTGCAGAATTCATGGCCAGGAAGTCAAACGGAATAACGCAATATCCTCTCTTCGCTTGACAAAACAGCTACCTGACTATAAATTCACAAATTCACACAGCTGGATTATTCATGCAAACAACAATAGAAACGAGAGGAAGCAGACATCATGGCAGAAAAATTTATCTTCACCTCCGAATCCGTATCCGAAGGGCATCCCGACAAGGTCTCCGATCAGGTTTCCGATGCGATACTCGACGCCATTCTGGCCCAGGATCCCACCGCCCGCGTGGCCTGTGAAACCCTGGTTACGACAGGCATGGTGGTCATTGCCGGTGAGATCACCACCAACGCCGTGATCAACTATTCCGAGATCGCCCGCCAGACCATCAAGGAGATCGGCTATACCGATTCGGAGATGGGATTTGACGCCGATACCTGTGCCGTGCTGGTTTCCATCGATAAACAGTCCCCCGATATTTCCCAGGGAGTTTCCGAAGGTGAAGGTCTGCACAAGGAACAGGGCGCCGGAGACCAGGGGCTGATGTTCGGGTATGCCTGCAACGAGACCCCGGAGCTGATGCCGATGCCGATCCAGTTGGCCCACGAACTGGTGGCAAAGCTGGCGGAAGTGCGCAAGTCCGGCAAGCTGAACTTCCTGCGTCCCGACTCAAAGTCCCAGGTTTCGATCGAGTATGTCAACGACAAGCCGGTGCGTGTCGATACCGTGGTCATCTCCACCCAGCATACCCCGGACGTGACCCACAAGCAGATTGAGGAAGGCGTTCTGGAAGAGGTCATCAAGAAGGTTATCCCAGCCGAGCTGCTGGATGCCAATACGCGCTATTTCATCAACCCGACCGGGCGCTTCGTTGTCGGCGGTCCGATGGGCGATTGCGGCCTGACCGGCCGAAAGATCATTGTCGATACCTATGGCGGCATGGGACGCCATGGCGGTGGCGCTTTCTCCGGCAAGGATCCCTCCAAGGTTGACCGCTCCGCCGCTTACATGGGGCGTTATGTGGCCAAGAACCTGGTTGCCGCCGGGCTTTGCGACCGTTGCGAAGTGCAGGTGGCCTACGCCATTGGCGTGGCCCAGCCGGTTTCGATCATGGTCCACGCCTTCGGCACCGGCAAGGTTTCCGAAGAGCGCCTGTCGGAACTGGTGCGCGAGGTTTTCGACATGCGCCCCCGCGCCATCATCGAGCAGCTGGACCTTTTGCGGCCGATCTACAAGAAAACCGCCGCTTATGGCCACTTCGGCCGTGAACTGCCGGAGTTCAGCTGGGAGAAGACCGACAAGGCCGCCGAGCTGAAGCAGAAAGCCGGTATTTAACGAGCCGGATTCAAACGGGCTGGTTTGGTAAGAACAATGGGGCGGTTTTATGAAATCGCTCCATTTTTTTAACCTTCGGTCCAGGGTTGCACAGGGAGATATCATAAATGCCGGTCAGCACACTGGGACATAATCCGCTCCTCTTCGGCCGTGACGAGCGTGCCGGCATCATCGCCGTGGAGCCGGTCGGGCATTTCATGCGCGTATTCACCCGATCCGGTGGCCGGGTGCAATTCCACGATGAGCCCTTCCATCCCTTCATCCTGGTCGGCGATCCGGCACTGCTCAGTGGTTGCCGGGTACCGTGCGCGGTAAGGCAGCTTGAAGGGGAAGATTTCTTCAAATACCAGCTCCGTTTCGATTCCTGGAGCGACTGCCTGGCCGCCCGTGATTTTCTGGCCGCAAAAACCGGGAAGAGCGTTGGCGCAACCAACGCCCCCTACCTTTTCTTTTCCGACCTTTCCCATCTGTATCTGCTGGACAGCGGCAGAACGCTCTTTAAAGGCCTTGAATTTCCGGAGTTGCGCTGCCTGGCGCTGGACATCGAGACTTACTGCGCCGAAGGATACGATTTCTCCAATCCTGAGCGTGCCGAAGACCGGATCATCTCGATCGCGCTGAAGGATTCCCACGGCGAGGAGACCGTGCTGCGCGGCGACCGGCTGTCCGAGCCGGAATTGCTGCGGGCTCTGAATGCGACGATCCACGGCTGTGATCCGGATGTGATTATCGGCCACAACATCTTCCGTTTCGATCTTGACTACATCGGCAAGCGTGCCAGGATGCACGGCATCCGCCTGGAGTGGGGCCGCAACGGAGCCGCTCCCCATGTCACCGCCCATGCCCGCTGGACTCTGGCTGAAAAAACCATCGACTATCCACGCTGGGACGTCTATGGCCGGCATGTCATCGATACCTATTTTCTGGTCCAGCTCTATGATATTTCCCAGCGCAACCTGGAAAGTCACGGGCTCAAGGCGGTTGCCCGCCATTTCGGTGTTGCCGCCGAAGAGCGCACCTATCTGGACGGGGCCGATATCTCATCTGCTTTCAGCGAAGATCCCGAACGGCTGTACCGCTATAATCTGGACGATGTCAGGGAAACGTTGGCCCTGTTCCGGCTGCTCGGCTATCCCTGGTTCCTGCAGACCCGCATCTTTCCGTATTCCTTCCAAAACTGCGTCATCCGTGGCAATGCCACCCGAATCAACGCGCTTTTCCTGCGCGAATACCTGCATAGCGGGCATTCTATTCCGGTCCGCACTTCCGAAACGGCCCCTTTTGAAGGCGGTTATACCGAGCAGAGCCGCGAAGGTGTCATCAGCCCGATCGTGCATTGTGATGTGGCTTCGCTCTATCCGTCGCTGATGCTGGCCTATGCCCTGGCGCCGGCCAAGGATAGCCTGGGGCTGTTTCTGCCGATGCTGGCCGAGTTGCGGCGTTTCCGGTTGAAGGCCAAGCAGATGGCAAGAGAAGCTGGACAGGAGGCGGAGCAGCACTACTATGATGCCCTCCAGCAGGTCTTCAAGGTGCTGATCAATTCGTTCTACGGTTATCTGGGCGCCGCGCTGCACAACTTTTCCGATCCGGCCGCGGCCGCCGAGGTGACCAGGCTGGGACGGGTCACGATCAGGAACATGATTGACCTTCTCAAGGGCGAAGGCGCCAAACCGGTCGAGGTGGATACCGACGGCATCTACTTCCAGCCGCCCGATTCCTGCTGCACGGAGGAGGATGAGTCCGCCCTGGTGCAGCGTATTTCCGGGGCATTGCCGGAGGGGATCGAGGTTGAGCTGGATGGTCGCTACCGCTCGATGTTTGCCTACAAAACCAAGAACTATGCGCTGCTTGGCTATGACGGCCGGATCATCATCAAGGGGAGCGGACTCCGCTCACGCGGCCTGGAACGATACCTGCGGGATTTCATGCGGGACCTGATCGAGCTGCTGCTGGATGGAAAGGGGGCCGAGGTCGAGCGCCTGTTCGGCGAGTACGTGGTCAGGTTGCGTTCGAAGGGGCTGGACGCGGCCTGGGTGGCGCGAACAGAGACCTTGAATGAGTCCCCCGAGATTTATCGTGAGAAAGTGCGTCTCGGTACACGAAATCGTTCGGCCGCATTTGAGATTGCGCTGTCCGCCGGCAGGACCTATCGGGCCGGGGATCATGTCAGCTATTATGTCAGCGGCTCCGGCAAGGATACCGCGGCCTATGAACAGTCCCGTCCATTGAGCGCCTTTGATCCGGCGCATCCTGATATCAATGTCAATTATTATATTGAGAAGTTGCGGCACCTGAAAAAACGTTTTGAACCGTTTCTGCCCAAAGAGCCGACTCTGTTTGATCTGTGATGCTTGCATGCCGCTATTCTTTGTGATAAGAGACTGAAATGGATAGCGATTCGATTTTCGACCGGACGCTGTCACCAATTGGTGGCACCGGTGTCTTAATGAACACGAAACCCAGAAATAATTTACGGTTTACAAAAGGAGACGGTATGAAAAGAGTCCTGTTGCTTTCAGCACTGCTATTCGCCTTCGCTGTTACTGTTCCGCAAGCTGTGCTCGCCGAACAACAACCCGAGATGATCGCCGAAAAGATGGCGATAAAATTTACCCGTGGTGTTGCCAACACCTTTACAAGTATTGTGGAACTGCCCAAGCAAACGGTGCTGACGGTGCGCGACATGGGGCCGGTAGGTTATGTGGTCGGGCCGCTGAAGGGTGTCGGCATGACGCTCTATCGCGGTTTCATAGGTATGGCGGAGACGGTATTCTTTCTGGTGCCGCAGCCGGGCTATTATGATCCGATGATTGATCCCGCCTATGTCTGGGAAGGGTGGGAACCAAAACGGGATACGACCCAGGCGGTTCCCGAAGAGAAATAAACTTGACTGATTCAGATACAGAAAAAGGCGACCCATTCCGGATCGCCTTTTCTATTTTGCAAATAGTTCGAGTTGGTGATTTGATACGCTGACTCAGGCAACTGCCAGTCGTTGCCGCAGATACGCTTCGAACTCTCCCCGGAATTCATCACGCTTGAGGGCCATGTCTACCGTGGCTTTCAAAAATCCCAGTTTGTCTCCGCAATCGTGGCGCAGCCCCTCAAACAGGCATCCGTAAACATTCTCCTCTTTGGAGAGCTTGAGAATCGCGTCGGTCAGCTGGATTTCTCCTCCCTTGCCTGGTTCCTGGTTCTCAAGGATATCGAAAATCCGCGGGGTCAGGATGTAACGGCCGATTATCGCCATATCCGATGGCGCATCTTCACGGGACGGTTTTTCGATCATGTTTGTTACCCGGAAAGTGTTGCCGCCCAGCAGATTGGCTTCGACGCAGCCGTAGGAGGAGATGTTTTCCATCGGCACCTTTTCCAGCGCCAGCACCGATCCCTTACGCTCGTCGAATACTTCCAGCAGTTGTCCCAGACAGGGGATCTCGCTGTCGATGATGTCATCACCAAGCAGCACCGCAAACGGTTCGTTGCCGACGAAATCCTTGGCGCAGAGGATGGCGTGCCCCAGCCCCAACGCCTGCCTCTGGCGCACATAGAAAATATCGACCATCTCGGCGATTTCCCGGACATGGGAAAGTTCTTTGTCCTTGCCCTTGTCGTAGAGATGTGCTTCCAGTTCGACGGAAATGTCAAAGTGATCTTCAATGTTGCGTTTGCCGCGACCGGTCACGAACAGGATCTGCTGGATGCCGGAAGCGACCGCTTCCTCGACAACATACTGCACCAGCGGTTTGTCGATCAAGGGCAGCATCTCCTTGGGAGATGCCTTGGTGGCGGGCAGGAATCGGGTGCCGAGACCGGCAACCGGAAAAATGGCTTTCTTGACCTTCATCGATGACCTCCGGGTTGTACCTGTTTCAAAGAACGATGAAAATGGGCCAGCTATTCGGCGGCGCAGGCGCAGCCGCCGCATCCGGCCGGCTTGGGAGCCTCGGTTTTCGGGCAGTAGCCGGTGTTGAACCAGCCATCGCCCTTCAGGCTGAAGGCGGTGTTCGAGATCATTTTCTTTACGGTTCCACCGCATTGAGGGCATTCGCTGGCGGGTGGATCGGAAAACTTCTGGCGCAATTCAAACTGGTGGCTGCAGGTTGTGCAACGGTATTCGTACATCGGCATGGTTTTTCTACTCCTTCTGCGTATCAAAATTATCTATACATAATAGTAATGTGTTGTCCTGTTTGTCAATGGTTGCTCACGATTATACTTGGGAATGCCCATGACCATGGGCTGCAGAAAACATCGAGATATTTTGTGAAGCTGCATTTATCATGCTTTTTGTTGACAAAACAGCGCCCGGAAAATTATTATAGTCATCTTTATATACTTACATGCAAATATCGGGGGGAATTATGGGTAACAAGTACAAAATTGCGGTATTGCCGGGCGATGGTATCGGGCCGGAAGTGATGTCCGAGGCGCTCAGAATCCTCGATGCAGTTGAGACCAAATTCAACGTATCCTTTGAACGCACCCACGCCAACGTGGGCGGCGCCGGGATCGACAATGAAGGCAAGGCGCTGCCGCAGACAACGATAGACATCTGCAAAGCCTCGGATGCGATCCTGTTCGGCTCGGTAGGCGGTCCCAAATGGGAAACGCTGCCCCCCGACGAGCAACCCGAGCGTGGAGCGTTGTTGCCGCTACGCAAGATATTCGGCCTGTACGCCAACCTGCGTCCGGCCATCATCTTCCCCTCCCTTACCGGCGCTTCGTCGCTGAAGGAAGAGGTGATTGCCGGCGGTTTTAACGTGCTGGTCATCCGTGAACTGACCGGTGGAATCTACTTCTCCCAGCCGAAAGGGATCGAGGGCGCCGGACGTGACAGGGTCGGAGTGGACACGATGCGCTACAGTGTGCCAGAGATCGAACGCATCACCCATGTAGCTTTCCAGGCGGCCCGCAAGCGCGGCAGCAAGGTCTGCTCGATCGACAAGGCCAACGTGCTTTCCACCTCGGTCCTCTGGCGCGAGGTCGTAACCGGTATCGCCAAGGAATACCCGGATGTGGAACTGTCTCACATGTATGTGGACAATGCCGCTATGCAGCTGGTCAAGTGGCCCAAACAATTCGACGTTATTCTCTGTGAGAACATGTTCGGCGACATCCTTTCCGACGAGGCCGCCATGTTGACCGGTTCGCTGGGAATGCTTCCCTCGGCGTCGCTGGCAGAAGGGACTTTCGGCATGTACGAGCCGTCCGGAGGCTCGGCTCCGGATATTGCCGGTCAGGGCATTGCCAACCCGATCGCGCAAGTACTGTCGATGGGGATGATGCTGAAATTTTCGTTCGGAATGCTGGAAGCCGCTGACGCCATCGACAATGCCGTGGCAAAAGTCCTCGACCAGGGATATCGGACCCGCGACATATTCCAGAATCTGGATGGCGAAAAACTGGTCAATACAAGGGAAATGGGCGACGCGATCATCGCGGCTCTGTAGCCTTCCGGTTACAAAATATACATTCAAGAAAAGGAACAATAATTATGAAAGTCGGAATAGTAGGATGGCGCGGTATGGTGGGTTCGGTTCTTCTCCAGCGCATGGTGGAGGAGAATGACTTTTCACTCGGTTTCGAGCCGGTGTTCTTCTCGACCTCTCAGGCTGGGCAAGCGGCCCCCATGAATGCGGGAACACTTAAAAATGCCGATGATATCGCGGAACTTAAACAACTGGACGTGATCATAACCTGCCAGGGGGGGGACTACACCAAGGCTGTTCATCCGGAGCTGCGCAAGCAGGGCTGGAACGGCTACTGGATCGACGCAGCCTCGACCCTGCGGATGGAGGATAATGCGGTCATCATCCTCGATCCGGTCAATCGTGGCGTGATCGACAAGGCTCTGGCCAACGGCCAGAAGGATTTCATTGGCGGCAACTGCACCGTCAGCCTGATGTTGATGGCGCTGGGCGGCCTGTTCCGTGCCGGTCTGGTGGAGTGGCTGACTTCCATGACTTACCAGGCCGCCAGCGGCGCCGGTGCTCCCAACATGCGTGAGCTGTTGTCCCAGATGGGCGTGCTGAGCGGTACCGTGGCCGAGGAACTGAAAAACCCCGGTTCGGCAATCCTCGAAATCGACAAGAAAGTCACCAATGCGTTGCGTGACGGTTCGCTGCCGACCAAAGAATTCGGCTTCCCGCTGGCCGGTAACGTTCTCCCCTGGATCGACCGTGAAGTTGAAGACGGCCAGAGCCGCGAGGAACTGAAAGGTTTCCTTGAAACCAACAAAATCCTTGGCACCAGCAACCCGATTCCGGTTGACGGCATCTGCGTCCGCGTCGGCGCGATGCGCTGCCACAGCCAGGCCCTGACCATCAAACTCAACAAGAATCTGCCGATTGAAGAGATCGAGAACCTGATCAAGAATGACAACCAGTGGGTCAAGCTGATCCCCAACAACAAAGCCGATTCCCTGGCCGGCCTGACTCCGGCGGCTGTGTCCGGAACCCTGACCGTGCCGATCGGACGTTTGCGCAAGATGAAGATGGGGCCACAGTACGTGCAGGCCTTCACCTGCGGCGACCAGCTGCTGTGGGGCGCGGCGGAGCCGTTGCGCAGGATGCTGCGGATCCTGCTGGAAAAATAATCCGGCAGGGCGATCATTGTGATCGACACTTGCCATGTTCAGACCACAAAAATCGGGCAAACACAAGGTTTGCCCCTACAATGACGAAACGCCCCGCCCAGGGGCGTTTTCGTTTGAGAGATAAAATGAAACAGATCGTCAACAAACCGGAACTCCTGGCCCCGGCCGGGTCGCTGGAGTCCTTCTTCGCCGCAATCGAAAAGGGCGCCGATGCGGTCTATGCCGGTCTGCAGGACTTTTCGGCTCGCGCCCGTGCCAGAAACTTCACCCTGAAACAGATGGAGCGGATGCTGGCCTATGCCCATGCCCAGGACCGGCGCATCTACATTACGCTCAATACCCTGGTGAAGGAGAAGGAACTGCCGCAACTGGTAGACACCCTGTCCGCCCTGGCCGGCATGCGGGTGGACGGAGTGATCCTGCAGGACCTGGCGGTGGCCAGGCTGATTCGCAATCGTTTTCCCAGCATTCCGCTGCACGCTTCGACCCAGATGACGATTCACAACACCCCCGGGGTCAGGATGCTGGAGCGGCTCGGATTCCAGAGGGCGGTGCTGGCCCGTGAGCTGGCGGTGGACGAGATTGCAGCGATAGCAGCGGCCACACCGGTGGAGATCGAATGCTTTGTGCATGGGGCTCTCTGCTTCTCGATCTCGGGGCAGTGTTTCTTCTCGTCGCTGCTCGGTGGGCATAGCGGCAACCGTGGACGTTGCGCGCAGCCCTGCCGGCGGCTTTACAGTCATCGCGGCAAGGAGGGGCACTACTTTTCCACCAGCGATCTGTCCGCCATCGATCTGCTGCCGGACCTGATAAAAGCCGGCGTGAAATCACTCAAGATCGAGGGGCGCATGAAATCGGCGGAATATGTGGCCAGCGTGGTCGAAGCCTACCGCATTGTGCTGGATGCCCCCGAAGGATCACGGAAACAGGCGCTGGTCAGCGCCAAGGAAATCCTCAAGTATTCGTTCGGACGAACTCCGACCAAGGGCTTTCTGGTGTCGCAGCAGCCGGATGACATCGCCAACCCCTGGCAGAAAGGGGGCACCGGACGTTATATTGGTCAGATCAGGAGCATCAAGGGCAAGCGCCTGGCCTTCGAGACCCGCGATGCGCTGCATGTTGGAGACCGCTTGCGGGCCCAGCCCAAAAGCGACATGGCGGGGCAGGCCTGGACAGTGCGTGAGCTGTTCCAGAGCCAGCGCAAGGTTATCGAGGTAAAAGCTGGCAGTCTGGTTGAAGTGGAGACCCCATTCGATTTTTCAGCCGGCGATTCGATCTACAAGGTTTCATCGAAGGAAGCCTTTACCCTCAGTGACAACGCCTGCCAACGCCGGCTCGAGTCGGTTAAGGGCGACAAGCTCAATTGCCGTCTTAAGCTGGCCCTGTCTTCCGATTCGCCGGAAGGAGCGGCGACGCTACGGATAAAAGCTGAAGTTTCCGGCTCAAGCTACGATTTCCGGTTCCCGCTCGGGATCCTGGAAGAGGCGCGCAGCGGCAACATGCAGGCGGTGCTTGCCGGGCAGTTTGCCAAGTGCGGCGAGACCCCGTTCCGCCTTGAGACACTGGAGGCCCCGGATTTTCCGGCGATATTGATTCCGATGGCGACCTTCAAGGAGTTGCGCCGCCGCTTCTACCAGCAGTTGAGCGAGGCGGTTTTCAGCGGTTTCCGTGACCAGCTGGCAACTACGCGCCAAACGGCGCTAAAAGACATCGCTGCTCTTACGGGATCGACTTCCGTCCCGTCATCAAAAGAATCGCTGACGATTATCATTGATCAGCCCAAGGAATGGCGCTTTCCACTTTCAATCGGCGCCGACCGCACCATGCTGCCGCTCTCCAAGGCTGTCATCCATCAGCTCCCGTCAACTGTTCCACGCATGCGTGGTTCGGAAGATCAGCTCATCTGGCAACTGCCGTTCATGCTCTTCGACCGGGACATGCCGCTTTACCGCGATGCGCTCCGCGATCTGCACACGGCTGGCTTCCGTCGCTTTGAAGTTGCCAATCTGTCGCACTTTGAACTTTTGCAGGGACTGGAGGGGTTGCGCATATCGACCTGGCACCGCTGTTTCTCGCTCAACAGCCAGGCTCTGGAGGCCTGGCGTGAATTGGGCGCCGAATCGGCTACGCTGTATATCGAGGATGACAGTGTAAACCTTGCCGAACTGCTGAAACCGGCAATGGATATTGAAAGACGGATCATTGCCTATGCGCCGCTGCCGGTGATGACCACCAAGATCCGTATCAAGGAAGTGCATGGCAATGTTCCGTTGCACTCGGACCGGGGCGAGGGTTACCGCGTAACCACCCATGATGGTCTGCAGACTATCAGTTCCATGACCCCGTTTTCTTTGACGGCACGGCATGCCGAGCTTCGCCGGATGGGCTGCTGCTCGTTTCTGATCGACCTGCGCCAGGCGCCCCGCGAGAGCTGGAATGAGATCATCGCCGCTTTCAAGGCCGGTCGCGCACTTTCCGGCACAACCGAGTTCAACTATGCAATGGAGCTTATATAAATGAAACCGATTGTATTTGTCTTCTTGCTGATGGTCCTGTTTTCTTGCGATGCCTTTGCTGGCCGAACCATTGATGGTGTTGTAAAGGCGGTCTACGACGGGGATACGTTGCTGCTGGCCACTCGCGAAGATAGCCGGTTGAAGGTGCGGCTTTACGGTATTGACGCTCCCGAGATAAGAAAGCCGGATATGCCCGGGCAGCCTTTCGGTGACATTGCAAAACGAACTCTGATGTATAAGATTATGGGGCGGCGGATCAGTGCTGAAATCGTCGATATTGATCAGTACAAACGTGCCGTGGCGGTTATCCGCTATTCCGGCAGGGACATCAACGGCGAGATGGTGAGGGAGGGTTTGGCGTGGGCCTATCGTCAATATCTGCAGGGGCCGTACGCTTCCGAATACATCGGGGCTGAAAACCGGGCACGTTCGCATCGCATCGGCTTATGGCGCAATGCCAATCCCGATCCTCCATGGGAGTTCAGAAATGCTGTAATGGGCAAGGAACGTGGCAGGAGGCGTTGATTTAATCCGAACAATCCATGGAAAGCGTATCAGCGCTTGAATCTTTTTTCACGTTCAAGGATATGTTTGACACGGGAAACTACGCGGACCGGTTGGACCGGTTTTGGTATGAAATCGCTGAATCCGAATTCCAGCGCTTTCTGCTCGTCCTCGGTAGAGGCCTTGGAAGTCAGCATTATAACAGGAATTTCCGATGTCATCGGGTTGGCTTTAATGGCTCTGAGCAATCCAAAGCCGTCCATGCGGGGCATGATGGAATCTGTAATGATCAGTTTGGGGCGTTCCGCCATGGCAATTTTCAGTGCCTCAAGGCCATCGGCGGCCAGAAGCACTTTGTATCCCTCCTTGACCAGCGCTATCTGAATAAGCGTTGCAACCGGGAGAGAGTCTTCCGCCACAAGTATCGCCTCTCCTCCTTCACTGGAGCTGCTCTTCAGGTAGTGTACCGATATGGCATCCAGAATTTCCTTGCGCGTGGCAAGCACCGGAATGATCTGAAGTCCGGTAATACGGCTCAGCATCTCCATGGTTTCCAGATCGAACGGGTCTGAAATGGCAACCGCCAGCATTGAGTCCTTCGTTTTAAGCGGAAAGACCAGCTTTTTCATGGCAAAATCTGATGGAAGCAGCTCCAGCAGTTCCTGAGGGTAGCTGTGACCCACAAAATTCTTGATTGTTTTGAAGTTGAACTGTTTTGAAAGCGCATCAGTCAGCTCTTCTTCGGTGATGACACCCATATCCTCCAGTATGACACCCAGACGTTTTTTCTCCAGCTTCTGACGTTCCAGCGCGCGTTCCAGCGTCTTCTTGCTGATGATCTCAGCTTCAACCAAGATGTCTCCCAGATGTTTCATACCGCTCCATCCTCAACCATCATAAAAACTTTTTATACTAATACCATACAACTGAGTAATTTTACAGTATTTTAGTTCACCGGGCAATTGAGGGTCAACATGTACGGTATGCGATTATTATCCAGGTTTGTGAATATGCTATTTGGGCGCCAGATAACCTATGCGTATTCCACCCCAATGCCGGTTGTTAAACAGCAGTGGCTTTGACATGTCATTGAGTATTTCTCCCGTGTCGCGACGATATGTCTGCAGCAGGAATCCGTCGGTATTTCGGGCGCAGCGGATGCCGGTGTGGTCGTTGAAAATCCGTTTGGTGCGATTGTTGTTTTTATCGACTTCGATGTTTCCGGTCAACGGTTTGGAGTAGCGCAGGTTATGGCATGGGCAATAGCCGTTGTTGTCAATACAGATTGCATACAGGACCTTATTGTCCTTGGCGATAATCATCTCCTGATAGGGAGAAATAATTCGATCAAAAAATGTGTCGTAGCGGGTTGTGTACTTTTGCGGGTTTGTGTTCGGCACCGGTACATAATTCCTGTCAAACAGATTTTCAAGAGTCAGTGTTCTGTCCTTGAGGGCAGCTTCAATAGCTTCCTGAACCTGGGATTCCAATTCTCTGATATATGACTTGACCGTGTCGTGGTAATTGCCGACCGAAAATTTGCCGACCGAACTGTAAATGTTTTCCACCACTTCCGAAAAAGTCCCAAAGGCGTCATTCGTAGCGCGCATCATCTCATAGGTCTGTTCAGCGCTTTTTGATACCAGATGTATCATCTCTGAAATCTGGGCAGTGGTGGCGCTCTGCTCCTCCGATGCCGTAGCAATCTGTTCAATCATCAGCCTGGATTCGGCGGCGTGATTCTTGATGTTTTCAAGGCTGGAGCGTGCTTCCTCAGCCTTGTCCAGCCCGGTTGTCACCAGTGTTTTTTCCTGGCCGATCATCGCGGCCGCTTTGCGGCTTTCCTGTTGAATGCTGGCCACAACCCGTTCTATTTCGCGTGTGGACTTGGTGGTCTTTTCCGCGAGCCCTTTCACCTCGCTGGCCACAACCGCAAAACCTTTACCGGCATCGCCGGCCCGCGCCGCTTCGATGGAAGCGTTGAGGGCCAGCAGGTTGGTTTGATCGGCAATATCCTCGATCAGCACAACCATCTCGCCAATTTTTGCAGAAGAGGCCTCCAGTTGGCGAATTGTCTCCAATGTGCCGTTAACACTTTCGCTGATCTGCTGCATGCAGTTCCAAGTCTCCTCGACCACGGTCATCCCGTTGCTTGCCGCACTGTCAACCGCGCTGGACAGGCTTGCGGCCCTGTGGGTATTGATGGTGACATCCTGGATGGTCTGTGACATTTCCTCGGAGGAGGTGGCAACCGTGAAGGCCTGATCTTTTTGATCTTGGGTCATCTTGAGTGCTTTGGATGTGCCGTCCGCCAACTCGCAGACACTGCAGCCGATCAGGCATGCCTGCTGGTAAAGGTCAGAAAATGTTTCGCGGATCTTGGCGGTAAGATTGTTCACCTCTTCACCAAGTCGTCCGATCTCGCATGTGGTTCGAATGTTCAGAACTTTAGTCAGATCGCCTTCACTGCCGGACAGGTCCCCCAATTGTTTGTAGAGTTCCGCAATCTGCAATACGACTGTCCTGTTGAAAAATATGTAGAGGGTGGCCAGCATGGCCAGAAAGAAAAAGACACCGACCGCCGACATTACCATCGTCAGTCTCATGGCGCTCTTGAACCCCTCTTCCAGCGAGGTGGTAAGAATAACCCCTCCAAGAAAACGGGAGTTTTCTTTGTGGCAGCTGCGGCAGCGCTCTTCATTTGCCAGAGGTATCGCCAGATTCAGAACTCGTTTGCCGTCCCTGCTGTCTGCCAGTTCTTTCGTGTTTCCATCGGCCAACGCGCTTCGCATCTCATCGCTGGTGGATCCGCTTCCGAATTCTTTTCCGTCGGCATTGAAAAGCCGGATGGCTGCGATACCTCCTTTGGCTTTGATATCTTCGACATAAGCCGGAAAATCCTTGATATCGCCCTTCATCATTTGGTTGATGATGTCATGGGTAACGGTGGAAGCCAGTTGGCGGGCATTTTTCTTTTGCAGATCAATGGTGGCGGTATATTCCAGGTATATCGACAGGATTCCCAGAGCTGCAAAACCGATAAAAAGAGTTGCGCCAATAATCAGAACAATCTTGCGTGTCAAACTTGATTTGAACATATCCAGTACCTTTGAACGAAACTGATCGTCCGCCTTGCGTTGAAGATGGGGTGAGCTTGCCTGTCGCTCATTAAAAACGGATTCTACCTGATTTTCACAACAAAGCAACGCATAAATAACGATGTTTGTTTATTGTTTGGGTATGAAAAAAGCCCGAAAGATAATTCTTTCGGGCTTTTAGCAAAATTCAGTGATTGTAGATCAGTTAGGATAGACGGATACTTTCTTGCGGTCCTTACCCATGCGTTCAAAGGTAACAATTCCCTCGATCAGCGCAAACAGGGTGTGGTCCCTGCCGCATCCCACGTTGTTACCGGGATGAATCTGTGTGCCGCGTTGACGATAGATGATGTTGCCGGCTTTTACGGTTTCTCCGCCGAATTTTTTACAGCCAAGACGTTGACCGTCCGAATCCCTGCCGTTTCTAGAACTGCCGCCAGCTTTCTTATGTGCCATTTCCGTATCTCCTGGGGAAAATATTTAATACAGTCTGATTATGCGCTGATTTTTTCGATCTTGAGAACCGTCAGGTGCTGACGATGACCACGCAGTTTACGTGAATCCTTGCGCCGCTTGGACTTGAATACAAGCACCTTCTTGCCCTTGCCCTGCACGGCAATTTTGGCGGTCACGCTTGCGCCGGCCACCAGGGGAGCCCCGACAACAGTCTTTTCACCACCCAGCATGAGAACTTCGCCGAACTCGATGTTGTCACCGATCTCACCTTCAAGCTTCTCTACCTTGAGGAATTCACCTTCTGATACCTTGTATTGTTTGCCGCCTGTCTTGATAACTGCGTACATATGCCATCTCCATCCGCATCTAATTTTTAAAGAGTTATGGAATATAGTTAAGCTGCCCGGACAAGTCAAGCAGAAAATAAAGACAAACTCTACCACAGATGATTTGGGCTCCAGGTCAAGAGTCAAAAATCAGGTTAATTGCATCCTGAACGGTTGCAACTCCCTCAAGGCGGATGCCGCGTTTCTTGATGCGCTTCAGGCTGCCGGCCGGGATTATGCAACGTTTGAAACCGAGTTTTTCAGCCTCGGCGATCCTCAGCTCCGGCTGGGTGACGGCCCTGACTTCGCCGGCAAGCCCCACCTCGCCGAATATGACCGTCTGGGGGGGGATGGTCTTATCGAGATGGCTGGATGCGACCGCCATGATCATGGCCAGATCCGCGGCCGGTTCATTCAGGCGCGCACCGCCGGCTGCATTGAGAAAAATGTCCTGGCCGGCCATGTGCAGACCGACTTTTTTTTCCAGAACCGCAACCAGAAGGGCCAGCCGGTTATGATCAACTCCGATGGTAGTGCGGCGGGGAACGCCGAATGACGAGGGGGTCACCAGTGCCTGCAGTTCCACCAGCAACGGCCTGCTACCTTCCAGTGATGTGGTTACCACCGACCCGGATACGCCCAGCGGCCGTTCCGAGAGAAACAGTTCCGACGGGTTTGCAACTCCGCACAACCCCTCCTGCTTCATCTCGAACACGCCGATCTCGTTGGTTGATCCGAAACGATTCTTGACCGCCCGCAGAATACGGAAAGGGTGACTTCCATCCCCTTCAAAATAAAGCACGGTGTCAACCATATGTTCCAGAACTCGTGGTCCGGCGATCGAACCATCCTTTGTCACATGCCCCACTATGAAAATCGGGATGTCGCTTCCTTTTGCCAGCAGCATCAGCTTGCCGGCCGACTCCCTGACTTGGCTGACGCTGCCGGGAGCTGATTCCAGGGTTGATGTCCATACGGTCTGGATCGAGTCAACCACCATTGCGGCAGGCTTGAGAGCGGCAGCCTGGTTCAGGATCGCTTCCAGTGAGTTTTCGGCCAGTATCAGCAGATTCCTGCTGGATGCACCCAGCCGCTCGCCACGCAGGCGCGTCTGTGATGCCGATTCCTCCCCCGAAACATAAAGTACCTGCCCGGCTTCTTCAGCCAGCATGTGCATCGCCTGCAACAGCAGCGTGGATTTGCCTATACCGGGATCACCGCCAATCAGAACCAGGGATCCCGGCACAATGCCGCCTCCAAGCACCCGGTCCAGTTCGCCGATTCCGGTGGCTCTGCGAGGTTCTGCCTGAACCGGTACTTCACAGATCGGTATGGGCCGCGATTGTCCGGACGGCTTTACCCCGGCGCCGCTCTTTGAAACATTTTCCTCCGCCATGCTGTTCCATGCCCCGCAATCCGGGCATTTCCCAAGCCACTTGGGGGATTGTCCGCCGCATTTCTGACAGGTGTATACCGTTTTAAGCTTCATGTTCCCTCGCAATTATTTCATGGATGCCGTGTGAGAGCGCTCCGTCCGTACTCTGATGATTTGACAAAGTTTATTTTCGGTATATTATGCATAGTCTTCTTTTCAGATACAAGGAACAGTAATGGATTTCTATCGTCCACCAACATTACAGGGGGCTGTTGATGCCGTCGGGAGTGTCTACCGGGCTCTGCGAGCCTGGAAGTTCTATCCGAAAGGGCATCCCACGCGGCGCAGCAGCATTAGTCACGCGCACTCGGCAATGCTGGCGATGCTTGACGGGAACGACCTGCAGCTTGCCTGTGGCCGAACCGGTTTCAGCTTTCCGGATGGAGAGCGGGTCAGTGACGCCACTCGTCTGACCGTATCCCTTTCATATGAACTTTTTGTCCGCAGGGTTCATAAAATCACATTTCTCCATGATCTTCATCAGGAAGACCTGCTGGATTTTATTAAAATCATTACTTTACCGCTTGAGACGGTACAGCAATTGGGTGGTGTTGATAAAATCATGGCCGAGCATGGCATACGTTCCATCTGGGTTAATGAGTTTGATCTCTCCGCTATCCATGGCAGACGTGCTGATGTGGAATCCAGGGGAGTGATCCCTCCGGGTCTTGACGAAAGCGAAGGTGACGGTGACGGTGACGCGGCATTCGTGCTGGAACAGCCCCAAGCGCCGACTGAGGACCTGCAGCCGGAACAGCAGCTCCAGGCGCTGCTTGCGCGGCTGGTGACGACCAGTGATGAAGATGTCTATACCATGCTGGTTCGACAGGCAATTACCTGTTCGGAAACGCTCAAATCCCGCCGTGAACTGCCTGCGATTTTCCCTCTGATTGAGCTGTTGACCAGCAATGCCGAAGACCGGTCGCGCAGTCCGAACATGCGAGAATTTGACAGTTTCGCGATAGAGCAGGTGGTAACCGGAGATTTGATTCTTCATTTTATATTCGACCGTATTGAGCAGCCCGGCGCCCTTACCAAAAATGCGTTGCAAGCGGTTTTAAAATCCGGCGGCACTTCGGCAATAGTACTGGCAGTTGAACAGATGGGGATCACGAATAACCTGGCGACAAGAAAAATGCTATCAAATATGCTCTCCGGACTGGGTGAGGAAGCAGTGCCGACCTTGTTGGAGATGTTGAACGATAAGCGTTGGCAGATTGTCAGGAATATCTGCGCCATCCTCGGGGCTATTGCCAGCAGCGATGCGGTTCCCGGACTTATGTCGTGTCTGCGGCACACCGAGATACGTGTCTGCAAGGAAGCCATCCGCGGTCTGGCCGGAATCGGAGGGCGGGACGCGGAGTCGGCCATTATCGGCATATTGCGCGGGAACGACAGTGATCTCTATCCCCAGGCGATAGCATCGCTGGGAGGTATGAAGAGCAGGAAGTCATTGACGGATCTAATGCGGATTCTCACCTGTAAAGATACATTTCTCAAGTCGCTTCCTCTGAAGCTTGATGTGCTGGCCGCGATTGCCATGATCGATGACAGGCAGGTGACACCCCGCCTGGTTGAGCTCCTAACGGAACGCCACCTGTTGTCCACGGGGCGCTGGAAGCAGTTGAAAATTGCCGTTGCGCAATGTCTCGGCAAATTGGGCGATGCCAGAGCGCTGCCTGCTTTGAAAGAGTACGCTTCAAATCCGGGGGAGCTTGGCGCTGCCTGCGCCGAGGCAGCCGGGCTGATCGAAAAATCAGGGAGTAAGCCAGATGGACGCACTTGACAAACAGAACGCCCTCAGACTGATAACGCTATTTTCCGGAGCTGTTAAGGGGATGGCTTTTTACCCGGCTTCGCATCCGGCCATTCGTCAACCCCTGATGGATCTCTTCAAGATATTTTCGACCGCATTCAGCCAGGCGGATCAGGTCTCATTGGGACTGGCCGACGGCATAATGTTTTTTGATGATCATTTCTTCGTCTCACCGTCAACCTCCATTGCCGACCTGACCAACCGCATGATGGAGAAATCGGTTGGCCGGATCATAGTATTCAAAGGTCTCAGTTTTGACGAATTGCAGGACTTTGTCCGGCTGTTTTCAAACAAGGGGAACGGATTTGCCGCACTTTCGGAACAGATGCAGGAAAGTGGAATCAGCTGCATCAAATTGGTTAATGAAGATGCCGAGAACCTGAATAATCAGGACGATGAAATAGAAATAGAGACGGAAGGCGACCATGTAGGAACCTATAACAAGGCGCTGGCTGCAATCAGAACAATCTGCCGCGATATAGAGCGGGGACGGATACCCAACAGTGCTCCGGTCATCAGGATTGTGGACCGCATGGTCGGCATTACCATGCAGGAACCGTGGGCGCTGTTGGGGCTCACGATGATCAAGGATTACGACAATTACACTTTCAATCATTGTGTAAATGTAGGGGTATTGGCAATGTCGCTGGGAGCCACGCTGGGTCTGGATGCCATGACCGTCAAGGATCTTGGAATCGCGGGCCAGTTGCATGATATCGGCAAAACCATGATTCCGAAAAACATACTTAACAAGCCCGGCAAGCTGTCAAGTACCGAGTTTGAAGAGATGAAACGGCATCCCGAGCTCGGTTCCAAGATAATCCGCGAGATGGAAGGGCTGGATCCACATATTGCCCAGATCGTATTGGGTCATCATCTGCATTTCAACCGTAGCGGATACCCGGAATGGGCCAGTAAGCTCCCCTTCAACCAGATGGTGGATATCATAGCGATAGCCGATACCTACGATGCCATTACGACACTGCGCGTATACCAGCATCCGGTCAATCCCAGAACCGCGCTTTACGAGATGCAGAAACTGGTCGGAACGATCCTGGATGGTTCCATTCTGGGGCGGTTCATCGAGCTGATGGGCAGTTATCCGGTCGGTACGCTGGTGCGGCTGGATACAAACGAGGTTGCGGTGGTTTATCGCCCGAATCCACTGGACGAGGAATCGCCGGTGGTGCGTGTGCTGATAGATGGTGACGGCAAGCGGCTCAGGATGCCCAAGGAACAGTCGCTGGTGGAACGTAACGGTTCGCGTTACGCCAGTATTGTCGCCGTGGTGGATCCGTTATTGAAAAATATTGATGTAGGCCGTTTGATCGCTGACGGATATTACTGAAGCGGCATCAGGCTGAGTGCCGTCGCTGCGGCCTGCCGGGTTGATGCGTGATGTGATGAAAGCAGGGCGAAGATGCTGTCCAGTGAGAGCAGGTCGTTGAGGCAGGCCAGGGTGATGGCTGCTTCCGCTTCCAGTGAACCGTCGCTTGCCTCAAGAAAAGAACGAAGTTTTTGCAGTATTTCAGGCGAAGCCGGATAATTGCGTAAAGCGGATATGGCCCTGGCCTGAACAGCCTCGTGCTGATCCTCCAGTCTTTCAACCAGCATCGGGATGGCGGACGGAATGCGAAGGCGCCCCAGTGCTTCCACGGCTGCCGAGCGAATATCAACCTCCGGTCGGCTCGCGCAGTACAAAATCGGCGAAAGTACCTTTTCGCCGCCTATTTCACCCAAGGCATAGATGGCGCCGATCCTGGTTCCGGTGTCGCCGGTCTTGAGCGCATGGAGAATTTCCTCCAGACTGCTGACCCCCTCAAGCTTTTCAATGGCCTGGGCGGTCGCGCTCCTGACGGCCGGAGCAGCATCCTTGAGCAGGGGACGAAGAGCGTCTATGCGAGCGCGGATCTTTTCTTTCATGTTGAAATATGTAGCAGAAATGACTCGATCAGACAACTGCTAATTGAATATTTGCAACTTGTTGCGATGAGGCAATTCTGATATATTACCATCCTGATTTGTTGACGTGCCGGACTGACAATGCCGTCGTCCTGGTTGGCGTGTCAGGCCACACATAATAAAAGGAGACATAAATATGCCGGGACCAGTAGAAATTAAGCCGGGGTTGCATTGGATCGGATCGGAAGATCCGGACCTGCGAACCTTTGACGATCTTTTTCCCACCGAACATGGCACCACCTACAACGCCTATCTGTTGAAAGGCGCCGAAAAAACCGTGCTGATCGATACCGTTGACGAGAAGCGGGTTGACGAATACATGGACAAGGTTCGCTCACTGGTCGATCCGAAAGACATCGACTATATCATTGTCAACCACACCGAACACGACCACTCCGGATCGTTGTCCTATCTGCTGGAGCAGGCTCCCCAGGCCACGGTGGTCTGCACTGTTGCGGCCAAAAATTTTCTCGGAAACCTGATGCACAAGCCGTTCACCTGCCAGACCGTCAAGGATGGCGACACGATCAATCTTGGCGGCCGAACGCTTCGTTTTATCATCGCCCCTTTCCTGCACTGGCCGGACACTATGTTCACCCGGCTGGAGGAAGAAAACATTCTTTTCTCCTGCGACGCCTTCGCAGCCCACTACTGCAACCCCGGGAAAATCTTCAACGATGAGAGTGAAGACTTTACCTCGGCGCGCCATTTTTATTTCGACTGCATTTTCAGGCCCTTCAAGGACAAGGTGCTGTCGGCGGTCGAGAAAATCCGCCATGACGTGATCGACATGATCTGTCCAAGCCACGGACCGATTATCAGGCAGGACCCCTGGAAGGTCATTCAGCAGTTTGAATGCTGGAGCAAGCCCACTTCAAACAATAAGAAAATATTCATCCTGTACATTTCGCCGCACGGCAGCACCGAAAAGATGGCCCAGGCCGTCGCCAGCGGCGCCACTCGTGACGGCCTGGAAGTTATCAGTTATCACATCAATCACCTGAGTTCCGGTGAGCTGCGCAACATGATGGAAGAGGCGGATGCGCTGATTTTCGGTATCCCGACCATCAATCGCGATATTCCCAAGCCGATGTGGGATGTGCTGGCCTATCTCAGCACGGTCAAGCTCAAGACCAATCTGGCCGGAGTTTTTGGCAGCTATGGCTGGAGCGGTGAAGCCTGCAAGATGGCCGAGGAGCGTTTGAAGGGGCTTGGATTCAAGCTGGTGGCTGACTCGGTCCGCACAACCTTCACCCCCAAATCCGAGGTGCTGGAACAGTGCGAGGCGCTGGGCAGAGCTGTGGCCGAGGCGGTTGCGGCGAGATAGATTTGCTTCAGGTTTTCTATTCATACAGAGAGGCCGGCGATTATGCCGGCCTCTCTGTGTATCTAACCTCTTGAAAATCCTACTTGATAATCAGTTTGTCCACGACCAGCGAACCGGTTCCGACCGTCAGGTTGCCGCTGAGAGTCGAATACTGTCCGCTCTGGGCGGCGTAATAGGCATCCAGGCCTCCCATCAGTGTTATCTCTTTTCCGGAATTCAATACCAGATCTTCCAGCGGAAACGTAACTGCCCGAGCCAGGATCGTGTCGGAGACAGCTGCCCCGGCATAGGCCGCCACCAGCGACTCATAGCCGGTGCCGAGGCTTATCCTGGCCATTGATGCATACGGGAAGGTAGCATCGGTCCCCTGAGGTGTGTTCAGCGCGATCTGGCAACTCGGATTGCTGCCGCAGCCGGGCGCGCCCCAGGTGGCCCATTGGGTGTTGCTGTCGGGTGTTTGCGATAGAGTCACAGTGCTCCCGGCCGGGAAATCCTGGCTGCAGGTAACGTCGCTCAAGCCTCCGGTTCGCTGACAGGAGAGATTGGGGATAGTAAAAACCGGTTGAGGGGTGACGGAGGTGCTGGTAACGGTGCCACCGCCCTTATCGGGGGTAGCCAGCTTAAGGGTCACCGCTAAAGTGTACATTACCGGCGCCGGACTTACGGTCAGATCCAGTTGAATCAATACCGTTTCGGAAATACCTTCGCCGCTTACAATAAGGATGTTGCTATAGGGGATTGAACTTGGCGCCAGTCCGGTCGCATTGGCACTTACCGTTACGCTGTTGTTCCCGGTTCCACTGGCTGGAGTAAAGGTGAAGATGCTGTCAGCAACGTTTTTGGAAATAGCCCAGTTAAGGGTACTGCTGCCGGCATTGCTGATTGCCAGCGGAAGATCGTAGCTGGTTCCCGGTATCAAGGAAAATGTCAATATGCCGGGTGTGGCGGAAATGATGGGATAGAGAAGTTTCAGTCCCCCCAGCAGCGGATAAAAACCGTGTTCGGCGCTGTATGAGGCGCTGTCTGAGCTGCCGGCGATGCCCGGCTGCCCCAGTGTGCCGACATTTGAATAATTTCCGGAGACGGAACTGCCCCCGGCAGTCCCGAAGGTGGAGGCCGGCTGGGTGTATGCCGCAAAAGCAGATGCTGTCAAAGTCAACACCGCAAGAAGTATCGGTGCCTTGACCAGAATTGATGTTTTCATATCGCCCCCTTGAGATCATCCTTGATCTGGAACCGGTATTATTTCCCGATATTGTTTTTCTTGTCGCCGCACCGTCCTATCTGTGAAAGAGCTTCCTCTTTCAGGCCCGGTTGATCTGTAGTTTCTGCCACCTTTTTGAAGAACCGTATTGCGTTACCGCAATCACCCGCATCACGATACCGTTGAGCCAGCTCCAGCTGTATGGCCAGTTTTTCATTGCCCTCAGCGAACTGTTCGGCACCCAGAAGTCCCTTGATTGCATTGTCATGGTGAAATTTTGCCCTGGAATTGGCATCGGCCCTGATGGCGGTCTTTTCTTCCGGTCTCACGGCATTTGCTTCCGCGCTTGCCGCGGTTTTTTCAACGTTTCTTGCCGACCGGTCCTCGTTTTGCACCGATTTGATCGCATTGCTCACGCCCGGATTTTTCGATTTTTCCAGCTCCACCGGCAGTATGTATTTCTGGACGCCGGGAAGCGAAAAGCTGGAAGGACCGGAGCGGGTGACGATATCGAGCAGGCTGAAATTGATCAATTCCTGTGACGTGGTATAGGCGCCCTGCTGAAGAACCAGCACCCTGTTGTCCAACCCTCCTGCATTGAGAGCGCCCTGCAGTGTCATATAGGGTGAGGCAAACGTGCCGGAAGTGCCAGCCACATATTTATTGACATATACCGGTATCTTGGAAACTATCCAGTTCCTGTCGCCGTATGCCTGGCTGCTGACTCTGTCCATCTGGCAGGGGGAGAGCCTGAGTTGCGGTTCATCGGTGTGATACGACATGACATTGTTGTAGACCAGATCCACAGCGTTTTTCTGGCTGACTGTACAGCTGGCGTAGAGGCATCCGTAATTGTTCTGGGCAAGCTGATCCTTGGTCCAGCTTGAATTGTCTGTTATGGTGTCGGCGCAGGCATCCTGGTTGGTGCAGCAGGGCTCATGCGTATGCATGAGGTTGAGGCTGTGTCCCATCTCATGAAGAATGCATGATGGAGTGTTGCCGCACCACTGGTTCATCAGGATTATGTTGTTGTTCGGAGGAAAATCGCTTATGGCTGAACTCGTGCCGCCATTGATGTATATGTTTATGGCGTCAGTCCGCCAATGATAGGTGGCCGGGGCGGCAATGGCGGCGGCGCGTAACTGGTCACGCCCGTCGATGGTTGCCGCGGAAGTGGAATACCACTGGCTCAAGCCGGAAAGGTCTACAAACTCGATTCGGTCGACAGAAAATTCGGTATAGGCTCTGGCCAGGATATTGATGGCTGAGGTAAATTCGGTGTTTATCTCGGCGTCGGTGTTCAGGTTTCCCGTTGCCGGCCGGTTGTCGGATGCATCCAGGATGAATTTGATTGAAATGCGGAGCGGTACCTGGGCAAAAGCTGAACAGGTAAGGCTCAGTGATATCATGAGTATCAAAAGGGATAGGTAATATATGCGTAAAGGTTTCATGGTTGCTTGTCCTCCGTTGCCCGGTGGTAGTCGTAACATAAAAATCAGAATCGACACATGCCCTACTGAAGGGTAACCAGCACAAGTACCAGGCCTTTGCCTTCGGATAACTTTGACATGGCTTTGCCGATGATAGCACCCTGTGCCCTGCCATGGTCTGTGACCTTCATCGCGTGACCGGGCGTATCCGAAGTGGTGAGAAGATCTCCCGGTGTGATTGCTCCATAAGATGCGTCAGCCCAGGCATAGACGCGCCCCGTGAGTGCCACCGGGACCGATCCGCTTGCCGGGGTTCCTTCCTGGGACATGGTCATACCCGCGCTGATACCGTTGGCTCCGCTGACAATTCCGGCCACTTTTTTGTCATAAGCCGCTTCCGCCAGGACCAGTTGACCCGGATTTTCAGCGTCGATGGTCACCACCATGCCCGGTTCCAGTTTGTTGGCATCCACGGAGTTAAATGGTTCCGCAAGGTCGGCGCCGCCCATGACATGGACATTCTTCAGGTAAACAGACATATAGGTGTTGGTAGCTGTGTTGTACATGGCGACGTTTGTGATGCCGGCATTCATGCTTCCGATCTGTACATCGCCGCCGGCGCCGTCACCACCGATGTAGGCCCGTTCGCTGCCACCGCCTTCCACACGCAGATAGTTGCCCCAGACGTGCAGCTTTTCCGCGGGAGTGCCGGTTCCTATGCCAACATTGCCGGTGGCGGCAACATCCAAACCGGAGGCCCCGTTTCCGTACAATTTAAGATTTTGGGTAGGCGACGACCAGTAGAGGTGGGATTTGACTGCTCCGTTTTCATAGAATCGCAAGCCCGAGTCCTGTCCTGCGCCGGTGGTATCCAGGTAGATGAATGAATCCGGAAAACCGGCTCCTTTCAGATGCAGCCTCGCTCCCGGAGCGGTTGTGCCCAGACCTACGTTCCCTTGCAGATAATGTTTGCTGCTTGACGCATAGATCCCATAGTTGTTTGCTCCCCCCGACGCAGTGAAGTAGCCGCCATAGGTTGAACCGGCCGAGTTACTGGTCGTGGCATTGCCCTGCACGCCGATGTAACCGCCGCCACCTGTTCCAGCCACTATGCCGCTAACGCCTTTCCACCCCCCCTTGCCGGTTACTCCGACACCGTAATTGTCGGTTACGGCATGCTCACCATATACTCCGGGACTGTCGTTGCTGGGTGTCGTCTCGATCACGTGCATTTTATAAGAGGGAGCCGTCGTGCCGATACCGATGTTTCCGGTAGGAGTAACGGTTATTCCCTTGGTGGCATCAACGTTCGCGGTCAGGTGCAAACCGCCGGTGACTGCATAGAATCCGGATGAATCCGGCACTGAATTTAATAAAAATCCCCCCGGATCTCCGTACCCAAGATAAGCCCGGATGGTTGGTCCTTCCATTAAGCGCATCACTCCCCAGCTGCCCGAAGCGATGTAATCCCCAAAGAAGCCGGAAGTGGTGGATACCGAAAGTTTGGCTGCCGGGGTTGCGGTGCCTATGCCGACATTGCCGCTGCTGGTTACAAGCTGGTTTGTCCCGGCAACAAGAGCATTGGCCGGCAGAATAAGCGCACCGGTCATGGTGTCGCCGGCCTTTTTTACATAGGCTGTGTCAAGTTTGGCCGCAGTGATGCTGCCGTCGGCCAGCTTGGTGGAGGTGACGCTGCCATCGGGCACCATTTCCGCTTCCACCGCATGTAGTGCGTAGGGCACACTGGTCAGCGGCTGAAGCGGCCGCATCTCAGGATCGGTTCCAGCCTTCACCCCCAGCCAGTACGACCGGTTGAAGGCTATGCCAAGCACCGGCTGCGGACTCTTGCCCAGTTCAACGCTGTAAATGCCGTTGACCGGCGTTATGCTAACGGTGCCGCTGCCCCACACCGGCCGGACGCCACTGGTCGTGCTGTAAAGCGAGAAAACCATGTTTGTGGCGCTATTGACCGGTGCTCCGCTGCTTCCCTTCAGATAGCCCTGGTAGTTGATGGTCTGTGGTACAGCGGCAAATGCAGCGGTGATAAGTATCAGCACTGCGGACAGTCCCAAGAGCGTTGCCTGACCGGATTTTTTCATAACCGTCTCCCTTCGTTAGCGACCAAGATTTTTTTATTATCCATAGATAATAAAAAAATATCAACACAAACATTGTTTAATAATAAAATAAATGTATACGGATGTTTGCTGCGCGATAACATGTTGTAATCGCGTGCTAGTTGGCTTCCGGAAAAAGTTGGTGTCATTCCGGCCGGTTGTGATTTGAATAATTATATAACGGTATTTTATGTATGATTGTTCGAATTTGATTGGCTGAAAAGGGCGCTGGTATGTGCGGGAATCAGTGATGTGGTGTAATTTAAAATGATGTGTTGCTATTAATAGGCGAGGGTGCTGGCGATAAGCCGGCGCCTGGGTCCTGTCCCCCACTCGCGGGAGGGGGACAGGACCCAAAGCATATGCGGAGCAGGTCGCGGGAATGGTTTGCTAGAGAATCTCTACCAGTCTGATTTCGAAATTAAGGTCGTAGCCGGCCAGCGGGTGGTTGGCGTCCAGTGTGATGGTCTTGTCGGTGACTTCGGTGACCAGAACCGGCATCGGGCTGCCGTCCTGCAGGATCACCTCCATCTGCTGGCCCGGTTCCGGATTGATGTCGGCCGGAATCTCGCAGCGATCCAGTACTGCCACCATCTCTTCCGCCCGTTGGCCATAGGCGTCGTCGGCCGGAATTGAAACCTTGATGCTCTGCCCCACTTCGAGGCCGATTACCGCCTCCTCGAACTTGGGAATCAGGTTGCCCTGCCCGATAACGAATTCCATCGGGCCGGTTGCCTGGCTGCCGCAGCCGCAACCTTCGCCGCCATCACCGTCGCAGCGCTCCTCAAAACCTTCCGATGTATCGAAGATGCTTCCGTCTTCCAGCGTACCGGTGTAGTGGACCTTGACCTTGTCGCCTGTTTTTGCCTGTGCCATGTAAAATCCTTTCTGGGTGTATTCCCGTTCTCAGCGGGAGATAGTGAGTGTGTCGATAGTATTTTTAAGCGCCACCGGATTACCGGAAATTCTAACCCTTTTGTGGCGGGAGGTTTCTCCGGAGATGATCTCAACGTACGATTTGGCTACTCCGAACAGATCGGCCAGGTATTCGCGGCAGAGCTTGTTGGCGGCTCCATCCACCGGCGGTGAGGTGAGCCTGATCTTGAGCGCCTCACCCTGCAGGCCGTAGACCTGATTCCTGGAGGCCCGGGGTTGGACATGAATGTTCAGGATAACGCCGTCTTCGACGACGGTGAAAAATGGGAGGTCAGGCAGGCTCATCACCGGAAAGTTGACGAGCAAAGCTGTCCAGCAGGCCTTTGAAGCTCATCTCGAACTGGATCTTCTGGCGGCGGACCTCTTCGATGCGACTCTTCAGATCGCCAAGCTGGCGCTCGGCGTCGGCCACGATCCGTTCCCCTTTCAACTCGGCCTCGGAGACGATCAGTTCGGCTTCCTTATGGGCATTGGCTTTCATCTCTTCGATCACACGTTGCGCGGAAAGCAGGGTTTGACGGAGTTCCCGCTCCCGCTCGGCCATATCCAGCGCATCACGGGTGTGACGGGACAGCTGTTCTTTCAGCTCGTTATTCTCACGGATCAGCCCTTCCATTTCTCCGGCCACCGTTTGCAGGAAGACATCCACATCTTCCGGATCAAGCCCCCTGAACGTCTTGACCTTGAACTGCTGCTGCTGGATATCGAGCGGAGAAATCTTCATTGCTGTTAACCTCGCAGTTTGAGTGACATGCCGCTGCCCATCAGGTAGTGGTAGGCGGTGTCGAAAAAGATGATCTGAATCACATAAATCGCGGCAAAGGCGACCAACGGCGACAGGTCGAGCATGCCGGTGTCGGGCATGTGCCGGCGGATCCGGCGCAGCAGCGGATCGGTGACGCGATAGATGAAATTAACGATCGGATTGTAGGGGTCGGCGTTGACCCACGAGATTATCACGCTGGCCAGCAGTATGTATTTGTAGATCGTCAGGAGACCACTGGCCAGTTCAACGATCTTGGCCAGCGCCAGCAGTATGTTTCCGAAGAGCACCATCTGATTACCCCGTCATCATGGTTAAAATAGGCTCCACTATGCATTAATCACGGTACAAAGTCAAAACAGAATGACGGGTGGGCTTGCCTTGCCGGCGGCTGTCTGCTACACTGCCTTGCCAAGGCGGCTAAAGTGTCGCCTTCTTTTTTATTGGGGATCAATATGCCGGATTTACAGCAGTATCTTGATATGGCGGTCGAGGCCGCCCGTATAGCTGGAGCCTATCAGCGCTATCGATTCACATCGGTGCTGGATATCGACCTGAAAGGTGACAAGGACCTGGTGACCGAAGTTGACCGGGAATCGGAACGCCTGATTGTTGAGCATCTGTGGTCGAAATTCCCGGGCCACGACATCGTGGCCGAGGAGGGACAGTATCCGCAGAGCGGGTCAGCCTTCCGCTGGATCATCGATCCGGTTGACGGCACTACCAACTATGCCCACGGTTTCCCCTGGTTCTGCTCCTCAATCGGTCTTATGCGTGATCAAGAGCTGGTGGCGGCAGTGATCTACAATCCGGTGCAGGATGAACTGTTCACCGCAACCAGGGGGGGTGGAGCATTTCTGAATGGTCGCCGGATCTCCGTTTCCGGACGCGCACCCCTGAAAAACTCTCTGCTGGGGACCGGTTTCCCGTACGACTGCGCCAGTGACCCGGCCAACAATTTCGACAATTTCATCACTTTCCAGAAAGCCGCCCGTGGCATCCGCCGGGCGGGCGCGGCGGCGCTGGACCTGGCCTATGTGGCGGCGGGACGGCTGGATGGTTTCTGGGAACTGAAGCTGAAGGCATGGGACGTGGCCGCGGGGGTGCTGCTGGTGCGCGAAGCGGGTGGAACCGTGACCACCTTTGACGGTTCCGCCTATGACGTGTTCAACGACCGGATCGTGGCCAGCAACGGCCTGATCCATGGCGAGATGATCGCCACGCTTTCCGGCGTGGCTGATGGAGGCGCCATATGAACAGAAAAATGACCGCACTGCTGCTTTCGGCGCTGGTGCTGCCCGGCTTGGGCCAGCTCTATCTGGGCCGCAAGGTCGTCGGCGGTATCATCCTGGTAATCGTCAACCTGATCCTGCTGCTGGCGCTGTTCGTGCTGTTGCGGGGTCTCTCGCCGGTAATCGCTTCGCAGATCGCCGGCGGCGCGATCAGCATATCGCCGTCCGAGGTGATCAAGGCGCTGGATGGCGCCAGCGGGTTCGGAAAAGGGGTTCTGGCCGCATTTTTCCTGGTCTGGGCTTTTTCGCTGGCGCACATACTCAGGTTTCGCGAGTAGCGTTGAACAACAGTTTTATTGTGTTAAAAATGCTACGTCGCTTGTGTATTCAATTTGACAAACAACGTTTTCCTGTGTGATAACTGTAACGTTTATTCAGAATAAAATACGTTCGTCCCTGGCGGACGGAATCGGGGAGAAAATGATCGTTTCAAAAATCATCGGCAGCGGCTCATGCATGCCGGACCGGGTCATACCTAACAGCCATTTCGATTATCTGGTGGAAAACGCCGATGAGTGGATCTTCTCACGCACCGGCATCCGTGAGCGCCGTTTCGCCCACGTTGATCAGGCCACATCCGACCTGGCCACGATCGCTGCAAAAAACGCGCTGGAAGCAGCCGGAATTTCGGCGGAAGAGATCGACTGCATCGTGGTGGGCACCTCCACACCGGACATGAGCCTGCCATCCACCGCCTGCATCGTGCAGGAAAACATCGCCGCCAAGAATGCCTTTGCCTTTGATATCAACGCGGTCTGTTCCAGCTTTGTCTATGCTCTGGAAGTTGCCGACAATTTCATCAAATGCGGCAAGTACAAGACCGTGCTGGCGATCGGCGCTGACACCTACTCCAAAATCCTCGATTTCAACGACAAGAACAGCTGTCCGCTCTTCGGCGACGGCGCCGGCGCGGCCATCCTGAGCAGCGGCGGAGACGAAAAAACCGGGATCCAGCATACCTACATGCGCAGCGACGGCAAGGGCTGGCAGCTGATCCAGGTGCCTTCCTCCGGTTCACGCAAACCGGTCACTCCTGAAACCATCGAAGCCCGCGATGTCTATTTCCAGATGGCCGGCAAACAGGTCTATGTATTTGCCACCGAGGTGATCCCGGACATCATCAACAAGCTCTGCGCGAAAGCCGGCATCACTCCGGCCGACCTGGATTACATCATCCCGCACCAGGCCAACATCCGCATGATCGACTTCATCTCCAAAAAGAGCGGTTTCCCCAAGGAACGTTTTCTGCTCAACCTTGACCGCTGCGGCAACACCTCGGCCGCTTCGGTAGCGTTGGTGCTGGACGAAAACCTGCGCAACGGCACGATCAAGCCGGGTCAGCTGGTGCTGACCATGGGCTTCGGGGGCGGTTTGACCTGGGGCGGTCTCTTAATCAGGTTTTAGGCCGCCAATGCCCTCACCGGCCTGAAAAGTGTTCAGGCCATTCATTTCCAGAAATGCCCGCAACTGATGCTGCGGGCATTTCTGTTTCCAGCCCTGATGAAAACTGTCCGCGACCAGCAGCAGCCCGCCCGGAGCAAGCAGTCCGGCCAGATTGGCCATCACCCGCTCCAATTCCGGGAACCGGTTGAGAATCGGGCCACCCAAAAGACCGTTGCACAGTATCAGTTCAAACGGTTCCGCTGCCGGCGAAGCGGTGAGGTCGGCACAGCTGAAGAGAATGCGCGACGAGTATCCGGTCTCGAAGAGCCGGCTGGTCTCCCGGCGGAACAGCTGTTCACGCAGCCGGTCCTGCGGAAAACTGCAATGGGCGGCGGCCCAGACCTCCAGCGGCTCAAGCGTCCATCCTTCGACCAGTATCTGCTCCGCGGCGTATCCCAGTTCAAGCAACACTCCGGCCAGGGCGTAGCTCTGCTCCCCGGTGCCGCAGGCGGCATCCAGGCATCGCAGCGGTTTTGCCTGCCGATGTCCGAGCCATTGGCGCACAAATGACGACTGTTGCGGATAACGATCGAAACCGCCGTAGAAGCGGCGCGGCAGGAATGAAGCGAACAGGAATTCCGTCCGTAGATCCCGGTCGCTCAGCAGGTTCTCCAGCAGACGCGCCGGATTTACAGCGAACTGAAAGCGGGGAGGCAGTCCGGCAAAAACATCGGCCCAACTGAGAGCGTTGTGAAAAGGGGTGCTGGAGAGGATCGCTGGATAGCGCAGCGCGGCGCGGTAGAGGAGGTTGAAGGCGGAGGTGATTCCGGCCAGCGGCAGGTGAAATTCGCTCTGCAGGCGGAGTTCCGGGGTGACGATCACCCCCGGCGCGATCAGGGGCGCCGGGCAGGTGGCTGCATAAATTTCAAAAAGCTTCTGCAAACGCCAGATCGCGCTCCGGAAGCGGTCCGCATCGATTTCCGGAGCAAGAAGGCGGCTCAGGTTAGCGGAGGCATCCCTGCTTTCCAGGGATGGCGACAGCGAATACATCAGAAACTGCGGATCGGATGGTACAACGTATCCCGTTCCACCGGAGTCTTGCCGGCCTTATTGATCAGGCGGATGATGCCTTCCTTGGTCAGTGACTGCGGACTCTGGGCTCCGGCGTCGTGGCCGATTTTTTCCTCCACCACGGTGCCGTCCAGGTCGTTGACCCCGAAGGCCAGCGAAACCTGGGCGATCTTTTCCCCCAGCATGATCCAGTAGGCCTTGATGTGGTGGAAGTTGTCCATGAAGATGCGGGCAATGGCCAGCGTCTTCAGGTCATCCAGGCCGGAGGTGCCCTTGATATCCAGCTTCAGGTCGGAGTTTTCCGGCTGAAAAGCCAGCGGAATAAAGGCCTGGAAACCACCGGTCTCATCCTGCAGTGTGCGCAGCAGCTCCATGTGCGCCACGCGATCGGCCGCCGTTTCCAGGTGGCCGTAGAGCATGGTGGCATTGGTCTTCAAGCCGGCCAGATGCGCCAGGCGGATGATCTCCAGCCAGCGCGCCCCGGAGATCTTCTCGGGACAGATCTTTTGGCGCACCTCCTCCACCAGTATCTCGGCTCCACCACCCGGCATCGAACCCAGCCCGGCCGTAATCAACCGCTTGAAAACATCTTCGATGCTCAGGCCGGAAATGCGCGAAAAATATTCGATCTCGACCGCGGTGAAGGCCTTGATATGCAGGGACGGCGCGACCCGACGGATCGCCGCCAGCGCCTCTTCGTAGAATTCGAAGGGCAGATCCGGGTGCAAGCCGCCGACGATATGCACCTCGGTGGCCCCTTCCCGCTCGGCCTCCTCCGCCCGACGGCAGATCTCGCCCAGCGCCAGGGTATAGGCCCCTTCTTCCCCGGCTGTGCGGGAGAAGGCGCAGAAGGCGCAGCGGTTGACACAGATGTTGGTCGGGTTGATGTGGCGGTTGACGTTGAAGTAAACGTTGCGGCCGTTTTTGCGTTCATTTGCCAGCGCGGCCAGTTCGCCGATGGCCAGAAGATCGTTGGAATCGAACAGGAACAGCGCCTCTTCTGCGCTGATTCGCTGCCCGGCGCGGACTTTTGCGGAGATGGTTTCGAAGGTTATCATGGGGTGGAGTCTACGAAAAACGGGCGCTGAGTGCAAGCGGAAAGCTATTTATCCCCGTCTCTTTTTCCTGAAAGCCTCTTCCAGCTGTTTCCCTACACCGGAGCTCTCCGCCTCAACCTCAATCGGCAATGGCCCGGTCACTAGTACGGTTCAGTATGATCAAAAGTCAGCGGCTCAACTTCGCGCTTGCCAGCCGGTTCAGGCTCACTCCGGCTTCGGCAGCCTGGATCGTCAGCTGGCGGTGGACTTTCATCGCGCCAATTGTGATGGAGCTGTTTGCTTCATGTTCATGCACCCCCTATTCCGAAATTCCCAAACGTCCTTCAAGACGTTCCAGTCGGGCCTTCAGGGAACTGTTTTCTACCGTGAGTGCGGCAATTTCCGCATCTTTTTGTGCCTTCAAATCCTGCACCGCCTTCACCAGGAAGGGTGTCAGCTTGCCGTAGTCCACCTGCCACGGGTTGCTGGACGGATCAGCTCCGCCGACAGTCACTGCCTGGGGGATCAGCTCATGAAGTTCCTGGGCGATGAAACCGGTCTGGGGGGTGTTTGCCGCATCCGCGATGTATGTATAATCCCTGACTTGTAGTTGCATCAGGTCATCCATGCTGAATGCGGTTGGCCTGATGTTCTGTTTCAGCCGGAGGTCCGACGTAGTGCCATAACTGGTGGAAAAAGTGGTTGAACTTATCTCTCCCACATGTGCCCCGTTAACATAGAAACCGGCCATATATCCGGCATCCCCTTTGGACACGCTCAGAACGTTGCTTCCCGCTCCGTCGCGTTTCATGGCCACATAGCGGTCGTTATTGCTCCCGCTGACCATCATTCCGTTCACCGGAGCGGTACCGCAATAGAAACATCCCGATGTGACAGGACCGGACAATGCCGTAACGTTGGAAGTGGTGAGGGTGCCGTTTTCGTCGATGGTGGTTGTCTTTGTGGGAGCGCCGGTCGTGCCGTTGATGGCCGTCACGAAGCGAACCCCGCCGGTGGCACGCACGGCGAATTCGTTGCTGGTTACCGAATTGAAATCCAGGGAATGATTGTCTGAAAAAATGAAAACGCCATCATGGACCACGGGCACGGTATCTGCTGTCTGGGTATTGGCAAAATAACCCGCTGCAAAACTATGTACACCACTCGCGGTATTGTAGCCACCTCCTGCCACAAATGATCCCATGCCACTGGCATTGTTAGAAAATCCACCACCCACTGATGAATGAAAACCCGACGCCGAATTATACCGCCCACCCGGTATACTGGAACTCATCCCGGTTGATTTGTTGCCCCATCCACCCCCCACAAAACCTTCAGACCCAGCTTGATTGTCGAAACCACCGGAGATGGTGCCAAAATCACCAGTCACGGTGTTTGGATACGTTTCAGACGGATCAAACGTATTATCAAATACCGCACCGCCACCGGAAATCGTCGCACCTTCAACACCCGGCCCTGAAGAATTCAAGTAAAAACCAGCAATGATGTTCGGTGCACCAACAGGGTGATAATAGTTGTACGAACGAGTCGGTTCAATCCTAAGAGCTTTGGTGTTGAAAACCCTAATCTCCAGAGGAATATTATCAGTGGTACCGATAAAGTCAGTCCCGGCCGCGGTTCCGACATTGCCTGCCTGTTTCCAGACTCCCGACAAGGCAGAACCATCGCCGGTGAACTGTGTGGCCTTTACCGTACCGTTGACGTCGAGCAGCGTCGTGGGTGTCAATGTGCCTATGCCGACATTACCTCTGGTGAAATAGATGTCCGCATCGGTGATGGTCCAGGGCGCTGGAAAATCGGACGGTTTTCTGATCACCGTCTTGTTGCTGTCCCCTGAAAACCACAGCCCGTCCACCTGAAGGTCGCCTGCCACCTGGGCGGCATCGGTGGCGCGGGCAGTGCCGGCAGATGCAACGGTGAAGGCGCCGAGAGTCAAGCCGAGGACGATAATTCGCATGAAGTTCCGGTTAGTTGTAAAATACATGATGCCTCCTGAATAAAATCATCCCGCGCTATCTGACTCATCGGACAAAATTCCACACCCGCACATCGCCCCGGAAGTGCCCGGTCACGATCAGCTTGCCGTCAGGACTGAAGGCCATGGCCGTGACCTTGTTGCCTGTTTCGAGCCGGTCGCCGATGATTTTGCCGGTAGCGCCATCCAGCAGGAACAGCCCTTTGTCCTGGGTGGCGGTGACGATATATTTGCCGTCGGGACTGAAGGCGATTACCTCGATCAGGGAGGTATGTCCCGGCACCGGAGTTCCCTGCGCTTTGCCGTTTGCAGCGTCGTAAAACCTGAGTTTAGCTTCCACGTCTCCCAGTGCCAGCCGCTTGCCGTCCGGGCTGAAGGCGATGGCGGTCACATTGGCAAAGGTGTTGCCTTCTACGGTTACCCCCTTGTAGGCCTTGACCGGGCCGAGCAGGGACTTGCCCTTCGAAGTGTCGAGGATCTGAAAGGTGCCGTCGCCGTAACCGAGGGCAATTCTGGCGCCGTCGGCGCTGACGGCGCTTGTCTCGGCTTCTTTTTTGAGGGCAATCAGCTTGACCTTATTCTGAGCAGCCTGGTCGACACTCTTGAGTTCACCGGTCCCCACCATCTTTTTCTTGCCTTTCTCGGTGACGATCATGGTGCTCCACGAGGCCAAGTAGATCCGCTTGGCCGCCGGAGCGAACACCGGCCGGTCCAGCATGTCGCGATACCCCTCGGTCAGGGGCGCGGCTTTTTTGAGCGAGATGTCGGAGGTAAAGAGGGTCTTGTCGGTATCGACAATTATCTGTTTGCCGTCGGCGTTGAAGGCCACGGCATGGATCCACTCGCCGAAATTGTTGAGTACAAGCGGTTCCCCCTTGGGTTTGATCCAGTCTACAGACGTCAATTCCCTGCCGGTGACCGGTTCGGTGGCCGCCTGCAGGTTCGGTGCGGCAATAATCAGGCCCCCCAGTGCCAATAACATGGTCGTTATCAATGTTCTGCGTTTCATGGCTATTCTCCTTTGTTATTTAATGGTGATCCTGTCGGCAATGACCTCTCCTGACTTGATGGTGATTGGTCCTGAAATGGTGCTGACGGTGTCATTGCCCTGCACGGAGTAGGTACTGTTGTAGTTGCCTGAAAGTGTCACGCTCTTGTTCAGGTCGAACAGCAATTCCTCGGCAAAATCGATGCCCCAAAGCTTGATGGTTGAGCCGCTCATGGTGGTGTCCGCCCGGTAGGCGGCATTGATGGCCGCAAAACGGAGCGGGTCCACCAGCACCGAGTTGGCGCTATCCATGGTGAAGGTGGCGGTGGCCGTGGTGTTATCCGTCAGACTGAACTGGCAGATCCCGGTGGAACAACCAGTTACGCCCGCCCACCCGGCGAACAGGGAAAACTGGTCGGGCAGCGGCTCCAGCGAGACCTGCTGGCCGGTGACGACCGATGTTTCATAGGAGCTGTTGATCACGGCCGATTTTTCCTGGTAGCTCACTGTGCCATGCCCGCTTCCACCGACGCTGATTTTCAGGGAATGGGTCTTCGACAGGAACTCGATTGACCAGCCGCCGCTGATGGCGCCGGAATCTCCTGTTGCGAAATCCTGCAGATAGAGCTGCCACTCCCCGTTTGGATCGGTGCTGTTGAACAGCGCAAGGTTGTTGCCATACGGAGCTGCCGGTGCAGGGGCTGCAAAAGGATAATTGGCTCCGGTCAATCTGATTGGCCGGTACACTCCGCTCACAATCGCTGCGGTTGTGAGCGCGCTGCCGGTGTCGTCGAACACAAGGACCGTACCGGCAAGGGCTGTGCCCCCTCCCGCATTTAACATCAGTAGCACGTTCTGTCCCTGAGGCCCCACCAGCAGTACGCCCAGGTCTTGCGGCCAGGTGTGATTGATGCCGTTCAGCGTGACTCTCATGAGTTCAACCGTTCCGCTAAATCCTGATACGGTTATGGTTGAAGGGTAGGGGCTGGCGGCGGCGTTGTCATTGATGGTGATGGCGGCACTATTGTTTATTACTGCTTTTGATGCCGCCGTAATGATCTGGGCCGAGTCGCTGTTGACAGGCACGCCGTAGGGGCCGGTCACCTGGACCCAATAGGTTGCCGGGCCATGGAGCGGAGCTGTGGTAAATGTGTCCGCCGTTGCAGTGGCGATGGGTAAGGAGGTGTCACCGCTGTTCCCCTGGTACCATTGGTAGGAGAGTGTTCCGCCGCCGATGGCGGTTACGGTCAGCGTGGCGGTCTGGCCACCTGTAATGTTCACACTGCGCGGTTGAACGGTAATGGCCGTTGCCGGGGTGGTAACCGTCACCGTGGCGCTTTTTCCCCTGGTTACCGAGTCAGGCCCGTCACCGGCGGCCAGGGTTGCCAGTTCTGCCGGTGCCAGGGCGCGGCTGTAGACCCGGACATCATCCAGCAGACCTTTGAACAGGTATTGGTATGTTGTTGTATATGCTCCGATCAATAATGGCAGGGATGATGGTGACAATGTGGCATCGATGCTTTGCCGTGCGGTTCCGTCAACATAGATGGTGGCTTTGCCGGCCTGCTTGTCAATGACGAGCGCCACGTGATGCCAGGCATTGTCATTGAGCGTCACCCCCGAGGAGAAATAATTCGTAGAGCCGTTAATCTCGCAACTGAATAGGCCGTTCGTCTGTTCGAGGTAGCAGGCATAACCTGCCTCAGCACCTGTGTTCCTGTCGCTGAACAGGGTCCGGTACGTTGGTACGGAAGTGTCCGCCTTTATCCAGGTTGCAATTGTTACCGTTGACAGAGTCAATGGAGCTGTTTTGGGGATGCTGATGTAATTACCCGAAGCAGTGGCGTTAAAGAATACTGCCGCGGAGTTGGTGAACTGGGTCGGAGCAACATCGTTGATGTTCCAGTACAGCAGGCTGCTGGAACCGGTGTTGTCATTGCCGGAAGAATCGGCGACGGTCAAACCGGTCCGTTCGTCCAGTTTCCAGTAGCCTTCCATCGCGCTGTCCGTCACCGAAATGGTGTGGCTTCCGGTGCTTCCGAAAGAAACATCGCTGAAGGTGTGGGTGCCGTTGTCGCCCGGAGTGAAGGTATAGGGCTGGGGCAGCACGGCATTCGCATCGGTGCTGCTGAAATAGATCGTTCCCGGATAACCGCTGTCGGTGGTGTTGTCAGCGTTTTTGGCCGTTACCGTTATATTGAATGCGACTCCGCCGTTTGTGCTGGCCGGGGTCCCGGTAATTTCAAAGAAGGCGGCCTGCTTGAGCGAAGACAGTTCGAGCTGCCAGCCTCCGCTGATACTGCCGGTGTTGCCGGCTGTGGCGTCCCTGACGTAGAGCCTCCAGATGCCATTGGGATCGCTATTGGCAAAGACGGAGAGATTGCTGTCATAAGGCCCGGCGGGGGCCGGTACGGGATAGTTGCTTCCCCTCAGGTTGGTGGGGTGGTAGGTGCCGCTGCTGATTGCGCTGGATGTGAGGTCGGGGCCGGAGTCTTCGAACGCAAGTATTCCGTTGGTCAGGACCGAGCTATCGCCAACGCCGTCCATCAACACCACTTTCTGCCCATGCGGCCCGACCAGCAGCACACCCATGTCCGGGGGAAACGCGTGGTTGACGCCGTTCAGGACAACCCTGACTCTGTCAAGCGTGCCGGTGAATCCGGAAACGGTGATTGATGAAGGATACGGAGTCGCAGCCGAATTGTCATTGATGGTAATCGGTGACGTGGTGCTGAAACTGCTGAGGCCGGTGGTGGTAATCACCCGTGCCGTGACACTGTTCACGGCAGGGCCATAGGTACCGGTGACCCTGACCCAGTAGCTCGAAGGAGCGACAAGCGGCGGTGTCGTATAGCTGGACGTGTTCGCTCCGGGGATTGGCGCTGCCGTGACTCCGCTTGTCCCCTGGTACCACTGGTAGGAGAGCGTGCCGTCTCCGGTGGCTGATACGCTCAAGGTGGCGGTTCCACCGCGCAGGATGGATACGCCCTGCGGTTGGGCGGTTATCCTGGCCGAAGCATTCACCGTTATGACGGCAGTGGTGCTGCTGATAGCAGTGTCAGGCGCGCTTCCGGCGGCAAGGAGAGCCACTTCGGCTGTCGTCAACACGCGGTTGTAGACCCTGACCTCGTCCAGATTACCCAGGAAGGGCTGAGTGCCCAGATTGGCAACCTGGGCCAACAGCAGCGAGTAGGTTGATGTCGCGTATGCCACGCCGGCGGTCACTTTTTTTATGCCGTCAACATAGATTGTCGCCCAGGTGTTGGCGTTGTCAATCGCAAGGGCCAGATGGTGCCAGGTGCTGTCGTTAAGCTGGCTGCCGGAGCGGACCGTTGTTCCGCTGATATCGCACACCAGTTCGCCCGGCGAAAGCACTCCGTCACTCTGTCCCGCAAGGAAACAGGAGTAGCCGGTGGCAAGCGACCTGTCCGAGAAGAGGGTGCGCCGGGAGGTCACGCTGGCGTCGGCCTTGAACCAGATGGCAATGGTGCTGCTTCGCAGAGACAGTGAGGCTGTTTTGGAGATGGTGACATAACTGTTTGTGGCGTTGAATGCGAGCGATTTCAGATCGGTGAACGAGAGGGCTGGAACATCGCTGCTCAGGACCGGATTATTGTCGATATAGCCATTATTGTTATTACCCGAAGTGTCAAATGCCATTGATGTCGAGGTGTCCAGGTTCCAGTACCCCGACATGCCGCTGTCGAAAACGGTAACGGTGTGGCTGCCCGACGAGTTGAGCAGTACGTTGCTGAAGGTGTGGCTGCCAGCGTCGGCAGACGCAAAGGTGTATGCCGACGGCAGTGTGGCCGTGGCATCGGTGCTGCTGAAATGCACGGTGCCGTTATAGCCGGTGTCAGTGGTGCCGTCTGGATTCAAGGCGGTAACCGTCAGGCTGAACGCCGTGCCTCCAAATGCGTTGGCGGGTGCGCCGGTCAGCGCAAACGAGGTAGCGGCCTGGATAACGGTCAGTTGTGCCGTGGCGCTGTCCACAGCTGGTAGCGAGTAGGAGCTGGCGACCCTGACCCAGTAGCCGGCCGAAGCGCTAAGCGGAGGCGTCGTGAAAGTGTTGGTGGTTGCGTCGGCTATCGGTGACGACGTGTCGCCGCTGGCCCCCTGATACCATTGGTATGTTATCCCGTCGCCGGTGGCGGTTACGCTCAGGGTCGCGGTCTGCCCTTTCTTGATGATCTGGCTTTGGGGCTGCACGGATATTCCAGGGGGCTGTACGACCGCTAGCACAGCACTCGTTCCCTTTGCCTCGGCATCCGTGCCTGCCGCCAGAAGAGCTGTTTCCGCGGCGGTCAGGGCGCGTTTGTAGATGCGCACGTCATCCAGCAGGCCGAGGAAGGGTGACCCGTTAAAAAAGGAGAACTGGCCAAGCTTTATCGGATTAGTGGATGGAACCATCGAAGCACTGTACACGGTTGAAGCCGCTACAGCGCCATCCACGTACACGGTAGCGGTTTTTGCCGCATCATCAATTACGAACGCCACGTGATGCCATGTGCTGTCATTCAGCGCTACTCCGGTATTGATAGTAAATACCCCATAGCGCATTTCACAGATCAGGTTGCCGGAAGACTGGGTTAGTCGACACGACGAACCGGCGTTGCTAGAGTTATCCGACCAGATGTAACGCTCGGCTGATACGTCCGCATCCGCTTTGATCCAGGCCATGGTGGTGCTGGTAGTCAGTTGCAGAGCTGTTGTCTTGGGGATTACAACAGAATTGGCAGTGCCGCTGAATAACAGAGAACCGCTGTTGCCGTACTTCGTGACAGGGAGATCCGTACTCCAGGCAGGCGGTCCGTTGAGCGTGGCGGTATTGGCGCTGCCCGAAGCGTCGGCGGCGCTGCTGCCGCTCCCCTCGTCAAGCTTCCAGTGTCCGATAATTCCGCCGTCGGATACGGTTATAGTCTGGTCGCCATGGCTGTTGAGGGCCACACCGCTGAAAGTGTGGCTGCCGGCGTCGCCCGGCACGAACGTGTATGGAACGGGCAGGGTCGCGTCGGGATCGCTGCAGGTGAAGTAGACCGTACCGCTGTACGCGGTGTCAACGGTATTGTCGGCATTACGCGCCGTTACGGTGACGTCGAACGGTGAGCCGGCAGTTTTGATACCCGGAGTTGCAGTCACCTCTAAGGCTGTGGTCTGGATCTCGATCTGCCAGCCGAGAATGCTGCCGGTACCGGTGTGGGTGCCCGAAAAATCCATCACGTACAGTTGCCATTGGCCGTTGGGGTCGATGCCATTGAAGATGGATAGACGGGTATCATACGATTTTGCCGGAGCATCGACAAAGACCCGGTAGGTGCCATAATCGGTCGGACGGTAGGTTCCGCTGGTGCCGGGTGTAGCCAGCAGGGCGCCGGCATCGTCCAATACCAGGTTCGAGCCGCTAACCGGAATATCCCCCCCGACATTGTTCATCAGGACTATGTTCTGCCCTCTGGGGCCGACCAGGTACACCCCGACATCACTGGGATAAGGATGTGAATAGTTGTTCAGCTTGACCCGTATCTTTTTGACCGTCCCGGCCACGCCGGAAACGGTGATGGCAGACGGGTATGGTGATGCTTTCTGATTGTTGCTTGAATTGGTAATGGCGATGCCGCCTCTGCTTGAAAAGGTGCGGGTGGTGGCGGAAAAAGCCTGATTCGGCATGGTCACTGTCAAAAACAGCAGCATCAGCACAGTTCCAAATAACAATTGTCTCCTGTTCATATACCCTCCCTGCATAAATTCCGGTAGATAGGGATCATCGTTCGCGTACAGTATTTGAGAATTGGCTGCCATGTGGCGCCTCTTTACTGTTTACTTTATGCCGGAAACCGCTTTGGCTGCTACACTCCGCTTCTTCGACGGTTTAGTTGCTGAACTCAGAATCTTCCAGAGTTCTTCATAGCTGGAGAATGGTATTTTCTCCTCATTCCCCACCGTCTCCACCAGCCCGACCATTTGTGCCCTGTCGGTCTCTTCCCTCCGGTACACCCTGATCACGTAACTGTCGCTGCAACTGTACATAAGCAGTTTCCTTTCTCCGGGGTACGCACCGGGCGGAGCTTGCCGCATCAAATGCGTACAGCGGGGACAACTCAGCGCATCCGGGTTAATACATTACAACAGGGCGGGTAACAAACCGGTAACAGAGAGATTGATAAACAACGGGATTGGACTGGAGGTAAAGAGATGAATTACAGTAAGTTAGGTGTGGGGGGCTGGGCTGGCGGGATGGTGATGCAATTTTTGTTTATTTTCGTACGATGGCGTACAGCTCTTCTGTTCTCGGGGAGGGCTGGATCTTGAGTTGAAATGAAAGCTCTGCCCGGCAGCGTTCGTACACCGCCAGAGCCTCGGTGCGCTGGCCCAGTTGGTGGTGGCAGATCATGAGCCGCTGGTAGAACTCCTCCTGCAGCGGATCCACGTCAAGACCCTGCCGGTACAAATTGACGGCAGAGTTCCATTTTCCTTTTTCCTCGTGGTATTTCCCGGCTATTACCGTCAGCCGGAGGAATTTGGTCCGCAGTCGTTCCCGGAGCGAGACCGTCCAGGGCTGATCGAGGTCTCCGGGCAAAAATGGGCCGGCGTAGAGGCTGAGTGCCTTGCGAGTCAGTTCGATGGCCTGCCTGGACTCCTTAGCGCTGTTTCCCGCTTCACTGCTCTTGAGCCATTGTGCAGAAGCCTCATTGCACAGCGGCTCAAAGGCCCATACATCCGTCCACAACATACTGCGATTGAGCGTCAGTGCCCCATCCTGAAACTGGATCGCTTCATCGGGCAGGAGCTTGCGCAAGCGGGAAAGGGTCATCTTGAAAGAGTTGTGGGCATCATCGCCATCGGCGTCGGGCCAGAGCAGGCTGGTCAGCTGTGCCTGCCGGATCGCGGTGCCACCCAGGGCGACCAGCGCCTTGAGCATTTCCAGAAGCTTGCGTTTGCCGGAAAAATCGACCGGCTTTTCGTCCATCTGGAGCTCGAAGCGCCCCAGGGTGTGGAGCTTCAGGGGCCAGGGCCAGGCATCGAGGGAAGCAAAGGAGTCAGGCGGTGACAGCCGGTGATTCCTGATCATCGCCCGGGTGTACTCGAGCTCGATGCCCGCCTCCAGCGCTCGGGCACACAGTTCGCTCATCACGCCGGGATGCCACCACATGTTGACGGTACCGAAGCCGGCTTTGCGGCCGGTTGTCATGGCTTCCCTCACGAAATCGAGCCCTTTTCCGTCGTCGCCCTGTTCAAAGGCGTGGTGGGCGGCGATCAAGAGCCAATGGAAGCGCATGGTGATGCTTCCGGTGGGTGCCATGAGCCTTTCGGTGTAGTCAAGGGCTGCCCGGGACTTTTGGGCATCGCCACTGGCGAGCAGGGCGTGGGCCTCGATGATGCGGGCGGTTATCTCGGGAAACAGGTAACCGGCTTCCGTGGCGATGCGCACCGCCGAGGCGGCATGATCGGCTGCCCGGTGAGGCTCTCCCTGCAGCAGATGATACCAGGTCATCTCAAAGTGATAGAGGGAATGGGAGTGGGGGCGCGCCGGATCGAGCATGGCCTGGAATTTTTCGATGCAGCAGCGAGCAGATTCCATCTCGCCCTTGTACAGGTAGGCGTTCGCCATTATGGCGGTGAACAGATGGTCCAGGACATGGATGCCGGTGTCCCGGGCGATGGCCTGACCTTCTTGCAGGGTCTGCAGCGCCTTCTCAAAGGAGGCGTCCGCCGCAAGGATCACCGCCGTATCGACCCACAGCGAGGTCAACCGGAAGAGCGGGGAGACGGCCGGCATATGGGCGAAGAGCGACGCCTCGTTTGCCAGGCCACGGCTCTTGTACAAATCGCCCATCCAGCCGTAGTAGTTCTGGGCGAGGAGCAGTCCCTGGAATTGCAGATTGAGATCATTGCTTGCACGCGTGAGTTTGAGGGAGTGTTCCACGGCCTCAGCCACGTCGTCGCGGTACGGCTGGCGGATTGCCAGGGCCGTGGCCAGGCTTAGTGCTACCCTGGCAGCTATGTCCGGCGGCAGGTTGTCCCGGGCAGGGGCGAGCATCTCTTCGATGCGGGGGATCCAGGTGTCCAGCGGCCGGTAATCATCCCAGTTGTGGGCAATACTGTCTATGGCGCTGGAACTGGCGAGCAGCATCCCGATGGTTTCTCCCCGGGCCAGGAATCCCTGGTATGCCTTTTCCATCAGGGTACGTGCGCTTGCCGGGCTGAAGGGGAGTTGGGATATCCCGAGCCAGTATACGAGCCAGGGAACTGATTCCATGATCTCCGCCGGGATATTTGACAGCCAGCCGGCGAGAGTTTGCCATCTTCCCTGGCTGGCCAGAAGCGGTGCATGACTGAGTGCCAGTCTCCCCAGATCATCCCAGTCGCCTGCCTGGAGGTACAACCCTGCCGCAGTCACATAAGCTCCGGAATCTTCAAACAGGGCTGCCGCCTGCCGCTGTAAACCGGAGAGCTGTTCCGGCGAAAAGCGTTCTCCGGCGCGATCTAGCAGGAACTCCCTGAACAGAGGGTGATACTGGTAGCCACGTTCGTAGCGCTGGGTAAAGTAGTGATCCCTGTGTAATCTTTCCAGGATATCACCGGTCGTGCTGATGCCGGCAATTGTGCTGCGACAGCGGGATCAACCTTGTTCATGAAAGATGTTTTTAGCAGCAGTTCCTGGATCTCGGGGGCGCTCCGGTCGAAAATCTCGTTGGCAAAGTAGGCGAAGACCTCACGGCTGCTGAGGTCGCTCGGAGTTTCCGGCACCGGATCGGTCAGATTGGTTTGAGCTGTTAACAGTACCAAACCGGCGGCCCAGCCCGAGGTGCGCCGGTACAGTTCCTTCAGAATCGAGTCTGAAGGGGTGGCGTGTCCATGTCGTGTCAGAAGCTCGACGGACTCCTCCGGATTGAAGCGAATATCATCCCATCCCATCTCCGCCAGACAGCGGTTGGCCCGCAAACGCGCGAGAGCCGGCGGTGGTCCGGTCCGACTCAGAATCATGACCCTGATGCCGTCCGGAATGACTTCAAACGCCTGCGACAGCATTTCAGGGAATTCGCTGCCATCCGGCACGTCCTGAAAGTTGTCAAAAACCAGTGCGGAATTGGATGGCAAGCGCTGAAAGAGGGTCTCGAAATAGCGGCGGGTAAAAACCGGAATCCCCAGCAGATATTCAGGTGTCAGGTGCGGCAATGTTTTCCTGAAGCGTGGCGCGGCTTTTTTTGCCGCCAGCCCCAGGTAGTGGAAGAACCCGGCCAGATCGCCATCCCCCTGATCCAGCTGGTACCAGAGAGACGGCAGTGAGCGGGCACCCAGGTAGCTTCCGGCCAGGGTTGTCTTGCCGGAACCGCCAGGGGCGGTGATCCAGAGTACCCGGGCCGATTTCAAGCTATCCAGCAGCTCGAACAGGCGTTCACGTGGAGTAATACCCGTTAGTTTGGGGCGGGTTATTTTGGCAATTGCCGTGGATGTCTTCATGGCATCTTTTTTTCTGACATCTTCACCGCCATCCTGATCGCCGCCAGCAGGCTCTTCTCCGAGGCCTTGCCGCTGCCGGCCAGGTTGTAGGCGGTGCCGTGATCGACCGAGGTGCGGATGATCGGCAGCCCCAGGGTGATGTTGACGCCGTCGTCGAAGTGCAGCATCTTGAGCGGGATCAGCCCCTGGTCGTGGTACATGGCCACCACCCCGTCGTAGGCGCCCTGTTGGGCAAAGTGGAACAGGGTGTCGGCCGAGAGCGGCCCCTGGGAGTCGATCCCTTCGGCGCGGGCTCTTTCGATGGCCGGTGCGATGATGTCGCGTTCCTGATTCCCGAATTTGCCACCTTCACCGCAATGTGGGTTGAGCGCCAGCACCGCCAGCCTGGGGCTGGTTATGCCGGTCAGACGCCGGACCCCTTCGGCGGTGATGCGGATCGTTTTCAGCACCTGCTCGAAGGTCACCAGCCGGGGAACGTCGGACAGCGCCTCATGGATCGTCACCAGGCTGACCCGCAGCACATCGCCGGCCAGCATCATCACGAAATCATCGCTGCCGCACAGTTCGGCCAACAGCTCGGTATGGCCGGGGTAGTCGTGGCCGGCCCGGTGCATGGCTTCCTTGCTGATCGGGGCGGTGGCCATGGCCGCCACGCGGCCCTCCAGGCAGAAACGGGCCGCCTGGCAGATGTAGCGGAAGACCGCGTCGCCGGCCGCGGCGCTTGGCCGGCCGTACTGCAGGTCGTCGTCGGACAGCCGCGACAGCGCCAGCAGCGCAACACAACCTTCGGGAGTGTCCGCCGCCTCTTCCGGAGCGGAGATTTCGCGAATCCGCAGGTCCGATTGACAGACGGACAACGCCCGCTCCATTGCCGGACGGTCGCCGATCACGAACGGTCGGCAGCCGGAGGCAACCTGCGGCGACTGCAGCGCCTTGACTATGATTTCGGGGCCGACTCCGCAGGGGTCGCCCATGGTGATGGCAATCAGGGGCAGGTTTTGCATCTCTGTCAGCTTTCCTTGAGTTCCGCCACCGCCAGGGTGACGTTCTCCGATTTGACTTTTTTCAGCAGCAGGCGGTTGCCGCCCGAGGCCAGGATCGCGGCCGGTTCGGCCACTCCGCCGCTGCCGACCGCGGCCAGCACATGCGCTGATGGCGGTGACGGGAAGGGGACCCGGTTCAGCTCATCGCCGCTGTAGCAGCGTAGCGGGACTTCCAGGCGCGCGGCGTATTCCAGCAGTCCCGGCTCGTCACTTTTGGCGTCGGCCGAGGCGATGCAGAAGACGCTTTTGGTCGAGAGGAAGATGCGTTTCAGCTGTGTGGTGACGAACTCCTCGATCTCGGCCATGGGGGTGCCGCGATTGCAGCCGATTCCCAGCACCAGGTTGCGGGGGCGCAGGATCAGCAGGTTTTTCGGCAGGGTTTGCGGAGGGAGATGGCGGTTGGTGACGAACAGGAAACCGCGCGCCTGGCTGCGAACCGCTTCGGCAAAGGTGTCAAAAAAAGTCACCTTGCAGCGGCCATGCAGCCAGTTGCGGGTGACGCCGCTGGGATCCACCACTGCGATCTCCTGCTGGTCCAGCAGCAGCGTGTTGAGCTGCTTGACCTTGGTGATGTCATCGATCAGCCAGCCCTGCTCCTTGGCCAGCATGTCGAAGGAGGGCAGCTCGTTGACGTCGGTGGCGGTGGTGATCACCGGACGGGCGCCGCAGACAAAGGCGCAGCGTTCGGCCAGCTGGTTGGCTCCCCCCAGGTGGCCGGAGAGCAGCGAGATCGCGAATGTGCCGCAATCGTCGATCACGACCACGGCCGGGTCGCTTTCCTTGGATTCCAGCAGCGGCGCGATCAGGCGCACCACGATGCCGGCAGCCATGATCAGCACCAGGCCGTCATAAGCCTTCCAGTTTTCGGCGATCAGGTTTTTCAGATCCTCGGGTTCGAAGCAGACCTTCTCATTGCCGGCCTGTCCGGCGTAGCGCCGGGAGACAAACAGCTCCGTGCCGGTCATGCTCTCCCGCAGCTTCTGCCCCAGACGGGCACCGTTGCGGGTTATGGCAAAGACCGCGACACGCATCTCAGACTACTACGCTTTCCCGGTAGCCGTGGGAAAAACCGTCGTCATACAGCAGCGACCTGGCTTTCAGCCCTTCGCGCCGCGCCGCCAGCACATCCCCGACGATGATCAGCGCCTGGCGGTCGATGCCGGCCTCGCGCACCTTTGCGGCGATATCGGCCAGCGAGCCCAGGATGATCTGCTCATCTTCCCAGGAGGCGCGGCAGACGATCGCGGCAGCGGTGCTGTCGGTATATGCGCCCTGCAGCAGCTGTTCGACGACTTTCTCGATCATGCCGACCGAGAGATAGATCACCAGCGTGGCCCCGATGCGGGCGATCTCGGTCAGCCGCTCCCGCTCCGGCACCGGAGTGCGCCCCTCGACGCGGGTGAAGATCACGGTCTGGGAAAGCTCCGGCAGTGTCAGCTCCTGTTTGAGTGCTGCTGCGGCGGCAAAGGCGCTGGTCACGCCCGGCACGACCTGATAGGTGACGCCGATACGGTCAAGCGCCTCCATCTGTTCCTGGATTGCTCCGTAGATCGAGGGGTCGCCGGTGTGCAGCCGGACCACGCTCCGCCCGGCGGCGATGGCGTCCATCATGACCGTGATCACCTCACCCAGCGTCATGCCGGCCGAATCGAAGACATCGGCCTTGGTTGCATAAAGCTGGACCAGCTTGAGATCCACCAGGCTGCCGGCAAAGATCACCACATCGGCGTGCCGCAAAAGACGCGCTCCGCGAACGGTTATGAGGTCGGCGGCGCCCGGTCCGGCTCCGACAAAAGATACACTGGCGGTCATTTAGCTCTCCATCATGTTCGTAAAATCAGCAGGTTCGACTGTTCTTTTAGTCCGTAACCGCTGGGATGTCAAGCCGGCGAGCTACTACGGCAACACTTGCCCGCCCTTTTCCCGCCCGGCAACCCGGATTCCGTTGTCATACGCCCCGTTCAATCTAAGGTATCATTACTAGCCTCCTAAGCTGGTTATGCAGTTTGTCAAAGCAATTTACAAGAAGAGGGTGTGTAGATGTAGGGGAGTTAAACAATACTATTTACCGGTCTGTTAACCGGTACTATTGTCAGGTCGATAAATAAGTGATGATTCAATTAGACGGCCACCAATGCTTATTTCTCCAAAAGTCGAAGACAGAGCTCTTGAAGATGAATTCCGGTGATTGCTAATCCCGAAATTAATGATATTAGTCTGCCTTAGTGTCCAACTCCGGAGGAGAATTCATGCGCTACCTTAAAAGCCTGGTTCCGCTGTCATTAATCACGCTTGCCTGGCTGCTGGCCGCCTGTGGCAGTGACACGTCAACCGCTGCCGCACCGGAGCAGGTCAGTCTTCAGGCTCAGTATTCCAGCGCAGTTGCCGATGCCCGCACGGTTGTGCCATCTGAAATATCCCGCTACCTCACGCCGATCAGCAATGACAACCCGGCCCTTATCTGGGAAAACGGCGTGGTCGGGTCGCGCCTGCTGGTGGTGACCTGGCTGGGCGAGGCCGGTAAATACTACAAATGTTCCGACCCCGGTGGGTGCAGCGGAAACACGTCCTGCATTGAAGGGGGCGAATGCCCGAGCTACAGATACGACTCCTGGGTGACGGTGGCGCCGGAAATCAGGAACTTCTTCGGTGTCACCCGTCCGGAGCCGCTGCGCATTGCCCAGCTGCTGGGGCTGCCGCCGGAATATGCCGTTGCGGGTGACCCCAAAGAGGCAAAATACATGCTGGAGCTGTGGGTCTCGCCCCAGGACCTTTTCCGTCCCTGTCCCGACACTGAGATTTCCGATACGGTCTGCGAAACGAGTTTCCCCATGGATGCGTTCCGGATGCTCGATCTGAACAACACGGTCAGGGCGACCGAAGGGACTGACTACGGCGTTTTCAAGACCTATTCATCATGGTTCAACAACCGCACGAGAAATATCTACACCAGCGGCTCATCCCCTTACCCCTGGACCCGGCTCGGCTATACCTACGACTGGGGGAGCAGCAATCATACAGGGTTAAGCGAGTTTGTCCTGCATGGCAGAAAAGAGGACGGCTCGACCATCTCGGTAGGGATCAGATCGGTCAAGAGCACGGCGGAATATTTTCAGCAATAATCTGCACTGCGGCGGATACAACTTGAACGAGGAGGAAATGCCATGGACCGGTTCATGCTGGCGGCAATCGAGGAGGCAAAAAAGGGGCTTGCCGAAGGTGGCATCCCGATCGGGTCGGTGCTTGTTCACAATGGAGTCATTCTGGGAAGGGGCCATAACCGGCGGGTGCAGAAGGGGAGCGCCATTCTGCATGGGGAGATGGATGCCCTGGAAAATGCCGGTCGCCAGCCGGCAAGCGTCTACCGCGAATCGTTACTGTACACCACCCTGTCGCCCTGCTCCATGTGCAGCGGCGCGATTCTTTTGTACGGCATCCCCCGTGTGATAATCGGTGAAAACCGTACCTTCCTGGGCGAGGAGGAGTGGCTCCGCTCCCGTGGGGTGCTGCTGGAAGTGTTGCAGAACGGTGAATGCATCGATCTGATGATGCGCTTCATCGGGGAACGGCCGGACCTGTGGAACGAGGACATCGGGGTGTGATTTTAATCGAACAAATCCGATTTTTTAGCATGAACCTGCGGATGATGGTTGTCATGCTTGGCCACCTTGAAGCCGCAGTCGGAAGCCACAATGGCCCGGTGGTGGAACCGTTGAGCGTGTTGGTGCGCTAGCAGCCGGTTCCGGAATGTATCGCCGCTACGTCATCGGCAATGACAAGCTCCTCGTTTGACGGGATGACGAAAGTTCTGATCAGCGAACCTGTCCCGGTGATTTCCAGCTCATCCTGCGGTGACCTGATGGCGCGGTTTCTGTCCTGGTCAAGCCGTATCCCCAGGCCCCCGAGTCCATCCAGTGTCATCTCCCTCACAGCCCATTCCAGGTCGCCTGACCCGGCGCTAAAAACGATGGCATCCAAAGGCCCGGTAATCGCCAGAAATGATCCGATGTATTTCCTGAGACGGTAGGTTTCGATCTTCAGAGCCAATGCGCAAAGGGTGTCGCCAGCCAGGGCTGCCCTCAAATAATGCCGCCGCTCCAGCTGCCGCCCGGCAATACCCAGAATCCCGCTTTTGTTGTTGAGTACCTGCTCCAGCTCCTTTGCGGAAAGTCCCATCACATTCATCATATAAACCTGAATGCCGGGATCAATGTCTCCGCAGCGCGTCTCCATGACCGCTCCCTCAAGTGGCGTCATGCCCATGCTGGTGTCCACGGAGAGGCCGTTTTTGATGGCGCAGAGCGATACGCCCCGGTCGAGGTGAATGGTTATCAGGTTGCAGGCGGTGGCTGGTTTGCCGAGCTGTGCTGCAGCCCGCCGCGAAAGATATAGGTGAGACGGGCCATGGAAACCATAGCGGCGAACGCCATGGTTTTCGTACCATTCGTAGGGCAGCGGATAGATGTAGGCGCACTCCGGCATGGAGGAGTGGAAGGCGGTATCGAACACGGCCACATGGGGAATAGCTGGCAAGTGTAGCATTGCTGATTTGATACCGGCGATGTTGGGAGCCAGATGCATTGGCGCCAGATATTGAAGTTTTCGAATGGAGTCGAGCACTGGTTCGTCAAGCTGCACGGAATGCCGGAACTGCTCACCACCATGTGCTACCCGGTGCCCGACGGCTGAAATTTCCGAAGAGTGCGTGATCACGCCATGCTTCGGATCGGCCAGGGTGGCAATGATAATCGCCATGGCACTCTTGTGATCATTGTCGCCAGTCTCCCGCTGGAATGGTTCCCGGCCGGGAACCATCTGGCGGATGAAAGAGCCGCCGAGCCCCACCCGTTCGATCATTCCCGAAGCAAGCAGTGTCCGTTCCTCTCCGGAAAAGAGGTGGTATTTTATCTTATGGCTCCAACAGGTTATGGTAAGGATTTTCATAATGTTCCTCGCCCCGTAGCGTTAGATTTTTGTTCGACATTTTCAAGACCACCCCTGCAAAGAGCATTCAGCGTACTCCGCGCCTGGTTTACCGTCGCTTCCAGAGAGAGGACCAGCCGTCCGAAACGGTCTATGTCATCTTCGCTGAAGTGGCTGAGAAGCTGATTTTCCAGGATTGTCACGATTTCCCGGATCCGGGCCACCACCAGCTGGCCTTCCAGTGTCAGGCGTAGCAGCTTCGCACGGCGGTCGCTGCCATCTTCCGAACGCTGAATCAGCCCCTTTACCACCAGGGTATCGATCAGCCTGACCAGGGAGGGGCCCTCGATGCCGATCGATGCCGCCAGATCCTTCTGGCGAACGCCGTCCCCGAGTATGTGCAGATGCAGCAACGGTCGCCAGGTGGCGTCGGTCAGTCCGGCCGCCCGGCATTCGCTGTCCAGCACCTGGCGCCAGCGCCGGGTCAGGATTCCCAGGTGGTAGAGCAGGTTGCTGCGGTCAATGGTTAATTTGGATATATTCATGCATATTGGATAGCATACTAATTATTGCATTGCTATTGCTATTTGAGCTTCAGCCATTCCCGGGAAAATTCACTTGACACTTGTATACGACCGGTCTAGTCTGGCCATATGGAAAAGAAAGATACAAAAGCCGAAATCATTGCCAAGGGCACCGAAATGATTTCCCTGTATGGCTACAATGCAACCGGCATCGACGCGGTGCTGAAACAGGTAAATGTTCCGAAGGGCTCTTTTTATCACTACTTCGGCAGTAAAGAGGACTTTGGACTGGCGGTGATTGATCGTTTTGCCGAACGTTACCGGCAACGCCTGGAAACTTTTCTGGACGACGTCGAGGTGACGCCCTTGAACCGTATTCGCAACTACCTAGAGAGCGGTCTGGCACGATTTGCCCAGAACCAGTGCGCCAAGGGATGCCTGATAGGCAATCTGGGGCAGGAGCTGGCCGACCAGAACGAGCGCTTCAGATCGCGCCTGGACGAGATTTTTCAGTCCTGGAAGGTTCATTTCGCCGCTTGCCTTCGAGAGGCGCAGGGTGTTGACGAGCTTGCTCCGGACCTGGATGTAAATATCATCGCCGGTTTCATACTCTCCGGTTGGGAAGGCGCTATTTTGCGGGCCAAGGTAATGAAATCCCCGCAACCGATGCGTGATTTTATCGAGACTCTTTTTTCAACCGTATTAAAGCGGTAGTTTTTTTTGTCAGACTTCATATACGACCGGTCTAATATGTACTCACAAGGGGGTAGTATGGAATCATCAACACAGTTCAAGGCAGTGGTAGTGGAAAAGAGCGGCGACAAGCAGTTCGTGCGGGAGATCCGTGAGCGGAGAATAGCCGACCTGCCGCCTGGAGACCTGCTGGTGCGGGTCCATTACTCTTCTCTCAACTACAAGGACGCGCTTTCGGCCACCGGCCATCCCGGAGTTACGCGGCAGTTTCCCCACACCCCCGGTATCGATGCCGCCGGTGTGGTGGTTTCGTGCGAGAGCGGCGCTTTTGTTGCGGGAGAGCAGGTGATCGTCACCGGTTACGACCTGGGAATGGAGACCGACGGCGGCTGGGGGGAGTATATCCGCATTCCGTCCGCCTGGGCGGTGCGGCTTCCGGCCGGATTGACGCTGCGCGAAGCGATGACGATCGGAACCGCCGGATTCACTGCGGCCCTGTCGGTGTTCAAACTGGCGCGGGCCGGGGTAAAGCCGGACGACGGTGAAATCCTCGTTACCGGCGCCACCGGAGGGGTCGGCAGCATCGCCGTGTCGATCCTGTCCCGGGCCGGATACCGGGTAGTGGCCGCCACCGGCAAAACTTCCGATGAAACATTCCTTCACAACCTCGGCGCGGCAGAGGTCATTCCACGGGAAAAGGTTACGGAGGGCGGCGATCGCCCGATGATGAAAGAACGCTGGGCCGGGGTCGTGGATGTGGTCGGTGGGGAAACCCTGGCGGCGGCCGTCAAATCGACCCGCTATGGTGGCGTTGTCACCTGCTGCGGCCTGGTCGGCTCAATCGACTTGGTAATGAATGTTTATCCCTTCATCCTGCGCGGGGTGAGTCTGCTCGGAATCGATTCGGTCAGCTGCCCGGCCGGAACCCGGCTGCAGGTTTGGGAAAAACTTGCCGGAGAGTGGAAGCCGGGTCATCTGGTGGAAGTGGTGACAGAGGTGCCGCTGGACGGGTTGGAGGAAAAAATCCGGACCATCCTGCAGGGTGGAATTCGGGGGCGGGTCATCGTGAAATTACCGTAGCTGAACTATACAACCCAGAAAAACCAGTTAACCGCCGATGAACGCCGATACACGCCGAGAAATCAAAAGCTTGATCAAAATACTGGTTTAACCCATAAGGTGATTAACATTTTTGATGTAAGTCTAGGTTTTATCGGCGTGCATCCGTTTTTCTCGGCGGTTAACTGCCGTTTTAAGGTACAAATGTATCGGGAGGAAGATATGCAATTGGAAAACCTGCTGTTGGAAATCAATGAAGGCATTGCAACCATCACGGTAAACCGCCCCTCCGCAATGAACGCCATGACAGTAGCGACCCTGGAGGAGCTGGGAAGGGTGGTCACGGAGATCATCCGCAATCCCGATATCCGGGTGGCGATCATTACCGGAGCGGGTAGCAAGGCCTTCGTCGCCGGGGCGGATATCGCCATGTTGCTGGACATGAACTCGACTCAGGCCCGGGAGCTGGCCCAACTGGCCCACGGAATCTACGCCGCCATCGAAAAGTCGCCCAAACCGTTCATCGCAGCTGTGAACGGTTATGCCCTAGGCGGCGGCTGCGAACTGGCCATGGCCTGTGATATCCGGGTGGCCTCCGGGAATGCGAAATTCGGCCAACCGGAGATCAACATCGGAATTCTGCCCGGTTTTGGCGGCACCCAGAGACTGCCTCGACTGGTCGGGAAAGGGCGTGCCCTGGAAATCATCCTGACCGGTGACATGATCGATGCCCAGGAGGCATTGCGTATCGGCCTGGTCAACCGGGTTGTTTCACCGGCTGAATTACCGCAGGAGGCCCGCCGGCTGGCAAGTAAAATCGCCGCCAAGGGGCTGGTCGCCGTGAAACTCTGCAAGGAGGCGGTCGGCAATGGCCTGGAAATGGACATCAGCAAGGCGTGTGCCTACGAAACCGAGTTGTTTGGCTACAGTTTCTCCACCTGTGACCAGAAAGAGGGAATGGGCGCCTTTCTGGAAAAGCGGCCGGCCGTATTTCGTGACCGCTGAGCCGTGCCGGAATTCAGACAACCCCATGGGGGTGAATGCGTATGGCGGACTCCGGCAGAACATGGCGCGATCACATAAGCAGATCCCCGTTTTACCCGAGGAATCATAACTCATGGCCAACATCATTCTTCTGGCAGTCTGCCTGCTGGCGGGTATCGGTCTGAAAAAAACCGGGCGTTTCCCCGCCGCCACCCCGGCATCGCTGAACGCCTTCATTATCCATATCTCGCTGCCCGCGTTGGCGATCCTGCATATCCACAACCTGAAACCGGATTCGTCCCTGGTCCTGACCGCAGCCATGGCCTGGCTGCTGTTCGGCTGTGCCTGGCTGTTGTTCGGCTGGGCGGGAAAGCTGTTCAAGCTTGATCGGAAAACAGTGGGTGCGCTGATCTTGGTGGCCGGTCTCGGCAATACCTCCTTTGTCGGGTTACCGATGATTGAGGCCTATTTCGGCCATGGGGCTCTGGGTATCGGCATCATCGCCGACCAGTTGGGTTCATTCATGGTGCTTTCAACCCTGGGAATCTTCGTTGCGACCTACTACTCCTCCGGCTCGGTCTCACCCCGGCAGATGGCGCGAAAGGTGCTGATGTTTCCGCCATTTCAGGCGTTGCTGCTTGCTTTCCTGCTCCGGCCGCTCAATTTTCCCGACTGGGCCGTAACCATACTGGAAAAACTGGGCGGCACCCTGACACCGCTTGCTCTTGTTTCGGTTGGCTTCCAACTCCAGTTCGGAGGAATGAAAGCCATGGTAAAGCCGTTAACAGCGGGCCTGGCCTACAAACTGCTGCTGGGGCCGGCAATCATCTATCTGCTGTATGTTACACTGCTGGGCGCCAGCGGAACTGCAGTTCAGGTGACAATCTTTGAAGCCGCCATGGCTCCGATGATAACGGCCGGAATCATTGCCATCGATCATGATTTGAACCCCCAACTGGTCGGCATGCTGGTCGGAATCGGCATACCACTATCTTTTCTGACATTGCATTTCTGGCACATGTTCCTGACGGCTGTATGATACGGGTCTGGCGACCGTCAGGAACAAGATAGCTGATTGTCATTACGCTGCGTTCCCGGCGGGCTTTACGCAAGACCGTTTTTATGTGATAACTGATACGGCTGTCCGCATGCCTCATAACTCATTCCGGTTCCAGATCAAGGAAAATACCAGACATGGCATTACCATCCACCGTTTACAAGGCGTCCATCCAGTTGTCCGATGTGGACCGGGGCGTCTATGAAACCATGCAGGCAACGGTTGCCCAGCATCCTTCGGAAACCGAGGAGCGGCTGGTCGCCCGCCTGCTGGCGTACGCGCTCTTTCAGGAACCGGAACTGAGCTTTACCAAGGGTATCAGCGCCACCGATGAACCTGACCTGTGGGTGAAAGGGGCTGACGGCAGGGTGCGCTTGTGGGTCGAGGTAGGCCTGCCCGAGGCGGATCGCATCATCAAGGCCGGCCGTCATTCTGAACGGGTGGCGTTGCTGGCGTGCGGTCGGGCGCTTGCCGTCTGGGACCAGCAGCAGTTGCCCAAGTTGGGGAAGGTTGACAATCTGATCGTCTTCAGTATCGATCAACCCTTCATCAGCCGGCTGGCGGCGTTGCTGGAGCGCTCCATCAACTGGTCGATCACCATAACCGAAGGCATGTTTTACCTGACAATTGGCGATGAAACGCTGGAAACCGCGATACAGGTCAAGCTTGGCGGCAGCTGAAACCATTAGCGAAACATGGTATGAATCAAAGAGGGGCAACCATTCGGATGCCCCTCTTTTTTACTCTTGCAAATCCAGTTCAATCACGGATTTCCGGGATAAAAGAATCGGAATTTCTCGCTTGTCAAGCGGTTGGGTGCATTGGCAGGTGTAAGTACGTGTGGTTACCGGAAATTGCCCTCCGGATCGGGACAACCGTCACTCTGTTTATCAGTGTTATACTTCGCGGCGCTTGCCAAATCAGTCCGTCAAGAGGCTGATCAGGCCGGAGTGAGTCCGTTCGAGACGAACAGGGCTCTTGGACATAACTCCCTGTTGCGGCTGAATCGGCAATACACCCATTCTAAACCCGATTCAAGCCATTACGACCGGAGAACGACTTTGCGGCGAGCGCCAGGAAAAACAGCAGCGCCAGACCGGCCACGATGACCGGGGCGGTGGGAAGATCCAGAACGTGTGAAACGGCGATACCGCCGCTGCTCACCACGGTTCCCGCAATCCAGCCGGCCACCAGGATGCTGCCGCTGCCGCGAAAGAAAAGCCGGCCCAGCAGGGCCGGCACCACCAGAAATGAAAACACCTGCAGAATTCCCGCGATCATCACCGATTTGACCAGCACCAGGGCAAAACTGGCAAAAAAGATGAACTCCACCCACAGCGGCCCTTCCCCGCGGAAGGTCAGGTCGTGGAAACGCCTCCTCAGGAACCAGTGCAGCAGGCCGACCGCCCCGTAGAGCAGCGCGGTCGAGCCGAGCATCCCCGGCGTTACCCAGAGGATGTTGCCGTTCAGTATCGCTTTGAACTCTTCCATGCCATGGGCTGTGCGATCCAGGATCAGGGTGCAGGTGGCAAATGAAAATATGTACAGCACCCCGATGAAGGCCTCCACGTTGACGTGGCGCGCCACCCTGCCGGTAAGTGTCATGATCAAGGCGCCGCCGAGGGCGAAGATAACGGCCAGCAGGGTGCGGTCCACACCGGTCAGCAGCGACAGGGCAATGCCGATGCTGATGAACTGGGCCAGGGCCAGGTCAACGAAGATGATGCCCCGCTCCAGAATGTGCACGCCGAACCAGGTGTGGATCAGTATCAGCAGCAGGCAGGCGCCAAACGGCCAGATCAGAAATGACAGGTTGTCCATATCCGGCTACTCCAGGGACTTGATGACGCTGTCCATCAGCGAAAACCAGTCCCTGCTTCCGTTGGCTCCCACATCATGGGGCACGATAACCGATTTGACACCGGTTTTAGACGACACGAAGCCGGATATGGTCCGGTCGTGGTATTCAGTACTCAGGATCGCATCGGGACGGTGTCCGGACATGCTTGAGACAAGCGCTTGAATATGGGCGCTGCTGGGCGGGATGCCCGGTTTTTCTTCAAGATACCCGACTATGCGGAACCCGAAATCCGCGGCAAGATATTCAAAAAATCGGTGCTGCGCGACAAACCGTTTCCCCTGCAGTTTCCTGCCCTTCCACTCCTTCATTTTATGATCGACCTGCGCGACGAAGCGGGCGGTATTGGCACGATAGAAGCCGGCGTTGGCCTGATCGACCTTTGCCAGCCGTTCTCCGATGCCGATGGCCATTTTTTTGATGTTTGCCGGCGAGAGGTGGTAGTGGGGATTTCCCAAAGGATGCACATCTCCGTTTTCGCGGCTGGCAGTGGCCGGTTTTTCCAGCGGGTCCACATACACCGAACAGTTCAGGTTTCCGGCGTTGCCCGGATTGATGGCCGGGTTTCTGGCCGATTCCATCAGGATCGGCAGGTAGCCGACCTCCAGGTCGAGGCCGTTGTAGATCAGCAGGTCCGCCCGTCGCACGGCGGCGATCATCGAAGGCCTGGCTTCGATGGAGTGCGGATCCTGCGAGGTTTTTACCAGGGTGGTCACAGTCACCCGGTCCTTGCCGATCTCCTTGGCCAGGCTGCCGATCCAGGGGAGTGTCGCCACCACCTTGACGGCGGCATCGGCCGGGGCCGTAAACAGGACAAGCGCAAAAAGCGCAACAATGATGCGTAGCATGTTTCCTCCTAGAACGGGTGCGCGCCATGGGCGCCGATGGTAAAGGTGAGTTGCAGTATGCCTTCGTTGTTGACACGATTGTCGCGGTCGGAGCGGTCGTGGTTGAACTGGGCGCGGATGCGGCTGAATTCGGTGAAGTCGTACTCGGTCATCGCGCTTATGCGCCATGGCTTGCCGCCAAAGCTCTGTTTTGCCCCGGAGCGTTCGAAGGTGTCGGCAAAGATTTCCATGCGGTCATAACGCGCGCCAACCCCAAAGCGGTTGAAATGATATGCCGCCTGCAGGTAGGCGCCGCCCTGATGCCGCTTGAGAGGCTCAATCTTTACCATGGCGCCGGCCGGGTCGGTTTCTCCCAGATCTCCGCGCTGGTCCAGATAGAGGTATTCGCCCTGCAGGGAGAGTTTGTGAGGTCCCGAATTCCATTTCCAGACCGCCTCCAGGCCGTAGAGCCTGCTATCGCCGCGCAGATCGAAGCTGTTCCCGGTTGTTTCGTCAGCCGCCAGAACAGCGCTGGTTCTGGTTTTGCCGAACATGGCCCAGGGTGACAGGTACAACGTGGACTCTTCGCCGGTGTCAAAGGATAGCCGGGCAAAGGCGCTAAAGGCGTGCGGCCCCCAGTTGCTGTCATCGCCGAACAGCAGCGGATTGGCGCCCTGCAGCGCCTCGACCCCCAGCAGCGTGTAGACCGGCAGCGAGGGCATCCATGTCAGTTGCACGCCATTTTCGCCGCCGAGCGCTTCCGGCCCGAGAAACGAGCGATACGCCAGGGGCAGTTCGGCAAAGTCCCATGCGTGGGGGTGCTGGGAATTGAGGCGGCTGGCGTTGCTTTTGAACCGGCCCCCTTTCAGCTGAAATCCTTGCGGCAGCGAGGTCGTAACGAAATAGGCCTCCTCCAGGACCGCGCCATCGCCGTTGACCGGAATGTTGGTGTAGAGATTGAAATAGGGGTCAACCGGAGCAAAGATCAGCAGCTCGGCGGCGTCAACGTTGAAACCGTTGCGCAGCCCGGAGCCTTCACTGGTGAATCCGGGGATGCCGCGACCCTCCAGTGCACTGTTTTTCAGGTTGGAAACCTGCGCCTTGGCATCCAGGATCAGCGAGATATAGGGGTTGTTCATCAGCGAGCCGCCGAAGAACCCGCTGTTTTTAGCCGAACTGTCAACGGACGTCCGGACTTCGGCGGTTTTGCCGTTTTCCAGCATCAACTTCATTTCTTCGATGGTCTTCTGCTGTCTGTCGATTATTTCAGCCTGGCGTAAAACCGCCTCTTCCAGCTTTTTCAGACGAAGCTCAACCGTGTCCGCCATGGCGGATAGTGGTGATAATGTGACCGCAAACAGGGCCACAACGATAGATATGCGCATGCACTCCTCCCGTGTCGCGTCCAACGCGATTCAGTGTGATTGGATATGTCGGGTTGTCTGGAGCGGGTCAGACTGGTGGAGCGCGATTGTTGGCGGGGGTAAAAGGTGCTGTGAGAGTTACGGCTGAGGGCCGCGGATGATAGCCGGCCGGAGAAACTGAAGGGATAAAATCCAGCCTGAACGGCTGCGGACAGTCGCTCGACTGGTTATGGCTTGCTACGCAGAGGGGGCAGTCCTGATGATCGGCGGCATCATCGTGATGATGAAGCGCCGTAACCGTCAGTGAGAACAGCAGCAGGAAGAGTATGAATATCGACAGTTGCTTACGCATGGGGGCTACAATATGGCCTATCGACGTTCCTGTCAATCCGAAGCTGCGTGCAAAAACCGTGAGCTACTTAATTTGCGGCAGCTCACAGTTTCAAGGAAGTCTCTTTACTCAGGCTTCCGCCTGTTTCACCTTTTTCGTTCTTTTGGCAGCCACCCGGACCTTGGCCGCCGGAACGCTGTCGGGAATATCGACGAAAGCGGCCGGATCCCCCGGCTGAAGGATCGTATAATGTGAGGAAGCGATCTTCCTGGTAATTCCGTCACTGAACTGGATGGTAGCCTTGAGGGCATTTACCTCCATTACCTTGCCGACGCCCCATTCAACAGCTCCGGAATGGTTAACTACGGTTCCTCTTTTGATAATCATGTTTTCTCCTCATCCAACTGGTTGACAACAACAACTTCTTAATGCCCGGTACTGGAATTTAACGAAAAGCCCACAAAGGAGCTGTGCGTACTGTTCCGGAAGAATTACAGAGAGGTGGCTGGAGATGACCGAAAAGCGGAGCGATGAAATGTTTAAGAAGAATTATTTCAGGAGGCAGGTCAGTTGTTTAACTGTACGCCGTTATCAGGTTTATTGCGAGAAATATTAATAACACACCACGGAATACACATTCCGCTGAGGGGAAACACCAAAGCGGCAATCATGATTCTGGACACGTTCCCGCGCTGCCAAAACGGGAATCAGGAATTTTTTTAATTAATCGGCGCTTTATCCGTGGATGTGCTAAAATACACTGAATGAATAAAGAATGTAAAAAAGCACTAGTCAAACAAAACGCTTTCCGGGCTTGAATTCAAGTGTCGGGGAAAGCCGCCAGCGATGCAGGAACTCAAGTGGCTGTTTGGAGGTAGACATGACAATAATAGTCGATCCTGATAAAAGCAGCTTTCTGCGGGCGGCGCCGAGACTCATGCAAATCCTGCGTGTGCTGGCCCGGCACAATTTTCTGAGTGCCCTGCGCGGCAAACGTCATTGGCCGTCGCCCAAAGAGGTGCGCGAAACATTTGAGGAACTGGGACTGGCCTTTCTCAAATTCGGACAGGTGCTGGCGATGCGTCGAGACCTGTTGCCGGCAGCCTACATCGATGAGTTGGAGCAGTTGCATGACCAGCTGCCGGCGCTGGGCATAGAAGCGGTTCGTTCAACGGTCGAAGCCGAACTGGACGCCCCCTTGACTGAGATTTTCACATCATTCGGAGAAGCTCCGCTGGCCGCCGCTACCATCGCCCAGGTGCATGAGGCGACCATGAAGGACGGGCGTCACGTGGCTGTCAAGGTACAACGGCCCGGCCTTGAAGCGATGATTGCCACGGATGTCGCGGCATTGACCTATCTGGTGGCGCTGGTTGAAAAACTTTCTCCGCGTCTGCGCGCGCTCGACCTCCCGGTTCTGGTGAGTGAATTTGCCAACAGCCTCAACCGGGAAACCGATTTCAATCACGAAGCGCGTTCGATCATGCTCTTTCGGGCAGCGTTGGCAGACGTCCCCGACCTCTGGATTCCGGACGTAGTGGCGGAGTGTTCGAGCGGAAGCGTGCTCACGATGGAGTTTTCGACCGGCCAAAGGGTGGATCTCTACGCCAAAGAGCATCCGCAGGAGATGCCGCGACTGATCAACACTCTGGTACGGCTGACTCTGCAAACAATCTTCGAAGAAGGGCTGTTCCACGCCGACCCGCATCCCGGCAACGTGCTGGTTCTGCCGGACGGGCGCCTCTCGCTGCTGGATTTCGGCATGACGGGCGAACTTGACGAGCCGATGCGCGAATCGCTGACACTTCTGCTGGAAGCAGTTGTCAAGGGCGATGCGCGGGCCGCCACCGAGTCCTATCTTGAACTGGCGCCGCAAGGAAGCGAAAAGGTAAATCGCGGGGCGTTGCTCCTGGACATAAAGGCGGTACTCTATGATATCCACCGCAGCGACCTGGCAAATGTTTCCATCGGAGATTCATTCGATTCGCTGTTGAAGGCCGGCAGTCGGCACGGGGTGCACAATCCCGGCGAGTTTTTCCTGCTGACGCGCACGTTCGTGATCCTGGAGTCGATGATACGCGAACTGGACCCGGACCACGACTACCTGGGATCGTTCCGTGAAGAGATCGCACGCCTGACCACGAAACACTTCTCGGTGGAGAGGATCAAGGAAAAGACCGGCAAGCTGGCGCGCGAGATGGAACGGCTGATGAGTGATGCGCCCGGCGACACGCGCCGCATCCTGCGCCGCTTTGCGGAAGGCAACCTGGGCCGCCTGCAGTCTCCGGCTATCGAAGCGCTGGGTGGCCGCATCAGCCGCAACCTGGAGCGCCTTACCGCAGCCATCGCTTCCGCGGCGCTGGTGATCGGCGGCGCCATGTTGGTGCTCGCTCCACTGGACGTCGGCTGGCATCATGGCGCCGGTCAGATAATGGTAATTGCGGGAATTATTAGTACGATCCTGGTATGGATAGGTGTTTTTCGTAACGACCGTGGCCGTGGCAGCGGGAGACGGTGATAGTAGGGGCGCGGGCTTGCCCCGCCCTTGTCGGAAGTACCACAATACAAGGCGGGCGGGCCAAAAGGCCGCGCCCCTACGGAAACCTGATAAACTGAATTATAGAGGTTGTAATGACAAAGGACAAAAACAAGAGCTTGTCAGCAAATGCCGTCGATAAGGGAGAAATCCTCTCCGAGGTTCGTAGCGAAGCGATTCTGCTCAAGGCGGAGGCGCTGCAGAGCGCGATTTTCAACAGCGCCAACTTTTCCAGTATCGCCACCGATGCCAGGGGGGTGATCCAGATCTTCAACGTCGGCGCGGAACGGATGCTGGGTTACACCGCCGCCGAGGTGATGAACAAGATCACACCGGCCGACATTTCCGATCCGCAGGAAGTAATCGCCCGCGCCGAAGAACTGAGCCTGGAACTGGGAACCCCGATTACGCCCGGCTTCGAGGCGTTGGTCTTCAAGGCCTCTCGCGGCATCGAAGATATCTACGAGCTGACCTACATCCGCAAGGACGGCAGCCGCTTCCCGGCGGTAGTCTCGGTCACGGCCCTGCGCGACGAGCAGGAAACCATTATCGGCTATCTGCTGATCGGCACCGACAACACCGCCCGCAAGCAGGCCGAAGAGGCGCTGCTCAAGGCGGGAGCGCTGCAGAGCGCGATTTTCAACAGCGCCAACTTCTCCAGTATCGCCACCGACGCCAAGGGGGTCATCCAGATCTTCAACGTCGGCGCCGAACGGATGCTGGGCTACACCGCCGCCGAGGTGATGAACAAGATCACGCCGGCTGACATTTCCGATCCACAGGAGGTAATCGCGCGCGCCGAAGAGCTGAGCCTGGAGCTCGATACCCCGATTACCCCCGGTTTCGAGGCCTTGGTGTTCAAGGCCTCGCGCGGCATCGAGGATATCTACGAGCTGACCTACATCCGCAAGGACGGCAGCCGCTTCCCGGCGGTAGTCTCGGTCACGGCCCTGCGCGACGAGCAGGATGCCATCATCGGTTATCTGCTGATCGGCACCGACAACACCGCCCGCAAGCAGATTGAAGCAGAGCAGATGCAGCTCAGTCAACGGCTGCGCGACAATCAGTTCTACACGCGCTCTTTGTTCGAATCCAACATCGATGCGATCATGACCACCGATCCGGCCGGCATCATCACCGATGTCAACAAACAGATGGAGGTTCTTACCGGCTGCACCCGCGATGAACTGATCGGCGCGCCGTTCAAGCACCACTTCACCGATCCTGATCGGGCCGAGAAGAGTACCAAACAGGTGTTGAGAGAAAAGAAGGTCACCAACTACGAACTAACCGTCCGTGCCAGGGACGGCAAGGAAACGGTGGTCTCCTTCAACGCCACCACCTTCTATGACCGCGACCGGAAGTTGCAGGGGGTGTTCGCAGCGGCACGGGATATCACCGAACGCAAACGCCTGGACCAGGTGCTGCAAGAGAAGAATGTCGAGCTGGAAAGCGCCAGGTCCGTGGCCGAAAAAGCCAACCTCTCCAAATCCGAATTCCTGTCCAGTATGAGTCATGAGCTGCGCTCCCCGCTCAACGCTATCCTCGGTTTTGCCCAATTGCTGGAATCCGGAGAGCCACCGCCGACCGCCGCACAAAAGGGAAGTGTCGGCCAAATTCTCAAGGCGGGCTGGTATCTGCTGGAGCTGATCAATGAAATTCTGGATCTGGCGCTGATCGAGTCGGGCCGACTGTTACTGTCTCTGGAACCGATGTCGCTGGACGATGTCATGGTCGAATGCCAGGAGATGATCGAGCCACAGGCGCAAAAAAACGGAATCCGCCTGAGCTTTCCCCAGTTCGAATGTTCCAGCTTTGTTCACGCCGATCGCACACGGGTCAAGCAGGTTCTGATCAACCTGGTTTCCAATGCGATCAAATACAACCGTGCCGGGGGGGCGGTAGACGTGACCTGCAGCGTGACCGGCGAAAACCGGATCCGCATCAGCGTGCATGATACCGGTGAAGGGTTGTCCGCCGAAAAAATCGCACAGCTTTTCCAGCCGTTCAACCGCCTAGGGCAAGAGGCCCGCTCCGAACCGGGCACCGGCATCGGTCTGGTGATGAGCAAACGGCTGGTCGAACTGATGGGGGGCGAAATCGGCGTTGAAAGCAGTGCCGGGGCCGGCAGCGTATTCTGGTTTGAGCTGGACCTGTCCACGGAACCGCAACTTGACGATGACGCCGTTGAAGCACTGGCGCCGTATCATGCGCATATTCCGCATGGAACAACGCCACGCACCCTGCTGTATGTGGAGGACAACCTGGCCAATATGCAGCTGGTCGAACAACTGATCGAACGGCGCCCCGACCTGCGCCTGTTGAGCGCCGGGGACGCCATACTCGGGATCGCGCTGGCGCGCACCCGTCAGCCGGAAGTAATCCTGATGGACATCAACCTGCCCGGCATGAGCGGTATCCAGGCTCTGGAAATCCTGCGTGACGATCCGCTGACGGCGCATATCCCGGTGCTGGCCATCAGCGCCAACGCCATGCCGCACGATATCAGAAAAGGGCTGGAGGCGGGCTTTCTGCGCTATATAACCAAGCCGATCGATGTCAACGAATTCATGGAAGCGCTGGACATGGCTCTGGAACACGCGGAAAATGATTCGAACGATAAGAATCCAGGAGGCCGCTGATGGTCAGCCCCGCCGATATTCTTAATTCAGGCATCCTGATTGTGGATGACCTGGAGGCCAATGTGCAGCTGCTGGAGCAGATGCTGAGAGTTGCCGGCTATACCCGCATTACGTCGACGAGAGATCCTCGTGCCGTTTGCGACCTGCATCGCGCCAACCACTACGACCTGATTCTGCTTGACCTGAGGATGCCCGGCATGGATGGTTTCCAGGTGATGGAAGGGCTCAAGGAAATCGAAACGGATGGCTATCTGCCGGTGCTGGCCGTCACCGCCGAACCGGCTCACAAGCTGCGCGCGCTGCAGAGCGGCGCCAAGGATTTCATCAGCAAGCCGTTCGATCTGGCCGAGGTGTTGATTCGGGTTCACAACCTGCTGGAAGTCCGCCTGTTGCACGAAGCCGCCCGCAATTACGGCAAGATGCTGGAAGAACTGGCGCTGAATGACCCGTTGACCGGGCTGGCAAACAGACGGCTTCTGGCCGACCGGATGTCGATGGCCCTGGTCCACGCCCGCAGGAACAGGAGTGCCATGGCGGTGGTATTCCTGGATCTGGACGGCTTCAAGCAGATCAACGACACGCTGGGGCACGGAACCGGAGACATTCTGCTGAAAATGGTCGCGGAGCGTTTGCTGGCAACGGTGCGCGAAGAGGATACGGTGGCGCGCCTGGGGGGCGACGAATTCATACTGGCCCTGTGGCACGTCAGCGGCATCGACTATGCGTCCCTGGCGGCGTCAAGAGCGATCGAGGCTCTGTCGCAACCCTATGATATTGATGGCAATGTGGTCAGAATTACCACCAGCGCGGGTGTCAGCATCTATCCGGACCATGGCGAGGACGCGGAAACGCTGTTGAAGAGCGCGGATCTGGCCTTGTACGAGGCCAAACATGCCGGCAAGAATACTTGGAAAATTGCGAAATGAGGGGTGAAGGATGAAAACTCATCATTCATACCTCAACCTTCATGATTGCCTGTACATAATTGCCCGTGGGGATGAAGAGAGATGGATGCATTAACCGACATACTCAGCGCCAAAATCATGGTGGTGGACGACCTGGAAGCGAATGTGCTGCTGCTGGAGCAGATGCTTGGCAGAGCAGGATATACGGACATCACGTCGACCACGGATCCCGGCACGGTATGCGATCTCTACCGTAAAAACCGCTACGACCTGATTTTGCTCGACCTCCAGATGCCCGGCATGGATGGCTTCAAGGTGATGGAAGAGTTGAAATCAATCGAAACCGGCAGCTACGTTCCGGTCATTGTGATTACCTCCCAATCGGGTCACAAGCTGCGGGCACTCAAAGCGGGCGCAAAGGATTTCATCAGCAAACCGATTGATCTGGTCGAGGTAACGACACGAATCCACAACATCCTGGAAGTGCGGCTGCTGTACAGGCAGGTCGAGCAGGACAACAAGGTGCTGGAACAAACTGTACAGAACCGGACTGGTGAACTTACCAGGGCAAACCTGCAGCTCACCCAGGAAATCGGGGAGCGCACAAGGGCGGAAGAGTCTCTGCAAAGTGCGTATGCGGAAATCAAGCTCTTGAAAGACCGGCTCCAGGCCGAGAACATCTACCTGCAGCAGGAGGTTGCCCGACAGGACAATTTCGGCGAAATTATTGGTCACAGCCCGGCCATTTCCGACGTATTCATGCGGGTCGAACAGGTGTCGCCAATGAATGCGACCGTTCTGCTTCTTGGCGAAACCGGCACGGGCAAGGGCGTGATCGCGCGCGCCATCCACAGCAGCAGTTCTCGCAAGCACCTGCCCTTGATAACGATAAACTGTACGACACTGCCAGCTGCCCTGGTGGAAAGTGAGCTGTTCGGGCGGGAACGGGGTGCATTTACCGGCTCCGATACCCGGCAGATAGGACGCTTCGAGCTGGCTGACCGTGGCACCATATTTCTTGATGAAATCGGCGAGATGCCGCTGGAGCTGCAATCCAAGTTGCTCCGGGTTATTCAGGATGGCGAATTCGAACGGCTGGGCAGTCCCCGTACCATAAAAACCGACGTAAGAATCATTGCGGCCACCAACCGCAACCTGAAGGAAGAGGTCAATAACGGCAGGTTCCGTGAGGACCTATTCTACCGGCTCAACGTATTTCCCATCACCATCCCGCCGCTCCGGCAACGCACGGAAGACATCCCGCTGCTCGTCACTCATTTTGTCGCCAAATTCAACAAGAAAATCGGCAAGAAGATTGAGACCGTGACCAAAGACACCCTGAACAGCCTGCAGGCATACCAGTGGCCAGGCAACGTACGCGAGCTGGAAAGCGTCATCGAGCGTGCTGTAATCATCAGCCGGGGAAGCGCACTGCAGGTACTGGACAACTTCGATACGTTCCGGAACAGTGGAGCACCGGTTATACACGACGTCAAAGCCCTTGGTGCATTGGAACGTGACCTTATCATTCAGGTGCTCACAAAAACCGGGTGGCGGATCGACGGTAAAAACGGGGCAGCGCTGCTCCTTGGTTTCAACCCCAGCACACTGCGCTTTCGCATGAAGAAATTCGGGATCGTGCGGCAATAAGAACAATATCCAGATTACAAAAACTATTCCGCGCAGGTTATCATCACCCACACGCCCCCCTCAGAAGAGCCACTCATGCGACTAGCACGGCGAATGAGCGAAATACCGGCGGCGTCCAACGTATCACCCTTCTGAAGTAACAACACCCCGGCTTCATTCGACAGATCCCGCGAGAGCTGCATGCCCGAGATTAGCTCATTAGGGGGTACTTCAACTTCTCCTGTCGTCCCAGACTTTTTCCCCTCAAAATAAAGGATTCGGGTAATCGACGAAAAAAACGAAATCAGGCTTGGATCAAGCAGCGTGCTTGCGTGCAGGCGGGCCTTCATGAGTGCATATTCGGCATGTTCCCCTGACACGGAGCTTGCCGCCTTTTCAATAAAATCAGCAATGGCTACCAGGCGAGCACCGAGAGGAATTCCCTCACCCTTCAGCCCGTCGGGAAAACCGCTCCCGTCGAAGGCTTCATGATGAAACATTACCATTTCCCCCACATCATGCAGCTCTTCAAACGACTTGAAAAGCTCTTGTCCCAGTGCCGTATGATTATGAAATTTCCCCAGTTCGTTGGCAGACATGTCCGTTTCGGGCTTAACTGACACACCTCGTATGCCTCCCAGAGTCCCGACATCGTGCATAAGACCGGCCAGCCTGATCTTAGCCACCGCCTCGGCGCCGAGATTCATCCTGCGCGCGGCATCGCCTGCCAACTCGCTGACCGCACGGGCATGAACACCGTGAAGGTTTTCCATCATCTCAAAAGCACCTGACATCAGTTCCACAGCAAGTAAATACCCGTGCAGACCGGAAGCGCGCTCTTCCGCGGAAACAAGTGCCTGAGTCTTTTCGCGGATGGTCGCGACGCTTTGTAACAGCCGCTTCTTGAGATTTGAATTCCAGTCATCCGCCGCATCCTGTGCCCCTTTGAGAGACAGATGTGCCCGGACGCGCGCCTGAACAACAGCGGCGTTGATCGGCTTGGTGATATAGTCCACCGCCCCGGCTTCGAAACCTTCGGCTTCATCGGCAATTTTTTGCATAGCAGTTACAAAAATGACGGGAATTTTTTTAGTGGCCTCATCCGCCTTGAGAGCCCGGCAGACCTCATAACCGTCCATCACTGGCATGGACACGTCAAGAAGTACCAGATCAGGGCTTATCGTTTTAGCCAGCTCCAGTGCATCTATTCCGTTTTCGGCGCTGTACAGGGTGTACTGGTCACAAGTTAAACAGCGGGACAACAGTTTTCGATTTGGCTCTTCGTCGTCCACTATGAGAATTTTATACGTCTCGTTTGTCATATTACAAATTCCCCCCGGGTGTACACTCAGAATCTCCCACGGAAACCGGCAGATAAAGCGCAACCCTGGTACCGGTTCCCACCGTGGATTCTACGGAAATGTGTCCGTTATGACGCTTCATGATGGCATGGCATATCGATAGTCCAAGCCCCATCCCTCTTTGACTGTAAGTATCCTTGGTCGAAAAATAGGGATCGAAGATCTTCGATAAATTTGACTCCGGGATACCTGTACCGTCATCCTGGATTGTAATACGGACATAGTGACCTGATCTGAGGGACAATCCCTTGTTGCCATCGACTTCACAGTTTTCAATATCGATCCTGACTGTCCCGCCGTCCGGCATGGCATCTTTGGCATTGGTCAGCAGATTTTCAAACAGCTGCCTGATCTGGCGTGGGTCTGCTTCCAGGGGAAGGAGGTCATCCAGTGCGGAAATGCTGTGCGAAACAGATGAATCCTTGAATAAAACTCCTGCGGTATCTTCAATGAGTGCGGGAAGCACTATCTGCTCGCTGAGCGGAATGCCCTCCTGCGAAAAGGCCTGCAGACGGATGCCGAGCTCCTTGGCGCGCTCACATGCTGCTTCCGCGTCCGTTAGAGGCTCAACAATGGCCGCGTCCCCCTCTGCAAGCATCTTGACGAAGGTTATGTTGCCGTAAATTATGTTCAGTACATTGTTGAAGTCGTGGGCCAACCCTCCGGAGAGGAGGCCGATCGATTCCAGGTTATTGATCCTGTTGATTTCATCGTTCAGCCGTTTCATTTCGGTGACGTCGGTAATAACTCCTGCCATTTTGATTGGACGGCCATCTTCGTCATGCCTGACGATCTTCCCCCTTCCCATGACATCCTTAATTCTCCCCGATTTTGTGACCATGCGGTAATGAGCCTGATATTCAGCGGTTGTTCCTTCCAGATTTTCTTTCACTCGCCTTTGCACATCGGCGACATCATCGGGATGAATAGTTTGCAGGAAAAATTCAAACGTCGAGTTCACTTCTCTGGGCGAATATTCGATCATTTCATAATATCTTTTATTCAGGATTCCCTGGTTGGTAATCAAATCCCATTCCCAGGTGGCATCATTTGACCCCTCCAGCACGAATTCAAGTCGCTGCGTATACTCTTTCAACGACAGCTCCATCCGCTTCAGCTCGCTGACATCGTGCATCACATGGACAGACGATTCAATTTTGCCGTCTTCTGCCAGGATCGGAGCCGCGGTGACGGTAAAATCGCCATTCAGATTCTTTTCAAACTGGCACCCTGATTCAGCTCTCCCCGACTCAAGCATCCTTTGATGAGGACAGGAGGAGGGCGGTTCCTGGGAGCTATGCATCAGCTCATAACAGTGCCTGCCGACCGCCGCCTCCTGGGAGATGCCCAAACGCAACGCCATTGCCCTGTTCATGCTTGTTATGCGGTAATCGGCACCAATAATCGCTATAAGATCAGGCACCGTGTCGAATGTCAGTTTCCAGTCATCCCTGGATTTGAGAAGATTTCGGGTCGCCTGCAGCGACTTGTCTTTGTACAGCAGTACATTGAAGAAGAGCAGGAGCAGGATAACGAACACTACTGCGAGTATGATTCCGAACAAGCGGTAGTCTGAAACGCTACGGGGGTCATCCAATAATACGAGCGTCCAGCCATCGCTGCCGAACGGCAGGCGAAGTACGTAATGATCCTCGTTCTCAAACCTGACAAACTTCCCGGTCCGAGGCTCTGCCGCCAACAGTGGATCAAACGAGATCTTTCCGAATTGCCCCGATGCCACAAGTTCAGTACGTATTTTTTGATCAATCGGCCATAAGCTCCTGAACAGGAACTCCTTCCTGCTGGAGATGAAAATGATCCCGTCGGGACTGACCAGATACACGTGGGGGTACTTCTTGAAAAACTCTTCGACAGGGGTGATGTTTCTTTTGACAACGACAACGCCTGATGTTGCACCTGCACTGTCGATAACCGGCACCGAAGCAAAGTAGCCCCTTTCGTGGGTGATTCTGCCGAGGGCAAAATATGTGGTTAGCCGTCCTGCCACCGCGCCGGTGAAATAGGGTCTGCCTGCAAAGGATTTACCCACAAAACCGTTTTTTTCGTTCCTGTTCGATGAGGCGACAGTCAGGCCGCTTCTTTCCATTAGGAAGCTGTGTGACATCTCAAAGTTGTTTTTGATGCGGTCAAGCAGCTTGTTTGCCCGTTCCAGATCTGTGGCACTGCCTGTTGAGAGTGCCGCAACAATAGCTTCTGCCGGTCCCAGCGACTTGGCAGCGCTTGAAACTTCATTCAGTTTGTCATGAAGGAAGAAGGAAATAAGATTTGCATCCCGCTCAGCCTTATCTTTAAATTCTTTTTCCGCAACCCTGCCGAGAAAGTCGGTAAGAATCCAGCCGGCAGCGACCGTCAGAACAATAGTGACGATAAAAAGCCGTAGATATGGCATCTTCTGGAGGGATTGCAAAAACTTCATATTTCAGTTCCCATACAGACCACCGTGGTTTTGTTCAGGCCCGCTGTTTTGGTCAAAACCTCGGAGGTCTGCCGTGCCAGGCCGACACTTTAGTTAAATTTTTCATACACTTCCTCAAACAGTGGTGCGGTTTCCACGAATACCTTCAACACCTGCGGATCAAAATGCTGCGGCATTGTCCTCCCATCTCCCAGGGTGATGATGCGCATTGTCGTGTTATGATCGAGAGCCGGTTTGTAGACCCGTGCATTCCTCAAGGCATCGTATTGGTCGGCGATATTCATGATTCTTCCCTCAAGAGGGATCCGCTCTCCGGAATAGCCGAACGGATAGCCGCTCCCGTCCCATCGCTCATGGTGGGAAAGCGCAATCTGCTTGGCAATACTGAACTTGGGATGATCGCCGATAATCTTCGCGCCCTTCACTGTATGGCGTCTCATGATATCCCACTCTTCCGAATTGAGCTCACCCGGCTTCTTCAGAATGTCCGAAGGAGTGTGTACCTTGCCCACATCGTGCAGGGTTGCCTGCAGCTTGATGCTCTGTACCCACTCTTCAGCAAGCTCGAGTTTTTTAGCCAAAATTGCGCAATACTCTCCTACCCTGAGAATATGGTCGCCGGTATCCTCGTCATTGGCCTCAGAAGCCCTGGCGAGGGAATGCACCGTATAGGCGAACGCATCGTCGCTCTCCCTGATTTGAATCGCCAGATGCATGAAAAAGAGCGTCTGCATGGCAAGACTCTCCAATACCGTGGCGTCAAACTGCGTCACCTCCCTGCCGTAATTGATCGCAAAAACCGATGCCATTTCGCTGAGATAGCAGGTCATGTTCGCGACAGTGATGTTTCTGGAGGCAAGATTTTCTACGAGCGACCTGAATTGAGGCAACGACATGGGACTATTTAAAAAGCATGCAGTAGTGTTTTTGTCCGATATGCACAGCAGCATGTCCAGGTCGATGCCGTTCCTCTTCAACTCTCCAGAATCATACTCGTAGATGTACCATGCAAACACATGGCCGGTGAGAATGCGCACCAGCACTGTTGACGGCCTCCCTGTACCATAGATGTTTTTCCTGATGATCTGGTTGGCAAGGTTGTCGACCTGCACCATGAGGTCAAACCCCGCCGGGCGAAAGGAGGTCATGATGTGGCTGCCGAAGGAAGTCAGATTCTGGATATTGCTGTATGAATCATCAAGCATTTTATCGAGCTGTTTGGTTCTGAGCAGCATCTTCACCCGTGCCAGAACCTCGGCATGATCATAAGGCTTGGAAAGAAATTCGTCGGCCCCTGCCTCGATCCCGCGGATGCGGTCTGACTTTGAGCCTAGCGCGGTAATCATGACCACCGGGATATGCCGGTAACGTTCATCACCCTTGATCCGCCGGCAGGTTTCAAGCCCGTCGATCCCCGGCATCATGACATCGGTGAGAACCAGATCAACAGTGCGACTGCCGATAATGTCGAGCGCTTCCCGGCCGTCAGCAGCCTTGATAACTTCATAGCCGGATGTGCCAAGCGTTCTTTCCAGAAGTTTCAGGTTGCCCGGTTCATCATCAACGCAAAGTATTACAGGAATTAATGCATTCAAGCGACACCTCCTGCGGGTACTCTCTTATCCAGCATCTCTCGTACCCTGGCCAAAAGCACATCAGGTGAAACCGGTTTCTGGATAAATATGGAATTCTCATCAAATACATTGTTATCTGCAAAAACGTCCCTCGTGTAGCCGCTGACAAAAACTACCTGCAGATTGGGACGCATTGTTCTCATCTCGTCGCACGCCACCTTGCCGTTTTTTTTCGGCATGATGGCGTCGAGAATAACGAGGTCGATTCTTTTCCCGTATTCAACAAACTTGTCCACCGCATCCTGACCGTCCACCGCCTCAATCACCTGATAACCGTAGTGCCCCAGTACATTTTTTGACAACCTCCGCAGGGCATCGTCGTCCTCGCCTACAAGTATGGTCTCGGTCCCTCCACGCGGGGGAGCCACCTCCCGCACCTCTGTTTTTCCGGCAAGCGCTGAAGCCTGTACAGTGGGGAGATAGATTTTGAAGATGGTTCCCCTTCCGGGTTCACTGTAGACCGTGATGAAACCGTTGTGTTTCTTGATGATTCCGTACGCCATGGAAAGGCCGAGACCGGTTCCCTCCCCCTGTTCTTTCGTCGTGAAGAACGGCTCAAATATGTGTGACTGCGTATCCTTGTCCATGCCAATGCCGCTGTCTGAAACCGAAAACGAAGAGTATTCACCGGCCGTGCCATAGCCGTGGGCATCTATAAATTCCTGTCCCAGCGTTATGGAATACGTTTCGATAAGCAGCCTGCCACCGTTCGGCATGGCGTCGCGGCCATTGGTAACGAGGTTCATGAACACCTGTTCTATCTGCCCGCGATCGGCCAGAACGGTAAGGGACTCTTTTGCACAGGTTATCTTCATTTCAATATCTTCCCTGATCAGCCTGTGGAGAAACACCTCATTTCCCAATATTACTTCGTTGAGCTCGATTACCGCCAGAGTCACCTCCTGCTTTCTGCTGAAAGCCAGCAGGCTCTTGGTAAGATCTGCAGCTCTTTTTGAGGCTTTCAGCAATTCTTCGACATAACGTTTTACCGGTTCGTTGCCCCCGGAGTGGGTCAGGATCAAATGAGAATATCCCAGGATCGCCTGCATGATGTTATTGAAATCATGGGCCACCCCCCCGGCCAGTTGACCGACCGCCTCCATCCTTTGGGCTTGTCGGTACTGCTCCTCGGCCACGCGTTTGCCCTTGCGTTCCAGGACGTCCCTGAGGCTGCGCTCGATGGCCGGCGCCAGACGGGCAAGATTGCCCTTGAGCACGAAGTCACAGACCCCCAGCTTGAGGAGTTCCACCGCCTTTTCCTCACCAAGGGAACCTGTGACCATAATAATCGGCAGATCGGGGCGCGCCGTCTGGATCAGGTCAAGGCTCTCCTGGAAACCAAGCTGAGGCACGCTGTAGTCGGCCAGCACCAGATCCCAATTTTCCCCGTCGATGGCCTCTTTCAGATCTTCCAGAGTATCCACACGTCTGCAGCGAGCGGTCAGCTCTTTCTGCTTGATATGTCGCTCGACCCTCAGGAAGTCGGCATTGCTGTCTTCAATAATCAGGATATTTAGCGGATTGGACATTGTTTACTCACTCCTGCGGCGGCTTATTGACCGCCAGCCAGTAAATGCCGAGACGCGCCACCGTTTCGGCGAATTCGCTAAAATCAAGTGGTTTGCGCACAAAACTGTTGGCGCCATCTTCGTAACTGGCCAAGCGATCCCGCTCTTCGTCGGATGAAGTCAGAATCACCACCGGCTGAAGATGGGTCCTCGGATCGTCACGCAGCCTCTTCAACACCTCAAGGCCGCTGACACGCGGCAGGCCGATGTCGAGCAGGACAATGGCGGGAAAGTCGACTCCTTCACGACCGGCAAACTCCCCCTCCCGGAACAGGTAATCGAGGGCCTGCTGTCCGTCGCGTACCACATCCACCTGATTGGCCAGATTGACCTTGCGCAACGCACGCAGGATCAGTTTTTCATCCTGAGAATTGTCTTCCACCAGCAGTATGGTTTTGTTGATATTCATTGGTTTTCTCCTGTTGCTGTTCAATGATTTTCAAGATAAAACCTGACCACCCCTAACCCCTCCTGAACCAGGAGGGGGATTTTAAAGGCTCCCCTCCTTGATAAGGAGGGGCTGGAGGTGGTCGGCTTTGGTTTATTATTCTTCCCCATATGGCAGTGAAAAGCTGAACAAAGCGCCTTTGTGAGGCGTACCGGTCGCATGGATGGTACCGCCATGGCGGTGCACGATGCGCTGGGCCGTGGCCAGGCCGATGCCGATGCCGGGAAACTCGTCCTGCCGGTGCAAACGCTGGAATGGCTGAAAGAGCTTCTCGGCGTGGGCCATGTCGAAGCCGGCGCCGTTGTCCGCGACACAGTAAAAGCGTTCACTCCCCTCCATTTCGGCATAGACACGGATTTTCGGCTCCGCCGTGCCTGTGGAGTACTTCCAGGAGTTGCCCAGCAGGTTTCTCATTATCACCTCGATCATCCGCGCATCCCCCACAATGCTCAAACCGGGCTCGACGTACCACTCCATCAGGCGCTGCGGCTCTGACTTCTCCAGTTCACCACGGATACAATCCGCCATAGCAGAAAGGTCTACCCGATCATGGCGCAATTCCCCCCTGGTGCTGCGCGACAGGGTGAGCAGGCCATCGATCAGCTGTCCCATATGCCGGCTGCCGATGACAATTTCGTCGAGGTAGTCGCGCGCCTCCGCCTCCAGCTTGTCACCAAAGTCCTCCATCAGCGCTTCACTGAAACCGCCCATGGCCCGCAGCGGTGCGCGCAGATCGTGGGAGACCGAATAGGCAAAGGCCTCCAGTTCCTGGTTAGCGCCCTGGAGCTGCGCAACAGTGTGGTTAAGTTCCTGGTTAAGCCCCTCAATCTCTTTAGCGGAGCTTTTTCGCGCCACAAGATCCTGTTCCAGAGCAGAATGTGACTCGGCCATCTTTCCGGACATGGTGTTGAAGGCCGCTGCCACGGAAGCGAACTCATCATCGCCCGTGAGCGGGATCGTGTAATGAAGATTTCCGGCGCCAATTGCAGCAGCGCCATTTTGCAGGTTTTTTATCCCTTTGCTGATAATGCGGCTGATGGACCAGGCGATAACCGTCATGAAGAGCGCAACAGAGACTATAATGGCGAGAGAGACCCTCACTGCGGTCTTTTGGGTGGACGTTATCAATTCATTTCCGGATACCTGCAGTTTGCGGGCATCGGCAATGGTATCCAGAAATTTGAGCAGCAGTTGTGCAACCAGCCTGTTTTCAATCTCGATTGCCGCCGATGTGCGCGGCACACCAATTCCTATTGTCTCCCGGTTAGTCAGGATCTGTTGAAAAATTGCTGAACTTCCCTCCATTTTTTTCTGTATGTCTGTAAAAATTTCCCGGTCACTCATCGAGACCAGATTGGCCGGCGCCGACTTCAAAAGGTCTCTGAGCTGATTCTGTTTTAAAAACCATTGGTCTTTGGCCCGCTGGTTGTCGTTATTGAGATAGTCGTTTCTCAGCGTATTGCGTTCAAAGACACTGCTGACGATCTCGTCCGCCAGGTTCTTTGCTTTGTTTGCAATGGCAAGCCGGTGTTGCGACCAGTAGACCAGAAGCGCCATGATAACGACCATGGCGGCTGATGCAGCAGTCACGATGTGGAGACGGGTGCGGATTTTCATGGCTATTTGTCCCCTTGAATAACAATCTGGCAGTAGCCGTAGTTTACGTTTCTCCAAGGGTTATTACTATCGGGACAAGTACTGACTAAACGGTCATGTTCGCAGTGTCTGAGAGAACGAACGTGGCACTGTCAGAGGGGTGTAATTCCTTCACGGATTGCGTACCTGGTGAGATCGGCTATACCCCTGATTTCCAATTTATCCATAAGGTGCTGCCGGTGCGTATCGACTGTTTTCGCGCTGATGTCCAGATCGCCGGCAATCTGCGGGGTGCTCCGGCCTTCGGCAACGAGCTTGAGAACATCCCGTTCCCGGGGCGTAAGAATCGAAATAATGGCTGCTTCTTTATTCAACTGGTTGTGGATACATTTTGTGTTCATGGTGTCTCCATTTCGAAACAGCTGAAGGAGACAGACTGAAAGTCTGCCCCCTCCTGTTGTTGAAGTGTCCGGTATCAATGGTAAGCAAAGCACAGAGCCTGCCAAGTATTTAACATTTCACAGCAAGCAATTTATAGCGTAACAACGTATAGTTAGAGCAATCAGCAAGTATTGCCCAGCAGGGGGAAACGAGTATTTACTCTCAATTTTCTGTGGAAGCCTCAAGATATTGTGGAAATTTATTGTGGGGAGACGTGCCATGCCGAAGCGCAACACTTGTTGCATACGCAAACTACGCATGATATCAGGAAAGCAACTGCAGAGCCCCAGGGAGATTCATATGAAGCATAGTGCCGCAAGCGGAATAGCAACGGCCGGGCCACCCGGCTCCGCCCAGACCACGGCAGAGCAATCAATCAGAAATGCCGAACTGCGTCATCGCATGCTCTTCGAATCGGTGCGGGAGGGCATTCTGATTCTGGATGCCGGCAGCGAAACGGTCAGCGACGTCAACCCCTTTCTGATCGATATGCTGGGTTACTCCCGGGAAGAGTTCGTGGGGAAAAATATCCGCGAAGTCGGCGCCTTCGCGGATATCAAGGACGCCGTGGCCTGCTTCCGGGAATTGCGGAAAAGCGGAGTTGTACACTGTGAGAACCTGACGCTCAGGACGAAAGATGCTCATCCGATCCATGTGGAATTGGTCAGCAGCGTCTTTCAAGCTGGCGAGGAACGGATCATCCAGTGCAATATCCGAGACATCAGCGACCGCCAGCGGGCCGATGCGGCCGTGCGGGCCAAGGAGGAGGCCCGTTTGTCACTGGTCGAAAATCTTGAGGCCCACTGGTTGCTGATAGAAAATCTGCCGGTCGGAGTTTTTCTGCACGCCCCCGACACCCAGGTAGTGCTGTGTAACTCGGAAGCCTCGCAACTGATGGGGATGACTCCGGTGCAGATGCTTGGCAAGGACGCCGACGACCCGGACTGGCATTTTGTCCGCGAAGATGGCGCCCGCATGGCGGTGGATGAATTCCCGGTAAAGCGGGTAATCGCCACGGGGCTGGTATTGAAAAATTTCGTGATGGGAATTGCCGGGAAAGGTGACGGCGAATACAGATGGGTGCTGGTGAACGCCTATCCGGAGTTTGACGGCGGCAATACATTACGGCAGGTTGTGGTGACGTTCGCGGATATCAGTGAACTCAAGAGCGCCGAAGAAAAGACCCGGCAGAACCTTGAGCATCTGACAGCGCTGGTTGAAATCGATCGCGCCATCAATTTCAGTTTTGACCTGAATCTCAGCCTGACGACACTTCTGACCCATGTCATTGTCCAATTGGGGGTTGATGCCGCCGATGTGCTGCTGTTCAACCCCGCTTCACGGACACTGGAATATGTTGCTGGACGCGGATTCCGCACTAAAACCACCGAGTACTCCCGCCGCTCCCTGGACGGGGGCTATGCCGGTCGGGCCGCGCGGGAACGCAGAATGGTTCACATTCCAGATCTGACAGAGGAGCATGACGGCATCCTGGGAGAGATGCTTGCGGCCGGAGAAGAGCTGGTCGGCTACCATGCCGTTCCATTGATAGCCAAGGGCGAGGTAATGGGGGTGCTGGAGGTCTTTCAGCGCACCGGGCAAGAGCACAACGAGGAGTGGCTGGATTTTCTCAAGGCGCTGGCCGACCAGGCCGCGATCGCGATCGACAATGTCACGCTGTTCGAGAACCTGCAGCGCTCCAACACCGAACTTTTTCAGGCTTATGACGCCACTATCGAAGGGTGGTCCCGGGCGCTGGAGCTGCGCGACAACGAGACGGAAGGGCATTCCCGGCGAGTTGCCGATCTGACGGTCAGGCTGGCGCGTTTATTCGGGCTGAGCGATGCCGAGCTGGTGCGGGTCCGTTGGGGCGCACTGCTGCATGATATTGGCAAGATGGGTATTCCCGATCAAATTCTGCTCAAACAGGAGCCACTCTTGGAAGCAGAGTGGAGCATAATGAGAAAACATACGGTGTACGCCTACGAAATGCTTTCCCCCATCCGCTACCTGCGCTCGGCGCTGGACATCCCCTACGCCCATCACGAAAAATGGGACGGCAGCGGCTACCCGCTCGGCTTGAAAGGAGAACAGATCCCGCTTGTGGCGCGTATCTTCGCCGTGGTCGATGTATGGGACGCGCTGCGCTCCGATCGCGTCTACCGGAACTCCTGGTCCGTGGAAAAGGTGCGGGAACACCTCCGCTCACTGGCCGGAACGCACTTTGATCCGAACGTCGTCAAGGTCTGCCTGGATTCGGACGTGCTCGTGGATTGAAACTTCCGGAAGAGGCCGGGATATCCGACTTCGGCAGCTTGAGCGGGATGATTAACCGGAGTTAGCTGCTTGGGCGGTTCTGCAGGAAGGTTGTAAGTTGCTTGCATTCTTGAGAACCCGTATTGCGCCATCCAGGCAGAATTCACGACACAGGCCGCAGCCGGTGCAAAGCAGCTGGTCAAAAGTTGGCGGGATGTCAGACTCCCCTGTCTTCAGCGCCCCGGTCGGACAAATTGTCGTGCACCCTTGGCAGGCGGTACAGCTCTGATCAAATGAGGCACACGAATCAAAATGTTCCCTTATCAGGCCCGTCAATTCCAGTGATAGTTCTGACCTGGTTTTATTCAACAGCTCTCTTCTTGCCGGAACCCGCTTGCAGGCATATTCACTGCGCTGTTCGGTCTGTTCGCTGGGCCTGGAAAGCACGACCGCCGCACTTTTAATCAGCGCGCTGCCAAATGACTTGAAAAAGCTCCGACGGTCTACGGATTCATCCCGGTAACGGATTTCCCGTACTGATTCCGCAAGGTTGATACGGCAGGCGCCGCAATCCAGCCCTGCCGCGGAAACAGCCTCCAGTCGCGATTTAATCTCGGAAATGCCGTGGCTGTTGGGGCAGTCGCCACAAACCGACAGGTTGAGGGTCAAGCTCCCTGCCAGCGTATGGATCAACGCCAGCAGATGTTCTTCCGAGAGTCCTCCAAGACAGGCCAGACTTGCATTGGCGGACTCTTTCGTACGGATGCAGCCCAAAACCGGCTCCGGCACTCGGGACAATTGTGTCATGCAGGCGGCAAAGTCGCTGTTATGTTCCAATGCCCCAACCGGGCAGACAGCCGTGCAGAGCAGGCAGCCACGGCACCGTTCGGGATCTATGGCGAGGCCGCCTTCAAGTGTAACCGCTCCGTGCGGGCAGATGTCGATACAGCGACTGCAATCGCTTTCACTGAAGCGCATCCGCTTGCAGCGGGAAGATTCGATGCGCAGGTCATCCCTGGCACCAATGTCCGTTCTGCGGTCAGGCATTGCTCTTGCGCTTCAAGGCGGCGTAATCCGCGCTGATGAAAGCTGCGGTACAGCGGGCCAGCGCCTGGTAAAAAGGGGATTCACCGTCATCGATGATGGCGCTGGTAAACGGCTCCAGCCAGGGCATCAGGAACTTTTCAAGGAACTCTCCTTGCAAACCGGCATATTTCTCCACTTCACACCGGTCCCCGACGGTTTCCGCTTCACGTTGCCTGAACGCAAGAAACGACATGAACTCAAGTTCTACCGCAAAGTGGTCCGGCAGTTCGTGAAAGTCATCGGCCAGCTGCAGGCCGCAGGAGTGGTAGAAGGCAGCGACCCGGGCAGTGGAATCTCCCATGACGGTTTTAGCCTCGTCGAGATAGATAGAGCCATATGGGGGGGCAACCAGGTGGAAGGGACCGATAAACAGCCTGGCATGTTCCACTGCCAGGCTTTCAAGGTTTGTTCCAATGGCCTTAACCGCATCGCGCGCATGTCGCGCAGCATCCGGAACACTCTGTTCTAGAAGCCCCGCAAGAGAGGCCCGGCAGTTTTCAGTCAGAAATTCCACGGTTGGTGGATAGAAACTGGCCGACAGCAGGCGGTATATATCTTCTCGAAATGCTGCGAGGTCTGGAGAGTCTTTCATGGTTTGTATCCTTATGAAAGCGGGATGGGACCTGCGCCCCATCCCGGCAATGTACATCAACAGTCAACGGTGCGCCATCAGACCTTGTTACTACCCTTGAAAGCACGGATGTAAGCCACGTTCGGCCGGGTCTTCTTCTCTTGCTTGAGGCGCATCGGCTTGTACTTCTTCAGCTGCTTGGCCGGTTCACTGGAAGCGTCGTTCAGATCGCCGAAGATTCTTGCCTTGGCCGGACAGGCCACCACACAGTTGGGCTGTTCGCCTTTGGCAACACGGTGTGCGCAGAAGATGCACTTCTCAACCACTCCCTGCTTGCGGATGCTTTCATAGTCAGCATGGCTGTACTTGTGCTGGTTGGGGATAACGCCACCCGCCATTTTTGCTGTCTCAGCGCCGGAAGCGGTACAGTCCTTGATCAGCTCGCTGGTGTCGCGTGAAGCGGCATGGGGGGCCTCTTTGCCGATATTGGCGCTGATAACCGAGTAAGCGGCTTTTTCCCTGGCCACGTCCGTGGCGCTGTAGGGACAGGCTTTCTGGCAGCGGCGACAGCCGATGCAGCGTTCATCGTTATGCATGGTGATGCCGTCGGCGGTTTTGAACATGGCCTTGGGCTGCACCGGGCAGGCCTTGACGCAGGGTGCGTCGCTGCAGTGGTTGCAGAGCACCGGGATCGCGGTGAAAGCAAGCTTGGGGAATTTCCCCTCTTCCTTGTAGATGAAATCGGCCCAGTTAAAGGTCTGGCCGTTGGACCGGGCCTGGGTATTGTTTTCGGTTTTGCAGGCCAGGGCGCAGGCGCCGCAGCCGACACATTTCTGAAGGTCAATGACCATTCCGTATTGTTTAGACATAGTATAGTATCCCCCCTTTCCTAGGCTTTCTCGATTTTAACGCCGGTGAAGCCGCCATTGCGTGCGGTAGCGCCACTGAGACGATCATAATCATCAACCAGCAGTTCGTTGTTGTTGCCACCGCGCGGCTGTGCCTTGGCATAGTCCTTGGCCGCGACGCGGCCATAGGCCCAGTGTCCCTGTCCATAACACTTGGCAATCGTGCCGGGCCGGACACCTTCCCAAAGCTTGGCCTTGGTGACGATGGAACCGGTGGTCGAAGTCAGGCGCACAGTATCGCCGGTTTTGATACCGAGCTTCTTGCCGTCAATCGGATTGATCTTGACCACGTCATCCCAGCTGTCATCGCCCACGTCAACTTTCTTGAACTCCTGGTACCAGACCGTGTTCTGGCTGCGCCCCTCGCGATTGAGACGGGATTTGTAGTCGATGAAGGTGAACGGATATTCCTTGTCGCTGCCGTGCCGCTTGGGTGACTCGTAATGCGGCACAAAGGCCAGTTCGCCCTGGGCTTCATAGCCGCTGGACTTGAGAATGTCGTCTATGCTGGTGTTGTGCTTCTTGGCGTGTTCGCCGAGGGCCTTCTTCATGGTCTCGCTGTAGAACTCGAACTTCTTGGTTTCGGTCTTGAACTTGCCCTCGAATTTCTTGGTCTCCGGATTGTCCTTGCCCCAGTTTTTCTTATATTTATAGGTTTCGGAATTATAGATGCCTTTCTTCTTGAACTCGGCCCAGCCGGTAATCTGGTCGCCCTTCATCTTTTCCTTGCCGTCCCAGGCCTTCTGGGAACTTATCTTGGCGGCAATTTCAGCAAATTCCGTGGCGTTGGCCGGCTTCTTCTTTGTTTCCGGGTCTTCGAAGGAGGCGTAGTAATTGTACAGGTTGGCAAAACCCCTGACCTTCAGCTTTTCAGCCAGGAGCCACATGACTTCGGTCTCTTCGGCCTTTACGTTCCAAAGCGGCTTGGTGACCGCCTGCTGAATCGACATGTGGCCGTGCAGGTTGGCCATGTTGGTGATTATGGAGAGCTTCTCGGTCGGGCCGAAGGTGGCCGGAAGGATGATGTCCGCAAACTGGGACATTTCCGAGGCGTTAGTAACCATGTGCACGAAGAATGGGATCTTGGCCATGGCCTTGTCCCAACGATGAGCGCCGGTAGCCGAGAAATTGAAGTTACTCCAGGTGCTGATGAAAACCTTGATGGCGTCAGGGTTCTTCAACAGGCCGTTGGCCACGTTGTTGGTGACCACGCCACTGCCCGGCTTGCCACCCATCATGGCCGGCATATCCTTGGCGCCACGGCCATCTATCTTCTTGCCGTGTCCGTGATGCTCGGCCATTTCATCGATGAAGGACTTCTTGATCTCGGGGAATTTCGTGGTGGGCGCGCTTGAACTCTGGAAGACGCCCCCTTCGGTCTCGATGGAACCGAGGATGCCGTTCAGGGCGTAGATCGCCATGGAGGCATAGGTTCCGCGCGGTGTCATGGCTACTCCCGGACCCATCCAGACGGCACAGGCGCTGCCGGCCTTACCCATGGCGCGGGCTACACGGATGATCTGCTCTTCGGGTATCAGGCTCTTCTTGGCGGCCCAGGCCGGGGTCTTGTCCTTCAGCTCGATGTTCCAGTACTTGACGATACCGTGGGTCTGTTTCTCGGCAAAGGCTGACTCGTCAACCGTAGCGCCGGTCTTGAAGAGGTTTTTGCCGTTCTTGAAATCGCCGACAAACTCCTTGCTCCAGAAACCTTCGGTCAGCAGCACATGGGCAATACCGGCTGCCAGTGCTCCGTCCTCGCCCGGTTTGATCGGCAGCCATTCATTGGCTTTGGCGGCCGAGGCGCTCATGCGGGGGTCAACAGCAATCACAGTGCCCCGGTCGAGGATGTCGCTGAACTTGGCAATGGCGTTGGGCACCTGGCGATTGGATGAGAGCGGGTCGCAGCCCCACACCACCAGGCACTTGGTCTTGGCCAGGTCATAATCACGGTAACCGAAGAAACCCTGGGTGTAGCCCGGCCCCATCTTTTCTGCCTCGGCGCAGATGGCGCTGTGGGAAAAGTAGTTGGGGGTGCCGAAAATTTTGGGCAGGGTGCCGTAGAGCAGGTTGGTGGAGGTCGGAGAGTAGCGGCCGCGCATGTACATCAGTTTTTCCGGTTCGTTGTTCTTGCGCAACTCCATCATCCTGTCCGCCAGTGTATCCAGGGCTTCATCCCAGGAGATCGGAACGAATTTCGGATCAATGCCACGCCCCTTCTGAGGGTTGGTGCGCTTCATCGGCACCTTGATCCGGTCAGGATCGTAGGTCTGCTGGATCATCAGGTGTCCGCGGGGGCAGCAGTAACCGCCGTTTGCTTTTGACAACTGGTTGCCGCGCACCTTGACGATGCGTCCCTCCTGCACCAGAAACTCCACCGGGCACCAGGCGGTGCAGCCCTGGCAGGTGGAGGGTATCCATTCACTTTTGGGCGCATCACCGGACATCGGCAGGTGACTTGCGGCAAAAGCGTTCAGCTTCGGCAATCCAACTACCGCCACGGCGCCGGCCGCTGCTGTTAACTTCAGAAAATCTCTACGTTTGATTTCCATTTATGTTCCTCCTATTTTTTATGACACTTGGCGCAATCGCCTTTTACCGAAAACGCTTTCTTGCCGTTGTGGCAGGTTCCACAGGATTTACCCTTTTGCATCTGCTTCATGGTGACCGTCTTGTGCTGCCCCTTGCTCAGGTAGAGCTTGTCATGGCAATCGGTACAAGCCAAAGCCATCCCTTCCACATGTGTATCGTGGCTGAAGACAACATCGCCCCCCTTGTTCTTAAGGTTGATGTCGCCGCCTCCGACAGTTGCCAGGGCACTTCCGAATCCGGCCAGTACGATACAGGCTGTTACTGCTGCAATTCTTTTCATTCGCCTACCTCCTTTCTTGGTGTTATGTGCGCAATGAAATGTTACCCGCAGGTAACATGCCGGTGTTTTGACTTCACATCCCGTCAGCGGGTGTGTCTTCCCGCAGCTTCTCCCACAGAGCTTTGCGGGAGATGCCCAGGATCTCGGCGGCACGGCCTTTCTGGCCTCCGGCAGCTGACAGCACCCGCATGATGTAGCGCTTTTCAAACGCCGCGACAGCTGTTCGGAGCGGCATGCCAATGGTGAACTTCTCAAATTGCGTGCCAAGGTGTGGGTCCACAGCGGAGATGATCGGCAGATCCCGTTCGTGAATGGTCTGGCCAGCGAAAAGCAGGGAGAGGTGTTCGATGATGTTGGAGAGTTCCCGGACATTGCCGGGATAACCCAGGTGCAGCAGGGCATCGAGCGCATCCGGAGTGAGCTGGATTTTTTTACCCCGCTTCCGGCCGTGACATTCAATGAAATGCGCCACAAGCAGAGGAATGTCTTCCCGGCGTTCCCGGAGAGCAGGGACTCTGATACCGATTGTATTGATGCGGTAATACAAATCTGCCCGAAAGCTGCCTGAAGCAACCATGGATGCGAGATCGCGGTTGGTTGCGCATACCAGGCGGAAATCAAGATCATGTGGCGTAATGCTGCCGATGCGGGTGGAGCGCCGTTCTTCCAGCACCCGCAATAACTTTGCCTGTACCGCCGGACTGAGTTCGCCTGCCTCATCCAGGAAGAGAGTACCGCCCCTGGCCGCTTCCAGGTATCCGGGCCGGCTTCGGTCGGCTCCGGTATATGCCCCTTTTTCCACTCCGAACAACTCTGCCTCGATCAGCGTTTCCGGGATGGCGGCGCAGTTCACCTTCACCAGGGGGCCACTGGAACGGGCGCTGCCGGCATGGATGGACTCGGCCAGCAGCTCCTTTCCGGTGCCGCTCTCTCCCATCAACAGTATTCCGGCCTCGCTGGCAGCGGAGATGGCAACGATATCCAGAACCGCGCGCATGGCCGGTGAACGCGTGACAATGCGGGAACAGGCCGTGGACGATGCGGACAGCAGCGCCAGCTGTTTTTCCAGGGAACGGAATTCAAGCAGCCGCTCCAGCTTCAGTAGCAGAACATCCACGGGGAACGGTTTGGTGATGAAGTCGAAGGCGCCCAGTTTCATGGCTCGTACCGCCATCTCCACGGTTGCCTGTCCGGTCATGACCAGAGCGTTACACCTGGGTTGTGCCTTCAGGATCTCGCCGAGTATGTCAAGTCCGTCTGCATCAGGCAACCTGACATCCTGCAGCAACAGGTCAAATGACTCGTCGCACACGGATGCAAGCGCCTCGGCGCCGCTTGTGACCCATCGGGTCTGATACCCCTTCCTGTCGAGCGCCTGATGTAACGATTCTCCCAACAGCGGATCATCTTCCACCAGCAGCAGTTTTACATCTTTCATGTAATACCTCGCTGCACTGAAATCGGGATACTGACGGTAAACCTCGTGTCACCGGGGCAGCTTTCGAATTGCAGGCTGCCGCCATGCATCTCGGTGATGCTCCTGCAGATGGCCAGTCCGATACCGGTCCCTTCACCGGCCGGTTTGGTGGTGTAGAAAATATCGAAGATCTGTTCGCGCAACTCCACGGGAATTCCGCCCCCCTGATCATGCACTGAAAGCATGTAACTGTCGTTGCCGGCAGATGCAGCCAATCGTATGACACCCTGATCCGGCGATGCATCGGCCGCATTGATCAGCAGGTTGAGCACGACCTGATGGATTTTGCCCTTGTCCAGATTCAACACCAGCGAGGGGTCGCAAAAATTCTCCGCGACAAACACCACCGCCCTGTTTTTAAGGCTCATCCGGCCGAACTCCCGGATTTCTTCAAAGAAGCGGCCGCTCTCGACGGGCTGGATTTCCAGTGCGCCGGCGCGGCTGAAATCCGATAACTGGCGTACGATCCGTTCAATCCGTTCGGCTCCCTGCTTGAGAATCTCCAGGTTGCGGTTTTTCCCTCCGGCCTCCTGCTCCAGGTTGTAGATACAGGCAGCGATGGTGGCCAGCGGGTTGTTTACCTCGTGGGCCACTCCGGCCACGATCTTGCCTATGGAAGCCATCTTCTCGCTCTGCAACAGATGATTGACTGCCCGTTCGCGCTCGGTCTCGCTACGCTGCAAGCGTTTCAGCATCTGGTGAAAGCTCTCCTGAAGCACGCCGATCTCGTCCGGCCGCCGGTGTGGCAGTTCAACCGCCAGGTTTTCGGTGGAAACGGTCGCCATCAGCGTTGTCAGGCGTTGCAGCGGGCGGGCCATGTTCAGGCCGATCAGGTATGACAATAGGGCTCCGAACAGGAAGAAAAACAAGGCCGCCCCGGTTATCCGGCGGGCCAGGGCCTGTAATTCGGTTTCAAGCGGTTCTGTGGAAACCCCGACCCGGAGAGCGCCCCAACTCTTGCCATGGATATTAAGCGGCATCGCCATGTCAAGGATCTGTGCACCGGAGGAGCCGCCAGGGATGAGTGCGCTGGTATATTTTTTTTCGGAAAGTGCGGTCAGGGTCAGTGCATCCGTACTGGTTGTGCCAAAGCGGGTGTAATCGTTGTGAGCCAGAACCTTGCGGTTCTGATCGGTGACAAATACGTACAGAACCGGGAAGGCTGGGTTTTTCTTGATTTCCTCGACGAAATTGTCAAGCAGTCCCCCCTCTTCGATGACTCCCATTTCCTCATACAGCAGGGCATTGATGATCGGCGATGCCAGTGATGTCAGCATTTGCTTGCCTTCGCCCTCCAGGCTCTCATACAGCAGATTGCGTTCATTCTTCCAGGCCCACCAGCCCCACAGAACAGAAGAGACGGCAACCAGCAGTACCGACAGCAGTACGAACTGGGTCTTGATGCTGACAAAGAAACGCGGCTTCATTTATGACAGCCGATGCCGCAGCCATGGGGAATGTCGCGGATCATGCGAAAAATACCCTGATAGTCCTCTTTTGTGGCCGGAGCAAAACCGTAGCGGAACTCATCGTCCCAGGTCTGCATCATCTTCTGGTGTGCCGGATTTTTACGGTCAAGTTTCAAGAGTGCCGTGGTTAGCGCCTTCACCACATCCGGAGGGGCATCTTTACGCACCACCAGTGGTACCGCCGGAATCGGAGCAGACCAGGCCAAAATGCGCAGGCCGTGGGTCTTGTACTTCTCCGCCACCACGTCCTTGACGGCGCCGGCATCAAACTGTCCCTTTAAGATGGCCTTGGCCACGGCGTCGTGATGTTGCAGATTGGTGAACGATTTGAGGTCTCGAAGTCCGATTCCGTTGTCCCACAACAGATAGCGCGGAATCAGGTTGCCGGAAGTGGAATGGGGTGAGCCGAAGGCCACGGTACTGCCACGCAGCTCCCTGATGTCTTTCAAGGGAGAATCGTTACGTACAATTATCGCGCTGCGATAGTATGGCACCCCATCCCTGTTGCGAGGTTTGAGGATCGGAACGGCTGCGTACTGGGTGCTGGCCTCGGCAAAAGTCACATCCCCCAGTGAACTGACCTGGGTGGTCCCATCCCGCAGGAACCGGACCGCCTCGGGGTAGTCCCTGCTGATCTTCAGTTCGAAGCGATATGGGGTCTCTGCGGTCAGGTAGTCCATGATCGGCTGGTAGCGTTTGTACATGACCAGCGGGTTGTAACGTGGTATGACACCGAAACGTATGAGCGGCTTGTCAGCTGCTGCCGCAGACATCTGCATGAACAGTAGAATAAGGCAGGCAAAAAATGATATTCGCTTCATAGTGAGATCCGGACGCTTGTGGGGGATTGAAATTTCGCCAACTATATCCGCTTTTGCGGATAAAGCAAGAGTTCAGCTCTCATTATAAAATCATTGCCCCATACCCTTCCCGAAGCGATCAAGCTGCAATCCAGCTTGACGCGATCGATTAACAGCTCTATAACAGCTCACCATGAAACATCTTGCCCAAACCTTGAAGGCCCTTTCCGACCCAATCCGGCTGCGCATCATTCTCCTGCTGCAAGCAGAAGGGGAGCTGTGCGTCTGCGACCTGATGGCGGTGCTGAAACTGCCCCAATCCACGGTGTCACGCCACCTGGCCTACCTGAAACGCAGCTGCTGGGTTGATATCCGCCGCGAGGGACTCTGGATGCACTACACCCTGAGCCGGGAAAGCTGTGTTACTTGCCGGGAAATTCTTCTGATCCTCAAACAGCATGCAACGGACCTCCCTGAAGCGACCTCCGATCGCAGTACGCTGATCTCCTTTCTCAAAAATAAACCTTCAAAATGTAGCTGACAAACAAGAGGCCGATCATTTCTGACCGGCCTCTTTCTGTGTCACACAATGAGGTGTGCTGTCAGCATCTGAACCAGGATGCCATTCGGTCAAGTTCTCCCGCCAGCTCATTCAGATGTGCCGCTGCCTTGCTGATATTGTCGGCTGCGTGTTCGGCATCACGGGTTATGGCGGCAATCTGCTCGACTCCGTGCGAAACCTGGCCTGCCACGGCGGATTGTTCTTCAGCCGCCACGGCAATCTGGTTGACCACGGCCACACTCTGATTGGATGCCTCAACGATAGCAATCAGTGACTGATTTGCCTCATGTGCCAGAGTGATGCCTTCTTCTACTTTATGTGTCCCCTGGCGCATGGCGCTGACGGAACGCTCAGTGTCCTTCTGAATTTGCCCGATGGTATCGGCGATCTCCCTGGTGGCATCGGCTGTCTGTTGTGCCAGCTTGCGCACTTCGTCGGCAACTACGGCAAACCCCATCCCGGCTTCTCCGGCGCGGGCGGCTTCGATGGCTGCATTCAGAGCCAGCAGGTTGGTCTGGTCGGCTATATCGTTAATGGTTTTGATGATGTCGCCGATCCTTGTCGAGCTTTCACCCAACGCTTCTATGACACCGGCGGCATCCCGCACTGAAGTCGCGATATGCTCCATGCCGGTGACGGTTCGCTCCACGACCTCGCGACCGCTTGTGGCGCGTGCCAGGGCATTCCCTGATTCCGAAGCTGCCGTATGGGCATTACGGGCAACGTCGTCAATGGTCTGCGCCATTTCTGTCATCGCTGAAGCGGCCTGGGTAGATTCGTTCGACTGGCGGGCGGCACCGGCCGAAAGTTCACCGGAAGACTGGGCCAGCTCTTTGGCGCCGGTGTTGAGATCGGAGATGGCCCGGCGCAGGCTCTGCGTTATTTCGGCAAGTTTTGCTGTCGCCGTGTTGAAATGAACCGCCAGCGTTCCAAACTCATCCTTGCGTTGCTCATCCAGGCGTCCGGAAAAGTCCCCGCCTCCGAAGCGTTCCGCCATCTGCGACAATTCCGTTATGGGCTTGCTGATGGAGCGCAAAACCAGTCCGCTCAACAGCACACCGATTATCAGCACCGACAAGCCAAGGATCGATACGGTTGCAATATTGGTCCGGAAAACCTTGTTGACCGACTTGACCGCTTTTTCCTGCTCGGCCTGGGCCGAGGTCATCCCTTTTTTCCCCTCTTCTCGCTGTGCATGCAGCAGATCTTTCAGCTTTACATTCAGATCGGCGGCCTGTTTCTTGACCGCCAGCAACTGTTCTATGGTGTCGGCAACGCCCCCCTTGGCCAGCAGCTGACCGCGAACTTCGTTCAGCGATCCGATTACACCGCTTATGGCTGAGGTGCCTTCAACCTTGCCGTTTTTCCTGCCGCCAACCTTGCCCTGTAACGCCGAGGCACGGCCAAATGCGGAGTTCATTGCACTTTTTATGTCGGCCAACTCCTTGGCATTGGCAACGCTGAAAATATCCCGGATCAGGCGGCTGATCTCGGAGCCTTCCGCGATCAGCTCACTGGAAACCCCAAGGATACTGCTGGCGCTGCCGGCGCCCTGCAGCGAACTGTCAAAGCGGGTGTCTTCCTGGGAAAAATCCTCGGCGGCTTTTTCAACGATATCGCCCATAACCACGGTCATCTGGGACATGCGCTGGTTGGTCTGCGCCAGGGTCTGGGAAAACTTCTTGCGCTTTTCCTCATCCGGCGTGGCCAGCAGGCCGCTTTTCTGCGCTATCAGCCCCTCGGCGCCGGTGACACGCTCCTTGACATCACTTACCCCTTCAAGCAACGGTTTGGCCGCGGTGGGATCAGACTTGACCATTTCACTGCCGGCCAGCTTGCGGCTGGCGGCGTTAAACTTGCTGGTTGCAATTGTTACGGCGGTTTTGCTGTCGGCCGCCGCGACTTCCAGTACCGTCTGTTTCAGTTCGCTGAGGGCATTTCCGGCGTTCTGGACATCACGCAGCTTCTTGGTGATCTTCTTGACCCCCTGATTGGAAGCCGATAGCTGGGTCATGGACCCGGATTGGGTTTTGCGCATGGAGCTGTCAAGTGAGCGGAGCCTCTGGGCAATCTGCTGCAACTTGATCTTCATGGCCTGGTCGGCATTGCGCCCGGCCTCCTCGGCTTTAAGGCGCGAATCGGTGACGGCGACTATTTCTTTAGTGATGGAGGCCAGCTGTTCAACGCCCGAAGACGTGCCGGCATTGGTAAACGAGGCCAGATCCTTGGCCAGTGCCGTAACGCTCTCCAGCGACTTTTCAACCTCGCCACTGGAGGCAGCGAATTCCGTCGTGTTCTGGCTGGCGGACAGTTTTACCAGACCGGAAGTATGTTCTTGAACAGCTCGTTGCAGCTCGATGGTCTTCAATTGATAAGGGGTTGACTTTTCAGTCAGGACATTGAGTTTGTTCTTGACCACGTTCATGCCTATCAGGCTTGATCCGCCGATTGCCAGAATGCCAATAACGGTGACCGCCATGATCAGGTACAGCTTTCCTTTAATTGTCATACTCGCTCCATCGGGCTTTTATCTGTGTTGGCGGATAAAATCGGACACAAAAAGGGCGCCGCACATGGCGACGCCCCTGAAACAGACTATGACTTTAGTCTTTGATGAATTTCTTGCCTTCACCCGTGAAAAAATCCACGATTTTCTTTACGCCAGGCGAGGCCTCGCCCTTGGTGATCAGCATCAGCGGACGGCTGATTTCAGGCGTTTCCACGATCTTGACCTTTTCCTTGTTGCCGGGCAGGTTTATGAAACCCATGCTGACCGCGCCGATTCCTTCCGGGAATTGCCCCACGTCTTCAATCTCCTTGCGGGTGGTTTCCACTTCAAGAGCGCCGTCAACATACTTGCTACCGTCCATGATGACTTTCTGGAAAACCTTGCGTGTCGCCGACCCCAGGTGCGAAGTAACGACTATGACCGGAAGATCCGGGCCGCCGACCGTTTTCCAGTTGGTGATACTGCCGTTGTGCAGTCCCTTGAGCTGTGCCTTGTCCAGCTTGGAAACCGGGTTAGCCGGATTGACAATAACCTTGATGACATCCGAGGTAATCACATGCGGCTTGAGATCACCGGTGGCTGCCTTGCCGGAAGCATCCTTCATGCTGGCAACGGCGTCGGCCAACTCTTCCGAGGCCATGCCGGCATCGCACTTGCCGCCCACCAGATCTTCCAGGCCATTGCCGGTGCCGTTACCGACCAGTACCAGATCGATGCCGGTGGCTTTCTTGAGCGCTTCCTTTCCAGGTTCCATGATGCGTTTCTGAACCGTGGTGGACCCATGCAGGCGGACAGTCTCGGCATTTGCCACACCGGAAAAAAACGTCATGCCAGCCAGCGCCAAACACATTGCAAAAGCATTCTTCTTTACCATTTCACTACCTCCAGTGGGTTTTCACAGCCATTTGGCTGAGTATTCATAAACAGAAACCTTAGTTTGTTACGGGTAAACAAGCTTATACCGGATATTGAACATAAATAAAGCAAACAGCGTGCCCGTATACTACAACAAATCTTTACGGATGCAGGTGAAGTCATATCGTATGAAAGACACTTTGTTATTGATTTTTACTTGATATATCCGCAAGAGCGGATATACTCCCCGCATGAAAAAACAGATCCTCTTTCTCTGTACCCACAATTCCTGCCGTTCCCAGATGGCCGAAGCTCTGGCCAATCATTATCTTGGCGATCGTCTGGAGGCTTTCTCCGCCGGAACCGAAGCCACACGGGTCAATCCGCTGGTTATCCTGGCGCTGGCCGAACTGGGCATCAACTCTTCCGGCCTGTATTCCAAGACGATTGCCGAATATTCCGACCGAACCTTTGATCATGTAGTGACCCTGTGCGGTGACGCCAACGAAAAATGCCCGCTCTTTTTCGGAGGAGTACAACGCAGCCACCGTGGTTTTGAGGACCCGTCCAGGCTTCAAGGCAGCGCAAAAGAGGTTCTGCCTGAATTCCGCAGGGTGCGGGATGAAATCAAAAATTGGATCATTGACTATTTCGGAGGCACCCCATGAGTGAACATCTTTCCCGCAAGCTTTCGTTCCTTGATCGTTATCTGACACTGTGGATCTTCGCCGCCATGGCATTGGGTGTCGGGCTTGGCTACCTTGTCCCCGGCACGGAATCCTTCATCAACAGCTTCCAGGTTGGTACCACCAACATTCCCATCGCCATCGGCTTGATCGTGATGATGTATCCCCCCTTCGCCAAGGTAAAATACGAGGATATGCCCGAGGTATTCCAGAACAAGAAAATCCTTGGTTTGTCCCTGGTACAGAACTGGCTGATCGGGCCGGTGCTGATGTTCGTACTGGCGGCGCTCTTGCTGCCGGACAAGCCGGAATACCTGGTGGGTCTGATCATGATCGGACTCGCCCGCTGCATCGCCATGGTGATCGTCTGGAACGAGCTGGCCAAGGGCAACACCGAGTACGCCGCCGGCCTGGTGGCCTTCAACAGCATCTTCCAGGTTCTGTTCTACAGCGTCTACGCCTGGTTCTTCATTACCGTGCTGCCTCCGATGGTAGGGCTCAAAGGAATGGTCGTGGATGTCAGTATCGGCCAGATAGCCGAAAGCGTCTTTATCTATCTTGGTATCCCCTGCATCGCCGGGGCCCTGACCCGGTTGATTGGCGTAAAGGTGATGGGCAAAGAGCGTTATCACCGCGTGGTGGTGCCCAAAATCAGCCCGCTGACCCTGATCGCGCTGCTGTTCACGATCGTGGTCATGTTCAGCCTGAAGGGGAACCTGATCGTGCAGTTGCCGCTGGATGTGCTGCGCATCGCCATTCCCCTGGGGATCTACTTTGTAGTGATGTTCGTCGTATCATTCTGGATGGGCAAAAAACTTGGCGCGGATTACAGCAAGACCACCACGCTGGCCTTCACCGCCGCCAGCAACAATTTCGAGCTGGCCATCGCCGTGGCGGTGGCGGTCTTCGGGCTCAACTCCGGCGCTGCCTTTGCCGCGGTTATCGGCCCGCTGGTGGAGGTGCCGGTGATGATCGGGCTGGTGAATGTGTCCTTCTGGTTTCAGCGTCGCTGGTTTACGGGGCAGGCCTGAGAAGAAGACCAAGTGACGGGACTCATAACGCAATCCCCTTACAGTAAGTTGTATTGGCGTCGAAACGTTGAGATAAGATAAAACGCCTCCGGGAGGCATCGGAGGCGTTTTTTCGAGGGATGTTAAAAGCGGATCAGCACCCCTGCATGTCATTTACCTTATCAACCTTGACGGTTTCACCCACCTTCAGATCTGACGGCTTATTGGCTTTGATCGTAATGCTTTTGCCTTCCATGGCAGTTATTTTGCCGGCCTTTCCGTTGATCTTTACGCTGGCGCCCTTCTTCAGTTTTGCAGTATCGGACATCTCAACGGCAATCTTGTCATCACTGACAGACTTTACCTTGCCCTCGGCGGCAAAGGCGGCGGTGGCGGAAAACAGGGTCAGGGCTAATAACAGTGCGACTTTCTTCATAAGCATTCTCCTTATCTCTTGGTGTTTTTGTTAGTCGGGAATCGGCTTGGCATTCCACTTGACGCGGACGCCGGTCTTCTTTTCCTGTACCTTGTCCGTTGCCTTGACTTCGGTTTTGGGTTGTGAAACCTGGGGCTCTTGAAACGGCTCCTGCTTTGCCGAAGTTGGCGTATCCTCCGCTCTGATTGACTGCTGCTGAGGTGCTGCTCCGGAGACAAACTGCCATGAATTGATTCCCTGGCTCGGCTCATCCAGAACAACTGTCTGGGTTTTACCGGAACGGTAGGTGATCACCAGTGAATCGGCCTGGCAGATGCCGGTGGATATCAAAATCAGTACTATTGCGGAAAGGACTGACACACGTTTCATGGATTGACTCCTTCAAAGCAGATTTAGTGCCGCAAATCCGTCCGACACCCGATTCAGCTAGAATACCACCTGTAGCATCATGCGGAAAGTATCGAATGTTTTTACGTTGGCAAGTGCGGCCATGCCGCCCACAGGCAGTGAGGTCGGCTGATTGAAATCGGTCTTCAGGAATTCGCCGGTAAACCTTACCCTGTTGTCACCGGAGATGTAGTAGTTGATGCCGCCGCCATACTGGTTGATGATCTGGTGGTTCTTGCCCAGCAATCTGGCAAACTCCCAGTACTCATAGAGCGCGTAGGGTTGTATTTTCCCGACTTTACCCACGCTAAAGGGCAGAATGTAGGCCAGCTTGCCGTAACCGCCTTCCTTCTGGCCGTTCATGCCGGCAACCACGGCCAGATGATCACCGACCGACGTGTTGGTCTTGTAGGCGTCGTCAAAGTCTGTTTTCAGATACTGGCCGGTCACTGTTATTACACCGGCGGGGAGCTTCTGTTCATACATCATGTCAACGGCATAGGCGGTGTAGTCTACCGTGTCCGAGTTGGTAACCACTGAACCGTAGGTGTTGTTGGCAGGGTTGGCGGCCGGGGCTGTTGTTACGTTTTTGTAGGCTGCATCGGGCTGGTAGGCCATGCCGAAGCCGATGTTCAGGACGTTTTTCTCGCCGAAGTAGGTGCCCTGGTAACCTGAGCCACCTTCTGAATCCAGGAAGTCGTAGGTGATGCGGCCGACATATTCCAGCATGGTCTTGGGCGCGTTCGAGGATATGTAGGTTTTTCCGTCCAGAGGGTTCTGTACCGCCGACGAACCTTCACGTCCCTGGAAGACACCGGCATAGTATGTCAGCTTGTCTTCAAAAAACCGGCCGTAGGCCACACCGCCCAGATCGCGGCTGAATTTGGCCGGTGATGCGCCGTAGGCGCTGTAGACAAACATGGAGCGGTCCTGGGACAGGGGAGCAAAGCAGTCATCAAGGTTGGCGCGGGTAAGAGGTATTTTGGTCAGACCGACTTTCAGGTTGAAAGCCGGATGCAGATTGGCAATGGCATAGGCGTCAATGATGCGTATATCCCGGTCATTCCAGTCGATGTCCTGGGCTGAAAGCCCGTAAAGAACCGGGTTCTTGGTGGTTCCTGTATTGCCGCAGGTCTGGAACTTGTAGCCCCAGGTGTCGTCCAGCATACCGGTCATCCCCATGCGGTTGCGCATGAAGTGGATATCGGTACGGCTGTCTTCTCCCTTGCTGCCTCCGCCATAGTCGGTGTTTTCCACATATATCTGGCCTTTCAGGTCAACCTGCAGAAAACCTCCGTCTTCACCGAACTCGATACGGGGGCCGGCCTGTGCCTGTGATACAAAACAAACACTCAACAGAAGTGCCGAACCTGTTGCTACCGTCTTGCAACCACGAGAAAACACCGGTTCCTTCAGCATGAAAAATCTCCTTTCGTCGAGCTATTGTCTCGACCGTACGAGAGCGTTAATGAATCTGTTGTCAATCGTACCGATTTTCATGTAAAAGGAAATTCAAAGTTTGTTATAGTCAAATCACAGTTTGAAATAAACGGAAAGCACTATATATGGAATCTATATACCTGAAGACATTGGTAGAGGTTGTAAAAGCGGGAAGCATCTCCAAGGCTGCCGATGTGCTTTGTGTTACCCAGCCAGCGGTTACTCGCCGTATCAAGTTCATTGAAGAGCAGTATGGATACCCGCTACTTGATCGAGACGGTCATGTTTTTATCCTTACCGATGCAGGCAGGCTGGTGTATGAAAAAGCCGAGAAGATGCTTGCCATCGAGCGGGAATTACTTGCCGGCCTTAAATCAATTCACGAAAAGAAAAGTATTGCATTCATCTGTACTCCAACCTTCGGGGTAGTTCACCTGCCGACAGTAATGCGGGAATTCATGATGGAATATAACGATCTGGCGGATCTGTCCTTCATGTTTGACATGCCGGGAAATATTGTCGACGCCATGCGGGATGGCATGTATGACCTCGCAGTTCTGGAACACTGCGAGTGTTTTGACTTCTCTGACCTGTCAACAGTCGCTATGCCGGGAGACGACATGATCTTTGCCAGTTCGTCCGCACTTGCACTTTCAGGCGGCGTCATCGATCCTGACGACCTGTTTGCACAGACGGTTTTTATTCGCAAGGAGGGGTGTTGTTCAAGAACACTACTTGAAGCCAATCTTCGGGAGATAGGTCGGACTTTGTCAGATTTCAGGAGTTTTGTGGTTGTTGACGATCTGCATATGATTGTCCAAGCGACACGCGATGGGCAAGGTATCTCCTTTCTGTCGCGAGAACTTGTACAGGACCAGATAGAAACGGGCCAACTTCGTGAACACCTTATCAACGGTTTCAGGCACCATCGCAACAGGACTCTGATCATCCATGGTGATCATCATCAACATCCAAAATCACCGCTCAACTATTTTGTCAACATACTAACGACCCGCTTTGGGTTACCCGCCAATAAAAAATGAACTGATAAGTTCATACATCTGCTGGCTGTAACATGCAAACGCCGGGAAGTTCAATGTTATCCCAATCCCAAATCACGTGCATTCCAGATAAGTGCCTCTCCTCTTAGAAAATCATTTGACAACACACCGACGCAAAGACTATATGAGTATATAGTCATCCACTCGAAAAGGATTTTTATGAGAGATTTGATTGAATATCGCGCGGAAATACTGAAATCCCTGGGCCAGCCAACCCGATTGAAAATCATTGATTTCCTGCGCGACGGCGAACGCTGCGTCTGTGAAATATTCCCCGCCATCGCAGAGGAACAGTCCAATACCTCCCGGCACCTGAACATGATGCTGTCGGCCGGGGTTCTTTCCCGCCGCAAGGACGGACTGAAGATCTATTACGCAATCAAGCATCCCGAGATCCTGGAGGTGATGGATATTGTCACCCGGATCGTGAAACAGGACATAACCGGACGGCATCGCCTCTTGAAGGCGGCCTGAGCGTAACCCGCGAAAGGAGCATCAACCATGAAAAATCTGGCCATAGAATGGCGGCATTATGACAAGGCAGGCGCAACCTGCGATCGCTGTGCAACCACAGGCGCAGCGGTCAAAAAAGTCATTTCCGGTTTGAGTGCTGAATTGGAGGAGAAGGGCTTTGCTGTCACTTTCACGGAGACACTGCTCCCCGAAGAACTCATGGCCCAATCAAACATGCTCCTGTTCAACGGAGTTCCTCTTGAGCAAATCCTGGACAATGCGGCCGTGAATGAAAACAGCTGTTCATCCTGTTCATGCCTGACCGGAACTGAGACCAGTTGCCGGACGGTTGAATATCAAGGCGCTACCTACGAGGAGATTCCCGAGGAACTGGTCATCAAGGCAATCCAAACAGTAGTGGCTTCCAATATTCCGTAATTTTTTTGTCTCATTAAGTGAGTATTCAATCAGTCACTCATGGAGTTTACGTGCTGAAAAACTTTGCCGACTACATCGTCTTCACCCTGATCGGGCTGGTTCCCGGTTCACGTTCGGGCGAATCCCTTAACTTCTTCATCTACGACACACTGAAGATTTTCCTGCTGCTGACCACGATCATCTTCGTGGTGGCGATCATCCGCAGCTCCTTTCCGCCGGAGCGGACCAAACGCATCCTTTCCCACAAGCGGGAGTATATCGGCAACGTAATGGCAGCTCTTTTGGGAATTGTCACACCCTTCTGCTCCTGCTCGGCGGTGCCGCTGTTCATCGGTTTTGTCGAGTCAGGGGTGCCGCTGGGAGTAACCTTCTCGTTTCTGATCTCCTCACCCATGGTCAACGAGGTGGCCCTGATCATGCTCTGGGGCATGTTCGGCTGGAAAATCGCGCTGATCTACATCGGGTCCGGCCTGCTGGTGGCAATTTTTGCCGGTATCGTCATCGGGAAGCTGAAAATGGAGAAGTATGTCCAGGACTACGTCTGGGAAATGCAGGTCGGCAACAGCGAAATACAGGTCATGACTTTTCGTGAAAAGATCGATTACGCACGGAAATACACCCTCGACCTCTTGAAAAAGATCTGGCCCTATGTGGTGGTCGGGGTCGGCATCGGCGCCTTTATCCATGGTTATGTGCCGCAGGATTTTCTGGCCAGATGGGCCGGCCGTGACAATCCCTTTGCCGTGCCGATCGCAGTGGCGCTGGGCGTGCCTCTTTACAGCAACGCCGCCGGAGTGATCCCCATCGTTCAGGCGCTGACCGCCAAGGGAATGGCGATAGGCACCGTGCTGGCCTTCATGATGGCGGTCACGGCACTGTCTCTGCCCGAGGCGATCATCCTGAAGAACGTCCTGAAGAACCGGCTGCTGGCGGTGTTTTTCGGGATTGTAGCAACAGCGATTGTCTGTGTCGGTTACCTGTTTAACGCGATTCTTTAAGGTCGTACAAATGTGTCCAGAAGTTGATAACCAAATAACCGGCAAATTCAAGATCGCCATCGCCCTGACCGCTGTAACCCTGTTGGCCGAAGTGATTGGCGGATTCTGGACCAACTCGCTGGCGTTGTTGTCCGATGCCGCCCACGTCTTTCTGGACCTGTTCGCTCTGATACTCTCCCTGACTGCTGTCAAGCTGGCCTCATTGCCGGTCTCTGATAGGCACACCTTCGGTTTCCATCGTTCAGAAGTCTTTGCCTCTTTCATCAATGGTTTGACTGTTTTCCTGATGGCGCTGGGAATTCTTTATGAAGCCTGGGGTCGATTCGCCGACCCGCAGGAAGTCAAGAGTCTGCCGATGTTGGTCATAGCCGTCATCGGCCTTGCAATGAATCTGCTGGCAGCCAAGGCGCTGCACAGCCATTCCCATGACGACCTTAACGTGAAGAGCGCCTTTCTGCATGTGGTGGGCGATGCGGCCGCCTCGGTTGGGGTTATCGCTGGTGGTGTCATAATGTATTACACCGGTTGGTATCAGTTGGACGCCCTGATATCGGTCGGTATCGGTCTGCTGATACTGGCCGGTGCCGGACGGGGGCTGCGCGATTCGGTGCATATCCTGATGGAAGGTACGCCGCGCGGACTGGAGTTGTCGGAGGTTGCGACTGCCATCCGGGGCATTGATGGAGTGGGGGATGTCCATCACCTGAATATCTGGACCGTCTGTTCCCATATCCTGTCATTGTCGGTTCATGTTGATATCGACTCGGGCAACGAAGACCGACAATGACAGGTACTCCATGGCATCGAACATGTCCTGGCAGAGCGTTTCCATATAACGCACACAACAATCCAAATGGAATGTGCCGGCTGCCAGGACACCTCAATCATAAAGGAACTCAATCACAAGCCACGAGTTGCCTGTGTGCATGAACATTAACGTTGTTGGACACAACACTACGAAGGAGGAATAACCATGCCAGGAAAAAAAGGATTCTTACTTTGCGTCTGCCAGGGGACCTGCCCCAGTTTTACAAAAATGGATATCTTTGGCGTTCTGTCCGATGTGCGCCGGGAAAAACTCTTCGATTACGTATGTCTGCATCCCCAGCTTTGCGTCGGAGACGGCGAGGAGTTTTTGAAGACTCTGCTCTCAGGCGGCGAGACCGGAAAATTGTATATCGCGGCCTGTGATCCGCAGATGCAGTGCAAGATGTACCGGGATGCCTTCGAGGCAATAGGCTTTGACAAGGCAAATCATATTCCTCTCGACATCCGAAACAAGACCACCGAGGAGGCGGTTGCCGCCATCAAGCAACTGGCTGAACAAAACCCATAGGAGTGGTGACCATGAGTGAATGGCGAGGAATACCCCGAGAAGAAATCCCTTGGTATCCGACGATAGATGAAGAAAAATGCATCGGTTGCCGGGAATGTATCACTATCTGCAAGAATGAAGTGCTGGCCTTTGATGAATCAAGCCAGAAATCAAAGGTGGTGAATCCGTACAACTGCGTGGTGGAGTGCCGCACCTGCGCCCGACTCTGTCCGGCCGAGGCGATCAGTTTTCCGGATGCAGCGGAGTTTACTGCGTTTATCAAAGCCAGGTTGTCAGTTTAAGAACAGATCGCATAAGTAAAAAATGAGACTTTGCCTGATTAATGCAATTAACAGCACAACATTGGTCAATATTCATAATTATTCACACTGTCTTCACAAAATTTTCAACATGGTGGTGTACAGTTTAAGCTAACGGGGCATGACCACCCCACACAAACCACCCAATGGAGGATACAACCATGAAAACCATCATCACGACCGTAGCTGTGACACTTGCCCTTGCAATGACCTTTACCCTTGCCGAGGCCCGGCCGTACCGCTGGGCCGGCAACCAGGGGAATACCGCCGGTTGGCAACTGATGACCCCTGCGGAACGAACCGAACATCAGGCCAAACTGCGTAGCTTCACCGAGTATGAAGCGTGCAAGGAGTATGTGGATGGACACCACAAGCAGATGGAAGAGCGCGCCAGGGAAAAAGGGGTTGCCGTCCCGGTTATGCGGCGGAATCCCTGCGACACCATGAAGTCCAGAGGGGTACTCAAATAGAAGGAGCAATGCCGGCGTGAGTAGAAACTTCACTGAAAACATAATCGAGGCGCCACTGGATGAGACCGTCTGCTGGTGCAGCGGCGTTTCCAAAGCAACCATTCTTGAGGCTAAACGGAACGGCGCACGGGACATGGATGATATCCGCCGGATTAGCGGGGCCTGCACGGTTGGCCGCTGCAAGGACCTATCCCCAAGGGGGCGTTGTTGCTCCATGGAAATCAAACGACTGCTTGAGGCAGAAACCTTGTAAATCCGGGGGAGGCATGAACCAACAAATCGAAGAGCAGGTATTGAGCAGGCAGAACCCGCATTGGGAAAAGACCTATGCCCGTATCCCGGAGATGTTTGGTGATGAACCGAGTGAACCGGTTCGCAAGACAGCAGTAATCTTCAAACAGGAAGGAATGACGAATATCCTGGAACTGGGTGGGGGCCAGGGGCGAGACACGGTCTACTTTGCCGGCAACGGATTCACTGTGACCAGCTTGGATTACGCTGCTGAAGGGGTCAAGGCAATTACAGAGAAGGCGCAGAAAGCCGGCGTTTCCCAAGCAGTCAACACTCTTTGCCACGATGTACGGCAACCGCTGCCTTTTCCGGATGCATTCTTCGATGCCTGTTACTCCCATATGCTCTTCTGTATGGCACTTACCACCGCCGAACTGGAGTGTCTTGCCGCGGAAATACTACGGGTGCTTAAACCTGGGGGGCTCTGCATCTACACCGTCAGGCATATCGGTGACGCCCACCATGGCACAGGAATCCACCGGGGTGAGGACATGTACGAGACAGGTGGCTTCATCGTACACTTCTTCAGCAAAGAAAAAATCGAGCACCTGGCAACGGGCTATGAACTCGTCAATGTGGAAGAGTTCGAAGAGGGGGCGCTACCACGTAAGCTCTTTGCGGTTACAATGAAAAAGAGCCTGTAAATACCCCGAGTCGCCTGCAGGGGATACATGGAAAATAAACTCAAAAAGGAGAAAGCGTAATGAAAATCGAAGTACTCGGCACCGGCTGCTCCAAATGCAAGACTCTGTATGAAAACACGAATAAAGCACTGCAAGAGAGCGGCAAGAACGCCGAAGTTGTCAAGGTCGAGGACATCCCCTCCATCATGAAATACGGCGTGATGAGCACGCCGGCGCTGGTTATCGACGGCAAGGTCAAGTTTTCCGGCAAGCTGGCATCGGTGGCCGAAATCATCGGGATGCTGCCATGAGATGGCTCACGGTCATGTCTCTTCTGTTAGGCGCAACAATCGCCCACGCCGAACTGCCCTCCTCCAACGATGCCGCCATTCGCGCAGCGTTGTCATCCGGCCGGCCGACAGTGGCGGACTTCGGCGCACGCACCTGCATCCCCTGCAAAAAGATGGCTCCGATTCTGGAGGAGCTTAATCGCGAACTGAAAGGCAAGGCCAATGTAACCTTTACCGATGTATGGGCAACAACTGGACTTGCGCAGGACTATCGGGTTCAGATGATCCCGACCCAGATATTCTTTGATGCCAGGGGCAAGGAAGTAAAACGCCATATGGGTTTCATGAGCAAGCCTGACATCCTGAAAGAGCTGAAGGCGGCCGGTCTCAAATGACCTTCCTCGACAACATCGAGCAGATCATCACCCTATATCCGCTTCTGGCCTTTGGCGCGGTCTTTCTGGCCGGGGTGCTGTCATCGGCCTCCCCCTGCGTGCTGGCAACCATACCGCTGGTGGTCGGTTTTGTCGGGGGCTACAGCGATGGAGACCGGGGCAAGGCCTTCCGCTATTCGCTGGTTTTTGTTCTGGGGCTGTCGCTGACCTTTACCGCTTTTGGCGCGGCGGCCGGCCTGTTGGGAACCATGTTCGGCACTCTTGGTGGACCCTGGTATCTGATCGCGGGGATTATCGCGCTGGTCATGGGCGGGCAATTGATGGGTCTGTATGAAATCCGTCTGCCGATCAGGCGCGATTACAAGCCCAGACAGGGCGGCATCATCGGGGCCTTCCTGCTGGGGCTGTTCTTTGGGGTGGTTTCTTCACCCTGCGCCACGCCGGTGCTGGTGGTGCTGCTGACACTGGTGGCCGGCAATGGGCAGGTGCTGTACGGCATTGCGCTTCTGTTCTGCTACGCCATCGGACATTGCCTGCTGATGCTCTTTGCCGGCACCTTCACTGGTTTCGTCGAAGGATTCGTAAAGGCGCGGGGAGTCGTGAACTTTTCGCAGTGGGCCAAGCGAGCCAGTGGTTTTGTTGTAGTTCTGGTGGGTGGCTGGTTTGTCTGGCAGTATTTTTAACCAACTCCAAGGAGGACACAACTAATGAAGCGGCTTATCGCCCTAACTGCCCTGATACTGTTGAACTCTGTTTCCATGGCATCCGCTGAGGAATCTGCCTTTGACGGTTACCTGACTCGTTTTGACTATGAAACCCGTGCCGACATGAAGATTGACAGCAAGAAGCTGATTGCCCTGCTGGCGGAGAAAAAGGCGGTGCTGGTGGACATTCGCTTTCCGGAAGAAACCAAAGCCTGGAAGATGGGTTTCGGGCTTCAAATCCCCTTGAACGAACTACCCAAACGTTTCGCTGAACTTCCCAAAAACAAGATCATCGTTACCGCCTGTCCCCACAAAGATCGTTCATCCATTGCAATGGCATACCTGCGCACCAGGGGTTACAATGCCAAGTACCTCACCGACGGATTGACCGGTCTGGCGGAGAATCTGCGTGGAGATAACGCCAAGGAGTTCCTGGAGGATATGGGAATGCTGAATCAGTAGCCTGTTGAGCGGTGGTGAGTTTCCTAACGCTGAATCAGGCCAGAGTCGATACAAAGGCAATTCACAAACAAAAGGGCTATGCAAAAATGCATAACCCTTTTGTTTTGTTTGGTGGAGCTGAACGGGATCGAACCGTCGACCTATGCGTTGCGAACGCATCGCTCTCCCAGCTGAGCTACAGCCCCAAATGCTTGTTCTGAAGTGCCGCCAGCGGCAGTTTAACTTTGAATATCGCGCCGCTTTCGTAGTTTTCCGCTTCGATTGAACCGAAATGATTGATGGCAATCCGGTTGGCAATTGCCAGACCGAGGCCGGTGCCGTGTTGCTTGGTGGTGAAGAACGGGCTGAAAATCCGCGGCAGGATCTCTTTCGGTATGCCCTTGCCGGAGTCCTTGATGCTTACCACCGCGGCGTTTTCGGCAGAGGGCGCCCGGCTGATCGAGATCAACAGACGTCCTCCTTCCGGAGTGGCGTCGCAGGCGTTCAGAATCAGATTGAGAAATACCTGCTTAAGCTGATGGGCATCTCCATGCATCAGCCACTTACCATCCGATATTGACGTGGTCAAGATCAAGCCCCTGTCTTCAAGGGCGGTTGTACAGCTGGCGATGCTGTCCCGCAGCACGTCCGCCAGGTTACACTCGCTGAAGCAGATGGTCGGTTTTCGCGAAAAGGACAGGATGTCCGACAGCATTTTTTCGAGCCGGCTGACTTCCGTTGCTATGGTATCGGCGTAATGGTACTCCTTGGTTGCATTCGGCAGGGACTTGAGCAGCCTTCCGGCAAATCCTCCGATGGTGACAAGAGGATTCTTGAGCTCGTGCGCAAGGTTGGCGGCCATCTCGCCGATCGCGGCCAGTCTTTCACCGTGCAGCAGGCGTTCCCGCGCATCCCGCAGATTGGCATTGGCATCTTCGATCCTGTTGTAAAGCATCGAATTTTCAATGGCCATCCCGGCCTGGTTTGAAAGGAGCTGCAGGAAGTGCAGTTCATCCTGGGAAATATCACGGCCGGATTCGGGATTATCGACTACGATGATACCGATGGTTTTGTTTCTTGCGATAAGTGGCGCCGCCGCAAAACTGCCGCTGCATAACTGCCGGATAAAACCGCAGGTAGGGCAGACGTGACAGATCGAGTTGTCGATGTGACTCAGGCTGCGTTCAACAATCACCTGTCGTATCAATGGACATGGTCCGGCGATTTCAATTCGAGTCATGCGGATCTGCATGGAAAACTGATCGGAACGCTGCTGGGCCACCACATCTTCACTGATATCCCAACGGCTTCCCAGGGAGTCATGTTCACCGATGGTCTGCAAGCCATGCGCGGTCTGGCGTGTGACTCCGAGCATGCCCTGGAGCACTCCGGATTTCTCGTTACGCAAAAACAGTATCGATCGTTCGAACAACCCGGAGGATGGAGCGGTAAGAGCCGTGAGAATCAGATGTGTCAGCTTGTTAAGGCGAATGGTGGAAAGCATGGTATTGCTGAACTGATACAAAAGCGTCAGTCCGGATAACCGGGTATCGATGGCAGGTTGATGTAGGGTTGGACTGGCCGTCATGGTTTGCACCTGAACGCCTTGATCTGGCTGTAGGCTGATTTAGTGGCGTTCTTTTTTTTCCGCATCCATCTTGCAGTTGATGCATTGAGTCGTTACCGGCCGGACTTTCAGCCGCGCATCACCGATCTCTTCCCCGCAATCCTCGCATATGCCATACTCGTCTGCTTCGATCCGATCAAGAGCATCCTTGATCTTGTTGATCAGCTTCCGTTCCCTGTCGCGAATACGCAGTTCGAAGTTGCGATCTGATTCCTGTGTGGCACGATCGGTCGGATCGGGGAAATTAGAGGCGTCGGAGGTCATTTCGGTCACCGTTTTACCGGCTTCTCCCAAAAGTGCCTTCAACTCATCATTTAATATGCTTTTAAAGTATTCCCGTCGTTCCGGTTCCATAATGAACTCCTGAATTTAATTAGCTCCCAATTCTAGTGAGAATATTTAAACAAGTCCAGAAAAAAACACATCATCTGGCTTGTTCCGATGCAACTCTTTTACAAAAATATTACACACAGCAACGGTCTTGGCTTGTTATGATGGCTCCGTTAAATACTTTAACGGGGGGGTTGATAATGACACAGAAGCTGAAGATCGGTAAATACACTGCCCGCTACCCGGTTATCCAGGGTGGCATGGGAGTGCGAATATCCGCCGGTCGTCTTGCCGGACATGTTGCCAAGTGCGGAGGCATTGGGCTGGTGGCCGCACCCGGTATCTGTCTCAACAGCCCGTTTTACAACGGCAAAAACTATTTCCAGGCCGATGCCCAGGCCTTCAAGGATGAACTCCGCAAGGCCTATGAAATCGCTCCGGACGGGATCATCGGCGTAAACGTGATGGTAGCGCTGTCCGACTACGAACAGCTGGTCAAAGCCGCCATCGAGGGGGGCGCCAAGGTGATCGTCTGTGGCGCCGGACTTCCGTTGAGCCTGCCGGAACTGACCGCCCATGCTCCGGATGTGGCGATAGTCCCGATTGTGTCCTCGTTGCGCGCGGCCCAGCTGATTGCAAAAAAGTGGCACAAGTCGTTCAACCGTCTGCCGGATGCGGTGGTCGTAGAAGACCCGGACACCGCCGGCGGACACCTGGGCGAGAAGATGGAAAATATCGGCACCGGCGAGTATGACCAATACGCCACAGTCCGCCAGGTCAAGGATCTGTTTCGTAGCGAATATGGCGTCGATGTGCCGGTTATCGCCGCCGGTGGCATCTGGGGACGGGAGGATCTGGAACACGCGCTGGCCGAAGGCGCCGATGGCGTGCAGATGGCGACCCGTTTTGTCTGCACCGAGGAGTGTGATGCCGACGACGCCTTCAAGCAGAAATATATCGAGTGCAAGCCGGAGGACATCGGCCTGATCATGAGCCCGGCCGGTCTTCCCGGACGCGCCATCCTTTCCAACCAGGACAGCATCCGCCAGTATGACGTTGACAACGCCACCCCCTGCCGCCTGGGATGCCTCAAGAAGTGCTCTTACAAGGAGTCGGGGGAGCGCTTCTGCATCGTTACCTCACTGGACCGGGCTCAGCGGGGTGACGTTGAAACCGGGCTGGTGTTCTGCGGGACCAATGCCTGGAAATCGGATAAAATAATCACTGTACAGGATGTCTTTGACGAATTGTTCGGTGAAGACGAAAAGTAGAATAGAACCGCTCGACAGTTGAATAGCATGCCAGAAACCAGAGCCGTCCCGGGATAACCGGGGCGGCTTTTCCCATATTGGAAGCGGAAACGGCTCCTGCCGCATGGAAGGCTTCGCTGGAGATGCCTGCTATTTCAGGAGGCCCTCCGCCGTGCCCGATTCCAGCATCCACCGCCGTTTTTATCAATTCAGGCCCCCCGCTTTCACTCCTTCCAGACAAAGCGACCGAAGAAATATGCTTGCATCCGATCCGGGTCGCATGATATATCAAGAAAAGTTGATCTATAAAAATCAGGATGTTTGATATAAGATGCTCGATACCCTCAAGGCCCTGGCCGATCCCTCACGACTGCGTTTGACCGCCATTCTCCAGCGAGGAGAATTCACGGTCCAGGAGCTGACCCGCATCATGGGCATGGGACAGTCGCGGGTTTCCCGCCACCTGAAGATTCTGATGGAGTCCGGCATTCTCGATGTAAAGCGTCAGGGTACCTGGGGCTATTACCGCATCAGCGACTCCAACCGCTTCTTCTGTTCGATCCGCCCGGCCTTTGAACATGAACTGGAACTGCTGCCGGAGCGGGATGCCGATCTGGCGGCCGTGGCACAGGTGCTGGACCAGCGACGCCGGCGCAGCCTGGAGTTTTTCGACCGGCATGCCCGCCAGTGGGACGATCTGGCGCGGACGTTGCTGCCGCTGCCGGAATACACCCCGCAACTCCTGCAACTGCTGCCTGGGGATGTTATCGTGCTGGAAATCGGCATCGGCACCGGTGGCCTGTTGAGCGAACTTGCGGCAAGAACGCCAGGCGTGATCGGTGTTGACCACTCTCCGGCCATGCTGGAGGAGGCCCGCCGACGTCTGACCGAACAGGGGGTAAGTGGCGTCGATCTGCGGCTGGGGGAGATGACCCACCTGCCGCTGCCCGATGCCTCGGTGGGGTGCGTGGTGGCCAACATGGTTCTGCACCACGCCGCCGACCCGGCGGCGGTGCTGAGCGAGATGCGGCGGGTGCTGGTGCGCGGGGGAACGCTGCTCTTGGCCGACCTGGCCCGCCACGAGCGCGAAGCCGCCCGGGAACAGCTGGCCGACCAGTGGCTGGGGTTTGAAGAGACGGAACTGGACGGCTGGCTGAAGCAGGCCGGCTTTGTCGAGGTCAGTATTGAGCGAATTGCCGCGGTCGCCGGGCAGGAAACGGTGTTGATCGTTAAAGCATCGTAGGGGCGAATCTTGTATTCGCCCTGATTTTGATGTTTGAACCTAACCGGTACAATCAGGGCACCCGCAAGAGGTGCCCCTACAGAACCATACATCACCAACAAAGGAGAACACTATGTCACAGGATTACATCGTAGCAGACCTTAACCTGGCCGATTGGGGCCGCAAGGAGATCAGGATCGCCGAGACCGAGATGCCGGGCCTGATGGCCATCCGCGAGGAGTTTGCCGCCAGTCAGCCGCTGAAAGGGGCCCGCATCACCGGCTCGTTGCACATGACCATCCAGACCGCCGTGCTGATCGAGACCCTGACCGCCCTGGGCGCCCAGGTGCGCTGGGCCTCCTGCAACATCTTCTCGACCCAGGACCACGCCGCGGCCGCCATCGCCGCCGGCGGAGTGCCGGTCTTCGCCGTCAAGGGCGAAACCCTGGAGCAGTACTGGGACTACACCCACCGCATCTTCGAATGGAGCGACGGCGGCTTCTCCAACATGATCCTGGACGACGGCGGCGACGCCACGCTGCTTTTGCACCTGGGCGCCAGGGCCGAGAAGGATATCACGGTACTGGCCAAGCCCGGTTCCGAAGAAGAAACGATCCTGTTCGCCGCCATCAAGGCCAAGTTGGCCGTTGACCCAACCTGGTATTCCGTCCGCCTGGAAAAGGTCAAGGGCGTCACCGAGGAGACCACCACCGGCGTGCACCGCCTGTACCAGATGCACGAGCGTGGCGACCTGAAGTTCCCGGCCATCAACGTCAACGACTCGGTCACCAAGTCCAAATTCGACAACCTCTACGGCTGCCGCGAATCGCTGGTGGACGGCATCAAGCGCGCCACCGACGTAATGATCGCCGGCAAGGTGGCCCTGATCTGCGGCTACGGCGACGTGGGCAAGGGCTCGGCCCAGGCCATGCGCGCCCTCTCGGCCCAGGTCTGGGTGACCGAAGTCGATCCGATCTGCGCCCTGCAGGCCGCCATGGAAGGCTACCGCGTGGTGACCATGGAATACGCCGCCGACAAGGCCGACATCTTCGTAACCTGCACCGGCAACTACCACGTCATAACCCATGACCACATGGCCGCCATGAAGGACCAGGCCATCGTCTGCAACATCGGCCACTTCGACAACGAGATCGAGGTTGCCGCGCTGGAGAAATACCAGTGGGAGGAGATCAAGCCCCAGGTGGACCATGTCATCTTCCCGGACGGAAAGCGCATCATCCTGCTGGCCAAGGGACGCCTGGTGAACCTGGGCTGCGGCACCGGCCACCCCAGCTATGTCATGTCGTCCTCCTTCGCCAACCAGACCATCGCCCAGATCGAGCTGTTCACCCGCAATTCGGACTACCCGGTCGGCGTTTACGTGCTGCCCAAGCACCTGGACGAGAAGGTGGCCCGCCTGCAGCTGAAGAAACTGAACGCCCAGCTGTCGGAACTGACCGAGGAACAGGCCGCCTACATCGGCGTGCCCAAGCAGGGCCCCTACAAGGCCGAGCATTACCGCTACTGATGGGTTTATAACATATTGGAAAGAGGGGCGGAGTCGCAAGATTCCGCCCCTTCTTTTTTGTTTACGTTATTTTGTGAGCGCGCTCACTCTAGTATTGTTAATGTTGGTTTTGGCTGCTATGGTGAGCGCGTTCACATTATTGAAGGAGAGCAGATGCGCATCAGCGAACAGGCCAAACAGGAGAACCGCTCCCGCATCCTGGATAAGGCGGCCGAGATCTTCAACAGCAAGGGCTTCGAGGACAGCACCACCCGGGATATCGCCCTGGCGGCCGGGCTGGCCGCCGGAACCCTGTTCAATTATTTCCCGAGCAAGGAGACCCTGGCCATGACCATGGTCAGCGAGGCGCTCGTGCAAGGGCGGGAGGATTATCTGCGCCGCTGCACTGGCAGGGAGGATCTGGCTGAGGAGCTGTTCCTGTTCGTCGCTTCGGGCCTGCGGCGGCTGCGCCCGCTGCGCCCCTTTCTCGGCCCGGTCCTGGAGCGCTCCTTGAGTCCCTTTCCCCGGAAAAACGTTTGCCATGAAGGCGAAACGGCCCGCCAGGAGCATCTGGCGGCGGTACAGGCGATTCTGGTCAGGCAAGGTTTTACCGAGGCTCCCGATTATGTCGCCATGACCATGTACTGGTCGCTCTACCTGGGAATCCTCGCCTTCTGGAGCAACGATACATCACCCAACCAGGAAGCCAGCCAGGCCCTGATCGATTATTCGATCCGCATGTTCGTGCAGCTGATTACCGGCAGCGGGGCGGCCGGGGGAGATGAACATGCGGAGTGATAAGATCATCGAAACGGAACTGCTGGAACTGTTGCCCAAGGATCGCGCAAACGACCCGACCGGAAAGCGGCTGGCGGAGTTGCTCGCCCGAATTTCCATGAAAAAAATACCGGTGAATTCATTTTCCCGGATCTGGACCCTGGGTTCGCTGCAGGCCAGGGTAACCGCGGGTTACCTGGCCTATTGGCTGCGCAGCCGGTTCCGCAATGCGGACGAAAAGCAGCGGCTGAAAAGCGAGGCCCATCTGGCCGCCGCGCTGCAACTGTTCGGCGCCATGGGCTATCTGCGCGGCGCGGTGATGAAGGTCGGACAGATGCTGGCCAACCTGCCCGAGGTGGTGCCGGAGGAGTTCGCCGAGGTGCTCTCGGCGCTGCACTTTGAGGCGCCTCCCATGCACTTCGCCATGGTGCGCGAGGTCTTCCTGGACGAGTTCGGCCGTGAGCCGGAGGAGCTGTTCGCCACCTTCGACCGGCAGGCCTTTGCCGCCGCCTCCCTGGGACAGGTGCACCGCGCCCGGTTGCACAGCGGCGAGGAGGTGGCGGTCAAGATCCAGTACCCCGGCATCGCCCGCACCATCAAGGCCGACCTGCGCAACCTGCGCCTGCTGCTCCAACCGTTGTGCCTGACCATCGACTGGCAGGACACTCTCGCCAAGCTGGCCGACATCGAGCGCATGCTGCTGATGGAGACCGATTATACGCAGGAGGCCATGTTCTGCAAGCTGGCCAGGAGTGCATTTACAGCTGCGGATCAAGTGGTTGTGCCACGGATTTATGACGATTACTCCACCGCCAGGGTGCTGACCGCCGAGTACCTGCCTGGTTGCCACATAAACGATTTCCTGGCAACGGATCCCGGCCAGGGGGAGCGGGACCATTTTACCCGCCTGCTGACGGTAGCTACCTATCGGCTCTACTATCGTCTGCACTGGCTCCCGGCCGATCCGCACCCCGGCAACTTCATTTTCATGCCGGATGGCCGACTGGGGCTGATCGATTTCGGCTGCACCCTGATGCTGAACGACGAGGAGTGGATCTTTTCAAACGTGGCGATCCAGGCGGCGCTCGACCGGGATCTGCCGGGTCTGAATCGCTCCATGGCCAGGGCCTGCCGCTTCGATGACCCGGACGACATGGAACCGGATCATCTGGAAGTTATCCGGCAAGGCTTTTACTGGTTTATGGAACCATGGCAGCAGGAAGGGCTGTTCGATTTCGGGGACCGGGATTTCTTCATGCGCGGCATTGACAACGTAATGGAAGCGACCCGCAAAGGCTACACCAGAAGCCTGCCCATGACCATCTGGTCCAACCGTTTCACCTTTGGGGGACGGGCCTTCTGCTACAAGCTGAAAGGTCGTTGCGAGTTCAGGGATATTTATCTGCAGGAGTCGGCCGGGGTTCAACCGAACCATACGTAGGGGCGCGGCCTCGGCCCGCCCTTGTTGCAATATCCATATTTATCGCCACTACCAACAGGGCGGGGCAAGCCCGCGCCCCTACATGCCCCCTTGAAAAGGAGACCATATCCCATGCTTCAACTCCACGATGTAACCAAGACCTTCGCCGGCAAGTCCGAGGTGACGGCCCTTGCGGGTATCAATCTGAACATAGGGGCCGGCGAGATGGTGGCGATCATGGGGCCTTCCGGCTCCGGCAAATCGACGCTGCTCAACCTCCTGGGGGGGCTGGATGTCCCGACCTCCGGGCAGATAGTGGTGGCAGGTAAAAACCTGGCCGGGGAGAGCGAGAAGGAGCGTTCGTTGTTCCGCCGCTCACAGGTTTCTTATATCTTCCAGGCCTACCACCTGATGCCTACGCTGAAGGTCAGCCAGAACGTGGCCCTGCCGCTGCATCTGGCCGGGATTCCAGCCGGGGAAATAGCCCGGAAGGTTGAGCGCGTACTGAAGGAGGTCGGACTGGAGGCGAGGGAGAACCATCTGCCCGACGAGCTTTCCGGCGGCGAGCGCCAGCGGGTCGCCATTGCCCGGGCGCTGGTCACCGACGCGCCGCTGCTCCTGGCCGACGAGCCGACCGGTAATCTGGACACGGCCAGGGGTGAGGAGATCCTGAACCTGCTCCGCACCATCCACCGCGAGCGCGGAACCACCATCGTGATAGTCACCCATGACCACCACGCCGCCTCGGCCTGCGATCGGCTGATCAAGCTGCGGGACGGCAGGGTGGAAGGGGACAGCGCAGTCGGGGGTGGGAAATGAGGTTCCTGCTCCGCACCCTGTCCGTGAGCTATGTCAGGCGTCACCTGATGAAGACCTTGCTGACGCTGCTGGGGGTGGTGGTTGGTGTCGCCACCTTCAGCGCCATCCGCAGCGCCCAGGGGACCCTGGTCAAGGGGATACGTTCCACCGTCGATCGTGTCGCCGGCAAGGCCCATCTGCAGATTACCATGACCGGAGGTGTGCCGGAAGAGGTGCAGGAAAAGGTCCGCGCCCTGCCGGGGATACGGGCGATCTCACCGGTCATCGAGCAGATCGTGGTGCCGGAAAGGGGAGAGCTGGGAAGCCTGATGGTGATCGGGATCGATCTTTTGGGGGACCGGGAGATGCGCGAATACGGCTTTGAGGGGGAGGACGCCGACCTGGACGACCCGCTCCTTTTCCTGGCCCAGCCCGACTCGGCCATCTTTACCCGTGACTTTGCGAAGCTCGCAGGGCTGAAGATCGGCGACGCCATTCCGGTGCGGGTGCCGAGCGGGATAAAACGGGTTACGGCGCGGGGACTCTTGTCTCCCAAGGGCTTTGCCGAGGCTTTTGGCGGCAACCTGATGGTGGTTGACGTCTATGCCGCCCAGGAGCTGTTCGGACGGGGGCGCCGCTTCGACCGCATCGATGTGCGGCTTGCGGAGGGGACAACAGTGGCCCAGGGGACGGCAACGCTGGAGAAGGCCCTGGGGGCCGCCTATAGCGTGGAGACCCCGGACCGCCGGGGCAGGCAGATGGAACAGACGGTCAACAATTTCGTGGCCGGTTTCAACGTTTCCAGCGGCTTTGCCCTTTCCATCGGCACCTTTCTCATCTTCAACGCCTTCAACGTGGCGGTAAACCGCAGGCGCCGCGATATCGGCACGCTCCGCGCCCTGGGAGCCACTCCGCGCCAGGTGCAGGCCCTGTTCCTGATGGAGGCGCTGGTGATCGGCATGGCCGGCGGCGCTGCCGGTTGCCTGGCAGGCGGGGCGATTGCCGAAGGTTTCCTCAAAATGATGGGACAGACCACGGAGACCATCTATGGTATCAGCTCCTCCGGAGGCGCCATCAAGTTTCCCCCGGGGATCGTGCTGGAGTCGATGATACTGGGGATCGCCGCCTCTGTCGCGGGAGCATGGAGCCCGGCCCTTGCCGCTTCCCGTATTTCCCCGACCGCTGCCTTTGCCAAAGGGACTTTCCAGGCACAGGTTCCCGGAAACCGTGCACCCCGCATAGCCGCCGGCGCCGTGGCCTTCGGCTGCGCCGTTCTCATCGCCATCTTTCCCCCGTTTGGCGGCAACCCGCTCATCCTTTCCGTGTTGGCGCTCGGCGGAACGGGTCTGATGCTCCTTGTCGGGCCGCTTTCCCGCATGCTTTTGCGCTTGATTGCCCCGCTGCTCATGCGGCTGTCACCGGTCGCGGGCCGTCTCTGCTCCGACGCCCTCCTGGGGGCTCCACGCAGGACCTCCGGCACGGTCATGGCCATGGCGCTCTCCCTCACCTTCGTGCTCGGTCTGGGTGGATACATGGGATCGATGACTTCGACGTTGGTCAAGTGGATGGACGACGTCCTCACCAGCGACCTCTACGTGCGGGCGTCCGCCAACTGGGCGCGCCCCGATTTCCTCTTTGCCGGAGAGTTGCGCCAGGAACTGCTGAAGGTGCCGGGCGTACGGGCAGTTGAATCGGTCAGGTCAATCCGCCCCATGTACCAGGGGCATCAGATCGTCATCAGCTCCTTCGAGATTGAGCCGGTGATGAAGCGGATCAAGTACGAATACTCCAGTGGCAATGAGGAGTCCATACTCCAGGGGGTCGGCCGGCAGGGGATGTGCTTTGTTTCGGAGAATTTTCAGAGTCGCTTCAACCTGGGGGTCGGCCAGGCGGTGGAGCTGATGACTCCCACGGGACCTGTGTGGATTCCCATAGCGGCGGTGGTGCGAGATTTCAGCTCCGATCAGGGGGGTGTCTTCATGGACCGGGCGACCTATCTGCGCCATTGGCAGGATGACCGGGTGGACATATTCGACTTGTCCCTGGCTGCCGGAGCGGATGTGGGCCAGGTTCGCAACCTGATTCGGGCGAAGCTGGCCGGGAAGATGCCGGCGCTGATCTCGACCCGGCAGGAGTTCATCGCCGAGATCAAGAAGGCCGTCGATGCCTTCCATGCCCTGACACGGGTCACCGTGTTCCTCGCCTTGGCGGTGGCGTTCCTTGGGATCGTCACCTCCCTGCTCATCTCGGTATCGGAGCGGACCCGGGAGATCGGCGTATTGAAAGCGCTGGGCGCGATCCCGTCACAGATCATCCGGAGCGTCGTGGCGGAGGCGCTGGTCATCGCCCTGGTGGCGGTAGCCGTGGCGATCCCGGCCGGAAACCTTTTCGCCGCCTTCATGGAGGGTGCGGTGGCAAGGTTCTTCACCGGCTGGAGCATGCCCCACCACTACCCCTGGGAAATTCTGGCCCAGCTGTTGATCGCCCTGCCGCTGATCTCGGCCTTTGCCGCCTGGATACCGGCGCGACAGGCAGGAAAGTTGAAGATCACCGAGGCGATCGAGTATGAATGAAAATGTTACTATCCTTGCAACTCATATTTTCATGATCTTCGTAAATAACCCCTCTAAATCTCCCCTTATCTAAGGGGAGACTTCAAGGCTTCCCCCCTTAGGTAAGGGGGGACTGAGGGGGGTTAGATTTTGATGTTACAAAGTACTGCCCCTCTCTCGCAAGCGGAGGGGTAACATAATTGAAGAGCTGAAGGAGTTATAGATGCTCAAGAAAAGAACAACAATTCTGTTGACTGCGGCCACCCTCCTCTCCACCCTCTGCGCCGCCATGGCCTGGGGCGCTGATGCCCGTGCACTCCTCAAGGAATCCGAGAACCGCCATCGCACCACTACCCAGCAGTATGCCGGGGAGCTCACCGTGGTGAACAAGGATGGCAAGGTTCGCAAGAAGGGGTGGAAGAGCTTCCGGCAGGGCTACGCCGGCGACTCCAAAAACCTGATCCGCTTCACCGATCCGCCCGAGGTCAAGGGGGTCGGTTTCCTCTCCCTCTCCCGCACGGCCGGACAGAACCCGGACCAGTGGCTCTACCTCCCCTCCATGAAGCGTGAACGGAGGATCGCCACCCAGGACCGGGACGCCTCCTTTGTCGGCACCGACTTCAACTACGAGGACATGGAGGAGTTTGACCACGAGAAATACAGGGTAACGTTGCAGGGGGAGCAGAGCCTGGAAGGGCAGCCGTGCTACGTCATCACGGCCATCCCGCTGGAGAAAGGCGGCAAATCGGTCTACGAGAAGAAGATTCTCTACCTGCGCAAGGATATCCTCTATCTGCTGCGCGAGGAGCTTTACCGCAAGGGGGACAAACAAGCGGGCAAGCTGTTCGTGCTCTCCGACCTGCAGAACGTCAACGGCCACTGGGTGGCCAGGAAGTGGGAGATGAGCGACCTCAAAAAGGGGAGCAAGACAACGGTACTGCTGAAGGAGGTTGCCTTTGACAAACCCCAGCCCGCCAACCGTTTCACCCTGCAGAACCTGAACCGCGAGGGGGGCGATTGATCGGCTTGCACCGGCGCCATACATTCCCTCCCCCCCGGCGGGGGAGGGTCAGGGTGG